>Ga0163199_1001420_pt1 | contig 14917 bp, 15 predicted proteins | sample PL_2010_150m_FD_113537 | JGI IMG/M metagenome (GOLD analysis project Ga0163199, IMG submission 113537) | Freshwater microbial communities from Powell Lake, British Columbia, Canada to study Microbial Dark Matter (Phase II) - PL_2010_150m | ecosystem: Environmental > Aquatic > Freshwater > Lake ... | reverse complement strand
TTCATACCCATCTTGGCGCAGGCGCATACATTTGTGGCGAAGAGAGCGCGTTGCTCGAATCGATTGAAGGCAAACTCTGTCAACCGCGATTGAAGCCGCCGTTCCCCGCCGACAAAGGTTTGTATGCGATGCCGACGGTGGTGAACAACACCGAGACTCTAACTAACGTGCCGATGATCATCACGAAGGGCGCGGAGTGGTATAAGTCCATCGGCGTTCCTAACAGCGCGGGGACGAAGGTGATGTGCGTCTCGGGTCACGTCAATAAACCGGGCAATTACGAATTTGCTTTTGGTCTGACGCTGAGGCAGCTGATTTACGATCATTGTGGCGGCGTGCCAAGCGGCAAAAAGGTGAAGGCAGTGATGTTGTCGGGAGCGTCGTCTGTGGTGCTGTCTGGATCCGATGACATCTTGGATATGGCGCTCGATTACGACTCGGTTGCTAAGAAAGGCTCTGCGCTCGGCTCGGCATCTATCATCGTGATGGATGAATCCGTTGATATGTCATGGGTGTTACTTAAGACATCGCGTTTCTTTAAACATGAGTCATGCGGCAAATGCACGCCGTGTCGCGAAGGCACGTATTGGATGCTCAACATTATGGAGCGCGTTGGCAAGAATCAAGTGACGAAAGCCGATATTGATTTACTGAACAATGTAGCGAGTCAAGTTCAGGGCAAGTGTTTGTGCCCGCTTGGCGAGTTTGCCGTGACGCCGATGCTTTCGGGTTTAAAAATTTTCCGCGCCGATTTTGATTCGCACGCGACGGACACTAAAGCGGCGAAGCCTGCACCTGCTAAACCCGCGCCGAAGAAGGAAGCGGTAACAAGCTGACTCATACAGGACGCTTTTGCCTAAGACTGGATAGCGAGATATGAAAGTTTATGATTTCAAAGTGTTATTAGAACCTGACGAAGAAGTGGGTGGGTATGTAGTAACTTGCCCCGCGCTTCCGGGTTGCTATTCACAAGGTGAGACCGTTGAGGACGCGTTGGCAAATATCCGCGAGGCGATTGAGTTGTGTCTTGAAGACATGATTGAGTTGGGTCAAGAGATTCCGGATTCGGCGAAGACCTTGATCGGCACAGTGTTGGTGACGGGGTAATGGCAAAGCTGCCTGTTGTTTCTGGGCGTGAAGCCGTAAAGGTTTTTGAGAAGATAGGCTATCGCGTTGTGCGTCGTAAGGGGAGTCACATTCGTCTGCGTGACAACAAAAATGAGCGACACGAACCTTTAACTATTCCCGATCACAAAGAGTTGAAACCGGGTTTGTTGCGCTCTCTCATTCGTGATGCAGATCTAACTGTGGAAGAATTTGAGAGACTTCGGAAAGCGTGAAGTATGGTTAACCAAAACGGGATCGTCAAAACGAAGAAGCCATACTTCATCTGGTGGGACCAAGATGTGACGGAAGATGATGTGCGTGAAGCTCTTACGAGCGACAATTTATATACGCGCATCACGTATATGAGCTACATCTTGAACGACGCGGAGTTTGAGGATATTTGGAACTTTTTAAAAGTTAAAGACGTTCAGGAAAATTTTTGGCGTATCCGATGGCGCACTGCGACGATTCAAAACCAATGGCAACAGTTATTAACTTTGTTGGGGTATCCGCCTAATGAGTGTGCTGACCCCCGCGCAGCGCGCATTCTTATCTAAGTTTTTGTGATCGAGTTTTTTTGAAATTGGCAGACGAACTTATTGCTAAATCCGAAGATTAATTTATGACCGATCTGATCACCCTCAAGATTGACGACAAAGAACTTTCCGTTCCCAAAGGCACGTTGGTGGTGGATGCCGCCAAGCGCGTGGAGAACGACATTCCGGTGTTTTGCTATCACCCCAAACTGCCGCAAGTGGGAATGTGCCGCATGTGTTTGGTAGAAGTGGGTCGTGTGCAACGTGATCGCGCCTCCGGACAAATGATCATGGAAGGCGATAAGCCCAAGATCGCTTACAACCCTAAACTTGAAACCGCTTGCACCATCCCGGTTGAAGAAGGGATGCACATTCGCACGCTTAATAGCAAAGTGGGAGCGGCGCGCAAAGATGTGGTGGAATTTTTGTTGACCTCACACCCGCTCGATTGCCCGATCTGCGACAAAGGTGGCGAGTGTCCGTTGCAGAATTTAACCATGCGACATGGCCCCGGCACGAGCCGATTTATCTACAACGAGAAGTTGCATTTGGAGAAACATGTTCCGCTCGGCACAGAAGACAACGCGCTGATCTATTTGGATCGCGAGCGATGTATTCAATGCGCGCGCTGCACGCGCTTCTCCGATGATGTGGCGGGCGATCATGTGATCGGCTTCTATGAACGCGGACGCAAGATCGAGATTGTCACCTTCTCTGATCCCGGCTTTGATTCAAAATTTTCCGGCAACACGACAGACATTTGTCCTGTCGGTGCGTTGACCACAAAAGATTTTCGTTTTGGCGCGCGTCCGTGGGAATTAATTAACTCGGCATCAATCTGCCCGCATTGTCCGGTGGGCTGCAACTTGCATGTGAACACACGGCGCACGGGCGCGAGCGGCAAGTTTGAAGTGAAGCGCATCATGCCGCGCCAGAACGAACAGGTCAACGAAATTTGGATCTGCGATAAGGGTCGCTTTGGTCACCACTTCGCGGCGAGTCCGGATCGACTCACCACGCCGTTGATCAAGAAGAACGGTCAACTGGTTGAAGCAAGTTGGGATGAGGCGCTTGATCTGGTTGCCTCAAAATTAAAAACGGCAGGCAGTTCGGTCTATGGTCTTGCCGGTGGACGTCTCTCCAATGAAGACTTCTACGAATTCAAGAAATTATTTAACGGCAAAGCCGTGTTGTATTCACGCCTGGGCGGTGGTGATCTGATTCAAAAAGTGGGTATTGGCGTTGGATCGAATTTCAGCGCGATGGGCACAGGCACAACAATTGTGATCGTTGCTTCTGATCTTGAGGAAGAAGCGCCGATCTGGTGGCTGCGAGTTAAACAGGCGAGTGAGCGCGGCGCGAATCTGGTCGTGGTCAATGCGCGTTCAACTAAGATTGATAAGTATGCCAAGAAGAAGATCACTTACAAATATGGCGATGAGGTGAATGCGGTTGACGGTCTCACCGACGTTGTCAAAGGTTCCGAGAATCTTGTGGTGATGTATGGCAGTGATGGTCTCGATCTTGTGGGGTCAAAGGCGTTAGCGCAAGCGTGTGCCAATCTTTTAATCAACACGCGGCACGTTGGCAAAGTGAACAACGGTTTGATCGCCGTGTGGCAGCACGCGAATGATCAGGGCGCGTGGGATATGGGTGTGCGCCCGACAACCGAACCGATCCCTGAGCGCGCGTTGTTATGGATCGCTGGCGTGGACTTGGTGGGCGATGGTGAAACGATGCCCTACGCCGATTTCACTGTGGTCTCTGAATTGTTCCTCACTGCCACCGCGCAAGCCGCCGATGTAGTTTTGCCCGCGCAATCGTTTCTTGAACGCGAAGGCACATTCACCAATGGCGAGCGGCGTGTGCAACGATATTATCGGGCTGTTCCACCAGCGGGGCAGAGCAAAGCCGATTGGCAAATTTTCGCGATGGTCGGCGAGAAGTCCGGGCAGGGCAAGGTGAAAGCGTCGCCATCGTTGGTGATGAACGAGATCGCCCGCAACGTGAATCTCTATACGGGGATCACCTATCAAGCGTTAGCGAAGGTTGAGAAACAATTTCCTGACGTGGGTGGTGTTGATTTGTATTACGGCGGCAACGCTTTTGAAAACACCACCGGTCTTGGCGTGCAGTATCCGTCTGCCACAGATCGCGGGGAGGGCGTGGTGGCGGCACTCCAAACTGCGTCGCCTGATCAAGTGCCGCAAAAATCAAGTGGAATGATCGCCGTGCCGGTCACTCTGCTTTACGATCAAGGCACGACGTTTGCGCGCTCGTTCTTGATGCGCCCGCGTGTGCCGAAAGCGTTTGTGGAAATTAATTCGGCGGACGCGGCGAAGTTGGGAATCAAAGACGGCGAGACGATCACATTGGTGCTGGAGGGGGACGAATCGCAAGTGAACGCGCGCGTCGCGGAGCGTGGTCGCGCCCCCGAAGGCGTGGTGCTGGTGCCGCAGAGTTTGGGTGTGAATCTTAATCGAATGACGGGAGTGACGATCAAGAAGTAATTAGTAAATAGTAAGTAGTAATTACTAATTACCAATTACGATCTGCGAATTACAAATGGAATTAAAGACTCTTATCGAAGTTGGGATCGCCGCGCTCATCAAGAGTGGACTCTTGATCGCTGTTTTGCTTACTTCATTCGCTTACTTGACTCTTGCCGAACGCAAAGTGGTGGCGTGGATGCAGGTGCGTATCGGACCCAACCGCGCGGGGCCATTTGGATTTTTCCAGCCCGTTGCTGACGGCATCAAACTTTTTCTAAAAGAAGAATTGATTCCGGCGGAAGCAGATCGAGTTCTGTTCATCCTCGCGCCCATTATCACGGTGATACCGGCGCTGGTGATTCTCGCTGTCGTGCCATTTGGACCGGCGATTGATATTTGTTTGCCCGCCACACTTACAGTTCCATTTGAGTGGGGTGCGTGTTATAAAGTGCCGCTCGCGGTGAGCGATGTTAACGTGGGTATTTTGTTTATTACGTCCGTCGCTTCGGTGGCAGTCTATGGCATTGTGTTAGCAGGTTGGTCGTCGAATAATAAATATGCCCTACTCGGCGGTATGCGTTCCTCGGCGCAGATGGTGAGTTACGAAATTTCGATGGGCTTGGCGATGGTGGGTCCGGTGTTGGTTGCCGGTTCGATGAGCTTACAAAGGATCACCCTCTCGCAAGAAAAATTGTGGAACGTGGTCACGCAGCCGATTGGGGCGATGGTTTTCTTGCTCGCCATCCTCGCCGAAGTGAACCGCTCGCCGTTTGACATGCCTGAAGCTGAACAAGAACTCACAGCAGGCTATCACACCGAATATTCGGGGATGAAGTTCGCTTTGTTCTTCATGGCGGAATATATCAAGATGGTTGCCGTCAGCGCAATTGCCACATCGTTGTTCTTCGGCGGTTACTTGGGGCCTTTCCTTAATGATGTGCCGTCGTGGTTAGCGGGCATCTTGGGTGTGATCTACTTCAGCGCGAAGACGATCTTCTTTTTGTTCTGCATGTTGTGGATCCGCGCGACACTGCCGCGCTTGCGTTACGATCAATTGATGCGTTTCGGTTGGAAGGTGATGTTGCCGTTGGCATTGGCAAGCATTGTTATTACCGCCGTGTTCATGGCAATTGCCGGTTAATGAATCACGAAGAAACAAAGAATCAAAGGACACTAAGAAAAAAACTTTGTGCTCTTCTTCCCTTCGTGTCTTGGTGATTAAAGAATATGATTAGGATTAAAGATTATGTTTGAACTTGTAAAAGGCATGGGCACCACTCTCAAATATATGTTTGACGAGCCGGTGACTGTTCAATATCCCGAACAAAAGCGCACTGTGCGCGAGCGATACAAAGGGTTGCACGAACTCAAACGTTACGACAACGGTTTAGAGAAGTGTATCGGTTGCTCGTTGTGCGCGGCGGCCTGCCCGGCAGACGCCATCTTCGTTGAAGCGGCGGAGAACACCGACGATCAACGTTACTCGCCCGGTGAACGTTACGCCCGTGTGTATGAGATCAATATGCTGCGCTGTATCTTCTGCGGCTACTGCGAAGACGCTTGCCCGACTGAAGCGATTGTGTTGGAGAGCAACTACGAACTCTCATACACCTCGCGCGAAGAGGCGATCTTCACCAAAGATAAATTGATTGTGCCTGTTCCCGATACTGGCAAAGCCACCCCGCAAAAAGTTGAAGCGGGTATGTTTGACCGGGCGATTCCCGAGATGAAAGACCCTGCATAATGACAAGATGACTTGATGACAAAGTGACAAGATGATCTTTTTATGAACGCATCTTGTCACCCCTTCATCTTGTCATCCCTTCAGAAATTAAATGACTCTCGATCTCATAATCTTCCTCGTTCTCGCCACCATCGCCATCCTCGCCGCATTGGCGATGCTGTTGAGCAGTAACGCAATCTATTCGGTGTTGTTCCTCATTTTGAACTTTGCCGTTGTCTCGGTATTTTATCTAATGCTCAACGCGCCGTTCATCGCCATGGTGCAAGTGACGGTGTATGCCGGGGCGATCATGGTGTTGTTTTTGTTTGTGATTATGTTGCTCGGCGCGGATAAATTACGCCAGCCGCAAACTGACATCCCCTGGCAACAACCGTTGGCGATCCTCTTGGGCTTGGTTCTCTTAGGTGTTGCCGCCTTTGCGATTGTGTCGCGTGGTTCAATAACGATCCCTTCGCCGCTTTCGGATCAAATGATCAGTGCCTTCGGCAGCCCGTTTGAACTTGGCAAATTGCTCTTCACCACTTACCTCTTTCCATTTGAAGTCACATCGTTCCTGCTCCTCGTCGCCATGATCGGCGCGATTGTGCTGACGAAGGAAGAGAAAACCAAACTATTGCCACGCCGTGCTCCCAAAAACTAATTACTATTTACTAATTACTAAATATGGTTCCCACTTCTTACTACATCCTTCTCTCGGCAATACTCTTCACCATCGGCGTCGTTGGCGTTTTAGTTCGCCGCAACGCGATTATCGTTTTCATGTCGGTGGAGTTGATGTTGAACTCGGCGAATCTCGCCTTCGTGGCATTCGCCCGCGCCTTTCAAACCGGCAACGCAGTGAACGCGGCGGCGATGTCGGGGCAGGTTTTTGTTTTCTTTGTGTTGACCGTAGCCGCCGCCGAAGTGGCTGTCGGTTTGGCGTTGATTGTGGCGATCTTCAAAAATAAACACTCGATTGATGTTGATCAAGTGCACCAACTAAAAGGTTAGCAATGCACGACTCATCTACCGCGTTCTCGTTATCAGCTCTTGTTCCGTTGATCGTCGTCTTTCCGTTGTTCGGCGTGATCCTCAACATGCTCGTCGGCAAACGACTGGGCGACCCGTGGGCCGGCATCATCGCTTCGCTCATGTCGGGCTTGGCATTCGTCATCGCCGTGTTGCAGTTCGTCGGTTTGTTCCTCGACAAGTTCCACGCCACCACCATCACTCTCGCCGAGTGGATCGTCATCGGCACGCTCAAAATTCCGTGGGCGTTTCAAGTGGACACGCTCTCGGTGACGATGATGTTATTGGTCACAGGCGTTGGCACGTTGATTCACGTTTACGCCATCGGCTACATGAAAGGCGACGAGCGTTTCCATCGTTTCTTCATTTATCTCAATTTATTTATCGTCATGATGCTGTTCCTCGTGGGCGGCAACAATTACCTCATGCTCTTCCTCGGTTGGGAAGGCGTGGGCTTGTGTTCGTATTTGCTCATCGGCTTTTGGTTTGATAAAGGCGCGGGTGGCGTGGGCAACGCGCGCGCCGGGCGCAAAGCATTCGTAGTCAACCGCATCGGTGATTTCGGTTTTGTGTTGGCGCTCTTCCTCATCTTCTGGACAAGCGGCTCGCTTATTTTCAATGACACGTTTAAATATTTTGAAGAGAAAGGCAAAGAAGAATCCAAGGTGACAGCGCCAGCCCCAGCGGCGGCGATGCCTGAAGCCAAACCCGAAGGTGAAGGCGGCGCTCCATCACTTGAAACGATTGCCACAGCGATCACTTTGTTGTTGCTCGTCGGCGCGGCGGGCAAGAGCGCGCAGATTCCGTTGTTCATCTGGTTGCCGGATGCGATGGCGGGTCCGACTCCTGTATCCGCACTCATTCATGCGGCGACGATGGTGACGGCGGGCATTTACATGATCGTCAGGTCGAATGTGATCTTCCATCTCGCGCCGACATCGCAGATGGTGGTCGCGCTCATCGGCGCCTCAACAGCGTTTCTTGCGGGGACGATTGCGATGGGGCAGTTTGACATCAAGCGAGTGTTGGCGTATTCAACAATTTCGCAACTTGGATTCATGATCGCCGCGGCAGGCATGGGTGCCTACGTGGCGGCGATGTTCCATTTGTTGACTCACGCTTTCTTCAAAGCCTTGTTGTTCCTCTCGTCGGGTTCGGTGATTCATGGAGTGGAGCATGGGCATCACGCCTCGCACGCTCACGGCGGGCATGATCATCAGGATGCACACGCGCAAGATGCTCACGGTGGGCATCACGTTGCACACGCATCGGCGGCGTCACCTGATCACCAGGCAGAATCATTTGATCCTCAAGACATGAGAAACATGGGCGGTCTCCGCAAACAGATGAATGTCACATTCTGGGTTTATCTCATCGGCGCGATTGCGTTGGCGGGCGTGTTTCCGTTTGCCGGTTTTTGGTCGAAGGATGAAATTTTGGCGAGCGCGATGGCGAAGGGGCAATGGTATGGACTCACGGTGTATGCCTTGTTGAGCGTTGCCGCGTTCTTCACCGCGTTCTACATGGGCAGGCAAGTGTTCATGGTGTTCTTCGGCGGCGAGCGCACCGACGCGGCGAAGCACGCCCAGGAGAGTTCGTGGGTGATGCTGACTCCGTTGGTGATCTTGGCGGTGCTGTCGGTGATCGGCGGCGCGTTGAACTTGCCCAAATTTATTCCGGGCGGTGAAGCGCTTGGCACTTGGATCGAACACAGTGTTGAAGTTCAAGCGGTGGATTTTAATTTGACGGTGGCGTTGATCTCAACGGGCGTTGGGTTGTTCGGAATTTTCTTGTCGTATCTTGTCTATGGGCGCAGCCCGATGATGACGATGACCGATCCATTGGAGCGACTCGGTTTCGTGTTTCGCTTCCTCAACGGCAAATGGTATGTGGACGAGTTGTATCAGGCGATCATCATTCGACCTATTGAAGGGTTCGCCAGTTTTGCGGCATTCGCTCTCGATTGGGATCTGTGGCACGATTTTTTCCACGATACGATCATCGCCGGTGGCTTCCGCTGGTTCTCCGGTTTCCTCGCCACCTTCGTGGATAAAGGGATCGTGGATCGCTTCTTTGACGGACTCGGCGGTTTTGTGCGCGAGACGGCGTTGAACTTCCGTGAAATGCAAACGGGTTACGTGCGTAATTACGCGCTGATGGTTTTGTTGGGTGTGGTGGCGGTGTTGGGATACTTTTTGTTTGTGAGATAAAACGATTTTGTAGGGACGTTGCATGCAACGTCCCTACGTGGGTTGGAGATTGCATTGATGAATATCTTATTTGGCACACTGACTGTTGTTACATTCTTCCCTCTGCTCGGCGCGATTGTCTTGCTGTTCGTGCCGAAAGAGAATAAAGATGCGATCCGTTGGATTGCGGTGGTGACATCGCTGATCACGTTCCTGTTGTCGTTGATCGCCTTGTCTCAATTCACTCCATCGTTCAACGGGATGCAATTGGTGGTGCGCGCCCCGTGGATTAAAGTTGGGTCGCAGTGGTCAATGGATTATTTTCTTGGCGTGGATGGGGCGAGTATCCTCATGGTTTTGCTCACGACTTTCCTTACGCCCATCGCTATCTTCTCGTCGTGGACGGCGATTGAAGATCGCGTCAAGGAATACATGATCCTCTTCTTGTTGCTCGAAGTGGGCATGTTGGGCGTGTTCGTCGCGCTCGATCTTTTCCTCTTCTATATTTTCTGGGAGTTTAGTCTGGTACCGATGTATTTGCTCGTCGGCATCTGGGGCGGATCGAATCGCATGTATGCGGCGATCAAATTTTTCCTCTACACGATGGCCGGATCGATCTTGATGCTATTGGCGATCTTGTGGCTCGGGATTAACGTCGGCACGTTCTCTTACGTGGACATGATCGGCAAAGTCCCTGTCGCCGCTCAAGGATTATTGTTCCTCGCCTTCGCCGCCGCCTTTGCCATCAAAGTTCCGGTGTGGCCTCTCCACTCGTGGTTGCCCGATGCCCACGTTGAAGCGCCGACGGCAGGTTCTGTAATTTTGGCAGGCGTGTTGTTGAAACTCGGCACCTACGGTTTCTTGCGATTCAATCTTGGTCTGTTTCCGCAAGCGGCAAGAGAATACGCGCCGATGATCGGCGTTCTGGCGGTGATCGGTATTGTGTATGGCGCGTTGGTTTCGTATCCGCAAAAGGATGTGAAGAAGCTCGTCGCGTATTCATCGGTGAGCCACTTGGGTTTCGTGATGCTCGGCTTGTTCGCCCTCAACGCGCAAGGCATTCAAGGTGCGATACTGCAAATGATCAATCATGGTCTTTCGACAGGCGCGTTGTTCCTTCTCGTCGGCATGATCTATGAACGACGGCACACTCGCTTACTGGCCGACTTCGGCGGCTTGTGGACAGTGATGCCGTTGTATGGCACATTGACTCTCATCGTCACGTTATCTTCGATGGGCTTACCCGGTCTCAACGGCTTCGTCGGCGAGTTCACCATTTTGCTCGGCGCGTGGGGCGCGGGCATGGCGGGCGGCTCATATGGCAATTATTGGTATGCCATCCTCTCCTCGCTCGGCGTGATCCTTGCCGCCGTGTATATGTTGTGGATGTTCCAAAAAATGTTCCTCGGCAAAGTGGAGAACGCTGCGAATGAAGGACTCAAAGATTTAAACTGGCGTGAAGTCACCGTTCTCGTCCCGATCTTGATCATGATCTTCTGGATCGGTCTCTACCCTGCCACGTTCTTCAACCTGATGAACACCTCGGTGAATCAGTTGGTGCAGACGTTGGGCGCGGCGGCTGTGGCGGTGAAGTAATTCCGAAACCCTTCGGGTCTTTAAGACCCGAAGGGTTTGATCTAATCATGTATATCACTGTCTTCGGCGAATTTCAAAACGAGAAGGTGGAGAAGTTCTATCTTGAGCGGCTGAAAAAACTTACGATAGAACAACGTTGGCTCATTGTGGTTGGGATGCGTCAGGTGGCAGTGGATATGGTGCGCTCTCAAATACGCGAAGAGCATCCCGATTGGGATAAAACGCAAATCAATTTAGAAGCCACACGGCGGATCATGGAAGCGCATGGCACAACCTTCAGACCAACTCGACGCGCTTTACCGCGCCCTTGATGCCCTTGAAGCAAGCGGCATTGACTACGCCATTACGGGATCATGGGTGATCAATGCCTACGGTATTGTGCGTTCGACGCATGATCTGGATGTTGTCGTCGCAATGAAAGCAGACGATGTAACAAAACTTGGTATAGCATTTCCAGACCCATCGTATTATTACGATGAGGTTGATGCGATGGATGCGGTGCGAACCCATTCCATGTTTAACATCGTGGATGGCGAGTCAACATTGAAGATAGACTTTTGGCCTCTGAAAGAGGACGCCTATAGCCAAGAACAGTTTAAGCGTAGAGTGCGAATTAAGTTTATGGATCGGCGGGCGTGGTCACTGACTGTTGAAGACATCATCCTTGCTAAACTGCTCTGGATCAAAATCTCGGACAGCGAGCGCCAATGGCGTGATGTGAAATCCATTTGGGTATTGAAGCAAAATGACTTGGATCGCAATTATTTAGAAACATGGGCGGCTCGTATTTCTGTTGCCAATCTTTTAGCTAAAGTAACTACATGACAACCTCTGATTTCAACTCTATCTTTTCTATCTTTGTCCTCGCCTCGTGGGCGAGCTTGCTCTTGCTGGCGGATCTCTTTGTGCCGAAAGATCGCAAGTGGATCACGGCCTGGCTGGCGATTCTGGGTTTAGTCGGCACGTTGGTCATGGTGCTGATCATGTCGCAATTCACTATCTCCGGTTTTGGCGGCATGATCATGCTGGATGGCTTCACCCATTTCCTTAACGTGATCGTCATCATCACCGGCATTGTGGGCGTGTTGCTGGCGATGAATTATCTGGGCAAGAACAACATTGATCGCGGCGAGTATTACCCGTTGTTGTTGTTCTCTGTCACGGGAATGATGATGATGGCGTCCGCTAGCGATTTGATCGTTGTCTTTCTCGCCCTCGAACTCCTCTCTATTCCGCTTTACATCCTTGCTGGGTTTGCTCGACCCCGACCTGATTCGGAAGAAGCGGCGATGAAATACTTTTTGCTCGGCGCGTTTGCTTCGGGTTTCTTTGTATATGGTGTTGCGTTAACTTACGGCGCGACAGGCGCCACAAATTTCAAACAGATCGTTTCTGTTGTGAGCGCGACAAAAGCTCTTGACCCCATTTTGTTGGCGGGCGCGGCGTTGATCTTGGTCGGTCTCGGATTCAAAGTTGCGGCTGTGCCGTTCCACATGTGGACGCCGGATGTCTACGAAGGCGCGCCGACTGTGGTGACGGCGTTTATGTCTGTCGGCGCAAAGGTCGGCGGCTTCGCGGCGTTGTTCCGCGTTTTCCTCACGGCGTTTCCGGCACTCGCTGCCAGTTGGGCTCCGGCTGTGGCGATCATCGCGGCGTTGACAATGATCTTAGGTAACACAGCGGCGATTGCCCAAAGTTCGATCAAACGTATGTTGGCGTATTCGTCCATCGCCCACGCCGGTTATATTTTGATGGCGGCTGTCGCCGGTGGCAAAGGGTCGCTTTCAGAATTTGCGGCAAGCGCGATGTTGTTTTATCTCTTGAGCTACATGATTATGAATCTTGGCGCGTGGTCTATTGTGATCGCCGTTGAGAAGAAGCAAGGCGAAGGCAACTCGATTGATGATTTTGCCGGGTTGTGCGCGAAGCAACCGTTATTGGCGATTGCGATGGCGCTGTTTATGTTTTCGCTGATGGGCTTGCCGACCACTGTGGGCTTTGTGGGTAAAGTTTATGTTTTCAGCGCGGCGATCAGCGCCGGATATATGTGGCTGGCAGTGATCGGCGTGGTGACCAGTTTGATCTCGGCTTTTTATTATCTGCGTGTGATTCGGGTGATGTGGATGGCGGGCGGCGAGAGTCAGGCTGTGTTGCCGATTCCGTTGAGGGCAGTTGTCGGCCTCACCGCCGTTGCTACGGTGGTGTTGGGTCTGCTCCCCGCGCCGTTGATGGATGTGGCGAGTCGGGCGTTGTTATCGTTGTTCCGTGTGTAAATCAACTCAAAATAAAACCCCGCTCAATCGAGCGGGGTTTTTGTTTTAGTCACCACCACTGCAAAAATGCGTTGTGGTTGCGTACATCTCAACAGGTTTTTGTATTTGTAACACTGAGTTCATTTGTGTCAGTGTCTCAATCTGTCGAGTCGCCAGCATTTCTGATTCAAACACCGCGTTCTTCGCCGTCAAGTTGATCGTTAGCAACGGCGCTTGAACTTGCTGGAAGGTGACGCCTGTGCCGACGGTATTGCCCGGAATGATAAGCTTGCCATTAGCAACACCCGCGCAGGCAGTGACCAACAACCCGGCAACAATGCCGATGAGTAAATACACCGCTATTTGATTTTTCTTCATAACACAGACCTCCTCCAGAGGGGATAAGATTGATGTTTATAATAGAATTAAAGGACACGGTGAGTCAACATTGAGATTAATTTCTCACACCCCAGAAAGGCAATTGTCTTGAATCATTTTATTTCTCGCGCTCTCGATCTCGCCAAGACGCGCGGCGCGGAATATGCCGACGCGCGGATCGTGCAAACAACCGAACAGACTCTCGCCGTGAAGAATGGCGCGGTAGATGCTTTGAGTTTTGATGAATCAATCGGCTTCGGCGTGCGCCTGTTGATCAATGGCGCTTGGGGATTCGCCGCCTCGCGCGAGATCACCGTTGAAGAAATTGATCGCGTGACCGCGCTTGCCTTGCGGATCGCCGCCGCGTCGGCAACTGTTCACGGGGATGCCGTCACTCTCGGCGCAGCTGTGAGAAGTCGGGGCAGCTACCGCACGCCGATTCAGATCGATCCATTTTCCATTTCAGCGGAAGAAAAACTTGATCTGCTGCTCAAAGCCGATCACGAAATGAGCCGCGTCAAAGGCGTTTCGATTCGCCAAAGTAATTTAGTGTTCATCCGTGAGAAAAAGTTTTTTGCCAACAGCGAAGGGGCGCAGACCGAGCAAACCATTTACGAATCGGGCGGGGGCATTGTGGCGACGGCGATTAGCGACGATGAGGTGCAGCGTCGTTCTTATCCCAATTCGGGCGGGCGTGGGCAAGGCTGCGCGGGGTGGGAATATATTCTGGCGATGGATTTGGTGGGCAACGCCGAGCGTGTCGCATCCGAATCGGTTGCGCTGTTGAGCGCGGCAGAATGTCCGCATGATGTTCGCGCCACGTTAATTTTGGGCGGGTCGCAAGTAGCGATCCAAGTTCATGAATCGTGTGGGCATCCCACAGAATTAGATCGGGTGTTTGGCACCGAGGCGGCATCCGCCGGCACGTCGTTTCTCACGCCGGAGAAGTTGCACAAGTTTCGTTATGGATCGGAGATCGTCAATCTCACTGCTGATTCGATCCGCCCCACAGGTCTTGGCACATTCGGCTGGGATGATGAGGGCGTGCCAGCGAGTTCGACACCCATTGTGCGCGATGGAATCTTTAGCGGTTATCTTATGTCGCGCGAGACCGCGCCCTTGCTAGGACTCGACTCGAATGGTTGTATGCGTGCCTCAAGTTGGAATCGCATTCCGTTGATTCGCATGACGAATGTGAGTCTGGAGGCGGGCGAATGGGAATTCGATGATGTGATCGCCGACACCGATGACGGCATTTACATGGACACGAATCACTCGTGGAGCATTGACGACAGGCGACTCAATTTTCAGTTTGGCACAGAGATCGGTTACGAGATCAAGAAAGGCAAGATGACTCGCTTGTTGAAGAATTGCACTTATACCGGCATCACACCGGAGTTTTGGAATTCGTGCGATGCTATTTGTAACGAGAAGCATTGGGTGATGTGGGGCACACCCGATTGCGGCAAAGGGCAGCCGCGACAAATGGCGCACACCGGACACGGCGCGTCACCGGCGCGATTTAGGAATGTGAGGGTGGGGGGGATAGGTGATGAGTGAGGTGATGAGTGAGGCAATGCGTGATACGTGATACGTGATGCGATACGTGATGCGT
>Ga0163199_1001419_pt1 | contig 14920 bp, 16 predicted proteins | sample PL_2010_150m_FD_113537 | JGI IMG/M metagenome (GOLD analysis project Ga0163199, IMG submission 113537) | Freshwater microbial communities from Powell Lake, British Columbia, Canada to study Microbial Dark Matter (Phase II) - PL_2010_150m | ecosystem: Environmental > Aquatic > Freshwater > Lake ... | reverse complement strand
TACGCGTTGCTTCTTGTATAAGCGTGACCAAATTGCTGAGTGCCTGAGCCACACGCTGACTCGAGAGGATCTCTCTTACGACATCTCATACGTGGACTTTGGAGTTGACCATCTCGATCGAATAATCGCGGCCTTGGGAATTCGGACAGATTGACAAGTGACAGTCTTACTCACCGGTACCGTCCTCAGCACGAGTTTGACAGGAGCACATAAATGGGAAAGACAAGAACAAGAAGCAATTCGCAGCAGGATGCGAGGTCAAAGTGGCGTTGCAGTTTCAGCGTGCAATGAAAAATGGCTAGTCTGCACGATTTTTTCTAACTACTTTATTGTCTGTAAAAAACCGCCAGCCGTAACTTTCAACCCTCTCGAACCGTATGCCCATGATTGTTTCACCCGTAGAATTCCACCTTAGTTTTCGTGTTTCGGATCTTGAGGAGAGCACGGTGTTCTACACCCATTTTCTGGGCGTGGAACCCAAGGGCCGGACCCCTCGCTTTTCGACCTTTATCGTGCCGCATCTGCGGCTGAATCTGGTTCTGTTGATCAATGACAGTGACAAGCCGTTGGATACCTATAGTCTGTACCACATTGGGTTGGGCGTTAGCGACAAAGCCGCAGTCGTCGAAAGTTATTTTCGGGCAAAAGCATATGGTGCACAAATCGCCAAGCCGCCGCGAACGACTTGGCGAGGTACGCCGCTGCACGAGCTATGGCTACGCGATCCAACAGGGTACGGCATTGAGGTCTACGCGCGGTTGACAGCCGAGGAGTTGGCGATGCCCGCCAACCAGGAACCGACATATCTGGTTCCCGGAACCGAGCCGTAAGTCGCCAGTACCCGTCTCTCAAAACCGCGCTGCATACAGAGGATTGACGTGGTCGTTGCCCTACTGATTTTTCTTGCCACCATTGTGCTGGTGATCTGGCAGCCGCGCGGACTTGGCATCGGCTGGAGCGCGATGCTTGGTGCTAGCGCCGCTCTGTTATCCGGCGTGATTCATCTCAGCGATATTCCAACTGTCTGGCAGATCGTCTGGAACGCCACCGCTACTTTTATCGCCATCATCATCATCAGCTTATTGCTGGATGAAGCTGGTTTTTTTGAATGGGCGGCATTGCACGTTGCGCGCTGGGGTGGCGGGAAAGGCCGGTTGCTGTTTGCTTTTATCATCCTGCTTGGCGCGTCGGTTTCTGCCTTGTTTGCCAATGACGGCGCAGCGCTGATTCTCACGCCGATCGTGATGGCTATGCTGATGGCATTGGGTTTCAGTCCGGCGACGACACTTGCGTTCGTCATGGCGGCTGGTTTCATCGCCGATGTGGCTAGCCTTCCGCTCGTTGTTTCCAATCTGGTCAATATTGTGTCGGCTGATTTTTTCAAGATCAGCTTCAAAGACTATGCTCTAGTCATGATCCCGGTAAATATCGTCGCGATCGTCGCTGCCCTGGCCGTGCTGTTGCTCTATTTTCATCGGAGCATTCCGGCGCACTATGACGTGAACCAGCTAAGAGAGCCGAGCAAGGCCATCCGAGATGCGGCTACTTTCCGCATGGGCGGGGTGGTACTGGTACTGTTGCTGGTCGGATTCTTCGGCCTTGAGCCACTGGGCGTACCGGTCAGCGCCGTGGCCGCCGCCGGCGCGCTGATGCTGCTCGCCGTGGCGGCGCGTGGAAACATCATCAGCACCAGCAAAGTATTGCGCGAAGCGCCCTGGCAAATCGTGATTTTCTCGTTGGGAATGTATCTCGTGGTCTACGGGCTGCGCAATGCGGGACTCACCGAGCATATTGCTGGGCTGCTCGATTACTTCGCACAGGGGGGTGTATGGGGAGCCGCGTTTGGAACGGGCATTCTCACTGCACTGCTGTCTTCGGTCATGAACAACATGCCGACGGTGCTGGTAGGAGCGCTTTCCATCGATGCCACGAATGCGACCGGCGCAGTCAAGGATGCGATGATTTATGCCAACGTGATCGGTTGTGATCTGGGCCCCAAGATTACGCCCATCGGCTCATTGGCAACGCTGCTCTGGCTTCATGTTCTGGCGCGCAAAGGCATGAAGATTACTTGGGGCTATTACTTCAGGGCGGGTATCGTACTGACGGTGCCGGTGTTACTTGTTACGTTGGCTGCGCTGGCGTTACGCCTGAGTCTCGTGTGACGGAATGTGGGAGCGCCTTCGATTGGCCTCGGCAATGACTGAACCGATTGATAGGCTTATAACCAAGAATACTATTTTTCAATTTGCTTGCCTACACTGGGAACAAGTCGCCTAGTGGCTGTTAATAAGCCATTGCTTTTATGGTGCTGTTGGCCGGAATCGAACTGGCGACCTACTGATTACGAATTCTAATACGCCCTGTTTTATATTGTTTTAAGATTCTAGAATAAGTATTAAAGCTACTGTTTTAACTTGCTTTTATTCTTTATGTTGTTTTATACTTCCACTTACGGTTTGACACCGACTGTCTACATAGTGTCTACATGGAGGGAAGTTAGAATATGTCTACATCCACCTCAGCACTCCCCGTCAGAATAACAAAATCTGTAGTAGATCGGCTGAGTGCTCCCGCTGCAGGGCAAGCCTTTGCCCGCGATACGGAGCTTAAGGGCTTTGCAGTCCGCATTACCACTTCTGGCGCCAGGTCGTTCATTCTGGAGAAACGCATTGATGGCAAAGTAAAACGGCTTACGCTTGGTCGTTACCCTGAATTGACTGTAGAGCAAGCCAGAAAAGAAGCCCACAAGTTTCTCGGTCACATTGCGACGGGGCGCAATCCTTCTGCCGAGAAAAAGCAGAAAACGTTGCAAGGCACGACACTGCAACAAGCCTTTGATGATTTTGTTATTGCCAGAAAGAACCTCAAACCCCGCACTCTTTATGACTACCAGCGATTAATGAGGGTTGCGTTTCCCGATTGGCAAAACAAAGCGCTGGTCGATATCAGCAAAGAAATGGTCGCCAAGCGCCATACCAAGGTTGGCTCGAAACATGGCGAGGCTTATGCCAACCTATCCATGCGTTTCTTGCGCGCATTGCTCAATTTCTCCATTGCACAGTATGAAGACGGTAAGGGCAATGCCATTTTGCGGGAAAACCCGGTTGTACGGCTTACACAGACTCGCGCCTGGTATCGGGTCGAACGTCGCCAGACGGTCATTAAGCCCCACCAGCTTGCGCCATGGTATCAAGGGGTCATGCTGCTCAAGAATGATAAAACCTTTCCACAATCTGCGTTGGTCGCCGATTATCTGCTGTTCCTGCTGTTTACCGGGCTACGCCGCCAGGAAGCCGCAAGCTTGAAATGGTCCGATATCGACTTAAAGGGCCGGTCGCTTACAATCCGGGACACCAAGAATCGAGAGCCGCTCACATTGCCGCTTGCGGATTTCATTGCCGGCTTATTGAAAGAAAGAAGGGCTAACACAGATTCTGAGTATGTTTTTGCCGGAGCAGGAAAGGCTGGATATTTGATCGAACCCCGACATCAGGTTCAGAAGGTGATAGAAGCATCTGGTGTATCGTTTACGCTGCATGATCTGCGGCGGACTTTTATTACCAGTGCCGAAAGTATCGATATATCAGCTTATGCGCTCAAGCGTCTGGTTAATCACAAGATGACAAACGACGTTACTGCCGGCTATATCATCGCTGATGTGGAACGCCTCAGAGCACCCATGCAAAAGATTACCGACTATCTTCTCAAGTGTGCCGGTATCAACCCGGTCCCTGGAAACGCTTAGCTACTCCAAGAGAGATCTTGTTGCACTAAGAACGCAAGCCAGAATTGAGTTTGCCTAAATGTAACGTATAATATACACTTCATGCCATGTTTAAAGTTTCCGACTACCTGACAGATGATGGGCATGACCCTTTCAAGGAATGGCTGGAAAATCTGGCAGACCGACAGGCACGGGCGCGTGTCTTGGTGCGAGTACAACGGATGGCAGCCGGAAACTTTGGAGACTGCAAGCCGATTGCCGAAGGTGTGTGGGAATTGCGTATTGACCACGGTCCGGGCTACCGCGTGTATTACGCCAGAACAGGGGAGAAACTTCTCTTGATTCTGATAGGAGGAGACAAACGCAAGCAACAGGCCGAGATTGAAACGGCATTGGAATACTGGAAGAACTGGAACAGGAGAAACAAGACATGAGCAAAGCATCCCGCCCCCATGATGATGCAGTGGTGGAACTGCTGCACAAAGATCCGGCCTTTGCCGATGAATACCTTTCCGTCGCACTTGATGAAGTCAACCAACCCGGAGGGCGTGAAGCCTTGCTGGCAGCGCTGCGCCATATTGCAGAAGCGCAAGGTATGACTGCCGTGGCTGAACGTGCTGGAATTCCTAGAGAAAGTCTTTACCGGGCCTTATCCAAGAAAGGCAACCCGACAATAAAGACCCTGCTGGCGGTAGTCGGTGCTGCGGGCTTGAAATTGTCAGTACACCGATAGAGAATTGAACATGAGCAGAATGCACAACCCAGCACACCCTGGTGCAATATTGCGGGAATGGCTGCCGGATGGGATGACGGTAACGAGGGCGGCAAAGGAATTGCAGGTTTCCCGTGTTACGCTTTCCAAGGTACTGAATGGCAAAGCCGGCGTAACGGCGGGGATGGCCTTGCGCCTGTCGGCATGGCTTGGCACCTCCCCCGATGTCTGGCTTGGAATGCAAACACAGTGGGACTTGTGGCAAGCCGAGCAACAACCAAGCCCGAAAATCAAACCGCTGGAAAGGCTGGCCGCCTGAACAGGTAGTCACCATCTAAAGTAGCGAAATGATGATGTTTCTCGACGGTGGAGATTTCCAGACAGTTTGGCGACTCGCCCACAACTGGGTAAATGCTGACCCAGATACAAGCAATGTAAACTCATTATCTCCCGAGCTCATGCAGGCAATCCATCGACTTATGCTTGCCATGCGAAATCGAGATATTGCAGCACGAACGATAAGAACAGCTTTCTTCCAAGATGATTCCTTTCTCTCCATCATATTCGATTTCTATCATTACCTAAAATTCCGTAGCTGCTTAACGATAGGCAGGTTTGATAAAGCTTACCTGGATTCTCTTTATGTAAGACGTGGGGATGTATTGAGCTGGTGTGATAAGGAGCGTATTGCGCCACCCGCTTTATGGGCACCCAAGAATCCATCCATCGAGCAAAAAATCGACCCCGAGTTGCAAGAGGATGAAACTATCGATTCGGAGGCCAGTACAATATCAAATACCGAAGCATCCCAGCAAAGGGAAGCAGCCTATGCCCGCCATCAGTTAACTGACAGCCTGAAACAAGATTGCATCCGTTACTGGCTACAACATCAGAACTACAGCAACGACCAAGCTGCAGAGAAATTCTACGAAGGATTGCCACCGGAAAGGAAAAAGCTGCTGGCAGAAACCAATGCTGCCCGCACCCTTTCACAGGCTATTTCAGAGTATAAAAACCGGAAGAAACTTTTAAAAGAAGGTAAATTCCCACGTTGGTTAGCGAATTTTAATCCTGAAAATCCCCCGTCCTAATACCTTCTGCGCGTAGCCAGTACGCCCTAAAACCCGCATCAACGCTTGATTTATCGCAGACGATATACGTTTGCGCGCAGCCGCAATTCCCAATCGATATAAGTCTGCTGATACTGCCTCCAGATTCATCAACCACTGGGGAGGCAATCATGCAAGACCATTTACTTACCACCAAAGAAGCCGCGCCCCTCCTGGGCGTGAGCATAGCCTTTCTGGAGCGCGACCGTTGGGCAGGCGCACGCGTGCCCTTCATCAAAATAGGCGCTCGTGCAGTTCGCTATCGTTTGAGCGATCTGCACGCCTATATTGAATCCTGCGTCAGAAAATCCACTAGCCAATACTGAGGTGTGCCATGCACACGTCAGTACACAGTGAGAGTGGACTCGTTTCCCCCGGTGAAGCCGTCGCCGAGAATGTTCTGGAATACCTGGATGAGCCAGACGATAGCGATAAGCGATGGCGTGCGCGTATTTTCCGGCAATTGCCCAGGCGGTTCGCCAAGGCCGCCGCGAATGAATACAAAGAAAACTACATCTTTGAAGGCAGGCGGAATGCCAATCTTGCCCTGCTCGGTCATCACGAGCAATTCAAGTGGGGGAACATTCCACTCGACTCTACCGATGACGACCTAAAAGAACAGGCAAAGAACATTGTCAGGGAAATGCTGAGCATCAGCCGTCTGCACCGGAATCTGGAATACGCTGTTACCAGGTTACTAGACCGCTCGCAGAAGTATGGAGTGTGCCTGCCAGCAATGGACAGCCCTGGTATTACCAGTAAAGGGGTATACACACGCCTTACTGACGAATACTGGTGGTTACGCGCACTGCGTAAGACTCACGCCAAAAACCTTGAACAGCAAGCCATCCGTTTAGGCTTCGTTCACCGGGGTGCGGGTGTATATGTCAGCGATGAAACCATTACCCGACGAAGAAAACAAAGGATACGCAACCGCCGTATCTTAGACGGGATGCTGGCAATCAATGAACAAGACCAGTGTTTTACTTTGAGCCAACTGGCAGATTGCGGGGTATCCAATCCGCGCATCCGTCGCTGTGAACTGATGGTGCGCATCTTCGGCTTTGAATTCATCGCGAATGAGCTCGGACACGTGGGCGAGTTCTACACCCTTACCTGCCCATCACGCATGCACGCCCGAAAATCTAATGGCGGCAAAGCAAACCCGAATTACGATGGCACCACACCGCCCCAGGCACAGCAACATCTCAATACACTCTGGGCAAGGGCGCGCGCCAAGCTCAAGCGTGACAATCTGGACGTGTATGGCTTCCGTATCGCCGAACCGCAACACGACGGCACCCCGCACTGGCATCTGCTGCTATTCATGGAACAGCGGCACACTGCCAAGGTTCGGAAGATTCTCCGGCATTATGCGCTGCAAGTAGATGGCGACGAACCCGGCGCAAAGAAGCATCGCTTTACTGCCATTGCCATCGACAAAAGTAAAGGCTCGGCAGTGGGCTACATCGCCAAATACATCTCCAAGAACATCGACGGCTACGGGATTAAAGAAGACACCTACGGCAACCCCGCAGAATCTGCCGCTGAAAGAGTCGAGGCATGGGCGTCCACCTGGGGCATCCGTCAATTCCAGCAGATAGGCGGCGCTCCTGTCACCGTCTGGCGCGAGCTACGCCGACTGAGTGATGCACCCGAGGGTATTCTTCAACAGGCGCAACAAGCCGCAGACAACGGCAAATGGGAACAGTTCATTCAATTGATGGGCGGCACTACTACCAAGCGCAAGGATTGTCCGATCAAACTGGCAAAGGAGGATACCGGGGAGCTAGGCAAATACGGTGATCCAAAGGGGGAGAGGATATGCGGGGTACAGACGGATGCAATTGTGTTACCTACACGCCTGCACCAATGGCGCATCGAAAAACCGATTACTGAGCGGCTCGACGCAAGGTGGCCGCCGGGCAGCGTGCAGCGCACCCGCGCGGACATTTGCGGCGAAGCCGCCTTGGAGTTCTGTCAATAACTGTACGGATAAAAATAAAAAATCTCAAATGTGTCAGAATCCGCCATTGATGTTTTTCTCCAGAAACAGACAGTCAAACGCGTTGGGTGTATGCTACCGCTCTAAATGCATAGTTCTGTTCTCGCGAAAATTTAATGCTGTATAAATGCAACGAACGTACAAAAGAGGATAATCAATTATCCTGGCTCAATACTAATAGGAAATAGTCTGAAAAAAAGAGCTTTTCTAACTTCGGTAGCAGTTCTGGCGGCGGCTATGGCCATTGATGTCAGCGCTGCATTGCCTAACTCGTTGACTGAATCATCAATTGTAAAAATTAACCCTGCTGTAACATCACTAGGAACAACTACAGTGCAAGACCCATTCGTACTTGAGCGCTCCTCTGCTTTAACTACACAATATAGCTCCCACGGTTCCCACAGCTCCCACAGCTCCCACAGATCGCACTCATCGCATCGTTCTCATTTTTCTTCCCGATAAGAATACGAATATGCTGGGTTGCAAAATTAGAAATTTAAGCGAATAATTGACGTTCGGTGGGGATTATCCCAGTGTATTTTGGAATAATTAACACAAACAAGGGGATGGTATGAAAAAGAGAGCTTTTTTAACTTCGCTGGTGGCTTTGGCAGCGACTATGGCTATTGATGCAGGTGCTGCGTTGCCAAAATCATCGGCTGAACAATTAATTGTAAAAATTAGCCCTGCTGTAGCTTCACTAGAAGCGACCACAGTGCAAAACCCGTTCGTGCTTGAGCGACCCTCTGCTTTAACTGGAACTATCCATGCTCAGCACGGTTCACACGCATCACACGCATCACACGCATCACACGCTTCTTCCCGATATTAAACATGGTCTCCGAATGAAGGATGAGGGGGGCAGTCATATTGATCTGCATTTTGACAATAGCGTATTCTCGCTGGATACCGTCAAACGGGCATTGTATCGGTTCGCCGATCTGTGCTCATTTGATATCTCATTGATAGATCAACAAATCAAGGTAACGCTGCACGTTTCAACACCAATAAATAAATCTACGATTAATGATTTGTGTTTCCGCATACGCAATGAGGTGTTAGACCAAGATTTGCGAGACACCATTTCTAAAGATACAGCTAATATCCGCACCCTTATTCTGGCAAATGCCTTCTCCAATACTGGACTTATAAAGTCCTAGTCACTATGGGCGGACTAGGAAAGAAGTTCCGCCTCCCTGATGCTTTCAATCAAGCATTGTCTAGTCAATATCAAATGCTCCCGTGTCGCTTTGTTGAGCTTGATAATAATCGCTATGTAATGACGAATGAAGCCGGTGAGCACCTGATTGTAACTCGGCCTCAACTAGAGCAATTTGTCAGGAAGACCGTCCCAATGCACAGTGATTATTATTGTGATCTTAAATCTAAGCACTTCCTGATCGACGACGACTCAAATGTTGCTATCGATTTGCTTGCACTCAAATACAGAACGAAGGCACAGAGGATTTCTCAGTTTACTGCCTTGCATTTGTTTGTCGTTAGTTTGCGGTGCGATTACAGCTGCAAATACTGCCAAGTTTCCCGGCAGACGGACGATAAGCTGGCCTATGACATGAGCCAGGAGACTGCGGATCGTTCGCTGGATTTTGTATTCAGAAGTCCGTCGTTGGCAATGAAAATAGAATTTCAGGGCGGCGAACCGTTACTAAACTTCCCGATCATTCGCTATGTGGTTGAAAAGGCCAAAGAGCGAAACAGACAGCACGGCAAGGATATGCAATTCGTGATTACGACGAACATGAGTCTTTTGACCGATGAGATTTTAGCGTTCTGCCTTGCTCACGACATCTGTCTTTCCACCTCACTTGATGGCCCTGAGGACTTGCACAACCGAAATCGACCGCGTCCAGGTAGAAATGGCTATCAACTCACCGTAGAAGGCATAAGAAAAGGACAATCAATATTAGGGCGAGACAAGGTGGGTGCCCTAATGACGACTACCGAGGCAAGTCTTCCTCGAGCCCGCGAGATTATCGATACCTATCTTGCTTTAGATATTGAAGGGATATTTTTACGTCCTTTAAGCCCATATGGCTTTGCCATCAAAAATCGCCAAGCTTACAAGTACGATGTCGATCGTTGGTTCGAGTTTTACAAGGAAGGTTTGGATTATGTTCTTGAAATTAACCGCAAAGGCCACCCATTCGTCGAACTGTATGCTTCCTTGATTATGAATAAGATTTTCTCACCCTTTGGGACGGGGTACGTCGATCTTCAATCGCCATCCGGTATGGCTATTTCAGCTATCGTTTACAACTACGATGGAGACATTTACACATCGGATGAAGCGCGAATGTTAGCTGAAATGGGGGATAAGAAATTCCGGATCGGAAGTGTTTATCACGACAGCTACGAGGATGTGTTCCTTTCGGATATCGTGCTCGATACACTTGAGACGACACTGTCTGAGAGTCTGCCCATGTGTAACGACTGCGGCTTTCTACCTTATTGCGGCACTGATCCAGTTTACCATTATGCTACCCAAAAGGATGCCATTGGTCACAAGGCGCTAAGCGGTTTTTGCAGCAAGAATATGAAAATATTTCGTTACATCTTCACGCTGCTGGAGGATGACCCAGACGCACGGGAAATCCTCTTAGGTTGGGTTCGTCCGTGATTCATTTGCACTCGAAGAACAGCTTAGCATTGACACTAATCAGTCACGAGAACTCGTTCATATCGAAGATCACAACGAATGCCCAGCTTCCGGCTCCACTGAGACCTGCACATACCCTTCTCTTGAAAGTCGGGTCTAATCAGTTGCCAGTTGGTTTTGGCCTAGTCTTGATCTCTGCCATAGATGCCCAGAATCAGGTCTTAGACAGTCATACGAATATTCTTCTTCTTGCGCCAGAACTGGCCTATCTGAAGGATCACGATGTCATCAAATTCCGCCCAATCGACTCTGACATTAACGTCCTTTATCGGTGGGGAGCCAATTCGAATTCGTTTCTGATAACTGAGCGCTGCAACTCATTCTGTATCATGTGCTCACAACCACCAAGGGATATTGACGATCATTATTTGGTGGATGACATGCTCGCAGCGCTCCCCTTGATTCATCAGGATACTGCAGAGATTGGGATTACTGGCGGAGAGCCTACATTGTGGGGTGATGACTTTATCCGCTTGATCTAGGCATCAAAGACACACCTTCCAAGAACAAGCTTACATATCCTTTCTAATGGGCGTAATTTCAGGAGTCTAGAGCTTGCAGCCAAGGTCGCTCAAGTTAAGCATCCCGATCTAATGATTGGCATTCCCCTCTATGCCGACTATTCACAATTACATGATTTCATCGTCCAGGCAGACAACGCTTTCGACGACACGATCAGAGGCATACTGAACCTCAAGCGATGCCGTGTACCAGTAGAAATCAGGGTAGTAATTCATCAGAAAAATTATCACCGTTTGCCGCGACTCGCAGAGTTTATTACCCGAAACCTTCTATTCGTTGATCACATTGCTTTCATGGGCTTGGAGATCATGGGGTTTGCTAAGTCAAACCTGAGTGCACTCTGGATTGACCCCTATGATTACCGCGATGAAATGGAAGAAGCCGTCAATACACTTGCGCGATATGGAATGCGCGTATCTATCTATAATCATCCGCTCTGTGTCATTCCTGAATCAGTGAGGCGGTTTTCTGTTCGTTCAATCAGCGACTGGAAGAATGACTTCCTCGAGGAATGCCAGTCGTGTGAATCCATACAAGAGTGTGGTGGGTTCTTTTCGTCTAACCTGACAAAGACGAGCGTTCACATCAAGGCATTTTAATTTCATGGGCTATGAAGGGTAATTTAATTGCTCTTAAAGAGATATGGATTCAGAGAAAACTAAAACTCTTTCTGAAATTATTAAGAATGTTGCCCAGGTGCTCGCATTGATCGTTGCGGGCTTATGGGCTTATACGCAATTTCAGGAGACAGAAGGTTCGTCTCTCGAAATGCGCGGCTCTATAGAAAGCAAACTAAGCTGGTTTGCGGTTGCCGACCCTAATTATTGCGGCGGTGAGCTCAGAGTAAAGATTAAGAATATTGGAAGAAAATCATTTGACCTAAAAAGTGCAACCATGCGCGTCTGGCTCGTCGATTCACCATCTTTTGACCAAACCATTGCTTATATAGATCCAAATGATTTTAGAACTGGGAAGCCAATTTTTGAAAAGCAATTCTCAGGCGCTAAGGAACTGCCACTATTGACTCGTTTTCCGCCAGATGTTGAGTCGGCTTACGATTTCACATTTAATTTTAAAATCGATAAAAGAGATAAAAATATTGCTCTGTTCAGTTTTGATGGGAATGGTTCAGAGCTGGAATTACATACGAACATGTGGGACTACTTTTGTGATAGGTCAAGTCCCAATTTTGCTGTAAATTCACTTCGGTCGGTTCAATGACATTTTGTTTTAGTCGGAGAAGACAATGACATTGTCGCCATCACTGGTGGCGATACGTTCGGCAACTCACTACACGAATTCGTTCATATCGAGGTAGCGACATTCCTGCCAGATCACGTTGACAGCAAGTCCTTGTATTATTGGTGGGCCCTATCGGATTCGAACCGACGACCTACGGATTAAGAGTTCACGTCAATTTCGCCCCAGTGTCTACATATCGTCTACATTGAAATTAATGACTTAGAGAGCAATCCTCTAGCCCATTGTTTTTATTGGTGCTGTTGGCCGGGATCGAACTGGCGACCTACTGATTACGAATCAGTTGCTCTACCAACTGAGCTACAACAGCCCGCGGAAAAACGGCTGATGGATTATAGAGGTTTGGGAAACTGGGGGCAAACCGGAAGATAGAAAAATTCTTTGCGACATACAGACCTTGGGATGAATGCGGAAGATGATATCGATGCTGTTGGTAGTCATGTCTCCCGACAACCATGGCAAGTTACAGGCGGGAAACATGAACGGCGACAGGACGTGGTGACATCCATTCACACTTGGCGCACCATAAAAGATATTTGAATCATCCCCCTTATAATCTCTCAGCAACCAAATTTTCGCTTAAATTCGGCGAATAGCGCCAATCATCTAGACTTTTTGACTGATTTGAGCCATAATTAGTTTTATGAAGTCACAAATTACCCCGCCAAGAAAAATCCTGGTTCTGCATGGCCCTAACTTGAATATGTTGGGAACTCGCGAACCAGAAGTTTATGGTCGAGTTACATTAAACGAAATTAACAGAAATTTGACTAAAATAGCTGAAGATGCTGGCATTATCTTGGAAAGCTTCCAGAGTAATTCTGAGGCGGACTTGATAAGCCGGATTCAACAGACTATCAGTGATGAAACCGATTTTATCATTATCAATCCGGCGGCTTATACTCATACCAGTGTTGCTTTGCGCGATGCCTTGGCGGCAGTGAAATTGCCGTTCATTGAAGTTCATCTTTCCAACATTTTTGCCCGTGAGACTTTTCGCAGAGAATCGTATTTTTCTGATCTGGCGCTGGGTGTTATCAGTGGTTTGGGCCCCAAGGGCTATGAGCTGGCCCTGGAATATGCTTTAACGGCCCGCTAGCAGCACGGCCCAATCAACATCAAGCTGATACAAGTACGTTTATTTACTGTCGATGCGAGCTAAAATTATTAATGCAGCGATCGCGAAAGTTATCTAACTCCATTCCTTATGAACAAAATTGCATGCCAACAAACTCTGTTTGGTAGAAGTGCCAAAAAACAGAGGCTTATCCTGAGAGGCCTGTTATGGATTTGAGAAAGCTGAAAAAACTGATTGAACTGGTTGAAGAGTCGGGAATCGGTGAGCTGGAAATTACCGAAGGCGAAGAAAAAGTTCGCATCAGCAAATCAGGATCGATGGTACAGAGTTATGTAAATGCGCCAACGGCGTTACAGCCAATCGCTGCGCCTGCCGCCACCGCCATACAAGAAGCGGAAGCTGCGGCCAAGGACGCATTACCAGATGGTCATATGGTGAAATCGCCAATGGTGGGCACGTTTTATCGATCCTCTGCGCCTGGCGCCAATGCGTTTGTGGAAGTGGGGCAGACGGTAAAGGAAGGCGATACTCTGTGCATTATTGAGGCTATGAAACTGCTCAACGAGATCGAATCCGACAAGAGCGGAGTGATCAAGGCAATTCTGGTAGAAAACGGTCAGCCGGTAGAGTACGGCGAGCCATTATTCGAAATCGAGTGATAGCCGCCGATTTCTCGCTGTCGCGGGATAGAAGTCAGGAGAAAAGGCTGGCACTTCCGCAACTTAAAAAAGATTGCATAGACAAATATGTTTGAAAAAATTCTTATAGCCAATCGAGGCGAAATCGCCCTGCGTATTCAACGGGCATGCCGGGAGATGGGCATTAAGACGGTGGTGGTGCATTCCGAGGCAGACGCCGAGGCCAAATATGTGAAACTCGCTGATGAATCCGTGTGTATTGGACCGGCGCCATCAGCTCAAAGCTACCTCAATATTCCGGCCATCATCAGCGCAGCAGAAGTAACCGATGCCGAGGCCATTCATCCCGGCTATGGCTTTCTCTCGGAGAATGCTGATTTCGCCGAGCGGGTCGAAAAAAGTGGCTTTGTCTTCATTGGCCCGCGTCCTGAAACCATTCGCCTGATGGGTGACAAGATCAGTGCAAAAAACGCGATGATAAGAGCGGGTATACCCTGCGTCCCTGGTTTCAACGGCGCCTTGCCTGAATCGGGTGAAGAAATCAGAAAGATCGTTCGCACCATCGGCTATCCCGTCATCATCAAGGCATCGGGCGGTGGCGGCGGGCGCGGCATGCGCGTGGTACACACGGAGGCGGCGTTATTGAATGCGGTCATCATGACGCGCACCGAAGCCCAGGCGGCATTTGGCAATCCCATGGTTTATGTCGAGAAATTTCTGGAAAACCCGCGGCATATCGAGTTTCAGGTACTGGCTGATGAGCATCGCAATGCGGTACACCTGGGAGAACGGGACTGCTCGATGCAGCGCCGTCATCAGAAAATCATCGAGGAAGCGCCGGCCTTTGGCATTACTCCCCGGCAGCGCGACAAGATTGGCGCGCGTTGCGCTGATGCTTGCCGTGGTATTGGCTATCGCGGCGTGGGTACGTTTGAATTTCTGTTCGAGAATAACGAGTTTTATTTCATCGAAATGAACACGCGGCTGCAGGTTGAACATCCCGTTACGGAAGCGGTTACCGGGATCGACTTGGTGCAGGCACAGATTCGTGTAGCCGCTGGCGAGAAACTGGGTTTTCGCCAGCGCGACATCGTGCCCAAGGGCTATGCGATCGAGTGTCGCATTAATGCCGAGGACCCTTATAAGCTCACGCCATCCGCCGGCCGCATTACCCAGTATCATGCTCCAGGCG
>Ga0163199_1001418_pt1 | contig 14934 bp, 13 predicted proteins | sample PL_2010_150m_FD_113537 | JGI IMG/M metagenome (GOLD analysis project Ga0163199, IMG submission 113537) | Freshwater microbial communities from Powell Lake, British Columbia, Canada to study Microbial Dark Matter (Phase II) - PL_2010_150m | ecosystem: Environmental > Aquatic > Freshwater > Lake ... | reverse complement strand
GTCCTTTACACCAGCCCTGGCCGGACGAGCGCTTTCGGCCTACAACCTGGTGGTATTTGCAGGCATCTTTGCCGTGCAATGGGGAATCGGCTTGGCCATAGACGGCTTTCAAGCCTTGGGCTTGCCCGAAATATGGGCGTTCCAGGCGGCCATGAGTGTCTTTTTGCTGGGTACTGTTGCTTCCTATATCCATTTTCTGACCACAAAAAGCCATAATCAGCGTATCTGAGGCACTGGAGACAGGGCTGACTGCAAACACCGGAAATTGAGCACCAACCCAATACATGAACGGCATTCTCATCATCGCCCACGCACCCCTGGCCAATGCCTTGCGCCAGTGCGTGTTGCATGTATTTCCCGACGGCGTGAAGGGAATCGCAGCGTTTGATGTGCAGCCCAACGTTTCACCGGAAGAAACGTTGATTGGCGCAAGGCAAGCGATAAACCTTCTCAATACGCCGCAGATTCTGGTGCTGACAGACGTATTTGGCGCCACTCCCTGCAACGTTGCTCAAAAGCTGGTCGATGGTGTCAATGCAAAGCTGATTACCGGAGTGAACCTGCCCATGTTGCTGCGCACAGTAACGTATCGAAACGAATCACTCGATGCATTGGTGGCACGTGCCCTTGCCGGTGGTACACAGGGCATCATGCAAGTAGCGACGACAGCGCCCCAGAATCAGATGAAGAAGAAAAATGATCAAGACAACGACCACCATCAGCAATAAGTTGGGGCTGCATGCGCGCGCTTCGGCCAAACTGACCAAGTTGGCCGGTAGTTTCCCCTGTGAAATCTGGCTTGCCAAGGGCGAGCGACGCGTCAACGCCAAGAGCATCATGGGCGTCATGATGCTGGCCGCTGGCATCGGCAGCACAGTGGAACTTGAGACCAGTGGCGAGCGCGAGCAGGAAGCGCAGGACGCCCTGTTGGCACTGATAGAGGACAAGTTCGGGGAGGGTGAATGATGACCCCCACGCTTGTCACATCGTGTACTGCGCTGCCCCCCGTGGGGGCCAGCCCTCGCGCGAGTCTCGCAGAGACTGTGCGACATGCTTGGGGCGGCCCAGCGCTGCGGCTGCCATGACCTTCTCCATCCACGGTCTGGCAGTTGCCCGCGGTATCGCCATCGGGCGCGCGGTACTGGTGGCGTCAAGCCGGGTCGACGTTGCGCACTACTTCATCGATGCATCAGAGGTCAGCGCCGAAATTGACCGCGTTCGCGACGGGCGCAATGCGGTGGTGGATGAAATTCATCGCCTGCAAGCCAGCATTGTGCATATGGGTCCAAAAGAGGCGCCGCACGAGTTGACAGCGCTGCTCGACGTGCATCTGATGCTGCTGCAGGACAACGAGCTGATAGGCGGCGTCAAACACTGGATCACCGATCGACTCTACAACGCAGAGTGGGCACTGACGACGCAGCTCGAGGTGATCGCAAGACAGTTCGACGAGATGGAGGACGCGTACCTGCGCGAGCGCAAGGCCGATCTGGAGCAGATCGCAGAAAAGGTACTGCGCGCCATGAAGGGCGCGGCGTCTCCGATCGCCCAGCCGCCCAACCGCGCAGCACGCAAGAAGTCACAACAGGACCTCCTGCTCGACGACACGGTCGACGTCCCCCTGATCCTGATTGCGCACGACCTGTCACCGGCTGACATGCTGCAGTTCAAGCAAAGCGTATTTGCCGGCTTCATCACGGATGTCGGCGGCAAGACCTCGCACACCGCCATCGTGGCGCGCAGTCTGGACATCCCGGCCGTCGTCGGCGCCCGCTTATCGAGTCAACTGGTGCGCCAGGACGACTGGGTGATCATCGATGGCGATGCCGGCGTGGTGGTGGTAGATCCTTCTTCCATCATCCTGGCGGAGTACGGCTTCAAACAGCGCCAGAACGAACTCAATCGCGGCCGGCTGTCACGCCTCTTGCACACCCCGGCAGTGACGCTGGACGGCAAAAACATTGAATTGCTGGCAAATATCGAAATGCCCGAAGACGCACCTGGCGCCATCCAGGCTGGTGCAATGGGAGTTGGTTTGTTCCGCAGTGAATTTCTTTTCATGGGCCGTCAAAGCAGACTGCCCAACGAAGAAGAACAGTACCAGGCCTACCGGCGTGCTGTGGAAGGTATGCGCGGCTTGCCAGTGACGATTCGGACAGTTGATGTTGGCGCAGACAAACCGCTGGACGAATCCTTGCAGGACTCTGCTCATTTGAACCCGGCCTTGGGCTTGCGGGCCATTCGCTGGAGTCTGGCCGACCCGGCCATGTTCCTGACGCAGTTACGGGCAATTCTGCGCGCTGCTGCTCACGGTCAAACCAAGATGCTGATACCGATGCTGGTTCACGCCAGCGAAATTCGGCATACCTTTGCCCTCATTGACCGTGCCCGCGCCGAACTCGACAACCGCGGGGTTCCCTACGGACCGGTCAAGATTGGCGCCATGATCGAGATTCCCGCAGCAGCCTTGACGCTCAAGGTGTTCCTGAAGTATTTCGATTTCCTGTCGATCGGCACCAATGACCTGATTCAGTACACGCTGGCGATTGATCGGGCCGATGAATCGGTGGCTCACCTCTACGACCCCTTGCACCCGGCCGTGCTGCAACTGGTTGCACTCACGATTGCCGAATGCCATGCCCAAGGCAAGGATGTGAGTGTCTGCGGTGAAATGGCGGGTGATATCAGCCTGACCCGCTTGCTGCTGGGTATGGGCCTGCGCAGTTTCTCCATGCACCCGGCGCAAATTCTCGCGGTCAAGCAGGAGGTGCTGCGGGCAGACACGAGCAAACTGGTCGCTTGGGCAGCCCAGGTGATGGCAGCAGACGAACCCGGTCTGCTGATGAAACAACACGCCTGATGCCAGGCACCGATGCTGACGGGACTGAAAACCATTGGAAGCTCCACCTGACAACTTCAATCCGCTGAGCCGGCGCAATTTGGCCAAGGGTGCTGCCCTGTCTCTGGCTGCATCGCTGTTCCCGGCCAGCGCTGCCCCCGTCAAGGATCCGGTCAAGAGAAGCGCCCTCATCAAACCGCCCCGCCTGAAGGAAGGCGATGTCGTGGGCTTGATCACGCCTTGCGGCTATCTGGAGCAGGACGGCATCGACAAATCGGTGCGCAACCTTGAAGATCTGGGCGTGAAAGTCAAGCTTGGCAAGCATGTGCTGGCACGCCGCGGCCGTTATGCCGGCACGGTTGCACAGCGCCTGGAGGATCTGCACTCGATGTTTGCCGACCCGCAAGTCCATGCGGTGTGGGCTGCCACCGGAGGCTCCGGCGGCATTTCGCTGCTACCTCATATCGATTACAAATTGATTCGGAAACATCCGAAGATCTTTGTTGGCTACTCTGATGTCACTTGCCTGCATCTGGCGATCCATCGCCAGACACACTTGGTGACTTTTCACGGCCCGGTGGGAATTTCGACTTTTTCAGATTACTCGAAGCAGCATCTGAAGGCGATATTGATGCAGCCGCAAAAAGAGTACTCGATGCTGATGGCGGAAGAAAACCGGGTCAAGGCTGAAACAGCAAGCCAGTTTCAAGTCAGGACCCTGCGCCACGGAACGGCGACCGGACGCCTGACCGGCGGCAATTTGAGTCTGGTGGCGGCTTTGTCGGGCACACCGTATGCAGCCGAACTGCGGCGCCGCATTTTGTTCCTGGAGGATATCAGCGAAGCGCCTTACCGGATCGATCGCATGCTGACCCAACTCGACTTGAGTCAGGGTCTCAGGACGGCGTCGGCCTTGCTGCTGGGTGTTTTCGAGAAGTGCGAAGCGCCCGAAAGCGAGTCGTCGCTGAGCCTGAACGAAACCTTGGACAGTCATCTCGATCTGTTGCGCATCCCTGCAGTAAGCGGCTACTCGATTGGCCATATCGCCAACCAGATGACGCTGCCGCTGGGCGTCAATGCGCGCCTGGACACCTTCTCCCAGACCTTGACCCTGTTGGAAAACGCCGTCCTGTAGCGCCGCCCAAGGGCAAGCCCCTCAGCGCTTCCCAGCAGGCATCGTCAGCACGTCAAGAATTGCCGCCGTTTGCGCGTCAGGTATTCCATCAAATCTTGCCGGACGGTATTTCATCTGAAATGCGATCAGCACATTGCGTGAAGCGGCATCGAGTTCACCACTTTGCGTGATGGCAAAACCATGCTCCGCCAGTTTCTTTTGAAACCATGCCACGCTCGGCAGCTGAGCTTCAAACGCCGCCTGGCGCTCTGCCACTTGTTTCTCATCGGGCCACAGCACCAGGCCAGCGTCGGCCAACTGCTTCCAGGGAAACATCGGGCCTGGATCCTGCTTGCGCTGGGGCGCAATGTCGCTGTGTCCGAGCACCCGATCCGGGCTGATGTCATGGCGCTTCACGATATCTTTCACCAGAGAGATCAAGCGGTCAATCTGACCCTGGGGATAAGGCAGCCAGACACGCCCCTCGGCCGAATCACGCCAAGCCAGATTCACAATCTCAATGCCAATCGAACTGGCATTCAACCTGGTGTTGTCCTTCCACGAGCTCAGTCCCGCGTGGTAGGCGCGTCTATCCTCGTCGACCAGTCGGTAGACCTTGAAATCTTCGCCATCATCGAGCAGGTAATGCGAACTCACCTGCTGCTGCGTCAAGACCTTCAGCGACGTGGGAGAGTCAAGAAACGTGTAATGGAGAATCAGAAAGCGCACCCGGCTATCCTGGCTGACGGCAGAAAAACTGGTATCGATGCGCGGGCCACTTGCACAACCGCTCAGCAATGCAGCAAGAAACATCAGCCAAAATATTTTCATGTCAGACCTTTTTCAGCGCCAGGCGCGCCGCCGCAATATGAGCTTGAAGATTCACTAACCGCAAGTCGCATTCTGGGGGCAAGCGCTCCCTCATCGACTGCTCGATCAACGAATGAAGCTGAGGCACCCGCCCAGCCAGAACGATGGGACGAACACCAAACCTTGCCACCATGGCAGCACCCAGACGAGCCAGTTCATGGCCGGCTCGCTGCAAGATGTCCCGCGCCTGAGGATCGCTGTCGGCCTCGGCCGCAACGGCTATTGCCAGTTGCCCGATCTGTCCGCGGCTGGCTCCATAAATCAGTTTGCGCGAACAGGACCAGTCGTGACCGCCAATGGCCTTGAACAGGGACACCGCCATCGGTGATTCAGCCCAGCAGCCAGGTCTCTCATCCTCTGCACGCCAGATCTTGCGCAAGGCCTCAACCGTGATCCAGTAGCCACTACCACCATCGTCCAGAATGCCGCCTCGTCCCCCGGCACGGTGAAACTCCCGCTGCGCATCCATAAATCCGGCGATCGATCCGGTGCCAGCATAGACCAGATAGCCCATGCCCGGCTCAAATGCCGCAAGACAGGCCAGTTCAATATCGTTGCTCAGAACAACAGCGTCGATGGGCAACTCGAATTGCCGGGCCAGCAAGGTGTGAAGAATCTGTCCTGAGCGCTCCTGCAGTCCGCCAAAGCCGGTCACGCCGGCATGCACGCCAGACACAGCGCCCCAGCCCAGCGCCTGATCAGCCAGACTCTTCAGAATTTCGCTGACCTTGCGATGACCCGCTTCGCCACCCAGTTGGAGGGCGCTAAAACCCGCAACACTGCCTTCGGCAAGCACGCTCTGGTCCGACCCCACCAAGGCCCAACGGGTCTGGCTGCCACCGGCGTCGATTCCAAGGCCTGTGCTCATTTTGCTAGACAGTACTCAATCGTGAATTCGCCTTGGCCAGATAAAACCACTCATGGCCAACACCGGCTTTGGCGTTCGGGAAAAGAATATAGCCCGACGTTTCGGCGCGCACCAGGGTTCCGTCATGCCGGGTACCAATCAGGTCGCCAGCTTGAAGCGGATCAAAACTGGACCAGGGCCGACTGAAGCTGTCCTCTTCATGGGCCTTGTCGATCACGTCGTAAATGCGCAGGGCTTCAATGGCTGCCACGGCTTGCGGCTTGGGTGCGTCGATGTGCCCCAGATGCGCCAGCGTGTTCATGATGGCCCGGTAAGCCACTTCGGGTGATTCAGGATCATTGTGCTGACCGCATTCCAGTGTCAGCGCATAGCCACCGACCGATCGCATGTACTCGGTGGTTCCCACGCCGTAGCGCGGGTCGGTATCGAGTTGCTGCTCGCGACTGGAAATCACGCCAAGGGCGGCTCGCCTGCGCGCCACGCCGCGCGCGTAGGTACTCAGCCAGCCATCGACAAAACGATTCACGCCGAGACGCAAGGCCAGAGCCACCTCCGCTTCAGCGTGGGTGAAAGACTCCAACTCGTTTGCATTGTTTTCCGGGCCGACCATCACGAAGGCGCGCCCCACGGCCTGAAAAGAGTGCAGGTCGAGCAACACATCATGCCGGGCCATCAAGGGACACAGCCAGTTCGCTATGTGATCTTCAAATTCCTTGGGCTCTGCGGCTGGAGCCAGATTGCGATTCAGATTGCGCTCACCCGCCCTTTGACCGCGCTCGTACGCCAGCGGATTGGTAATCGGGACAAAAGTCACACTGCCCGCAACCAGACTGAGTGCCTTGCTCTCAATTTCGCCCAGCACACGCAGAATACCTTTGGTGCCACTGGTCTCATTGCCATGCACAGCGCCGAGCACCAGCAGGCGCGGGCCCGGGCGCAGACTTTGATACGAAACCGCTTTGAAATGGTGTGTTTGCATGAAATAGATCGCTCGAAAATGGAGCCCTCATTATTCCTTCTTGCCAAATCCCGGATCGACCCGAATCAAGGCAGTCGCGGTGAAGGCAGGAACGGCCGAAAGACAAACCCAGACAAAGAAGTTGGCATAGCCAAGCTGGCTCTGAACCCAGCCACTCATCATGCCCGGCAGCATCATGCCCAAGGCCATGAAGCCGGTACAGATCGCGTAATGCGCCGTCTTGTTCCGGCCGTCTGAAATCATGATCATATAAAGCAGATAAGCGGCAAAACCAAAGCCATAACCAAACTGCTCGATCGCAACAGCGGCACCGATCTGCCAGATATTGCTTGGCATGGCCATCGACAGGTAAACGTAGACCAGGTGTGGCACATTCACTGACAGCACCATGGGCCAAAGCCAGCGCTTCAAGCCATGGCGGGAAATAACGTAGCCGCCCAGCAGCCCGCCCAGGGTCAAACACAGAATCCCGATCGTGCCGTAAACAATGCCAACCTGCTGCGTTGACAGCGCCAGACCGCCGTTGGCTGCGCTGTCCAGAAGAAAAGGGGCTGCGAGTTTCAGCAGTTGAGCCTCACCGAAACGGTACAGCAGCAGGAAAGCGAGGATGGCGGCAATTTCCTTCTTCTTCAGGAAGGCGGCAAAGACCGCGAAGAACTCGCGCATCGGCGCTGTCACACGAACGCGCTCGACGTCACTCGTCGGTTGGGGCAAGACCCATTTGTGATACGCGCCAAGCGACAGGAACATGGCCGCCAAGACAAAGAAGACGACGGTCCAGGCCAGTGCCACATTACCGGTCGCTTCTTCAACCCGGCCCGCCAGAAAGACCAAGCCCCCTTGGCTCGCCAGCATGGAAATCCGGTAGAAGGTGCTGCGAACACCCACAAACGCTGCCTGCTCGTGCTCCTTCAGGGCCAGCATATAGAAGCCGTCTGCGGCAATGTCATGCGTGGCCGAACTGAACGCCATCAGCCAGAACACGGCCAGCGTGAGCTGAAAGAAGTGTGGCATCGGGATCGTCAAGGCAACTCCGGCCAACAGCGCGCCGATGAGCAGTTGCATGCTGACGATCCAGAAACGCTTGGTGCGAAACATGTCAACAAAGGGCGCCCACAAAGGCTTGATGACCCAGGGCAAATACAACCAGCTGGTGTACAGGGCAATATCCGTGTTGGAGATTCCCAGCTTCTTGTACATGATGACCGACAGGGTCATGACCACCACGTACGGAATACCCTGGCCAAAATAGAGCGAGGGTATCCACCACCACAAACTCCTCGGTCTCACTGCCGTGGTCATATCAGCTGGGTTCATGGCACTTCCAGAATGGCGTGGCGGTAAAGAGTGTCAAGTATTTTTTCTTCCCAAGAGTTCAGACTCGAATATTGTCCGGCGTCGAGCTCCGGATCGAAGCCGACCCCGCTGACAATGTAGATCATGCCCAGACGCTTGACCGGATCGAAGAAGAAGGCGCTCTGCAGACCGTAAGCAAATCCAAGGTGGCCGTAGCCGGTCAAGCCGCCACGCGCCACCAGGCGATCGCCCCGCCCCGGCGCGCTGAGATCGAGGAACTTCTGCACACCCAGGCCCCAGGCGTTGAACAAGCCTTTGTAGTTGTCGCCGTTTCGTGCATTCTCGTCATAACGCCAGGTTTCACTCAGCATGGTCTGAACCGATGCCGTGCTTAGCAGGCGAACGCCGTCGAGTTCACCCCCGTTGATAAGCAGCAGCATCAACCTGGCAAGATCGCCGGCACGGATGCGCAAGCCCCCTTGCGGACTGAAGGGCGTGGCATTGCTCCCGAGCCGGTAGCGCTCCAGTCCAGCGCGAACGGCTGGTACTTTGCCCTGATAGTCGTCCACTTGCGCCACCCAGGGGCCGTTTGCATCCCAAACCTCGCCGCTTCGCTTGCGGTACAAGACTGCAAGATTGCCGATCTCGTCTTCCGACAACTCCTCCGCATTGAAACCACCCGCGATCCGCAGCGGAGCCAGCACGGCCTGTTTCATGTAGCGGTCAAAGCGTTGCCCACTGACCGCTTCGATGACGGTACCCAGCACGCCCCAGTTCAGATTCACGTACTCAAAATAACGACCCGGGCTGCGGTCAGCGCTGCTGCTCGAAAGCGCCCAATGTCCGCCCATGCCATCGTTCTCACCCTGCGGATCAAGCACGCTTTGCAGGCTTTGCCCTATCGGAAATGAATAGCCACCCTCATCGCGCAGCGATGAAGTGTGATTGAGCAGCATGCGCGTGCTGATTCGTGCCTCAGGAAAATTCGGGTTGCGCAGTCTGAACCCCAGATAGGTGCTGACATCCGCATCCAGGTCGAGCTTGCGCTGCTCCACCAGTTGCATCACGCCAAGGGTTGTGACGAGTTTCGAAATGGAAGCGACCCGGAACAGCGTCTTGCTGTCCACCGCTACGCCTTTCGCAGGACTCAATGCATCGATGGAGCGCTTGCCAAAATAGCCCTGATAGACCATCTTCCCATCGCGGATCGCCACCACCGACAAGCTCGCCAGCGGCTTCGCCGGATCGTTCATGACGGCCTGCAGTCTGCTTTGCAGGGCGGAGCTCTGGGCGGCGCAACAGTCGCTCATCAACGCAGCAAGCAGGAAAATACAGGCGACCCCATGACTTCGCATGGTAAGCGTTCCGGTGGTCAGTGCAGTTCTAAAGAACTTCATCGCTGCTCCCTGCCAAAAGCAGGGTCCACCTTGATCAAGGCGGTCGCGATGAAACAAGGGATGGCGGCAGCGCAAACCCAGATGAAGAAATTGGCGTAACCGATGCTGGCCTGAATCCAGCCACTGAACATGCCGGGCAGCATCATTCCCATGGCCATGAAGCCGGCGCAGATGGCGTAGTGCGCGGTCTTGTGTTCGCCGTCTGCCGTCATGATCATGAACAGAATGTAGGCGGTAAAGCCAAAGCCGTAGCCCAATTGCTCAAAGGCCACGGCCACACCAATCAGATACAGGTTGGCGGGTAAAGCCATTGCCAGATAAACGTAAACCAGGTGCGGAACATTGATGGCCATGGCCATCGGCCAGAGCCAGCGCTTGAGCCCATCGCGCGCAATGAGGTAACTGCCCAGCAGGCCGCCCACCGTCAGAGCCACCATGCCGATGCTGCCATAGACGATGCCGACATGAGCGGTAGAAAGCCCCAGTCCCCCCTTGGCGTTGGAATCAAGCAGGAAGGGCGGCGCCAACTTGACCAGTTGGGACTCACCAAACCGGTACAGGAGCAGGAACAAGAGCACCCGGGAGATGTCCTTCTTGGCCACGAACTTCCGGAAGACCGACAGGAATTCCGCACCCATGCTTTGCTCACTGACCACAGCCCGGTCTGCCGCGGGGACCGGCAACACCAGGCGGTGGTAAACAAACAGCGACAGAAACATCGCCGCCAGAACAAAGAACACGACCGACCAGGCGAAGCCGGTGTTGCCAGTCAGTTCCGTCAATTTTCCGGCCAGAAAAACCAGGGCGCCCTGCCCGGTCAGCATCGACAGGCGAAAGAACATGCTGCGTGCTCCGACATAAGCCGCCTGCTGATGCTGCTTGAGCGACAGCATGTAAAAGCCGTCAGAAGCAATATCGTGGGTTGCGGCACTGAAGGCCAGTAACCAGAAAAATGCCAGCGTCAACTGGAAATAGCTGGCCATGGGAATGACCAGCGCAACCAGCGCAAAGATCGAACCCACCAGCAACTGCATGGTGATGATCCACCAGCGCTTGGTCCTGAACATGTCGACAAAGGGCGACCAAAGGGGTTTGATGACAAACGGCAGATACAGCCAACTCGTGTACAGGGCAATGTCGGTGTTGGAAATGCCCATGTTCTTGTAGAAGACGACCGACATCGTCATCACCGCAACGTAGGGCAGGCCCTGCGCAAAATAGAGCGATGGCACCCACCACCAGACTCCTCTTGCTGCTTTGTCGACTTGTTGCATCCAACGTTTATAGTTGAAATCAGGTCGAAAATTTGCGCCGGAATAAAGTAAGCTGTGCAGCGCATCCCAAAGAGCAGGCACAAACACCCATGTTGAAGACGGAAACTCCCAGCACTGCGCACACCACGCTGGACCAATATCCAACCGATCAATTGATCCATGCCCTGGTGGACGATCAGTTCAACGCCGTCCACGCGGTGCGCGCGGCCAGCGCCCAGCTAGCCAGGGCCGTTGACGCTGCCGCGGCGCGCCTGATCGAAGGTGGGCGCCTGATTTATGTCGGTGCCGGTACATCAGGCCGCCTGGGTCTGCTCGACAGCGTTGAGTTGTACCCCACGTTCTCCTGGCCCAGGGAACGTGCCGTGGCGCTGCTGGCGGGTGGCCCGTCAGCGGTTTATCAAGCCGTTGAAGGCGCCGAGGACAACTTCGAGCAAGGCTCAACGGACATCATGGCCGTCGGCCTCAAGGCAATGGACGTGGTGCTGCTGCTGGCCGCATCGGGCAACACGCCTTACGCGATGGGGGCTCTTGCTGCCTCTCGCTCGGTCGGCGCCCTGAGCATTGGCATCGCCAACAACGCGCTGGCGCCACTGGCGACGCAGGCCGATATTGGCATCACGCTGGACACCGGGGCCGAACTCATCTCCGGTAGCACCCGCCTGAAAGCCGGCACTGCACAAAAGATCGCCCTGAACACTTTTTCCAGCGCCGTGATGGTGCGCCTGCACAAGGTCTACGGCAACTTGATGGTGGACCTGAAACCAACCAATGCCAAGCTGCTTCGACGCGCCGTCGCCTTGACCGCCCTGGTCAGCGGCGCCAGCGAGGAATTGGCGAGCCAGACACTGAAGGATTGCGCCTTTCAGGTCAAGGTGGCGATCGTGGCGCTGAAGAACAAGGTCAGCGCCGCACAGGCCACGCAACTTTTGGCCGAGGCGCGTGACAACCTGAGACTGGCCATCGGGGAGCCATGACTTCGAACCGACTGCTTTCGCTCGATGCCTTTCGCGGCTTCACGATCGCAGCCATGCTGCTGGTGAACAACCCGGGTGATTGGGCTCACCTGTATTCGCAACTGGCGCATGCCAAGTGGAACGGCTGGACCTTCACCGACTGGATCTTTCCCTTCTTCCTGTTCATCAGTGGCGTCTCTCTGACACTGTCGCTGAGCCGTCAAAGCCAAGCCGGCGCCGAGCCAAGCGCCTTGCTGAGAAAGCTCAGCAAGCGTGCCATCGTGGTTTTCCTGATCGGATTGGCGCTGAACCTTTATCCAATCTTTGATTTCAGTACGGTGCGGATTCCGGGCGTGTTGCAGCGCATTGCCTTGTGCACGCTGCTGGCTGCTCCCATCGTCCTGTGGTTCAACTGGCGCCAGCAATGCGGCTGGATCGCAAGCCTGTTTGCCCTGTACAGCGTGCTGATGCTGCTGGTGCCCGTGCCTGACGCTGCAGGCATTGTCGGAGTTGGGGTGCTGGAGCCTGGGCGCGACTTCGGCGCGTTCGTCGATCGCTGGCTGCTCAGTGGCCATCTATGGAGCGCATCTCGCAGTTGGGACCCCGAAGGACTGGTCAGCACCTTGCCCGCGCTTGCCAATCTGTTGCTGGGTGTTCTGGCTGGGCGCTGGATTGAGCAGCCTTTGGCAAAGGCGGATAAAACCGTGTGGCTCTTTATCGCCGGTCTGGCATGCCTATGGCTTGGTGCGGTACTCGACGTGACCTTCATGCCGATCAACAAGAGCCTGTGGACTGTGTCGTATGCCATCTTCATGAACGGCTGGGCGCTCGTTGTGTTTGGCGTTTTCTACTGGCTGCTCGACGCAACACCGTCGCTCAAGTTGCAACAGTGCAGCGCCCGCCTGCTTCATCCCGGTGTCATCTTTGGCATGAATTCCCTGTTCATCTTTGCCCTCTCCGGTGTCATCGCCAAGACCCTGCTTCTCATCAAGATCACTCAAGCTGACGGCAGCCTGCTGTCGCTCAAGGCCGTCCTGTACGCATCCATTCAAACCCTGCCAATGGACGCTGTCAACGCGTCGTTCTTGTTTGCGGTCCTGTTTAACCTGTTCATGTTGGGCATCGCCTGGTTGATGTGGCATCAGCGCTGGTTCGTCAAGGTCTGACCATGCTCAGACGGTTCGCCCTGCTGTCGTCCCTTTCGCTGCTGGCGAGCTGCGCTGTCAACCTGCCAGCCAATGAACCAGCAGCAGAGGATCCGCCGGCTGCGCCACGCGAGTTTCGCGCCGCCTGGGTGGCCAGTGTGGCCAACATCGACTGGCCGAGCCGCTCCAACCTGACGGTTGAGCAGCAGCAGGCCGAGATCGTGCTCATGCTCGATCAGGCTAAAGCCTTGAATCTCAACGCCATCGTGCTGCAGGTGCGCCCGGCTGCCGACGCGCTCTACCCTTCCACCCTGGAGCCGTGGTCGGAGTACTTGACGGGGCGCCAAGGAAAGGCGCCTGAGCCTTTTTATGACCCGCTGAAGATGTGGATCGAGCAGGCGCACCTTCGCGGCATCGAACTGCATGCATGGCTCAACCCGTACCGCGCCCGGCATCCCAGCGCCAGGTCGGCTTTGGCAGTCAATCACATTGCCAATACCGATCCGTCGGTGGTCAAGCGCTATGGCGATATGTTGTGGATGGACCCGGCAGAGCCGGCTGCGGTAAAACGGACGCTGGACGTCGTCACTGACCTGGTGCGCCGTTATGACGTCGACGGCATCCACATTGACGACTATTTCTATCCCTATCCGGTGCCTGCAGGAAACGGAACTGAACTGGAATTTCCGGACCAACCGGCCTGGCAACGCTACCTGTCCGCCAAGGGCCAGTCAGCGCGTGCCGATTGGCGGCGCGAGCAGGTCAACCGCCTGATCGAGCAGATGTACAGCGCGATTCACCAGGAAAAAGCCTGGGTCCGTCTGGGTATCAGCCCCTTTGGTCTGGGTCGAGCGGAACGTCGTTCGGCCGGCATTACAGGCTTCAGCCAGTACGACAAGCTCTATGCCGACGCCGAACTTTGGCTGAGCAAAGGCTGGCTCGACTATCTGGCACCGCAACTGTATTGGCCAATTGATCAGGAGCCACAGGCCTTTCCGGTCCTGCTGGAGACCTGGGCACGGGAGAACACGCAGTCGCGCCACCTCTGGCCCGGACTCTTCACCAGCCGCATCGACAGTTCGCCGAAATCATGGCAAGCAGAAGAAATTGCCCGCCAGATCGCCTTGACCCGCCAGCACGCCGGTGCCGGCGGCCATATTCATTTCAGCATGATCGCCCTGCTGCAGGACAGGCGCGGCATCGCCACGCTGTTGAAAGCCGGCCCGTACGCCAATGCCGCTCTGGTACCCGCCACCCCTTGGCTTGGAGCACGGGTTCCTGATGCTCCCGAGCTTTCGCTGCAACTGGCAGACAACTCGAACGCAGCGGAGCGCGTGCTCATCCGGACGGCGGGTGACCCCTCCATCAACCGGTTTTCGATCTGGAAAAGGTATGGTTCGAAATGGGTTTTTGCCGTGCAGGCGGCAAGTCAGACCGAACTAACCCTGGAAGCCGATCCGACACTCGGCAAGCCCGACGCCGTCGTCGTGAGCTGCGTCAATCGCCTGGGTATGGAAAGTGCTCGCACGACCCTGCAGTTGTTGCCTTGATCGTCATCGTGACATTTCTTTCGTCATCGCGACTGCCGCGTCGCTGCGGTCCTCGCAATGACGCACAAAGAAAATGCCCTCTGCCAGCGTTGGCTGGCAGAGGGCAGGAGTTCAAGCTATCGGATAAAACCCGGATCAGAAGAACTTGTAAGTGGCCAGGAAGGTGAACGCACGACCACGTGGGTCTGCAATCCGGGGCTCCCAGGAACTGCCAGCGCCCGTATTGCCGACATACGCCGCCGAGAACGGTGGATCGGTGTTGAACAGATTCTTGATACCGAAAGTCAAATTCACGTCCTTGATCCCGGTGTAGCCAACGCTCAGGTTATACAAGGCATAGGCTGCCACGTTGGCGTTCCAGTCCGGCGGCACGATACTGCCATTGGCAACACCGGGCAGCACGTAATCGGTATAGCCACTACGGTAGAGTTGCGTCAGGGTCCCGACCCAGGGGCCACGGGTGTAAGTACCAGTGACTGCATGCTTCCAGCGCACGCCCAGATCACCCGCCCGGGTGAAGGTGGCGCCCTCGCTGGCGCCAAAAGGAGCGCTCGCGATCAGACGTGACTTCTTCTCGATCAGGTAGCTTCCATCCAGATTGACACCCCAGCGGGCATCACCCAACTTGCCGTTGGCACTGGCATTGATG
>Ga0163199_1001416_pt1 | contig 14952 bp, 13 predicted proteins | sample PL_2010_150m_FD_113537 | JGI IMG/M metagenome (GOLD analysis project Ga0163199, IMG submission 113537) | Freshwater microbial communities from Powell Lake, British Columbia, Canada to study Microbial Dark Matter (Phase II) - PL_2010_150m | ecosystem: Environmental > Aquatic > Freshwater > Lake ... | reverse complement strand
GATTGCGGGTGCTGAAACCCCGGACCCCGGATCGAGCCCGGGGCAAGCTCTGATCCGGGGCCGCAATGACAAGCATTTTGTCATTGCGCGCTGCTGGTTTGTCATTGCGCGCTGCTGGTTTGTCATTGCGGACTTGATCCGCAATCCAGTGTATGCCTGGCACTCGATGCGCCTTCCTTACATCTTGCAGCCGCGCGCCGGATCGGCCAGTCCCTTGATGGCGATACTGACCAGTTTGTTCTCTTTGCCGGTGACCTGGCGCAGATAGATGTCCTGCACCGGGTTGTGCGCCTTGGACAGCATGAAGGGGCCGCGTGGGCTGTCGATCTTGGCCTTTTCAACCGCACTGGCAAACTCGGCTTTCTTGCTCAGATCACCTTTGACTGCCGCTGCGCCAATGGCCAGTATCTGCGCTGCGTCGTAGCCTTGCACTGCGTAAACATCGGGCTGCATCTTGTAGGTCTTGGCATAGGCCAGACGGAAGGCGGTGTCACGCGGCGTGCCCAGGCTGTCGGCATAGTGCAGCGTGGTGAACAGGCCGTCGGCGTCAGCGCCCTGGGCGTCGAGCGTACCGTCGGTCAGGAAGCCAGCGCCATACAGCGGAATGCTCTTCTTCAGACCGGCGGCTGCATAGTCTTTCACGAACTTGACCGCAGCGCCACCGGCGAAGAAGGTGTAGACGACATCAGGCTTGAGTGACGCAATCTCGGTCAGCAGGGCCTGAAACTCGACGCCGGGGAAAGGCAGGCTCAGGTCCTTGACGATCTGGCCGCCACCCTTCTCGAACGCCTCGCGGAAACCCTTGACGGATTCGTCACCGGCAGCGTACTTGTGGGTGATGGTCACGGCCTTCTTGGCACCCTTCTTGAGCGCGACTTCGCCCATGGCGTAGGCCGGCTGCCAGTTGCTGAAGGAACTGCGGAAGATGTTGGGTGCGCACATGGCGCCGGTCACGATATCGGCACCGGCGTTCGGAACGATCAGCAGGATGCCGGTGTCCTTGGCGACTTTGGCCATGGCCATCGCCACGCCCGAGTGCACGCTGCCCACCAGCACGTCGACGTTGTCGCGCTTGACCAGTTTGTTGACGTTGTCGGTGGCCTTGGACGGGTCGGATTCATCGTCGACCTTGACGAACTCGATCTCGCGGCCAGCGAGCTTGCCACCCTGTTCTGCTATCTGCAGCCGAAAGCCGTTTTCGATGGCGATGCCCAGTGCGGCATAGGTGCCGGTGTAGGGCAGCATCAGGCCGACTTTGATTTTTGCAGGCGTCTGGGCCAGGCTCAAAGATGCGGCCATGGCGCAGGCGGCAAGCAGGGTAATGCGATGTGCTTTCATGAGATGTCTCCTCGGTTGTGGTTGTGAACGAATTGTGTCACGGCTTTGATGACTTTTTCTGGCTGATCGCGGTGTGGTGAGTGGCCACAGTGGGCTAACTCCAACAACTCGGTCTGCGGCAGGCGCTCAGCGATGCCATGGATCTGGCGCAGCGTGCCGTATTCGTCATCGAGCCCCTGCAGCGCCAGCAGCGGGCAGCGGATGCTCGCGATCTCGGCCTCGATCGACCAGGCGCGAAAAACAGGATCCAGCCAGATCCGGTTCCAGCCCCAAAAGGGCGAGTCGGGCTCGTCGTGGTACTTGGCCAATCGATCGCGCAGATCGGTCTCCAGATAAGCCTGGCGTGCCAGTTCTATGCTGCTGACCGAAAGGTCTTCGACCAGAATGTGCGGCGCGGCGACCACGGCACCGGCTAGGGCGTCAGGGAAATGCGCCGCGTAGAGCAGGGCCATCGAGCCGCCGTCGCTGTGGCCATAGAGCCAGGGCGGCTGGGCTATGGTGTCGATGGCCAGCGCTTTAAGGAGGGCCGGCAGCACCTCGAGTGCCTGGCGGTGCATGAAATCGTTGTGCCAGACTTCATCACTGGCGCGTGGCGTCGAGCGGCCATAGCCGGGGCGCGAATAAACCAGGCCGCGCCAGCCGGCGGCGTCGCACAATTGCTGCGGGAAATCCTTCCACATGGCCAGCGAGCCCAGCCCTTCATGCAGGAAGACGATCAGGGGCGCGCCGACGCGCTCGGGCGAGAGCCAGACATGCTCAATGCGCACCGGACGTTGGCGCCAGTCAATTTCAACGAATTCTGAGTCTATTTTTGCCATCGGTTGCACAATCGGCAAATATGAATTATTGTGCAGGGACGAACAATAATGACTCCATTCCTTCATGTCAAGCACGATAGCGCCTTTATCAGGGTTAACGACAGGTCAGCCTGAGGCGGCCTTGCAAGAGAAGAATCCCTTTCTGGCAGCGCTGGGCGAGCGGGTGCGTGCCCTGCGCTCGCGCCGGGGCATGACGCGCAAGGCGCTGGCGCTGGCGGCGGATGTGTCGGAGCGGCACCTGGCCAACCTGGAATACGGCGTTGGCAACGCTTCGATTCTGGTGCTGCTGCAGGTGGCGGGTGCCTTGCAGTGCTCGCTGGGCGAACTGGTGAGCGACGTCACCAGTTCCTCACCCGAGTGGTTGCTGATCCGCGAGTTGCTGGGCCAGCGTGACGAGGTGACGCTGCAGCGGGTCCGTATCATGATTGGCGAGATGCTCGGCACTGGCGGTGCGCAATCCGGAAAAAGCAGTTGCGTAGCGCTGGTCGGCCTGCGCGGCGCCGGCAAGTCAACGCTGGGTCAGATGCTGGCCGAAGACCTGGATTTCCCGTTTGTTGAGCTGAGTCGCGAAATTGAAAAGTTTGCCGGCTGCAGTGTCTCTGAAATTCAGGCGCTCTACGGCATCAACGCCTACCGGCGCTACGAGCGTCGCGCACTCGAAGAAGCGATCCAGATCTACCCGGAGGCGGTGATTGCCGTCCCTGGCGGCCTGGTGTCGGACGCCGGGACCTTCAACCAGTTGCTGTCGCACTGCGCCACCGTCTGGCTGCAGGCCGACCCCGAGGACCACATGAAGCGCGTCATGGCGCAGGGCGACTTGCGCCCGATGGCGGCCAGCCTGGAAGCCATGGCGGATTTGAAGGGTATTCTGGCTGGGCGTGCCGCCTTCTACGCCAAGGCGCAGCTTCGCATCGATACCAGTGCACAGCCGCTGGCTGCCACTTTCCTGATGCTGCGCGAGCAGGTCAGACGCCTCTTGCAACTGCCGGCCTGAGCTTTTTGGGCTCACTGCACGAAATCGAATTTCTTGCTATAGTTTGCATTATGTTGCGTGTATCGATGCCAATTGATGCACTTTTGTGCTTGTAGAGAATGGAGAATCGCCCGTGAGCATTGACAACCGAGTTGAGTACCAGACCAGCCCTTCCCAGTACCGGCACTGGAAGCTTGAGTTTGATGGCCCGGTGGCCACTTTGAGAGCTGATTTCGATGAAAACGCGGGGCTGCGTCCAGGCTACAAGCTCAAGCTCAACAGTTACGACCTGGGTGTGGATATTGAACTGAACGACGCCATCAGCCGGATTCGTTTCGAGCATCCTGAAGTGCGTACGGTGGTCGTGACCAGCGCCAAGGAGAAAGTCTTCTGCTCCGGTGCCAACATCTTCATGCTGGGCGTGAGCAGTCACTCCTGGAAAGTGAATTTCTGCAAGTTCACCAACGAAACCCGCAACGGGCTGGAAGATTCGTCGCGCTACAGCGGTCTGAAGTTCCTGGCGGCCGTCAATGGCGCCTGCGCTGGCGGTGGCTACGAGTTGGCGCTGGCCTGCGACGAGATCATTCTGGTGGACGACCGCTCCAGCGCCGTCAGTCTGCCTGAAGTCCCCTTGCTCGGCGTCTTGCCGGGCACCGGCGGCCTGACCCGGGTCACCGACAAACGCCATGTGCGCCACGATCTGGCCGACCTGTTCTGCACCAACGTCGAAGGCGTTCGTGGTGAAAAGGCCGTGGCCTGGCGTCTGGTGGATGCCATCGCCAAGCCGGCGGTGTTTGCACAGAAGGTGCGTCAGCGTGCGCTGGAACTGGCAGAGGGCAGCGACCGCCCGGCGCATGCCAGGGGTGTGACGCTCAATCCGCTGCAGCGCGTGCTGGAAGCCGACGCGCTGCGCTACTCGCAGCTGACGGTGGAGATCGATCGTGCCAGGCGCGTCGCCACTTTCACCGTCAATGCGCCGACCGGTCCACAGCCCGCTGACCTGGCCGCCATCGAGGCAGCAGGTGACAGCTGGTATCCGCTGGCCATGGCGCGCGAACTCGAAGACGCCATCCTTTGCATGCGCACCAACGAACTCGACATTGGCGTCTGGCTGATCAAGACCGAGGGTGCCGCGGCCGATGTGCTGGCCATGGATGCGACGCTGCTGGCGCATCAGGACCACTGGCGGGTGCGCGAGACCATCGGTCTGCTGCGCCGCACGTTCAGTCGTCTTGATGTCTCATCGCGCAGCCTGTTTGCCCTGATCGAGCCCGGCTCCTGCTTTGCCGGCAGCTTGCTGGAACTGGCTTTGGCTTGCGACCGCAGTTACCAGTTTGTACTGCCCGACGAAGCGGCGATGGCGCCGCGCATCGCGCTGACCGAGGCGAATTTTGGTCTGTACCCGATGGTCACCGGCCAAAGCCGCTTGCAGCGGCGCTTCTATGACGAGCAGGCGCCGCTTGACGCCGTTCGCGCGGAGCTTGGCAAGGCCCTGGACGGCGAAGCAGCGCTGAAACTCGGCCTGGTGACTTCCAGCCCGGACGACATCGACTGGGCCGACGAAGTGCGGATCGCGATCGAGGAACGCGTCAGCATGTCGCCCGATGCACTGACCGGCATGGAAGCCAACTTGCGCTTCAACAGCCAGGAAAACATGTTCACCCGCATCTTCGGTCGGCTCACGGCCTGGCAGAACTGGATCTTTCAGCGGCCCAACGCGGTCGGTGAAAAAGGTGCACTCAAAGTCTACGGCAAGGGCGAAAAAGTCGCTTTTGACTGGAACCGCGTTTGATTATTTTTGTGACGACTCATCCCCCGGTTTGTCATGCCGGACTCGATCCGGCATCCAGTGGCTCGCGCGACATGGATTGCGGGTCAAGCCCGCAATGACGAAACCGCATTCAGTACTTGAACACTACCCAGGAGATAACCATGACCACCATCAATTACAGCGAAAAAATCCCCAACAACGTCAACCTCAGCGAAGACCGCACACTGCAGCGCGCGCTGGAGCAGTGGCAGCCCAACTACCTGCGCTGGTGGGGTGACATGGGTCCGGACGACTCGCAGAATTTCGACGTCTATCTGCGCACCGCAGTCAGCGTCGATCCGCAGGGCTGGGCGCAGTTCGGCCATGTCAAGATGCCCGACTACCGCTGGGGCATCTTCCTGAACCCGGCAGAGGCCGGACGCAAGATTCACTTCGGGGACCACATGGGTCAGGACGCCTGGCAGGACGTCCCCGGCGAGTACCGCGCCAACCTGCGCCGCATCATCGTCACGCAGGGTGACACCGAGCCGGCATCGGTCGAGCAGCAGCGTCATCTGGGGCTGACGGCACCCAGCCAGTACGACCTGCGCAACCTGTTTCAGGTCAACGTCGAGGAAGGCAGGCACCTGTGGGCCATGGTCTACCTGCTGCACAAGTTCTTTGGCCGTGACGGCCGCGAGGAGGGCGAGGCCCTGCTGGAGCGGCGCAGCGGTCAGCAGGACAACCCGCGCATCCTGCAGGCCTTCAACGAAGAAACGCCAGACTGGCTGAGCTTCTTCATGTTCACCTACTTCACCGACCGTGACGGCAAGTTCCAGCTCTGCGCCCTGGCTGAGAGCAGCTTTGACCCGCTGGCGCGCACCACCAAGTTCATGCTGACCGAAGAGGCGCACCACATGTTCGTCGGCGAGTCTGGCGTCAGCCGCGTCATTGCGCGCACCTGCCAGGCCATGAACGATCTCAAGACCGACGATGTGACCAAGCTGCGCGCCGCTGGCGTGATTGATCTGCCCACCCTGCAGCGCTACCTCAATTTCCACTTCAGCGTCACCATCGACCTGTTTGGCTCTGATGAGTCGAGCAACGCCGCCACCTTCTACAGCACCGGTCTGAAAGGCCGCTATGAAGAAGGCAAGCGCACCGACGACCATGTGCTCAAGGGCAGCACGTACAAGGTGCTGGCGGTGCAGGGCGGTCAGTTGGTCGAGCGCGAAGTACCCATGCTCAACGCACTCAACGAAGTGCTGCGCGACGACTACATCAAGGACTCCATCGGCGGCGTGCAGCGCTGGAACCGCGTCATCGAGAAGGCGGGCATTCCGGTGCGTTTGAACGTCCCGCACAAGGCCTTTCATCGCAGCATCGGCGCGCTGGCCAATGCCAAGGTGTCGCCCGATGGCCGTGTGCTGTCCGAGGCCGAGTGGCAAGCGAGCGTGGACCACTGGCTGCCGAGCGCGACCGACAAGGCTTTTGTCGCCAGCCTGATGGGCCGCGTCACCGCACCCGGTCAGTTCGCCAACTGGATTGCGCCGCCGATTGTCGGCATCAACCGCCAGCCGGCCGACTTCGAGTACGTGCGTTTCAATTGATGGCAGCAGCCATGTCGGACAACCTTGCCTTGCGCCAGCATCTGATCGACCCCGAGGTTTGCATTCGCTGCAATACCTGCGAGGCCATCTGTCCGGTGGCGGCGATCACGCACGACTCACGCAACTATGTGGTCGATGCGACGAAGTGCAATCTGTGCATGGCCTGCATCTCGCCCTGTCCGACCGGCTCCATCGACAACTGGCGCACGGTGGCGCGCGTGCAGGCCTATAGCGTGGAGGCGCAACTGGCTTGGGATGAACTGCCGGCTGAACTGAGCGCCGAACAGTTGGAGCAGCAGGGGCTCAGTGCTGCTGCCGTGTCGGCGCTGGATGAGTCAGCGGCATCTGCGATGGTGCTCGATACGACGGGGGCTGGTGAGGAATTCGGTGCTGCCCACTACGGCGCCACGGTACCGCCCTGGTCAGCGGCGCATGCCTATACCAATCTGTACGGCCCCAAGGCTGCAGAAAAGTTTGTCACCGCCACGGTCGCCGGCAACGTTCGCGTGACCAAGGTCGGACAGGACTACGACACGCACCACGTCGTGCTGGACTTCGGTGCCATGCCCTTTCCGTTCCTGGAGGGGCAATCGATCGGCATCCTCCCGCCGGGTTTGGACGCCCAGGGGCGGCCGCACCATGCGCGCCAGTACTCGATCGCCAGTCCACGCAACGGCGAGCGACCCGGCTACAACAACCTGGCGCTGACCGTCAAGCGCGTGCTGACAGACCAGCAGGGCAAGCCGGTGCGCGGCATTGGCTCCAATTACGTGTGCGACCTGAGTCCGGGTGACAAGGTGCAGGTCATCGGCCCCTTTGGCGCGAGCTTCCTGATCCCGAATCACCCGCGCTCGCACATCGTCATGATCTGCACCGGCACCGGCAGTGCGCCCATGCGTGGCATTACCGAGTGGAGGCGGCGGCTGCGGCGTGGTGGCGCCGGGCCGTCCCAAGCCAGCACAGCCCCCTCGGGGGCCAGCGACCCGCTTGGCGGTGGAGCGTGGGGGCCTGGTCCGGGTAGATTCGAAGGTGGCAAATTGATGCTGTTCTTTGGCGCGCGCAGCCAGGAAGAGTTGCCCTACTTCGGGCCCTTGCAGAAGCTGCCGAAAGATTTCATCGATATCAGCTTTGCCTTTTCGCGCACACCGGGCCAGCCCAAGCGCTACGTGCAGGACCTGATGCGCGAACGGGCTGCCGACCTTGCACTGTTGCTGGCGGATCCGAACGCTTATTTCTACGTCTGTGGCCTCAAGAGCATGGAGCAGGGCGTGTTGCTGGCACTGCGCGATGTGGCAGAGCAGGCCGGGCTGTCATGGGACAGTGTGGGTGCAGCGCTCAAGCGGGAAGGGCGCTTGCACCTGGAGACTTATTGATCAGACCGCTTTTCGATGCGCGTTAACGTACTCGCGTAAGGCAGCATTGATGCGACTCTGGTAGCGTTTTCCGGTGCCTTTAAAGAAACTGAGCACATCAGCGTCCACTCGAAGCGTTATTTGCTGCTTGTTTTCACTTGAAACCAACAAACCTGGCCGTGTCCACTTCACCGGATCAGTTTGGCGTGGTATATCGCTGTAGTCGATAGCTGCGTCTGGAATGGCGGCAACCGCTTGCAAGCGTCTACGCTGTTCAGCACTGACTCGCGGCGGATTGATTGGATCAAGCTTGAATTTCACGGTATTGTTTGCGCTCATTGGCGTCTGCCTTTCTCGCGGAAATCAAGCGGATGGTGTCACCCTCATCTCCACGAATTGTGTAAACAACCGCCAGCACGGCGGGCTCAACAAGACCTATGGTCTTCCATCTGTTTCTGTCGATTTGTTAGCGCCTTGTCCAGATCCCACTCGAATTCCATAGGCTGAATATACTACGTTTGTAGCTACAATATATTCACTGGGATTTGCCCTGCTTCTGGCCGCTGCAAAAGTTGTCAAAAGACTTCATCGACATCAGCTTTGCTTTTTCGCGCACACCGGGTCAGCCCAAGCGCTACGTGCAGGACCTGATGCGCGAACGTGCCGCCGATCTGGCGCGCCGGCGCCTTCAGGATCTGTAGAGCACGGCGCGGTTTCGACCGGAATCTTTTGCACTATAAAGCGCCGTGTCAGCGTGGCCCAGCAGCGACAGGTCGCCCTCTTTCTCTGTCGGGACCTGGCTCACGGCACCAACGCTCACCGTGACAAAGGGCGCTGCGTCCGATGCCTTGTGCGGCAAATCCAGAGCCGACACCGCTGCCACCACCCGCTCGGCCACCGCGATCGCACCTGCCTCGTCCGTGTCGGGCAGTATCACGGCCAACTCTTCCCCACCATAGCGTGCAGCCAGATCCGTGCTTCGTGTCAGCGCCTTTTGTACGGCTCTGGCGACGGCTTGAAGGCAGGCATCGCCCGGCTGGTGCCCATAACCGTCGTTGTAGCGTTTAAAAAAGTCCACATCGATCATCAGCAAACCAAGTGCCTGCTTGCGGCGGAAGGCACTGGCGCAGGCCTCGCGAAGGCGCGTATCAAAATACTTTCGATTGGCAATTTGCAGCAAACCGTCGACGCGTGAGTACGCCTCCAACTGGACGTAGGCCTGCTCCAGTTCCTTGTTTGTCTTCTCCAGTTCCAGGGTGCGCCGCGCTACACGCTGTTCCAGGTGCTGGTTGGCCTGCGCCAATTCTGTGTTCTGCAATGAAAGCACATGGTAAAGGTTGTTGATCAGCTTGAGCACCGCCTGCATGCCGTTGTCGTTGGCAAGGGTCTCGCGCTCAAAAGCTGCTGCGGCCGACAGACCTTGTCGGATGAGTTGGATCTGACGGGTCAGGGATTGATCGATACCCAGGATGTGCAGGCTCAGCCATGAGGTCAGAAAACCGACCAGACTCACGCTCGGGTCCGACATGGCGCTGCGGCGCTCCCACATGGACTTCACCTGGGCCACGAATTGCTTGTGCATTGCGTGGTGTGCATCCACATGCCGCGGGTCCACTCCCTCGGTCCGCATCAAGCTCTCTTCGTCCTGAAAATGGTAGCGTGTGTAGTCGAGCACTCGCTCGAAGGTGTCACTCACCAGGGTTTTTCGATTCGCGTCAGACAGGAACAGCGAATGGCTGAACTCGTTGAACAGGTTCACGAGTCTGTGATGCTGCTCATCAACCTGGGGCAAACCAGTGACGAAATTCTGATCCCAAACAAAGGTGTCCATGACGCGCCCCACGTCAATCGTCAGCCGCCTTCAGGCGTGCAGGCTTTCGTACTTCTTCATCAGCTGTTCCGGCGTCTCGACGAAAGCCGGATCGACGGAAATGCAGTCGGCCGGGCAAACCAGTTTGCACTGGGGTTCTTCTTCGGCGCCCACGCACTCGGTGCAGCGTGCCGGGTCAATGACGTAGAGCAAGTCGCCGGCAGCGATCGCTTCGTTCGGGCAAGCGGGTTTGCAGGCATCGCAAGCGGTGCAGTCTTCGGTGATGATCAAGGCCATGTTGGGTTCCTCCAGGTTCAGCGATCTATTGTGCCTGAAGGCGCCCCGCAAGGCTGGTGCCCGGTGCCCGGCCGCCAGCCATCAGTGTGGCATAGTGGTACGGTAATGCCGGAATTGATCAATTAAGGGGAACTATTTGCCAATGCACACCAGCGCGCCTGCCAGCGAGTCGGTCGACCCTTTCAAACTCGCCGTTGCCGACGAGACGCTGGCCGACCTTCGCTCGCGGCTGACCCACACCCGCTGGGCGGATCGTGAAACCGTCGGCGACTGGAGCCAGGGCGTGCCGCTGGAGCGGATCAGGGCACTGTGCGATTACTGGACGCGTGATTACGACTGGCGACGCTGCGAGGCACGGCTCAATGCGCTTGGCCAGTATCAAACCCGCATTGACGGTTTAGGCATCCACTTTCTTCACATCCGTTCACCGAACCCCGATGCCACGCCGCTGATCCTGACGCACGGCTGGCCCGGCTCGGTGGTCGAGTTCCTTGACGTGATCGGTCCCTTGACCGACCCTGCTGCCCATGGAGGCGACGCCACGGACGCGTTCCACCTCGTGATTCCGTCACTGCCAGGTTTCGGCTTTTCAGACAAACCCAGCGGCATCGGCTGGGGGGTCGAGCGAATCGCCGCTGCCTGGATCACCCTGATGAAGCGGCTGGGTTACCGGCGCTATTTTGCCCAGGGCGGCGATTGGGGTGCCGCCGTGAGCACCGCCATCGGCATGATTGCGCCACCTGAATGTGCCGGCGTTCATCTCAACATGCCGCTGGTCTATCCGGGCCGGGAAGATTACGCGCAACTCACCGAGGCCGAGCAGGCGTCGCTTGCTTCCATGAAGTTCTATCGCGACAGCGACTCGGGCTACGCCAAGCAGCAACAAACGCGCCCGCAGACCCTTGGCTATGGCCTGACCGATTCACCCGCTGGCCAGGCAGCCTGGATTTACGAGAAGTTCTACGCCTGGACTGATAACCGCGGCGAGCCCGAGAGCGCCCTGAGTCGTGATGCCATGCTGGATAACATCATGCTCTACTGGCTTCCCGGCACGGCCGCGTCATCGGCCAGGCTCTATTGGGAGAGTCTGGCTTTCTTCAAGACACAGAAGTTGTCCCTGCCAGTGGGCGTGACCATTTACCCGAAGGAATTTTCACGCCCCTCACGGCGCTGGGCAGAGCAGCACTTCGCCCATATCGTGCATTGGAGTGAGGTCGACAGGGGTGGGCATTTTGCGGCATTCGAGCAGCCCGAACTGTTCGTGACTGAACTGCGAGACTGCTTTCGGAAGATGCAGCCTGACAGCTTGGGAGGCGGACAAAGGAGTTGTCATCCCGGAGCGGAAGGTTGTCATCCAGCACCAGGAAATTGCCATCCCGTACCAGGAAATTGTCATCCTGCACCAGAAAATTGTCATCCTGCACCAGAAAATTGTCATCCTGCACCAGAAAATTGTCATCCCGGACTTGATCCGGGATCCAGTGCCACGCATCCACTGGATTGCGGCTCAAGGCCGCAATGACAACCCTGCATGAATAAATAGGAAACGACAATGAAACAGGTACGCAATGTCATTGAGGGCCGCTTTCCCGGGCTTTACGCCAGCATCGAAAAGACGCTGGTCGACGCCGAGGCAGGCTATAACGCCCGGAGCGGCCAGGCGCCATCGGAATTTCTGCTCGAGCACACAAGACGCACCGCCGCCATTGCCCACAAGCTCTCTGCCATGGAAGGGGTCGATTCCTTCCTGCCAACGCTGGTGGCGCTGTTCCATGATGCAGGCAAATTTCATGAGGGCGCTTACCATCAGGACCGCCTGCCGGAAGAAGAGCATGCGGCACTGCTGGCGGAACAAATGCTCACCCAATTCGGTCTGGAACGCAGTGCGATCGAGACCGTGCTGCAGTCGCTGCGCGCTCTTTATGACGAGCGTCTGCCGTGCATCGGCCCGTCGCGCATCGTGCAGGACGCGGACCGGCTCGAAAAACTCGGGCCGCTCGGCGTCGGCGCCTTTTTTACCAAGGCCACCTTGCGCGGACGCGAACTCGTCGATGCGCTGGTGCATACGCTGAGCCGGGAACTCACTTACGCGCGGGCGGCTCCGCGCTCGATGTTCACCGCATCTGGCAAGCAACTCGCCCTGGAGCAGGCACCCAGGACGATTGCGTTTTTTGACAATCTGCTCGAGCAGATGGAGGACTGGGGCATCGCTTCGTTTGAGTGTCACACCATCGTGCTCGACGAAGACTTCCGCAGCCGCGACGGCGCCGTCGTGCACGGCATGGAGGTGAACATTGCCATGCTTCGCGTCTGCCCGGATTGCGACCAACCGCTGGCGCTGACGCACAAGCGAGAAAAAGGCGTCAAGTGCGAGCGCTTCACCGCCCGTTTCGAGTGCACGCATTGCAGCTACACCAGCGAAACCTCGCTCTGCCTGCCCCTGCTCGCCTGACCCGGCGCAAGGTCAAGCGGGCTGAAATTCTGAACCCTATGCCTTTGGTATTTCATCGCTTTATCGCGCTCTTGCTGTTCGGGCTGCTCGGGACCTTTGTTGCTGCCGATTTGCTGGCACAGGAAGCGAAACCCGCGCCTGCAACCCTGTCAGACGGACCCTATGTGCTTTGGCAGGGGAGGCAGGCAACGGTGTTGTCCGTGCACGATGGGATCCGCCATGAATACCGATTGACGGAGCCTTTTGAACTCGACTTGCCTGGGCTGACGCCGATACGACTCGATCCAGCCTCGCCCGGGGCCGCTGCTTCAGCTATTTCCGCGCCTGATCGCATCGCCGCTGTGAGCGACATCCACGGCAACTTTCGTGGTCTCGTCGCGCTGCTTCAGGCTCATCACATCATCGACGCGCAAAAGAACTGGTCCTTTGCTCACAACCACCTTGTGATCATTGGCGACATCTTTGATCGTGGCTCACAGGTCACCGAGGTACTCTGGCTGTTGCGCCAGCTCGAAGCCCAAGCCCAGTCTGCAGGGGGAAGAGTCCATGTCCTGCTCGGTAACCACGAGATCGGTGCGCTGCGCGGCGACGAGCGCTATTTGCATCCCAATTACGTCTTCTTGCAAAAAAAGGTTCTTGGGACGGATCAGAAAACGCTTTATGGTCCCGCTACGGAAATGGGACGTTGGCTGCGCAGCAGACCCGTGTTGCTGCGCATCGGTTCCTTTCTCTTCGCGCATGGCGGTCCTTCACCGGCCATGCTGCCGGAAGAACGCGAGATCGAGGCTTTCAATGATGCATTTCGCAAAGTGATCGATCTGGAGGGCAGCCAGCGACTTCTGGGCAGGGACTCACCGATCTGGTACCGTGGTCTGATCCCCGGCAAAGAGCTAAAGCGCCCGGACGCCAGCACCGAGGAAATCGAGCAGATCCTGCGGGCTTTCGGAGTCCGCACCATCGTGGTAGGGCACTCCACGATCAGGCGTGGAATCTCAACTTTCCACAGCGGTCGCGTCCATGGCATCGACGCGGATCTCCAATCTGGCGGAACTGGCGAGATATGGTTGTTCCGCAACGGGGCCTGTTTCCGGGGCCAAGGCGATGGTTCTTCCTCGCCGCTTGCCTTGTTCTGATCGTCAGTTGAACGATCGCTTCTTCAAGCAGTTCGCCCCGGCGCGCTGATTTTTCCTGCGCCCAGGTGAATGCCACCGTCCAGCAGCAGCAATTCGCCGGTCATGGTGCGCGCACCGGTGGTCAACCAGACGATCGCCTCGGCCACGTCTTGCGGAGTGCTGGCGCGCTCCAGCGGGGAACTCGCCTCCGTCAGCGCTTTCACCTTCTCAAAACCCGCCTGTCCCAAGCCGTCGACAAACCAGCGTGAGGTGATCAAGCCCGGGCAGACAGCGTTGACCCGGACGTCCGGTGCCAGCGCGCGCGCCAGATACAGTGTCATGGAATTCAAGGCACCCTTGGACGCGATGTACGGGACCGAAGAGCCAATGCCCAGCGAGCCCGCAATCGACGATACGTTGACCACCGAACCCTTGGTGGCTTTCAGATGCGGTGCGCAGGCCCGCACCATCTGGAACGCACCGACGGTGTTGACCGCATAGATGCGCGCAAAGGTTTCCATGTCCAGAACGTCCCAATTCGACGCTCCGGTGAAGGTACTGACGCCGGCGTTGTTGATCAGCGCATCCAGGCGGCCCCAGCGGTCGATGGCCGCCTGGGCCATTGCCTTGCAGGCCGCATCTTCGGCCACGTCGCCCTGCACCAGCAGGGTGTCCGCACCCGCGACGTCACAGGCCGCTTGCGACGCTTTGGCCTCGGCTTGGCTGCGCGAATAGTTGATCACGACGTTGTAGCCCTGTTGGGCCAGCAGCAGGGCCGTGGCGGCGCCGACGCCGGTGCCCGAACCGGTGATGAGAGCAACTTTGCGGTCTGTCATGGCAATGGCCTGGTTGGGTTGAAGAAGCTCATCGTGGAGTGACAGCAGTATCGTCGGAACTGGCCAGGATTGTTTCGTCCTGGGCCGCCATGTCTACCAAGGGCGCTGCCCCGCGTGCTTACACCCTTTATGACTACCCTGGTTGTCAGAGTTGGAGCCAATTTGACCTGAGTTGACTTGGGTCAGCACTTCCGAAGTAGATCATCGTTAGTACCCCTATTGAGGCTGGCGACAGATTCAGTTGTTCTCAAAGTGGTCGTAATGATGTGTACCGGATATTGACCCACGATGCCAAGCGGACACTGCGCGGACGCTTGGTGGCATTCCGGGCAATTGACCTTCCATGGACGGAGCAGACATGAGCGAAGCAATGCAGGTATCGGCCAGTTCGGCCAAACAGGGGCCCAGTGCCGACACTGCGCCGCAAGAGTTTCTGACCTTTACGCTGGGCAAGGAGGAGTACGGCATCGAGATCCTCAAAGTCCAGGAAATCCGCAGCTACGAGGTGGTAACAACCATCGCCAACGCGCCCGACTTCATCAAGGGCGTGGTCAACCTGCGCGGCACCATCGTGCCGATTGTCGACATGCGCATCAAGTTCAAG
>Ga0163199_1001415_pt1 | contig 14959 bp, 12 predicted proteins | sample PL_2010_150m_FD_113537 | JGI IMG/M metagenome (GOLD analysis project Ga0163199, IMG submission 113537) | Freshwater microbial communities from Powell Lake, British Columbia, Canada to study Microbial Dark Matter (Phase II) - PL_2010_150m | ecosystem: Environmental > Aquatic > Freshwater > Lake ... | reverse complement strand
GTGTGCGTCCTGACCGATACGCATCGCGAACCGTTGGCGCCCGCCAGCCGCCGCTACTTGACTGCCGATGCGCGCACCCGTGAAGCCCTGGCCAAGGTGGTCGACAAGGTGCGCGCCCTGAAGGCCTGGCTGGGCGTGATCGACGGCGGCGGCAACCGCACGGAGATGGATCGCAAGCTCTACGGTCTGGCTGACCTGGTGCTGTTGCCCTTCCGCGATTCGCACGAAGATCTTCGCACGGTGATTCGCGATCTCGACATGTTCCCGCGCGCCTATGCCGTGCCGATGCAATGGCCGACAAATGCCTGGCAGCGCGAGGCGGCGGAAAAGAGCGTCGGCGAATTCCTGGAGCCCTACCGGGATCGCATTCTGGAACCGGTATTCAATCTCTCCGCAACCAAGCTGCTTCTGCAGAAGGACCTGCCGGGCGCATTGCCGACGCCATTGGCAAATGCCTGTCGCGGCATGGCCCATCAAGTCCTCGACTTGTTGCAAATCGCCACCGACGATGATCTGGTCGAGCACGGTGGCGGCATGCGGCATCGGCTGCCGCCGCGGGTCATGCCGGGCAACGTCGCGCCAGTCTGACGTTTCCTCCGCGCCGGAGTTCCTTGCGGGCCGTTTTGGGGGAACAACAAGCGGCGGGCCTCCTCTTGTTCGTATGCTTGGAATTGGCGGCCCTGCGGAGTGAAGGCTTTTGCCTTCGACTCGGGTCAGGCTTGGAGTAATATCCGGGCATCAGTAACCCGGGAGCGAAACATGGCAGATGCAACCCAAGCGCAGGATCCTCTGGAATTTCTGAAGTCGATGTGGGGCGGCATGGGATTTTCCCTGCCGGGCATGGTGACGCCGACGCTGGACGTTGATGAACTCGACAAGCACATCACCGATCTCAAGACCGTCGAAGGCTGGCTGAAGATGAACCTGAACATGCTGCAGATGAGCATACAGGGAATGGAAATGCAGCGCGCGACGCTCGCCGCATTCCAGGCCATGAGCCAGTCCGCTGGCAGCGGCGAAGCCAGTCCAAACCCTTTCACCAACGCGGCCCTCAATCCGTCGGCCTGGCCGTGGAACTTCATGCAGCCGGCGGTTGCAACGGAAGCAGAGCCGCCACCGAAGCCCGCCAGGCGTGCGGCAAGGAAGAAGAAGAACACCCCTTAGCCCGCCCGGCGCTGCGTCAGATCACTCCCGCAGCGCGCAGGTCTCCAATCTCCGTGGCGTCGAAGCCGGCTTCCTCAAGGATGGCCTGGCTGTCCCGCCCGACGGCGGGCGCCGGAGTCGCCTCGCCAAGAATGAAATCCGACAGGTGATAGGGCGGGGAAAGCTGGGGCATGCCGTCGACATCGACCAGCATGTCCCGAGCCATGAGCTGGACCTGCTGCATCGCCTCTGTCATCGTCAACACCGGGGTGACGCAACAGTCGACCGCGTCGAACACGCCGGTCCAGTGCGCAAGCGGCTGCGCCGCCAACAGCGCGGCGAGTTCCGCCCTGGCCCACGCGCCCTTGTTGCCGGTCGCCAGCCCGAACGGCGCCAGATCGGGACGCGCCACGGCGGCGCAAAGTTCGGTCCAGAATTTCGGTTCCAGTGCACCGACCGCGAGGAAGCGCTCATCGGCAGTTCGATACACGCCGTAGCAAGGTACGCCACCCGACAGCAGATCGCCGCCGCGCGGTGCGGGTTGTCCCTGCGCCAGGGTCACCAGCAGGGGGGAGTAGGCATGGGCGAATACCGCGTCCGTCATCGCAACGTCGACGTGCCGCCCTCGTCCGCTGGTCTTCGCATCGATCACCGCCGCGAGTAGGCCGACCAGGGATGTCAGCGTGCCGCCGAGCAGGTCGCCGATCTGGAAGTTGGGTACCGCCGGCGCCCCACCCGGGGTACCGATTTGATCGAGCACCCCGGCGGTGGCGATGTAATTGATGTCGTGGCCGGCGCGCTCGCGCCACGGCCCTGTCTGGCCGTAGCCGCTGATCGAGCAATAGACGATGCGCGGATTGAGTTCCTTGACGACACCGTAGCCGATCCCGAGTTTGTCGACCACCCCGGGGCGGAAGCCCTCGACGACGGCATCCGCCTCGCCAGCGAGGCGCAGGAAGACTTCGACGCCCCTGGCGCTCTTGAGGTCGAGGCGCAGACTGCGCTTGTTGCGGTTGAGCAGCTTGAAGAAAAGGCTGTCGCCTCCCGGTTTGGCGGCGAAGCCCATGCTGCGTGCATAGTCGCCGGCCCCGGTGTCCTCGATCTTGATAACGTCGGCTCCGAGATCGGCAAGGTGCAGCGTCGCGGCGGGGCCCGGCAGAAGACGTGTGAGATCGAGCACCTTCAGCCCGGCGAGGGGCTTGGGCCTAGTCATACTTGCGCGCGTCTTCGATCACTTTGCCGTCATTCGCGAGGGTGCCGGGAACCACCAGCTCGACGTCGCCGCGCAGCTTGGTGACATCGCGGATGCTGGCTGCGACCGCCGACGCAAGATCGCTGGATGCGACAGTGGTGCCGGGTACTTCGCAGCGGAGCGTCATCTTGTCACTGGTCGCGGGGTTGGTGACCACCAGGCGCGCCTTGATGATCTCGGCATGGCGTTTGACCACCGCTGCGACCTGTTCGGGATGGACGAACATGCCCTTCACCTTGGTGGTCTGGTCGGCGCGCCCCATCCAGCCCTTGATGCGGACATTGGTGCGGCCGCAGGACGAGATGCCGGGCAGCACCGCGGACAGGTCGCCGGTGCCGAAACGGATCAGCGGGTAGTCGGGATTCAGAGTGGTAATGACCACTTCGCCGACTTCGCCCGGCGCAACCAGATCGCCGGTTCCGGGGCGGACGATTTCGAGTAGCAACTCCTCATCCAGCAGCAGGCCCTCGCGCGCCTCGCTTTCGTAGGCGATCAGCCCGAGGTCCGCCGTGCCATAGGCCTGGAAACAGGCGATGCCGCGCTCAGCGAATAGTGCCTTCTGAGCCGGGAATAGGGCTTCCCCGGACACCACGGCGCGTTTCAGCGAGGAGACGTCGGCATTCAGTTCCTCCGCCTTGTCGATGATGATCTTGAGGAAGGATGGCGTGCCGACATAGGCGACCGGGCGCAGGTCGGCGATCGCCGCGACCTGCATCTCGGTCTGGCCGGTGCCGGCCGGAAAAACGCAACAGCCGATTTTCTGTGCACCGCCCTCGACCATGAATCCGGCCGGTGTGAAGTGGTATGAGAACGTGTTGTGTACCAGCTCGCCGGCCCTGAAGCCCGCGGCGTAAAGCGAGCGGGCGAAGCGCCACCAGTCGGCGGCACGACCTTCCGGATCGTAGATCGGTCCCGGGGACGAGAAGACGTGGCCCAGGGCCGCAAACGGCGCAGACAACGGCGCGGCAGTGAGGCCGCCGAACGGCGTGTGCTGCTTCTGCAATTCGATCAGCGCATGTTTGCGCAGCACCGGCAATTGTGCCAGCGCCTCTCGGGTATTGATGTTTGCCGGGTCAATCGTCGCCAATGCCTCGGCGAAGTAGTGCGAGTTGGACTTGGCGTGGGAGATCTGCTGCGGCAGGCGCGCCAGCAGTGCCACCTCCCGCTCGCCGGGATCGCGGATTTCAAGGGAGTCGAGAAACTTCGACATTACAATCTCCAAGGGTCTTCGGTAGCATCACGATGACGGGCGCAAAGCGCCAGGCGATGCAAGGCACGAAAGGACGCCGTATGGCAGCGCTATACAAGTCCTTGAGCTACGCCGCAGCGCGCCGCGCGATTTGCGGCCGTCACGCCAGCCAGCGTTTTCTTCGCCGATAGTGCTTTACGTCGCGGAAACTCTTGCGCCCGCCAGAGGAAATGCCGAGGTAGAACTCCTTGACGTCTTCGTTGCTGGCCAGTTCCTTGGCATCGCCTTCCATTACGACCCGGCCGTTTTCAAGGATGTAGCCGAAATCGGCATAACGCAGCGCCACCGTCGTATTCTGCTCGGCCAGCAGGAAGCTGACTTTCTCCCGCTGATTGAGGTCGCGGACGATCTCGAAGATTTCCTCGACGATCTGCGGGGCAAGTCCCATCGACGGCTCGTCGAGCAGGATCATGGTCGGCTTGGCCATCAAGGCTCGTCCAATCGCCGTCATCTGCTGTTCGCCGCCGGAAGTGTACCCGGCCAGGGAACTGCGCCGCGTCTGCAGGCGCGGAAAATAACTGTAGACCTTTTCCAGGTTCTGCCTGAGCTCGCTACGCGAAATATTCCTGGTATAGGCCCCGGTCAGCAGGTTTTCCTCGACCGTCAGGTGGCCGAAGCAGTGCCTTCCTTCCATCACCTGGACCATGCCGCGCTTGACCAGGTCGTTCGGCGAAAGATGATCCACGCGCTCGCCGCGAAACTCGACCGAGCCTTTCGTGACGTCGCCGCGCTCGCCGCGCAGCAGAGTCGAAATCGACTTCAAGGTGGTGCTCTTGCCGGCGCCATTGGCGCCCAGGATGGCGACTATCTTGCCCTCCGGCACCTCGAGCGATACGCCTTTTAGCACCAGGATTACGTGATCGTAAATTACCTCGACGTTATTGACGTTGAGGAAGGCCTTGCCTGCAGTCGAACTGGTCTGGGTGTTCATTGGTGAGCGGTGGTGTATCGGCGGTACGTTGCCTGCCGCAAGCGGACGAGGCGGACGGGGCATTACCCCGTCCGCAGGCGTTCTCTTCAGCCTTCCTTGGAACAGTCGCGGGGCGTGATCTTCTTTTCGACCGCATATTTGGCCGCACTTTCCTCGACCATCTTGCGGATCATGGCGCGATCGCCGGTCACCCAGTTCGGGGTGATCGCCTTCCACTTGGCGCCGTCCCACTGCTGCACCTTGACGGCACCCGAGCCTTCGTGATCGAGGCACGTGGTTTTGACCGGCGGCATCATGCCGAGGGCGCCGAGGGCCTTGAGCTTGGCTTCGTCGACGTTCAGGTTTTCAAAACCCCAGCGGACCTGTTCGCCGGTCATGACCTTGCCCTTGCCATACTTTTCTTGTGCCTTGCGGATCGCTTCGACCCACAGGATTCCCGCGGTTACGCCACGCATGTGATAGGTGGAGCCGATGCGCGATTTATCTTCCAGGTTACCCTTGCCCGTGGCATAGACCTTCTTCTTGAGTTCGTCCAGCAGCGGATAGTTGCCCGGGGTGTTGAAGGTCATCGAGGTGTAGCCCTTGGCGGCATCGCCGGCCGGAATCACGTCTTCCTCCGAACCTGACCACCACACGCCGAGGATTTTCGAGGCCGGATAGCCATTGCGGTGGGCCGTCTTCAGCGCGGTCGGGTTCATGACGCCCCAACCCCAGAGGATCACGTAGTCGGGCTTGGCCTGACGGATCTGCAACCACTGCGATTGCTGCTCGTTGCCCGGATGCGGCACCGCGAGCTTGATAAGTTCGAAGCCGACCTGCTTGGCATACGCATCGAGTACCGGAAACGGCTCCTTGCCGAAGGCGGAGTCATGATAGAGGAACGCGATCTTCTTGCCCTTGAGTTTGTCGATGCCGCCTTCCTTGTCGCCGAGGTACTTGATCATGCCGGCCGCCTGGTCCCAGTAGCTCGTGATCAGCGGGAATACATAAGGAAAGACGCGGCCGTCGGCTGCATCCGAGCGCCCGTAGCCGAGCGTCGTCATCGGAATCTTGTCCTGCGCCACCCGGTCGAGGATGCCGTAGGCGATGCCGGTCGACAGAGGCTCGACCAGACTGGCGCCGCCCTGCTTGCTCTTCAGGCGCTCATAGCACTCGACGCCGCGCGACGCGTTGTATTCGGTCTCGCACTCTTCCCAGGTCAGCTTGACGCCATTGATGCCGCCGTTGAGATTGACTAGGGTCATGTAATCGATGGCCCCGCCGAAAAAGCCGGACCCTCCTGCAGCATATGGCCCGACGCGGTAAGTCGGGGCCGGGATGAACTGGTCGGCAGCTACGGCGCTGCCGCCACCTGCCATTACGACCAACGCTAGAAGAATCCTGTTTGCGATATTCATGGTCACCTCCAATAATGAAAAGTTTTGAAACTTTCGCGCACAATCTTGTGTGTTGCCTTGAAGCTCCATTAAAACACGTAACGCCCGATGGTGTCATCGGGCACTGCGCCGGTACTAGCGGCAGCTTCCGGCACTAGTACCGTACAAACAAAGTCGGGCATCAATGCGGGAACGGCCATAGACGCAACTTCTCCTTGCCGATCTGCCAAAGGCGGGCCAGTCCGTGGGGTTCGACGATCAGGAAGAAGATGATCAGGATGCCGAACACCATCAGTTCGACGCTCGAAGAGATTCCCGATGGCAGATCCAGTCCCAGGCCGGTTTCAAGAAAATGGAACAGGACATTGAGCGCCGTCGGCAGGAGAACGATAAAGGCGGAACCGAGAAATGATCCAAGCACACTGCCAATTCCCCCGATGATCACCATGAACAGGATACGGAATGACAGCTCGATCGAAAATCCCTCGGGCTCAACCGTGCCCAGGTACGCATAGGCGTATAACGCCCCCGCAACGCCGCAATAGAACGAGCTCACCGCAAAGGCGAGCAGCTTGGTGTGCACCTGCCGGAAGCCGATCACCTCGGCCGCCATGTCCATGTCGCGGATGGCCATCCAGGAACGACCCGTGTTGGAGCGCACCATGTTCTTTGCCAAGAGGGCCATCACCGAAACGACGACCAGAACGAACAGATACTTGCTCGCCGGCGTATGGAACGTATATCCGAGGATCTCGATCGGTTGTGCGGTAATGACCCCGGAGGAACTGTAGTTGGTGAACCAGCCGATCTTGGTCAGGCACCAGACAATGAAGAACTGGGTGGCCAGGGTCGATGCGGCGAGGTAAAAGCCGCGGATGCGCAGGCTCGGCAGGCCGAAGAGGATGCCGACCGCTGCTGCGCACAGTCCGCTCAAGGCGAATGCGACGAGTATCGGCATGCCCTCGACGCGCAGCATGAAGTTATACGAAGCGAAGGCGCCCACCGCCATGAATGCCGCCGTCCCGAGCGACAACTGGCCGGCATAACCGGTCAGGATGTTAAGGCCCAGGGCGGCGAGGGCAAAGATCAGGAAGGGGATCAGGATCGCGGAAAGATAGTAGGGTGAGGCGAACAGCGGTACGGCAAGGAAGGCCACCAGCAGGATCATGGCCATGCCGATCCTGTCCTGGCGGATCGGAAAGATCTGGTTGTCGGCGGCGTAGGTGGCCTTGAACTGGCCGGCTTCTCTGTAGAACATTGGTTGCTTTATGCCTGTGGCTAGATGCGGCGAATGATCTTCTCCCCGAACAATCCTTCGGGTCGAACCAGCAAGAACAGGAGCGCCAGCACATAGGGAAACCACCCCTCGATGCCGCCGCCCACATAGGGCCCGAGAAATACCTCGGCCAATTTTTCCGACGCGCCGATGATCAGGCCACCGACGATGGCGCCGGGGACGCTGGTAAAGCCGCCAAGGATCAGCACTGGCAAGGCCTTCAACGCCACAAAGGTGAGGGCGAACTGTACGCCGTTGCGCGCCCCCCAGAGCAGGCCGGCGACCAGGGCCACGAATCCCGCCACGCCCCAGACGATGACCCAGATCTGCTGCAGCGGGATTCCGATCGACAGCGCCGCCTGATGGTCGTCGGCGACTGCGCGTAAAGCACGACCGACCTTGGTCTTGGAGAAGAAGATCGCCAGTGCCGCCACCAGCACGAAGGCAATGCCCGCCGCCACCAGGTCGAATTGGGAAATGGCCATGCCCGCGTGTTCGAGCAGGAATTCCAGCGGCACGTCCTCGATGCCCAGTTCCAGCCTGCGCACGCTGGCGCCCCAGATTGCCTGTGCCAATCCCTCGATGAAGAAGGTCAGGCCGATGGTGACCATGAACAGCGTGATTTCGGGCTGGTTGACCAGCGGGCGCAGCACGACCTTTTCGATGGCGAAGGCGAGAACGATCATCACCACCATCGTCAGCGGCACCGCCAGCCATAGCGACAGACCCATGTCGTGCAGCCCAACCGCCGTCAGCGCGGCGAAAAAGACCATCGCCCCCTGGGCAAAATTGAAGACTCCGGACGCCTTGTAGATCAGCACGAAACCCAGCGCCACCAGCGAATACATGATGCCGGAGAGTAGGCCGCCGAGCAGGACTTCGAGGAAAAATTGCATGCGTGACTCCGCCTAATGCGCGACGCCGAGATAGGCGTTGATCACGTCAGGGTTGGAGCGGACTTCATCCGGTGTCCCGTCGCCGATCTTCTTGCCGTAATCAAGAACCACGACGCGATCCGAAATGTCCATCACCACACCCATGTCATGTTCGATCAGAACGATGGTGGTGCCAAGCTGGTCATTCACGTCGAGAATGAAACGGCACATGTCCTGCTTTTCTTCGACGTTCATGCCCGCCATCGGTTCGTCCAGCAGCAGAATCGATGGCTCGGCGGCGAGCGCCCGGCCCAGTTCCACGCGCTTCTGCAGTCCGTAGGCAAGGCGCCCGACCGGCGTCTTGCGAATATGCTGGATTTCCAGGAAGTCGATGATTTCCTCGACTTTCTTGCGGTGCTCGATCTCCTCGCGCTTCGCCGGCCCCAGGTAGATGGCGTCGAGCAGGAAATTCGAGCGCATCTTCAGGTTGCGCCCGGTCATGATGTTGTCGAGCACGCTCATCCCCTTGAACAGGGCGATATTCTGGAAAGTTCGTGCAATCCCGCTTTTGGCCGACTCATAAGTATTCATGCCGCGGCGATGCTTGCCGCGAAAGATGATTTCGCCCTCCTGCGGGTGGTAGACCCCGTTGATGACGTTTAGCATGGAACTCTTGCCGGCGCCGTTGGGACCGATGATTGCCCGAATCTCGTGTTCGCGCACGTCAAAGCCGATATTGGTGAGCGCTTTGACGCCGCCGAACGAGAGCGAGATGTTCTCGAAACTCAGGATGACGCCGCCGATTTTTCTGCCGGTTTCCATGCAGGATCTGCCGTCAGGCGGCCTTCTTCGCAGTGTGAGACGGGAAGGTCTTCACCTCCATGATGCGCAGATCGGCGCTGACCATGCCGGTGCGCCCGTCCTCGAACCGCACCTGCGTCTCGATGAACTGCGAGCGCTTGTCGGAATACAGAGCGTCGATCAGGACGCGATACTTCTCGCCGACAAATCCGCGCCGCACCTTGCGCGTACGGGTCAGTTCGTCGTCGTCGGGATCGAGCTCCTTGTGGAGAATCAGGAAGCGATGCACCTGCGAATCGCTCAGCATCGGATCGTGCGCCAGCTCCGCGTTGGCATTCTCGACGCATTCCCGGATCAGGTCATAAACCTCGTTCTTCTGCGCCAGGTCGGTGTAGCCCGAGTAGGCGATGTTGCGGCGTTCGGCCCAGTTGCCGACCGCGCCCATGTCGATATTGATAAAGGCACAAACCGTTTTCAGGCCATGGCCGAAGACCACCGCCTCCTTGATGTAGGACACGAACTTGAGCTTGTTCTCGATATAGTTCGGCGCAAACAGGGAACCCGTCGCCATCTTTCCGACATCCTTGGCGCGGTCGATGATCTTCAGATGGCCGTCTTCGTCGAAGAAACCGGCGTCGCCGGTATGGAAGAATCCCTCCCCGTCGATGGCTTCCGCCGTGTCTTCCGGTCGCTTGTAGTATTCCTTGAGCAACATTTCCCCGCGCACCAGTACTTCGCCGCTGTCGGCGATCTTCACCTCGACCCCCGGCGCGGGTTTGCCGACGCTGTCGAACTTGATCTCGCCGTCCGGCTGCAGGCAGACGGCGGCGCAGGTCTCGGTCGATCCGTAGAGTTGCTTCAGGTTGATCCCGATGGAGCGGTAAAAACGAAACAGGTCGGGTCCGATCGCGGCGCCGGCGGTATAGGCGACGCGGATTCGGCTCATCCCGAGGACGTTGCGCAACGGGCCATAGACGAGCATATCGCCCAGGACATACAGGCAGCGGTCGAGTGCCGCCACCCCCGGCTTGTGATCGAGGATTTCCGCGCCGCAACGCCGGGCGACCGCCATGAAATAGTGGAACATGCGACGTTTAAGGGCGCTCGCGTCCTCCATGCGGATCATTACCGTAGTCAGCAGGTTCTCGAATACCCGCGGCGGCGCGAAGTAGTAGGTCGGCCCGATTTCACGTAGGTCGGTCAGCACCGTTTCGCCGGATTCCGGACAATTGATGGTAAAGCCCGCAACCATTGCCTGCGCGAAAGAGAAAAGGTGGTCGCCGACCCAGGCCATCGGCAGGTAGGAAAGAATGTCGTCCTCGGGGCCCAGGGCATCGAACTCGACGCCGCTGCGGGCCGCAGTGATGAACGAGGCGTGGGTTTGGCAGACCCCTTTGGGTTTGCCGGTGGTGCCCGAGGTGTACAGCATCACCGCGACGTCCCCGGGGCGACCGAGCGCGATTTCGCCGTCGAGAAAAGCGGGATGGGATTTGTCCTGGGTGCGCCCCGTCTCCATCACGTCATCCAGACTCTGGATGAACGGCTGGGTGTAGTGCCGCATGCCGCGCGGATCGTCGTACAGGATGTGGGCCAGCGCCGGACAGGCCTCCTTGACCTCGAGCAGCTTGTCAACCTGCTCCTGATCCTCGACGATGGCGAACCTGATTTCGGCATTTTCGAGGACGAAGGACATCTCCTGGGCGACCGCGTCCTGATACATCGGCACCGGAACGCCCCCCAGCATCTGCGCAGCACACATCGCCCAGTAAAGCCGCGGCCGGTTGTCGCCGACGATGGCCAGGTTGTCGCCGCGCTTGAAGCCGAGCGCCGACAGGCCGCAGGCAATCGCCCGGGTTTCGGTGGCGACCTCCCTCCAGGTCCAGGCCTGCCAGATACCCAGGTCCTTTTCTCGCGTCGCCACCTGCCCGCCGCGCACCTGGGCATGCCGCATCAACAGACGCGGAAAGGTGTCGAGGCCGGTGCCGCTGACTTGGGCCGCTGCTGCGGGCATCTAAGGGTTCTCCTCGGGTGAGAAATGGATCCGGCCGCCTGTCTCGCCGCGGCGTTACCGGACACGCACTTACGGCACATCCTGAAGAGGTGCCGTCCTTGATTCTAAACTGAAATCCTTGTGGCGCAAGCTTGCCCTCAACTATCTTAAGGCCAGAGAGCCCCTATAATTGTCGCGTGGCGGACAATCCAGGTTCATACACCGAAGCGAACTCACCCGGCTTTGCAACAAAGTTGCGTGCCTGCAGCTGGGCGTCCGATCTTTCCGAATCCGAGTTCGCCCGCGTCGAGGCCGGCGTTTTCGAGCGCCTGATTCCAGCCGGAGGTTTCGTGTGCCGCAAGGGCGAACCGGCCGAATACTGGCTCGGCGTGATGGACGGCCTGCTGAAGATCTCCAGCGACTGGGTGACCGGAAAAACCGCAACGCTGTCCGGCATGCCTTCCGGCGGGTGGTTCGGCGAAGGCTCCCTCCTCAAGGCCGAGCGCCTGCGTTACGACGCGATTGCCATGCGCGACTCCCGGGTCGCCTACATGCGACGGGAGACCTTTCAGTGGCTGCTCGACCACAGCATTGGCTTCAACCGTTTCCTGCTGACGCAGTTGAACGAACGCCTCGGTCAGTTTATCGGCACGCTTGAATCGGAACGTCTGCTGGACACTGATGCTCGCGTTGCGAGGGCTCTGGCGTCCCTGTTCAACGCCGTTCTGTTTCCTGGCACCGCCTTGAACCTGTCGATTTCCCAGGAAGAAATCGGCTATCTCGCGGGCATCTCGCGCCAGCGGGTCAACCGGTCCCTGAAAATCCTCGAGGATGCCGGTTTCCTGGCGGTCGAGTACGGCGGCGTGACCATCATGGACCTGGACGGGCTGCGCCGCTTCGGTGGTTAGGGTTGCTTGACGGCGGTGCCCGTTTCTTCGAACAGGAAGCAGAAGACGTCGGTTACCTCGGCGATTCGGTCCGATAACGCTGTGCCGATGCCGTGGCCGCTACTTGCGCTGGTGCGCAGCAGGATCGGGTTGCCGTGGGGGCTGGCCGACTGCAGTCGGGCGACCATCTTGCGCGACTGGGCCGGATTGACTCGGCCGTCATGGTCGCCGGTCACCATCAGGATCGACGGATAGGCGGTGCCGTCCTTGACATGGTGATAGGGGGAATAGGCATACAGCGCCTCGAATTGCACCCGGTCCTTGACCGAACCGAACTCCGTGATGTTGAAGGCACCATTGGGATCGAGTTCTATCCGCAGCATGTCGTAGATTCCAACCGAACTGACGACGGCGCGAAACAGTCCCGGCCGTTGCGTCAGTGCCGCGCCCATCAACAGTCCGCCGTTGCTGCCACCCTGGATGGCGAGCCGCTGAACAGAGGTGTAGCGCCGGGCGACCAGGTGTTCCGCCGCGGCGATGAAATCGTCGAATACCGTCTGCTTCTTCGTTAAGTTGCCCGCTTTGTGCCAGGCCTCCCCGTATTCCCCGCCTCCGCGCAGATTGGCGATTACATACACGCCCCCCTGGTCCAGCCATAGCCGGGCAGTCAACAGGAAGTTCGGCTTCAGGCTGATTCCATAGCCGCCATAACCGGTCAGCAGGGTCGGATTCGCACCATCAAGCGCCGTCCCTTTGCGACGCAGGATATTCAACGGCACCCTGGTACCATCCTTGGCGATGGCGAAATCGCGTATCACTTCGGCATCGCTGAAATCCGCTGCGGACGTGACCGCAAGTGCGGTCTTTACCGCTTCGCCGGAAGTGCCGACAAGATACCAGGCCGGTGGTGCGAGATAACTGGTGAGCCGCGCCAGGACTTGGCCGTGGCCGTCGCGTGCCAGGTCGGCGACGCCGCTGACGGGCGGCAGCGCAACCGTCGTGACCTTGCCGCTGGCGGTGTCTACGATTTTCAGCCGGGAGGGACCGCCGACCAGTTGGGAGACGAACAACTGGCTGCCCGCCGGCTCGAATTGCTCGATGGTGCCTTCGTCCTCGGCGACCATTGGTTGCGCCTGCTTGAGGTCCGGTTGTGCCAGAGCAATACGCAGAATCTTGCCGCGCGGCGCATTCTCCAGCGAACGCAGATAAAGATAGCCGTCCCGGCCGAACTTGGCCTGCTTGATCTGGTCCGCGAAGTCGGCGATTCTGCGCCATTTGCCCTTGGACTTCAGAAAGAATGCGTAGTCGCCCCCATCGCCATTGGCGACCCTGGCGAGCGTGAACTCGCCATCTGCCGACGTGGCAAGCCGGGTCTCGGCGATGCGCGGAAACTCCTTGCCGATTTCATACCGATCCTGACCGGCCGGCGTGCCCAGGGCGTGGAAGTACACCTGCTGAAAGAAATGCAGATCGGCGTCGGGACGTTCGCCGGGACCCGGATAGCGGGTGTAGTAAAGGCCGCTGCCATCGGCATTCCACGCGATGCTGCCGCCGCCTGTCGGGTAGGCGACACGTGGAACACGGTCGCCGAGATCCCTTCCTGATGCGGTCTCGAATACGTGCAGGGTGCCGTCCTCACTGCCGTTTTCCGACAGTGACACGGCGACTTTCGAGCCGTCCGGCGAGGGCTGAAAAAAGTCGATGGTCAATCTGCCCTTGGCCGACATCAGGTTCGGGTCCAGCACCACCCTTTCACCGATCGGCTGGGTGGCAGAGTCCAACGTCACCAGCAACGGCTGCTGCTTGGGAGGTTGTCGCTTGAAGGCGAACAGCTTGCCATTACTTTCGACAAGGGCGTAGTGGTCGTTCGACGTCGAGGCAAACAGCGATTTGGCCCGTTCCGCTACGATGGTTCGTGCCCGAAACGCATCCAGGCGCTCGCGGGTAAGGCGGTTTTCCCGGGCAACCCAGTCCGTCACGGCTGCGTCGCCGGACCTTTCCAGCCACTGGTAGTCATCGCCGACGGCAACGCCATGGTAGCGGTCGATCGTCGGCTTCTTCTCGGCGGCAGGGTAGGGGAGCCCGGCGGCGACCAATGGGAGGCTGGTCGTCATGGCGACCAGAAGGAGCATGAAGCGGGGTAGGACCTGCATGGCTGTTTCCTGAATATGGGTGGAAGGTACATCGGACAAGGCTATCACACACCCCAGGCATTCTCGACACCGGTCAGGGCGATTCGGGCGACCCGTGGGGGGCAAAGCCGCTGCCAGGTCGTGGGCCTGCCGCCCCCGGCGATCGAGGTGGTTCCGGCCGGTCAAGGGCCGACTCGCTACATGCTGCGCCGGTACTGCCCCCCTACCTCGAACAGCGCGGCGCTGATCTGACCAAGCGAGCAGACGCGCACCGCGTCGACGAGTACTTCGAAAACATTGCCGTCGGCGATTACAGTCTGCTTCAGCCGTTCGAGCATCGGCCCCGATGCCGCCGCATTGCGCGTCTGAAACTCGCGCAGACGTTTGATCTGCGACTGCTTCTCGTCCTCCGTCGAACGTGCAAGTTCGATCTCGAGTTGCGCGTCGCCCTTGGGATTGCGGAAAGTATTTACGCCGATGATCGGGTAGGAACCGTCGTGCTTGCGATGCTCGTAGTAGAGCGACTCCTCCTGGATCTTGCCCCGCTGGTAGCCGGTTTCCATGGCGCCGAGCACACCGCCGCGGGCGGCGATGGCCTCGAACTCCTTGAGGACCGCCTCCTCGACCAGGTCGGTCAACTCGTCGATGATGAAGGCGCCCTGGTTTGGGTTCTCGTTCTTCGCCAGGCCCCATTCGCGGTTGATCACCAGCTGGATCGCCATGGCGCGGCGCACCGACTCGTCGGTCGGGGTGGTGATCGCCTCGTCGTAGGCGTTGGTGTGCAGGCTGTTGCAGTTGTCGTAGATGGCGATCAATGCCTGCAGGGTGGTGCGGATGTCGTTGAAGGCCATCTCCTGCGCGTGCAGGCTGCGGCCGCTGGTCTGGACGTGGTACTTGAGTTTCTGGCTGCGTTCGTTGGCGCCGTACTTGTTCTTCATCGCCACCGCCCAGATGCGCCGGGCGACGCGGCCGATCACGGTGTATTCCGGGTCCATGCCGTTGGAGAAGAAGAACGACAGGTTGGGGGCAAAATCGTCGATGTGCATG
>Ga0163199_1001414_pt1 | contig 14968 bp, 12 predicted proteins | sample PL_2010_150m_FD_113537 | JGI IMG/M metagenome (GOLD analysis project Ga0163199, IMG submission 113537) | Freshwater microbial communities from Powell Lake, British Columbia, Canada to study Microbial Dark Matter (Phase II) - PL_2010_150m | ecosystem: Environmental > Aquatic > Freshwater > Lake ... | reverse complement strand
GTTCGGTCTCGTAGCGTTTCGATTCGGTGCAGGAGTTGCCGTGCGGGAAGCCGATGACGCAGCCGACGTTGACGCCGCTGCCGCGCAGCAACTCGGCGGCGCGCTTGGCGGCGTAGGGTTTGATGCAAACGGACACGACACGGTATTTTGCTGCGAGCTTGCAGCCGTCTTCGAGATCCTTGTCGGTCATGGTGGGATGAAGCAACGAATGGTCAATCATCCCGGCGAGTTCTTCGTAGGAGTATTTCATGGTCAGGCAAAGAAAGGTTGGAGCACGTTGCGGGCGACCTTGACCGCCTGCTTGCGGCCTTCGAGTGTGTTGCCAAAGGTGCCGTCCTCGACCTCGATGCAGACAGGTCCGTTGTAGCCGACGTCCATCAAGGCCGCCATGAACCGCGCCCAGTTGATGTCGCCGTAGCCAGGGATGCGCGGCTGGTGCCACTCCACCGGCACCGCGAACACGCCTACGTCGTTGATGCGCTCGCGACGGATGCGAACGTCCTTGGCGTGCAGGTGGAAGAGCTTGTCCTTGAACTCGCGCAGCGGCGAGAGCGGGTCCATCCATTGCAGAATGAAGTGCGACGGATCATAGTTGAGGCCGAAGTTCTTGCTGGGGATGTCGCTGAAGGCGCGCCGCCAAATCACGGGCGTGGTCATCAGGTTCTTGCCGCCGGGCCACTCGTCGCGCGTGAAGAGCATCGGACAGTTTTCGATGCCGATCTTGATGCCATGGTCCTCGGCGAACGCGATGATTGGCCGCCATGTCTTCAGGAAGCGCGGCCAGTTCTCGTCCACCGATTTCGTCCAGTCGCGGCCGACGAAGGTGTTGACATTTTTCAGGCCGAGTTTCTCGGCGGCGACGATGACCTTTTTGAGATGGCCCACCGCCACCTTCGCGCCGGCGGGATCGGGATCGAGCGGGTTCGGGTAATAGCCAAGGCCGGAAATGCCAACGCCGTGTTTGGCGCAGAGGGCGTTGACGTCGTCGGCTTGCGCTTTCGTGAAGCCGGTCACGTCAATGTGCGTGATGCCGGCATACTTGCGCTCGGCCTTGCCGACGGGCCAGCACATGATCTCGACGCACGCGAAACGCTCCGCGGCGGCGAACTTCAACACGTCTTCCAACGACAAGTCCGGCAGAATGGCGCTGACAAATCCAAGTTTCATAGGTGATCGGTTGTTGGGGGTTGCGGGGTTCTACAGATCAATCCGGTCGGTGGTCCTGACACCGGGGATTCTGTCGAAATGGTGGTCGTAGGTGAGAATGATCGCGCCGACACGCATGGCGCAACACGCGATGATTACATCCGTCAGCGGCAGCACCACACCGCTGCGATCAAGGTTCCAGAGCGTTTCCTCAACCTCGGTCCAGAGCCTGTTGTCGGTCGGAATATTGATCATCACGTCCCAGAAGGCATGGAAGCGCTGCCGCAGGGCCGGCTGGCGCAAGGCGCGCCCGACTTCGCAGCGAACCACGCCGCAGACTGCCACATCACCGCTTTCCGCCGCGACGGTTAATGCACGCAACGGATCTTGGCGGGCGCGAAGCAGCCGGATATAGAAGCTGCTGTCAGCGAGAACGGGGCTTGCGGGCATAGGTCACCGGGGTTTCACTGCGGCGCATCGCATTGAGATCGTAGGCGGGGTCAACCGCTTCCCTCAACTCATCCGGACCCAAGCCAAGTCCTTCGTGGCAGAGCTTCACGAGCTTGGCCCTTCTGTCCATTTCCCTGAGGGCGAAGTCAATCGCCTTCGTTTTACTGGCCGCTCCGGTGGCTTCCATCACCCTCGCGAGCAAGCCATCGTCAATGTGCATCGTCATCTTCATACAGCCGGAGTATGGCATCAATGCCATATATCGTCAAGCCTCATTGCCAGCTAAATCTTGACCCACGACTGCGAGATGTTGCTCTTCATGATTGCCTCGCAAACGGCGACTTCCTGGTGGCCGTCTTCAACGGTGGCAAAGAGCGGCTTGTCTGCGCCGCCGGTCGCGATGGCGGAGTAGATAGCACGGAAGTTCATCTTGAAGGTATCGGGGAAACCTTCGACATGGCCGGGCGGATAATCCATGAAACCCGCCGCGCCGTCGCCGAACGCGGGCGTCGCGCGCACAGCCGTCTCGTTGGCGCCGTCGCGGTTGCCAAAGTGGAGCCGTTCCGGCTCCTCCGAGCACCACCACGCGGATTTTTTTGAGCCGTAGATTTCGACGCGAATGCAGTTCTTGCGGCCGGCGGCGACCTGCGAGACGCCGAGGTTGCCGCGCGCGCCGTTGGCGAACTGCAACAGCACGCTCGCAAAGTCCTCCGTCGCGACCTTGTAGGTGGCGTAGTTCATCTTCGCGTCGCTCTTCGCGAACGTCTGCACCTCGCCGAGCGGGCGCTTGCGCGTCTTGTGGAACGTGCCGAGGTCGGCAAACACAGACGCGATCTTCGCGCCGAGGATGAACGAGACGGTGTCCATCCAATGCGTGCCGATGTCGGCGACAGCGCGGAGCTTGCCGCCTTCCTGCGGCAGCAGCCGCCAGTTGTAGTCGGTGTCCTTGAAAAGCCAGTCCTGCATGTAGGAACCGTTGACGTGGATGATGTCACCAAGCTCGCCTCGCTCGACCATGTGCCGCAATTGCAGCACTGCTGGGTAAAACCGCACGTTGTAGTTGACAGCAAATACGGTCTTGCGAGCGCGGGTGGTTGTGATGATGCGCACCGTTTCGGATGTGTTCATCGCCAGCGGCTTCTCGCAGATGACGTGTTTGCCCGCTGCGACCGCCGCCAGCGCCATCTCGCAGTGGAAACGATTCGGCGAAGTGATATGGACCACGTCCACGTTCGGCGAGCGCAGCATCTCGCGATAATCGCCGAAGGCTTCCGGAATGCCGAATTTCTCCGCCGCGGCTTTCACGCGATTCGGCAGGTCGCATAACGCCGCCACCGTCACGCCGAGCCGGCGCAACGCTTCGAGATGAACGGGACCGATGAAGCCCGTGCCGATGACGCCTGCTTTGATCTTGGCCATAGTCTATCTCCTCTGACGCGTGCGGATTCCTTAACAAGGGATTGACGGCAGCGCAAGGCTCGACAATGAGCTGCCCTGTGAGCAAACTGACCGTCATGAGCCAGGAGATGTCGCGCCGTGAGTTTCTCGCAGCCGCCGGGATGGCGGCAGGTGGACTGACTGTTCTCGGCAACGCTCGCGTGGCAGATACGGCGGTGCAAACGCCGCACGCGGACATGGCGGCATTGCGGCGGGCCATGATGGATTCGCCGCTCGGCGTGGCGCTGCATCGCGCGAAGGTTTTCACCGAGGTCTTTCGCAAGCACGAAACCGAACCGTGGATCGTCCGCAAGGCGATGGCGCTGCGGGAGTATTTCGAAACCGTGCCACTCTACTTACGCGAGCACGACGGCATCGCCGGCTCGATCAGCGAAACGCCGGGCGCGATGCCCGTGATGGTTGAGCTGGCCATCGGTGAGAATAACATCTACCTCAGCGAGCGCCCTGACCGCAAAGGCCACCTCAAAGGCAAGGTGCCGGACGACATCCGCGACTACTGGAAGAACCGGAACATGTGGGGCCATTACCGCATTGAGATTCTCGGCCAGCCGCCCGTCAAGAGCCACGACGAACTGCCGCAGAATTGCCCAAACTACAAGTTCATCTCCAACCAGGGTCATCTCTGCCCCAGCTACAAGGAACTGCTACGCGTCGGCATCGGCGGTCTGCGGAGAAAAATCGCCGAGCGGCGCGCCGCTTTCAGTGGGGTGAGCTTCCAAGCTCGCCCTGCGAGTGGCGAGAAGGGCGAGCTTGGAAGCTCACCCCACTCAGCGCAACTCGCGTTCCTTACCGCAGCGGACCACACGCTCGCCGGCCTCTCCGCGTGGGCGCGGCGTTACAGCGAGTTTCTCGCGGCGGAGGGGAAGCAGGAGATGTCGCGCATCTGCGGCAAAATCGCGACCCAGCCGCCGGAAACGTTCCGCGAGGTGCTGCAACTGATCTGGTTCGCCCATCAGGCGATCCACATCGAAGGCCACGGCTATTCCTGCACGCCGGACCGGCTCGACCAGTTGCTGCTGCCGTTCTACGAGGCCGATGTGAAAGCCGGCCGTCTCGACGACGCGGGTGTCGTGCGGCTCGTCGAAAACTTCGTGCTCAAGATGTTCGATAACACCTACTGGGGGCCGGAGCATCACCTGACGCAGGGTTTCGTCGTAGGCGGCTCGACACCGGACGGGCGCGACCTGACGAACCGGCTGAGCTGGCTGATGATCGAAGGCGCGACGAACATGGCGCTGCCGGAGCCGCTCGTCTGGATGCGCTGGCATCCGGCGATTAACCAGAAGTTCTTCGACTTCTGCCTCACGCGCTTGTCGCGCACGACCTGTTTCCCGATGCTGTGGAACGACAAGGTCGTGCCGGAGGGCCTGATGGAACTCGGCGTGGCGCGTGAGGACGCGTTCAATTACGTCCCTGTCGGCTGCAACGAACTCGGCGTGCCCGGCCAGTTCTATTTCAACCCCGGCGCGCATGTCGGCTACCTCACCGCCATCGAGGCGGCGCTGACAAACGGCAAGGGTTACAAGAAGCAATGGAAGTGGAACAACGTCGCGCCGGCCGTGAGCGGACTGAAAACGTTCGACCAGTTCGCTGCGGCGGCAGGCGCCTACATGCGCGCGGAGATCAAGCAGTCCTACGAGCGCGAGATGCAGGTGCTCAAGGCCCAGATGCAGTGGGGCCAGACGCCGCTGACCTCGTGCTTCTTCGACGGTTGCATCGAGAAAGCCCACGACCTGACGCAAGGCACCAAATACAACATCCTCTCCTGCGGCGGCACCGCGTTCGCCAACGCGGTGGACTGCATGGCTGCCGTGCGCGAGATCGTTTACGAGAAGAAGCTCGCGACGCTCGACGAGGTGGCGACGGCCTGCGCGGCGAACTTTCAAGGCCACGAGCGACTCCGCGCGAAGCTGCGGGGCGCGCCGAAGCACGGCAACGACGACCCGCGCGTGGACGACATCATCCGGCTGGTCGAGCGCCTGCGCGACGAACCGATGAAGGCCATCTGCCGCGATCCGCGCGACGGGAGCAAGTTCGGCAACTGCCACGTCGTCCGCAGTAGCGCGGTGACGATGGGCCGCGTCACGCCCGCCACGCCCGACGGCCGTCTCGCCGGCACGCCTGTTGCCAACTCGGTCGCTGTCTCCGCCGGCTGCGAGCGCAGCGGCCCGACCGCGACGCTCAACTCCGTCTGCAAGCTCAACGCCGCGAAAAGCTGGCAGTGCGCCTACCAGGTCAACATCCGTTTCCACGCCGGCATGATCGCCGACGCTGGCCAGCGCGAGAAGCTGCGCGCGATGGTGAACGTCTATTTCCAGAACGGTGGCCAGGAGTTGCAGATCAATGTCGTGGACAGCGCCACAATGCGCGCTGCGCAGAAGAACCCCGACCAATACCGTGACCTCGTCGTCCGCGTCGCCGGCTTCAGCGAGTTCTTCGTCAATCTCACCCCCGACATGCAGGAGGAGATCATCGCGCGGACGGAACATATGTGAGGCATAGTAGTCCTCTCGCTCCGCGAGAGGTCATCATTTGTGGGATGAACGTCTCGCGGAGCGAGACGACTACTTTAGCGTTCGCGCTTCAGAGACGCTTTGGAAACAATTCCGCGTTGCCGTATTATCGGCTCATGGCTGAACACGATGCCATGATGAATCAACTCTGAAAGGTTGCATCGGTTTGGATGGAATCCCGTTGGGATTCGGTTGCGGCGCGCTTACAACTCTCCCCGGAAGGCTTTGGCCAGCAGCGCCGGCGTGAACGACGCCAACTCCACTTCCGCTTCCTGATGCAACCGCTGCAATCGAAAATGGAGTTTCTTTAATTTAGCGAACCGGCGCTGGTCTTCTATCGGCGGCACGGGCACGGGGATTTTTTCCAGCTTCGTGATGCCTAGCGTCCGGTTTCTTCCGGCTGAACCGGGCGACGCGCCCCGGATTTGTTCCAAGCCGCGTTCGGTCAGAAAGTAGTAGCAAAGATATTCTGCGGTTGCCTGATCTGGCACAACTTCGTGCATCATAAAACGGTGCGAGGCCACGCGGCCATCGTCTTCCGGCTGCGCGACGGCAATTGCACCTTCCCAGGCGAACACGTTCATAAACACAAGGTCGCCCGCTTTGATGCGACAAATGCGTTTAGTCCCAAGCTGTTCGCCCGTGAGCGCGGGTTTGTGGAATGTTCCCTTGCCAAAACTGCGGATGCCGGTCTCTGGATAATTCTGGTCAGGCGTTGTTTTTACCCAACGGCGAACGAGTTTTGCCACGTCGCTGAATTGTTTGGTCGGTGCGTCCTCGGTGATGCGTTTGTATTCAGCGCGCAGGAGGCGGGTCAGGTCGTTGACCAATGACGCATTGAGCTCGTGCAATAGTTGCGAACGCCCTGTCAACGCGTCCACCCGATCTACAATCCGTCGCTGTTCCACCAGCGGCGGAACGGAAATTTGGACGGCAAGCAATTCATTCTTCGTGAATGCTGATTGCCCTACGAACTCTGTGCAATTCGCGGCGAAGAATCCTCGAAACCAAAGTTCGTGGAGGCTGTAGAACAACCATTCCGAAAGGAGCAGATCGGGATTCGGACGCAAAAGCGTGAGGTGATTGCTGAATGCGCACCGCTCATTCCAGCCGGTGAAAACACAACTCTTGCCGACAAGTGCGGTGCTGTTCGTATTCGTGAAGATAACGTCGCCGTGAGCAAGGAAACGATTTTGTTTCTCGGCGATGCTTCGAGGAATGCGACGGATCAGGGACATATCCAGTTGTCCGCCCTTGGTCACATTGTTCATCCGCAGATGCGGAACGCCATTGGCGACTTCCTTTTGACCGCAAGCGAATCCCGGTTGAATGGCCAGCAACAGGCCATCACTGCCGAGCGCGATACGCTTCCAATTCTTCATTCGGCGACAAGTAGGCTTCGCATCTCCTCGATGATCTTCAGAATCCGCTGCTGTTTCTCGACAACAGACGAAAAGATTTCCTCCGGCTCGGCATGGTCGGTTTTCTCCAGTTCGACAAGGCCGAGATTGGAAAGGGTGAGGTTGTAGTCGTTGGCAATGATTCTCTCCGCCGGCACGCGCCAAGCTGAACCGTCAGCGGTCTTCCGATTGGGCCATTTGGCCAGCAGGTCGGGAAAGTCGTTGCGGTGTTGCGGGCCGAACTTGCGCGCCTTTCTGAGCGACGAGCCGTCGCCCTGCACACGGTAGAACCAAGTTTCTTTCGTTGGCTTTCCGGTTTTTTGAAAGATGAGAAAGCAAGTGTTGTTCGGCGTGTAAGGCTCGAACATTCCCTTGGGAAGTGTGACGACGGCTTGGAGGTCGCACTCGGCGAGCAGACGCCTTTTTACTTCGACATGTGCGTTGGTGTCGCCGGAGAGGATGCCATTGGGCAACACAATTCCCGCGCGTCCGCCGGGCCGCAGGCTGCGGATCGCAGCGGCAAGGAACAGAACGTATTTGTCGCCTTTCTCGACGCGCAGGGATCGCTTGGGTGATTGTGCCGCGCCGGAGAACGGCGGGTTTTCCAAGATGCAGTCGAACTGGACTTCATCCCACCTGTCCTCACCACCGCCGATGGAATCGCGCCGGACGATGGGCGAGTGGTCGAAGCCGTGGAGCACGGCGTTCATGGCGGCCATGCGGATGATGTCCTTGTCCGCCTCGAAGATGTGGAGCGTGCCCTTTTGCAGGAACTCCCATTGCGAAGGTTTGAGGCGGTCGCCGATGCCGCGCTTCACCGGCAGGCCGTAGGGCGCGACGACTTCGCGGATGAATTCGGGCGAGGTGTTGGCGAGCAGGATGTGCTCAAAGGCGGCGATGGCAAATCCGCCCGTGCCGCCCGCCGAGTCGCACACCGTCTCACCGATTTTGGGATTCACCATCTCGACGATGACGCGGATGAGATGGCGCGGGGTGCGGAATTGCGCGGCGCGTTTCTGACTGCCAAGGTCGTTGACGAGGATTTCAAAAAGGTCGCCCTTCACGTCGGCGTCTTCGCTCAAGAGGTTAACGTCTTTGAGGGCGTCCACCGCCTTGCGGAGCGTCGCGCCGTCGGGAATGACGATGGCGGAATCTTCAAAGAGCGCGCGGGCGGCGGGTGAGAGCGCGGGATGGAGCGCGAGTTTGGGCAGTAGCGTGCGCAAGGTTTCCAACATGCGCGCGTTGTCGGGGTCGGAGGTGAGGACGGACCACTGGAGTTTGCCGAAGTCCACCGGTTCGCCGGCGATTTTTACCTTGGTGAAGATGGGTTTGCGTTTCCCGCCGTTTGGAGTCCCGGCTTTAGCCGGTCCGCTGCCGCCTGAAGGCGGGACTCCGAACTCCGCCTGCTCCGCATCCATTTCCTCCAGCATTTTCAGGAACAGGAGGTAGGAAATCTGAGTGACGTAGGTGATGGGGTTGGTGACGTTGGCTTCCCACATCACTTTGCAGAGACGCTTGAGGAGAGATTGGAGCGATGCGTTATCCATGAAATTATGCGGCAGCGATGAGGTCGTTCAATTCCTGCATGATGGCGGTGAGCCGGTCGCGGCCAAAGAGGCTCTCGGCGCGGGCGCGCCCGCCCTGAAAGGTGAACGGCGGGCGGGTGAAGATGCTGGGGTCGAGCGGGACGTATTGCGTTTCCGCGACGGCCGCGACCACCACGTTGCGCAGGAGACTGAGGAGACGTGCCTGGTCGGGATTGATGCTGCTGGAATGTTCGGCGACCCAGGCGGTGAAAGCACGTTCGACGCGTTGCTCGCGCGTCGGCAACTGGCAAAGGCCCAGCGCGGCCCGGATGAAATCGGACAGCGAGCCGGACGGCTGCTCGAACGCCTTGCGGAGCGCAGGTTCGTCGAACCAGAATTCCGGCGAATTGAGTTTCTGCGCGAGTTCTTCCCATTCGTTTTCGCTCAAGGATTCGCCGGCCATGATCTTGCGGACGGCGGGGTTGGTGTCGCGCAGTTCCTGAATCCGCTTGAACCAACCGTCCTGATACGTCTTGCGGTCAATGGCCATGCCTTCCGGGCCAACGTGAATGAGTTCGCGGCGGCGAATGAGGTCTTCGAGTGAGCCTTCTTTGATGACGGTGAATTCCCGTGGCGGGCGCGGCGGGCCGGGCGGCGGCTGCGGTGTTGGTTCGGGTCCGGGTTCGGGTTCCGGCCCCGCACCCGGCTGCGGGCGCCGTCCGATGTGCCTGGGCCGGTGATATTCCGCGCCGGGATCGTTGAAGCGGGAATGGTTGCCAACGAAATCGTAAATCAGGAACGAAGTCTTGCCGATGCGCGGGCAAAGCCGGCTGCCGCGCCCGCGCATCTGGGCGTATTTGATGGCCGAAGTCGTGGGCCGGAGCATGACGAGGTTTTCGATTTCCTTGTGATCGTAACCGGTATCGAGCATGTCCACCGAAACCGCGATGACCGGGAGCGGATCGAACTTGAAACGGTCAATGATCGGCTTCGGGTTCCCGTTGTTGGAGTAGCAGGTGATTTTCTGCGCGAAGCTCTGGCGCACCTCGGCGGGCGAACGGTTCGTTTGCGCGGCGATGCGAAGACACGCGGCGTCGGGTAGAAGTTTGTTCAGGAGGCGCTCGACAATGGCCGCCTGGCGCTCGCTGACGGCGAAAACGATGGTTTTGCGCGGGTGCGTTTGCGGGCGTTCCTCCTCAACGCGGAAGTATTCCTCGATGATGAGCTTGAGCCGGTCTTCGCTTTCAGCGGTGCGACCCCAATCGGAGAAACCGATTTCCTCGTCCTCCCATTCCGTGCCTTCAAACGTGAGCACGGTTTCGGCGGAGTAAATCTTGTAGTCGGCCAGGAACTTCTCACGGATGCCGTCGCGAATCGCGTAGGCAAAAGTCGGGCGGCCTTCCTGCGCGGCGCTGTCCCAGCAATCGAAGAACATGTAGGTGCTGCGGATAAGCTGGTTCTCGTGTTCGCTCACCCAGCGCAGTTCACCGGGATTCGGCGTGGCGGTGAGACCGATATGGATGGCGTCGAAGTGCGCGAGCGTGGCGCGGTGGGTGTTGTAAATGGAGCGATGGCATTCGTCGGTGACGACGAGATCGAAATAGGCGTGGCCAAAGCCGCCGGGTCCAAGCTGGCTGGCGATGGTGTCGAGCGTACCGACGACAATTTGGCCTTCGAGGCTGCGCTTGCCGCCGAACAAAAGCGTGGACGGATATTCACGCAGGTAGTTTTCAAAGGTGTCCTGCTTGGCCTGTCGCGCCAGTTCAATGCGGTCTGTGAGGAAGAGCACACGCGAAATCGCGGCGGCCTGAAACCATCGCTTCATGAGCATGGCGATGGTGAGCGTCTTCCCGGTGCCGGTGGCCATTTCAAACAACATTCTGCGACGGCCCGCAATGAGCGCGTCATCGGCGGCTTGGAGACATCGAAGTTGGTAGGGCCGCGCGTCAACATCTTCGCCCTTGAAGCGGAAGCGTGTCGGCATCGGAACTGCGCGAATGGAAGTTGCGAGATCACCGCGCCGATGCTGGCGGAGATTGGCACGGCTTTCGAGATCGGCTTGCGTTGGAAATCCGATGATTGGCCGGGCGTCGCCGTTTTCGTAATCCCAGAAGTAATGCTCGCGACCGTTGCTCAGGATGACAAACGGAGCGCGGAGACTGACAGCGTAGGCTTTGGCCTGTTCCTTGGCGGAATACGGATCAACAGAGAAGCGCTTCGTCTCAATTGGCGCGAGCGGCTGAGTGCGCTGGTTCTTGAGCAGATAATCCGCGCGACCATCTGCGGCAGCTTCTTCCGTGGAGACGACAGATTTGTTCTCGATGTCCCAACCCGCTTCGCGCAGGAGGCGATCAACAACGATTCTGGCGTCAGCTTCAGTGGGCATGGCTAGTTGAAGTAGCGGCGGAGTGTCATTGTTTACCCTCTCCGTTCTTGTGCATCTGAAGCGCGGTCAGGAACGAATCCTCAAGGTCCATTCGAACGTCGTGTTCCGGCGCAAAACGCTTGAAGCCGGCAAACATGAGGCACATCAGGTGCAGCCCGGAAAACTTTCGGTCAGGCAGCGTGCGAAGTTCGTATTTCTCGTCGGGCGAGGCGTAGTCGAGACCGCTCCGGCCAACTACGGCGATTTCCAAGGCGACTTCACGAACTCGCTCCGGCGTCATGGAGTCGAACCGCTTGAAGGCATCGAGGAAGTAGAAGATCGCCGCTGGGTGTTTCGCCTTGAGGAGCGAGGGGTTCGTTGTGCCTTCATTGAGCGGCTCCGCGGTTGCCTCGTGATGGCCGGGGTCGGAACGCCATTCATACCAGCCACGGAGTCCGGTGATGTCCGCGAACTCATCAACCAAGCGATACTCGTCACCCGGCCCAAGATTCTTTGAGCGTTCCTGCCAATGCTTCCACAGCCGCTGCGACAAGCCAAACGTCTCTTGACTGCGATAGGGCGCGGCAAACTCCGAAGCGCCATGAAACAAATCGTCCAGAAACAGAGCGTAAGCCCCATTCAGTGTGAGGCTCGCCAGCATCAGCTTTCGCGGTGTGAGTTTGCGGATTTCCGGGTCGCTGTTGGTCTGCGCGGCTTCGCTGGCAAGCAATCGGAGGGAGAGAAACTGCGCCGGCCGAAGAAGCGGACAGGCGTCGTAAAGCTGCCGCTCGATCAACATATCCACCGGGCAGTTGAAGAGAAAATCGCAAAGCCCGCTGACCAGCGTCAGGGTGACTTCGGTGATTCGTTCATCGGAGAATCCCGCCTTCTCCCATCTGCGGATGTCGCCGCCGATGGAACGAATGGCCGTCTCTTTCGTTTTGGAAGTGACAGCGTAGAAAAGATTTTTGCCAACCTTGCGAGCCAGGGATTCGAGCTTGAGGTGGGTGAGTTCGTGGCTTTCGAGGTGATTAACCAATGGGGGGGGGGTAATCCGCCCTGATCTTCACCAAATGGAAATCGCGGTTGTGCTTCCACGCCATCTGAATGGTCGCGCCAATCTTGCCTTCGAGGTTCTCTTCCTGAACACGAATCGGATAGCCGGACAGTTTCTCCATCTCGGCTTTGTAGTTCTGGACGAGCTTGAACACTTCGGACTGGCTGCGGTCAGCGAGGTCAACCTGAAGCCTGGCAAGGAGCTGCCGGGCTTTTTCAAACACGGTCTTCGAGCGGGCATCCTGCGCTTTTGCGCGGATGAAAAGCCTGTCGAGCGCCGTCAGCGCCTTGTCGGGCTGCTGCATCGCATCAAACGTGATGGCTTCGCCCAGGTAGGCGTTGGCAAAGTCTGGACTCGACTGAATTGCGCGTTCGAAAAGCGAAATGGCCTCTTCAGATTTGCCACGCTCGTGAGTCAGCGCCCCCAGGCTGTTCAAAGCCCAAGCGTCGTTCGGCGAGATTTCGAGAGCTTTGCGAAGGAACTTCTCGCCTGTTTCCTTGTCCGACTTCTCGCGGATGTAAAGATTCGCCAGCACGACCAAACTCCATGCATCATGCGAATCGAGGCGGAGAACTTCGATCAAGTGATTCACGGCGTTGTCGCTGTCGCCCACTTCAACGTAAGCCATCGCAAGGTTGCGTCGCGCGGCGTGCAACGAAGGCTGTAACTCCAGAACCCGTTTAAGAATGCTGATCGCCTTCTGATAGTTCCCTTCGGCAGCGCGTTTACCCGCTCGCTCCGCGAGCCGGGCAGCTTCAGCTTGCGCGGCATTTGATTCTTCCGGGAACGTCAGGATGGCTTCGTCAGCTTCGAGTTGCACGGTCACGGGCTGCGGAAGAAAGCTGAATTGCTTCACGGCAAGAGCCGTGATCGTCGCAGAATCTGGAACCTCGGAAGCGGGACGCCCTTCAAAATCGAGAAGGTCAGCGACCTTCACTCGAATTGTCCTCATTTTATTCATCTACCAACCCCCTTCAACAGATCGGAGGCAGTGATGCCCAAACCTTTGGCGATCAGGATGACATTCTTGATGCCGGGATTGCGCACGCCTCGTTCAATGTCGCTGAGATAAGTGCGGTCGAGGTCGGCTTTCTCCGCGAGCGCTTCCTGGGAAAGCCCTTTGGCTCGCCGGTGTTTCGCTACGCTCTGACCAACGGAACAAAGGATGGAGTCGCGCTTACGCATGATTCATACTTCACTACGTTGTCGGAAATGAGTCTATCGGCTATGAGTGACATTCTTTCGAGGTGTGGCCGAAGCGGGCAGAGGCCGCTGCGGGATACTCGCCAGTTTTTCATCGGCTTCCCCCCACGGCTCAATGCACTGTTGAATCACGGTTCGTTGCAACGTTAGACTTCGCGAAGTCAGCACAACCCGCAAAATAAAACGATGTTAATTCTGCAAAGGCATGGTGCATTTCCTCTCGGCAGCGCGCAGAATCGAGCTTGGCATGGTTGAGGCAAGAACAACATGGTGGATGATCGCGGCGACACTTTTTGCGTTGGCGATCTGTGCCGCAGTTTCCGTCTCGTTCTCGGCTGAGCGTCCCGTGCCCGATGCGGCCGCGAAGCCCCAGCGCATGACCGTCACATCGGTGACGCCGGCGCGCGGCAGCGAGTATCCGCGGGGACGATGCGGGTCACCTTCACCAGCGCGTTCGACGTCTGGCTTTCGCACTACCGCGCCCAATCCTCGTGCAGCTTGCGCAACCGTTCGACAATGTCGGGCCGCTCAGCGGCGAGGTTTTTCTTTTCGCCCACATCTGCGGCAAGGTTGGCGAGGAACAGTGGAATGCGTTCCCTGTTCTTGTCGCCTTGACTGGTATCGTGGACGTTGCCGATGAGTTTCCAATCGCCTTCGCGCACGGCCCATTGCGGGTTCTTGCCGCCGCCAACGTGCCAGTGCAGCACGTTGTGCGGGCTGGGCGCGTCGGCGGACTTCAGCACGGGCACGAGGCTCTTGCCGTCAATGTCCGGCTGCAACAGCTTCACGTCCGCAAGTTCGGCCACCGTCGGCAGCCAGTCGCATCCATGCGCCACCTGGCCGCGCACCGCGCCTTCCGGCAGATGGCCCGGCCACGACAGGATCGCCGGCAGCCGGATGCCGCCCTCGAACAGACTGAACTTCGCGCCGCGATACGGCCCCGCGCTGCCGCCGCCGAAGTGCGCGCGCTCCTCGGTCGAGTGGCCGTTGTCGGACTGGAACACGATGACCGTCCGCTCGCGCAGCCTCAGATCGTCCACGCAGCGCAGCAGCGCGCCGATCCGATCGTCCATCGTCGCCAGAAACGCCGCGTAGAGGTTGCGCGGATACGGCAGGCTCTTGAAACGCTCCCGCCACTTCACGTCGGGTTGATACGGGTAGTGCGGCTCGTTGATGGCGAAGTAGATGAAGAACGGCCGCTCTTTGTTGGCCGCGATGAACTTCGTGGTTTCCTCGACCATCAGGCTGCCGAAGAACCGGCCATCGGCAAACACCTCCGTGCCGTTGCGGTGCAGGTCGTGGATGTTCGGCCCTTGCCAGTAGAAAAAGTGCGACCAGTTGTCTATGCAACCGCCCATGTGGCCGAACGAGTGGTCGAACCCTTGCGCGTTCGGCATCGTCTCTGGCGTGTAGCCGAGGTGCCATTTGCCGACGTGCGCCGTGGCGTAACCGGCGGCCTTGAACGTCTCGGCCATCGTCACCTCGCTTGCCGGCAACGCGCCTTGCTGGCCGGCTTGCGACGCGCAGTTGGTCGGCACGCCGCATCGCAACGGATAGCGTCCCGTCAACAGCCCCGCGCGCGACGGTGAGCAGACCGGCGCGGCGGCGTAGAACTGTGTGAACCGCACCCCGCGCGCCGCCAGTGAATCAATCGCCGGCGTCGCGAGATCCTTCGCGCCGTAGCAGCCCGCGTCCACCGCACCCTGGTCGTCGGTGAGGATGACAATGACGTTCGGCTTCGGCGCAGCGTCAACGGTGAGCGCGCCCGCGCCGGCCATCAGCGCGGCGAGGCAAATCGCGAAGAGAGGTTTCATAGGCTGTTTCCTCACGCGGAGCGTGAGGACTACAAT
>Ga0163199_1001413_pt1 | contig 14982 bp, 12 predicted proteins | sample PL_2010_150m_FD_113537 | JGI IMG/M metagenome (GOLD analysis project Ga0163199, IMG submission 113537) | Freshwater microbial communities from Powell Lake, British Columbia, Canada to study Microbial Dark Matter (Phase II) - PL_2010_150m | ecosystem: Environmental > Aquatic > Freshwater > Lake ... | reverse complement strand
TATCAGCACGCAGGCTGGCGACATCGAATTCGCAACAAAGATGGCTGATCAGATCAAGCAATGCGTCATCTAGCACCACCTTTGGCAATAACCGCTGCGCAGTGATGAGTTGAAGCCGCAGCGCATCTTGTTGCCGGGACCATGCGAGAGCGTAGGCCCCCGGATCGGCTTCGAAAGCGATACGTCGCCGCACTACTTCGGCACGTAATGTTTTTTCGCGGGGAGCCATTACCTCGACCATTAAGCCGAAGCGATCGAGCAGTTGTGGGCGCAAATCTCCCTCTTCCAAATTCATCGTGCCGATCAGCGTAAAACGCGCCGGATGCATGACCGACAAGCCTTCTCGCTGCACCGAGTTGACGCCCATCGCCGCCACGTCAAGCAGAACATCCACCAGGTGATCAGGTAGCAGGTTCACTTCATCTATGTAAAGAACGCCGCGATGCGCTGCCGCCAGCAAACCGGGTTGAAAGGCGCGTTTCTCACCCTGCAGTGCGCGCTCAAGATCAAGGGTGCCGAGCACCCGATCCTCGGTCGCACCGAGCGGCAGCGTAATGAAAGGCACCGCAGCCGCCTGCACTGTTGCACTCGCATTGCAAATCTCGCAGTACTCACAAGGTGAGCCGGGTAAACAGTTGAACGCGCAGCCAGCACTGCGTTCTATCAGTGGAAGGATATCTGTCAGCGCCCGCGCTGCAGTACTCTTGGCCGTCCCCTTGTCGCCCCGGATCAGCACGCCACCCAATGTCGGATCAACCGCGCATAGCAGCAGCGCAGATTTCAACTGCGGCTGCCCAACGATGGCGGAGAATGGGAAATTTATGCTTATCATTTTATACGTTGCGCGGCGTCTCACCGCGCGCCTCCAATAAAGTCTCACTGTGCAGGTACAATTTACGCAGCGCCTCCAGCGTGTGCTGCAGTGGTTCGGCCCACATGCCGCGACTGGCCGCCTCAAGCAATCGCTCGGTGATTGCATTCTGCGCCCATGGATTAGCTTCCTGCAGAAAACCCTGCATCCCGGGATCGAACGCGTAGCTGCTTGCTACCTGCTCGTACATCCAGTCATCCATCACCTGCGCGGTAGCATCGTAACCGAATAGATAATCAACCGTCGCTGTCAGTTCCAGTCCACCCTTGTAGCCATGACGTTGAATACTTGCAAGCCACTTGGGATTCACCACGCGCGCACGGAACACCCGCAAGGCCTCTTCTTTGAGATCCCGCACTTGGGCGTGCGCGGGATCATGGCTGTCGCCGAAATAGTGACGCGGCTGTTGCCCGGTCAGGGCGCGGATAGTGGCAATCATGCCGCCGTGAAATTGCAGGTAATCGTCGCTGTCGAAAATATCGTGCTCACGGTTGTCCTGATTGTGCAGTGCCACCTGCACGCCCGACAGGCGTACCCGGAATGCATCCCGTTCGTCTACTCCCTGCGCATTGCGCGCATAGGCATAGCCGCCCCAGTTGACATAAGCTTCGGCGAAATCGGCATCGGCCTGCCAGTTCTTTTCCTGGATCAGCGGCAAAATACCCGCGCCGTAGCTACCGGGCTTGGCGCCGAAGATCCGATAGCCGGCGCGCTGCGACGCCCGGTCTTGTGGCAACCCCTTGCCGATCCAATCACCCAATTCGGCGAGATAATGCTTGCGCACGAAGTTCTGCGACAACGGCTCATCCAATCTGATAACCGCATTGACCGCATCATCGATCAGATCAATCAATTGCGGGAACGCATCACGAAAGAAGCCGCTGATACGAATCGTCACATCGATGCGTGGACGCTTCAGCTCCGCCAGCGAAATAACCTCAACGCCAGCCAACTGACGGTTCTCCGGTCGCCATACCGGGCGCATACCAAGCAGCGCCAGAATCTGCGCCACATCGTCACCATGCGTGCGCATTGCGCTAGTACCCCAGACACTAATGGCGACACTTTCCGGATAACTCCCGCTTTCGCGCACATGGCGGGCTAACACCTCGTGTGCCAGTTGCTGGCCAACGCGCCAGGCCGACTGCGAAGGCACACTGCGCGGATCGACCGAGTAAAAGTTGCGCCCGGTCGGCAGGATGTGCGCCATGCCACGGGTAGGCGAACCGCTCGGCCCTGCTGGCACATAGCCGCCAGCCAGCCCGCTCAGCAAATTATCGATTTCGTCTGAAGCACGCGCCAAGTTGGGCACCAACTCGCGGCAGGCGAAACCAAGCACTCGGCGCAACCCATCGTAGCGGGCATTGGTGTCAGATGGCGTCTTCTCATGATCGACATTGGCTGTGGGAGTGCGGGGCAGATTCGCTTTTATATGCTTCCGCTTTGCTTGAGCAAGCAAACTGCCGGGCGAGCGGCCAATCGATTGCAAACGTGGCAGATTTGATGTGTCGCCCTCGGCATTAAGTCCACTGAAAATCAGCTCCAATACTGCATCTATGCATGATGCAGCATAGCCATACGCCTGCAGTTCGACGAATAGCTTGCGACCCAGCACATCAATCGCCTCTAATGCATCGGCTCGCGTGACGACCGGTCGATCAGCCATGCGCCCCAGGGCACTTGTTGCGTTCAGGTGCCGTCCTTTGTGCTCCAGCAACATCTCGATCTTCAAACCAAACAGCCGTGCCACCTCCGCCTGCAAACCGGGAATATCCTGATTTGGCAGACGCGTGAGGGATACCAGCATGTCAACCAGTTGCTCTCCTTCAGGCGTTTGACCAAGAATGTGCAAGCCGTCACGGATCTGTGCCGCCCCCAATTCGCATAAATAACCGTCGAGATCCTCAATCAAGTGGGCAACATCGACCCCACCCATGTTTGCCAGTGCTGCGGGCAGATCTTCGTCGTTGTGATGGTGATGGACATGGTCAGCATGATCGTGTCCATGCTCATGATCAGCAGCGTGGTCATGATCCTGGTGATCGTGGTCATGATGGTCGTGATCATGATGCAGCAGTCTGAACTGCAAATCCGTATCCAGATTGGTTTCCCTCACCAGATCCCATATCTGCTGTTGCAATAGCGGCAGCTTGGCTGGATCGAGAATCTCCACCTGATAATACTCGTCCACCAATTGCGTCAATTGAGCCAGTGCGCCATAGGTGTCAGCGGTGGTCATCGGCGGCGTCAAATGGTCAACGACGACAGCATGGGCACGGCGTTTGGCCTGCGCACCCTCACCGGGGTCGTTGATGATGAAGGGATAAAACAAAGGCATATCCGCCAAGAATGCATCCGGGAAACAGTTTTCTGACAGGCCCACGCCTTTTCCCGGCAACCATTCGAGTGTGCCGTGCTTGCCGACATGGACAATGGCATCGGCGCGCCATTCGTCACGCAACCAGCGATACAGCGCGTAGTAATGGTGGGTCGGCGGCAAATCGGGCTGGTGATAAATCGCATCCGGGTCCATGCCATAGCCGCGGGGCGGTTGCAGCGCCACGAAAGCATTACCCAGTTCGATGCCAGCCAGCGCCAGATGATCGTCATGTACATAGGCAACACCCGGCGGCGCTCCCCATTGCGCCGCCATCCTCTCCTGCATCTCCAGCGGCAAATCGTCAAACCACGCCGTATATTGCGCCACCGGCACACGCCCGACCGCGTGCGTCAACTGCTCGGCGCTGAGCCAGGTATTATCGTAGGCGCAGCGGTCGATCAACGCGTGGATCAATGCCGTGCCATCCATGGGCAACTGATCTATGTGATACCCGGCAGCGCGCATCGCACGCAGGATGTGCATCAGGGATGCCGGCGCATCGAGACCAACTGCATTGCCGATTTGTGATGCCTTGCTGTTGGAGTTGGTAAAAATAAAGGCCACGCGCTTGTCCGCATTATCCATCCGTTTCAACCGCGCAAAGCGCGCCGCAAGCCCGGCTACGCGCGCCACGCGATCGGACAGTGGTTCGTATTCGACCGCCTCATTGGACATGCCGATGGCCCGCGCTTTGAACGACACCGGGACAGTTATGATGCGCCCATCGAACTCGGGCAGCACCACGTTCATTGCCGCATCCAGCGGATTCATGCCGCGTGCCGACTGCTGCCACTGACTCAGCATCATGCTGCTGGTCATGGCTTGCAACACTGGCACATTGAGGTGTTCCAGCACACCAACCGACCAGCCGGCCGGAGTTGGCCCACCGGGCGTGATTTCGCCCATGGCAAACGAGGTGGTGTTGATCAGTACGTCGATATGCGCGCCCTGTTCCCCGCTGAAATAGCGCAGCGCAGTCGGCAGCCTCGCGCCACCATCGCTTCCGGCACGCAGTGACGAGGTGAATACCGGCAACACATTCATGCCGCGTTTTTCCAGTGCATCAATCAGTGCATCGACGAAGCGCGTGTTACCGCTCATCCAATGGGTGCGGTAGAAAACAATACCAGCGCTGGGCCGTTGTGACACCCGCTGAACCAGCCAGTCGTCGATGCTGGCACCTTGGGGCAGATCGGGGTGATATAGCCCATGCTCGGGCAAAGCCAGCGCCGGCTCGAAACCAAAGCCGGTCAGTAACAGATGATCCGCCAGGTAACGCAGCAACTGCGCCAGATTAGCGCTACCGCCCGCCTGAAAATACATCAACGCCTGCTGCAACACATCTGATGAAACGGTGGATAGGGCCGCCAATTCCGGGTCGGGCTCTCCGGTACCACTGATCGCGATCAAGTGCCGCCCTTGCCGCCGGGTTTGGCCTACCAATTCGGCAAAACCCGGTACGCTGCCGAGACGTCCCAGTACGCGCAAGACGATAATCTGTGCCGCAGCGAGTTCATGCGCCAGCAGCGCCGCCATCTGCTTTTCACTTTCGAGCGACTGCAGGTCAACGCCAGTAACCGGCGGGAAATCCTGTGGGAGTTGGGTCAGCGCGCTGTGCAGCACCACCAGATCGTTTGAGTTATGCGTCAATAGTGCAATACGCGCGCCCACCGCATCAATCTCACGCATCGTCATCTCCCCATGGGCCGGTGTCGCCTTCGCCCAGATGATGGAAGATCAATTCATCCACTTCCTGTCCGCCAACCAGATGCTCGACGATGATCCGTTCCAATGCGGTCTCGTCAACGCAGCGATACCACACACCTTCGGGATACACTACCAGTATCGGCCCCTGATTCCGACACACGGCCATGCAGTGCGTTCTGGTACGCTTGATCCGCATATCCGGACTGGCATCAATCTTCTTTCCCATCAATTCAAACATGGCCTGCGCCCGCACGCCATTTTCGGTGCAACGCGAGCCGACGCACATTAGTACGTGTCTGGTGTGGGTTCTCATAACATTCTCTTCACGCCGGAGCGCTCAAATTAAGCGAATGGGGTTACCCGCAAACCGCCAGGTACGATCTAGGCGAATTTCTTGTAAAAGAACCCCATCAGCCCGCCGAAAGCGAGCCAGAACGCAGCGTTTGCAATAGCGGTGGCGTATATGAAAGCATGCACCAGTTCAACAGGTGCTGTGCTGGCGTGCACTTGTGGCTGCGGCACACCGATCAAGTGAGGAATACCGAGCATGACTGCGCCCAGTATTTTGACTTTCCCTGTTCTGGCAAAAATCAAAAACGATAACCCGCTTGCAGTCATAATCACCGTCATGAGCCACCATAGCTGCCGATCGACCAGCGGGGCCGCTTCAGCGCCTGGAACTTCCGGTGGCAAGCCAAGAGAAGGAGCAACGAAAAAAACCATGTACCCTGCCAGACCCCACAACAACCCGGAACGCCAACCACCTGCTTCACCACGTAGACAGATGGCAGCGCCCAGCAACAACCCGAAGCCAACGCCCAGACTGATGTTGGCCAAAGCGGTGAGCAGGGTTCGCTCTACACCGGTTGCAGGTTGCCAGGCATCCTGCTCGTGATGCATATTCTCGGCAGAAGAATATGCATCAGCCGATTGCGAAACCGCTGCTGTGCTGGCCGCATCTTCATACGCTTCGGCCTTGAGTATGAGCTGGCTTACCTGAATTTGCTGGACGGCGGTCAATAACAAACCCGCCAGCATACCCGCCAAGACGGCTGCGGAAATGATCCGTTTGAATGCCGCCAGGTCAAACATTCCCGCCATGCGGGTCAGTGGCACGGAAAACCGGCGGAATGACGGGCATCATGCGCGGCATTGTGCAATGCCGCAGTCTCGGCGAAAACCGCGCCATAAAGGAGTATCAGCCCAAGACTTGCAGCGAGCATTACCGGCAGTATTTTATCTTTCCAAGTGGCAGAACGGGGCTGCGAATCGACGCTATCGAGTAAACCGGGTGTTGACGGCATGTGATATTCCTCCTCAATCAGAAAGCACTCAAGACGCGATGACAGCAGGCGCTGAGGCGATTCCTCATTGCCGATCATCGTGTAAAACACGTGAAGGAGTCTGTCCGTAAAGAAAGAAGTGAAAGACGGGTGCGCAGCAGGGCAATCCGTCTGAATCGCCCTCCGCGATACAAACTCTACGAGAGCTCAAGGCTGGTCTCCGGGCTCACGAGCTGGAATCCCCTTGCAGGTTTCCCAAGGTCAGCGCCTTCCCATGCAGCGCATGGTGGCATAGTGCGAACCTTTTCACTCGATTACCGTTGCGGGGGCAGCGTCGGTTTTGTTCGCTCGTTCAGAAAACTCACCGACTTCCCATTTCATTCCACAAACGACTGTTTGCGGAATACCTGGAGCAATGCTACCGGGTAAGTATATGCGCCGCCGAAAAAACTTGCAAGCTAGGCAGACAGGCTCCACAGCAGCCTATTATGCTGCTCAGCAGTCCAGAACCATCAGTCCGCCATAGGCAATTACATGCGGCAGGCGAGTGGCATGAAGTGCTGTTTCGGCAGGCGTCAGATCGTATTGGCAAGCCAGCAACAACCGTATCGTTCCTGCGTGGCAAACCACGATAGCGCACTCCCGTCGCGACTGCATTAAATCATCATGAAACGCACGTACTCGTTGCGCCAGCTGCAAGACATTCTCACCGCCACCCGGCCGGTACTGCACCAGATCATCGGCCCAGGCATCGATTTCAGTACGGGGGATGTCGTTCCAGACATGCATTTCCCAATTACCGAAATTCATTTCCATTAAACGCGCGTCATGGATAGCCGGCTGGCTATGGAGTACGTCGGCCAGACTGTCTGCCAGCACGGCACAGCGCTGCGACGGGCTGCAAAATATGGGCTGTCGTTCAGGCAGAGTGGAGCGCAGCGAAGACAGTGCTCGCGCATGTTCCTCTGCCAATACGGTCAAATCGGTGCGGCCGTAACAAACATTTTCAGCAACGAGCGGCTTCGGGTGACGGATAAGATAAAGACGCATGGTGTCGTATTCAGAGCGTAATCGCCGCCAGCAAGCCCAGATAGAACAGCACCTCCGTAATCTGCTGCACCGCACCCAGACAATCGCCGGTGTAGCCCCCGATGCGCCGCAGGAAAATGCCTGCCAGCCAGAGCATGGCAATCACCATTGCGATGCTGCTGATCAGAATGGCTTGCCAGGGAAGCAAGCCAGCGACGCATATTGCAATTACAGGCAATGAGGCCGTAACCACAGCAATGCAAAATTCTTGCGTCGACATATGCTGCGCCAGCAGCTTGGCTTTTCCGTCGGCTCTGACGTAGGACAGACGCCAGATCAGCGCGGCCGAAGCCAGACGCGATAGCGGATGTGCTGCCAGCAACGCGATTGCTACTGAATGTACCGGCAAGCTGGAGAGCGTGATGCATTTCAACGCCAGTATCAGACCAATGCCAATCACACCGAAGGCGCCAATATGCGAATCCTTCATGATCTCCAGCGCTCGCTCCGGCGTCCTGCCCCCACCCAATCCGTCACATACATCCGCGAATCCATCTTCGTGGAAAGCGCCTGTCAGGTAAATCCCGGCAATCGTCGAGAGCAGCACCGCAACTGGCTGCGGCCAAACCCAGATTGACAGCACATAGACGCTTGCCGTGACCGCGCCAACGACTATTCCGACAGCCGGAAAATAACGCGCTGCATGACTCAACCAGCTCGACTCAAATCCGACCCAGAGAGGAATCGGCAGGCGTGTAAAAAATTGCAGCGCAATGAAAAAGAGGCGCAACTGATGGACGCAGAGCCTGATAAAGCGGGCAAATGAACTAGCAGCCACAACGAGGGCCCACTTACTCACGTTTCTCGCTGACCTGCGCCGACTTGAACGTCGCCATTTCGTGCATGAAATTCACCGATGCCTGCAGCAGCGGCAATGCCAATGCACACCCAGTGCCCTCTCCCAGCCGCAAGCCAAGCTGCAGTAATGGACGTCCGCCAAGGAAATTCAACATCTGCTGGTGCCCCTTTTCATCCGAACAATGGGAAAAAACGCAGTAATCGAGAATCGCCGGCTGCAGCCGCGCAGCCAGCAACAGAGCGCTGGTCACTATGAAACCATCGATTAACAGCACCATGCGCTGCTCCGCCGCTTTTAGCATCGTACCCATCATCATGGCAATCTCAAAACCGCCAAACGTGGACAGAACATCTAGAGGACCGCTCACGTCGGCGTGATGTGCCACAGCCGCTTCAATCACGTGCTGCTTGTGCCGGACACCGGCAGCGGAAAGTCCCGCTCCGGCGCCGACACAATCGGCGACAGATATTCCTGTCACCTTATGCATGATCGCGGCCGCAGCAGTTGTGTTACCAATGCCCATTTCACCGAAACCGATCACATTGCCGCCGAGTGAAGCCGCCAGCGCCATGCCATGTCCTATGGCAGCCGTGCATTCTGCGGCGGTCATTGCCGGCTCGCGTGCAAAATTGCGCGTGCCGGAACCCACTTTTCTATCAATTAAATCCGTACACGCGCCGAAATCATGATTCACTCCAGCATCAATGACATGTAATGCACATTCATGCTGGCGCGCGAATACGTTGATCGCCGCACCTTGCGCGAGGAAATTTTCCACCATCTGCCAGGTAACGCTTTGTGGATAGGCCGATACATTTTCTGCCACGATACCATGGTCGCCAGCAAATATGAAAATGGCGGGGCGCGCCAGTTGCGGCTGCGTCGTTCGCTGGATCAGGCCAACCTGCTTTGCGACCGACTCCAGAATGCCCAGACTGCCCAATGGTTTGGTTTTGTTGTTGATACGCTCATCAAGTGCGGCAGCCAGCACCACATCGTGCGTCGGATGAATTTTCGGAATATGCATGTAACTTCCACAGCGCGTCTGTACGCATGGCCCTTATGATAAATTTCAGTGACAGCGATGAACTCGGGATAAATAGTCTGTCGGCGAGGCGTGCCGCATTCGCCTCGCTCTACCTGAACATACGCCGAGAAAAACTGGTCAGGTAGCTACGAGGGGCGTAATTTGATCCCTGACGGGATGGTAAAGTATGATGCTGTCGGTCGCAATGATACTGCATAAGAGGCGCATCAGCGCCCTGCCCTGCTTTCCACAATCGCCGTGCGGTTGTACCTGATTGAATGAAAATCTAACAAGTGCAGAAAATACCACTCATCATCCTCACCGGCTTTCTCGGGAGCGGCAAGACCACACTGCTCAACAACCTGCTGAAGACGCCGCAACTTGCCGACAGCGCCGTACTGGTCAACGAGTTCGGCGCGATCGCGCTTGATCACCACCTGATTGAAGCGGTACCGGAAAGCACCGTGGTGCTCGGCAACGGCTGCATCTGCTGCGCCATGCGCGGCGAGCTTACCGGTGCACTGCGCACGCTGTTCTGGCAGCGGCAGGACAAGAAAATCCCCAACTTCAAGCGCGTGATCATCGAAACCACCGGCCTAGCCGATCCTGCGCCCATTCTGCATGAGCTGCTGAATCACCCGACCATCCTGCAACATTACAGCGTGGCCGGCGTCATTACCTGTGTCGATGCTGCTTTCGGTGCGGAGCAATTGAAACGGCAGCCCGAGTCACTGAAACAGGTGGTGGTTGCAGACCGGTTACTGATTACCAAGACTGATCTGGCAAGCGCGGAACAGATTGCAGCTTTGACCGAACAACTGCGGGCGCTCAATTCGATCGCGACCATCCATCCTGTCGCGAATGGCAATATCGATCCGGAAATTTTTCTCGAAGCCACGACCCATCATTCACTGGATAGGAATGCCGATGGGCAGCGCTGGCAGAAACCTGATGCTTATCGGCCGATTCAAATCGATCCGGGTCTGCACATGCATCTGCGCCGAGCCGCTGCCAGCAACAGTAACCAGCATGAGCGCATTCACTCGTTCTGCCTGACGTTCGAGCAGCCGCTCCCCCGCCGCGGGCTGCTCACTGCATTGCAAATGCTTGCCAGCATGCATGGCGAACACATCCTGCGGATAAAAGGCATCGTCCATTTCGATGATGACGACAAGCCACATGTCATCCACGGCATCCAGCATATGCTGTTTCCGGTCGAGACACTGGAACGCTGGCCGCAGGGATTGTCCGGCACTCAACTGGTTTTCATCGTGGAAGAGCTGACTGCCGATACGGTCACGGACATGCTGCAGAAGTTTATCGGCATGGACCGCGGCGACCGCAAAGCAGAATTGACGAGCTGGTTGATTAGCTGAGAGCTATTCGGTTCGACGGTTGGGCGAGTTCCGCTACACTCACTTCATCTGCAGCAGTTTCGATTTAGCAGGTGGTGTCAGAATCAATTTCTGAAAACAGCACAATTCTGCCGGTTGCAATGATCGGTTCCCGACACGGGGCTACCGGTCGTGCTTTCAGAAAGCAGACGATCAACGTAGAAGTTGAGCCGCAGACCGAGGCTTGCCGAGGGCTGTCGGCTCGAACGACTGGTTAGGTACGTTCATGTAGAAGCACCAGCAACTTAGCAACGATGTTGGAGTAACGAAGCAAGCCACTATCACCCCATGTTGACTCGGCGGCTTCAAGTAGCCCTAAAGACACCAAGCCAGTAACTACCAAGTTCTCAGCAGAGGCCGGATGCACAACCAAAACCTTACGCTCATGCTGCGGGGTTCCACTTGTGACCTGTATCCGTTCGTACTCGAAGTTTCGAACCAGAAAGTCTGCTTCATCGGCAGAGATATCCCGGACAATCCGAGACAGAGCCACCGACTCCTGCGGCAAGATGTCTTGAATGCTCAAGCTGTTCTGAACGGCTCTGCGCAAATACGCAATCTTGGTTGGATTGGTCGTTTGGAGCAGCGCCAAGATTGCTTCATTGATGAGCTTGTACTGCTCGTCAGAAAGATCCCGAAGCATTTTTTCATGCCGTTGAAGCGTTGTATCGATCTCCACAAGTGCCTCTTCTATGCGCTTTCGTTGCCGCTCAGACGCAAGTGATTTCGCCAACACCGGGAGTAGCGCGGCCAAAGGACCTCCAGTAAGCGCCGCGACAGCAGTCAAAGTGGCTTCGGTCACAGAACTTCCGGCAATGCGCTCGGGCAGACTTGGCGGCTTCAGTGACGACATTTGGTAAGCCCCTAACTTTGTTATAGGGAGACAGTTTTGCGCTCTAACTCCGACATCTGCTCCCTGACTCAGCATCGCGGATCGCGCCAAAAACAAATTGTAGCCACTTTACAAGACAGCCGGGACCTTTTCTCCAGCCGCATCATCTGGAGGGAAAAGCTCCATCCTCATGCACGCTTCATTTTTCATGGCACGGCTTATTTGCTATGATGCGTCTCTTGCTTCGCGCGAACCATCCGCTTCATGCCCAATATCGACCTGCACTGCCATTCCACGGTTTCCGACGGTTTGCTGACGCCCACGCAGTTGGTGGAGCACGCCGCTGCGCGCGGGGTGGATGTGCTGGCACTGACCGACCACGATGATGTGGGCGGATTGGAGGAAGCGCGCCGTGCTGCTGAAGAAAAGAACATCACTTTCATCAATGGGGTGGAGATCTCCGTCAGTTGGCGCAGCCAGACGCTGCACATTGTCGGTCTCGGTATCAACCCTGAACATGCCCCGCTGGCCGAAGGTCTGGCGGCCATTCGCAGCGGCCGCACGGAGCGCGCGCGCAATATCGCCGCGCAACTCGACAAATCCGGCATCTACGGCAGTCTGGAAGGGGCTTACGCTTATACCGGAGCGGGGCGGCTGATAGGCCGCACTCACTTCGCGCGCTTTCTGAGCGAGCGGGGTCATGCCAAGGATGTGAAATCCGTGTTCAAGAAATATCTGGTCAAAGGCAAGCCCGGCTACGCGCCGCATCAATGGACTTCGTTAAGCGAAGCGGTGGGCTGGATCTGCGGCAGCGGCGGCAGAGCGGTGATCGCTCATCCGGCGCGCTACAAGCTGGGCAAAGGTGCGCTGGACGAATTGCTGCTGGAATTCCGTAATCTGGGTGGGACAGCTATTGAGGTCATTACTGCCAGCCATACGCCGGAACAATCCCTGCTGTTTGCCCGCCATGCCCAGCGCCTGGGTTTGCTGGCTTCGCGCGGTTCGGATTTTCACGGGCCGGGCGAAAGCTATTTTGATCTGGGCCGGATGCCCGAATTGCCTGCGGGCTGCACGCCAGTGTGGCATGACTGGAACGTAATGATGTAGCCAGGCCTCGTCCTTGCAATTCACCCCCGATAACCAAAACCAGAAACCGATTACGTGGCCCAATTCTTTTCCATCCACCCGGACAACCCGCAGTTGCGCCTGATACGGCAAGCAGCGGAAATCGTGCGCGCCGGGGGCGTGATCGTTTATCCGACCGACTCCTGTTACGCGCTTGGCTGCCATCTGGGCGACAAGGACGCCATGACGCGCATCCGCGCCATACGCCAAGTGGACGAGCGGCATCACTTCACGCTGGTGTGCCGGGATTTGGCTGAAATCTCGCATTACGCCAAGGTCGATAACCGCCAGTACCGCTTGCTCAAGGCGAGCACGCCCGGCAGTTACACTTTCATATTCGAGGCCACACGCGAAGTGCCGCGCCGTTTGCAGCATCCCAAACGCAATACCATCGGCCTGCGTATTCCCGATCATCCCGTGGTGCAGGCGCTGCTGGCGGAATTGAATGAGCCGCTGCTGAGTTCCACCCTGATGCTGCCGGGGGATGAATTCCCGCTCAACGATGCCGGGGAAATCCGCGACCGCCTCGAACACCAGGTGGAGCTGGTGCTGGACGGCGGTCCCTGTGGCCTGGAGATGACCACCGTGATTGACCTGACTGGCGAGGTACCGGAACTGACCCGCCAGGGCAAAGGCAGCGCCGCACCTTTCGGCATAGCGCATGGATAGCATCATTCAGGGAATCGCCATCTGGGCGCTGCCGGTGATTCTTGCCATCACCCTGCATGAGGCCGCGCACGGCTACGTGGCCAGATATTTCGGCGATCTCACTGCCCATGCACAAGGGCGCATCAGCCTGAATCCCATGCGACATATCGACCCGATGGGCACGATCGTGGTGCCGCTGGTTCTGTTCACCTTGAGCAAACTGGCGGTCGGCACCGGCTTCCTGTTCGGCTGGGCCAAACCGGTACCGGTGAACTTCGGCAACCTGCGCCGCCCCAAGTACGACATGCTGTGGGTAGCCGCCGCCGGGCCTGGCGCAAATCTTTTCATGGCATTCCTGTGGGCGCTGGTGATGAAGCTTGGTCTTTCGATGCCAGACAGCGAGCTGTCCAGACCAATGCTGCTGATGGGTGAGGCGGGCATCGAAATCAACGTGATCCTGATGGTGCTGAATCTGTTGCCGTTGCCGCCGCTGGACGGTGGTCGCATGGCAGTCAGCCTGCTGCCCCACCGCCTGGCGCACCATTTTTCACGGATCGAACCTTATGGCTTTATGATACTGCTGTTGCTGTTGTTCAGCGGCATGCTCGGCACCATTATCGGACCCTCTATTATGTTTACCATACAGATGGTGGCAACGCTTACCGGGTTGAAAGCTTGAGTAACATTTAATCTTAAGGACACAAGTAACATGTTTACTGATCGCGTTTTATCTGGAATGCGCCCCACTGGTAGATTGCATTTGGGGCATTACCACGGTGTGCTGAAAAACTGGGTGGAGTTGCAGCACCAGTTCGAATGCCTGTTTTTTGTTGCCGACTGGCACGCGCTCACCACTCATTACGATACGCCGGAAATCATCGAACAGAATGTCTGGGACATGGTGATAGACTGGCTGGCCGCCGGGGTGGACCCGGCACAGGCGACCCTGTTCATCCAGTCACGGGTGCCCGCACATGCCGAGCTGCATGTGCTGCTTTCCATGATCACGCCGCTGGGCTGGCTGGAGCGCGTCCCCTCCTACAAGGATCAGCAGGAAAAACTAAGCGAGAAGGATTTGAGCACTTATGGCTTCCTCGGCTACCCGCTGCTGCAGAGCGCGGATATCCTCATTTATCGCGCCAATCGTGTGCCGGTGGGCGAAGATCAGGCGCCGCACATCGAATTCACCCGCGAAATCACGCGCCGTTTCAATCATATTTACGGCAAGGAAGCCGGTTTCAAGGAAAAAGCCGAAGCAGCGATCAAGAAACTCGGCTCGAAGAAATCCAAGGTCTACCGTGAACTGCGTGACCGCTATCAGGAACAGGGAGACGACGAAGCGCTGGCGACGGCGAGATCGTTGCTCGATGAACAGCAGAACCTGAGCATGGGCGATCGGGAGCGATTATTCGGCTATCTTGAAGGCGGCGGCAAGATGATCCTGACCGAACCGGAGGCGCTGCTCACCCATGCGTCCAAAATGCCGGGGCTAGATGGTCAGAAAATGTCCAAATCCTACGATAACACCATCGGTTTGCGGGAAGATCCGGCCAGCGTCACAAAGAAGATCCGCACCATGCCGACCGACCCGGCACGTATCCGGCGCGGCGACCCAGGCGATCCGGCCAAATGTCCGGTGTGGCAATTTCATCTGGTTTATTCGAACGACAAGACCCAGGATTGGGTGCAACAGGGTTGCAAGAGCGCGGGTATCGGCTGCCTGGAATGCAAGCAGCCGATCATCGAGACGGTATTAGCTGAGCAGGAACCGATGCATGAGCGCGCCAGAATGTATGAGGAAGACCCCACGCTGGTGCGCAATATCAT
>Ga0163199_1001412_pt1 | contig 14998 bp, 12 predicted proteins | sample PL_2010_150m_FD_113537 | JGI IMG/M metagenome (GOLD analysis project Ga0163199, IMG submission 113537) | Freshwater microbial communities from Powell Lake, British Columbia, Canada to study Microbial Dark Matter (Phase II) - PL_2010_150m | ecosystem: Environmental > Aquatic > Freshwater > Lake ... | reverse complement strand
TCGCAGTGACAGGAGGAAGCGGATTCATCGGTTCGCACGTCGTGGATGCGTTGATCGATGCGGGGCATCAGGTGACCGTGATCGACCACCGCGTCCGGCCGCACCGGGCGGATGTGGGATACGAAGATGTGGACCTCATGGACCTCTCATCGGTCCTGGCCGCCACCCGGGGCATGGAGCACGTGTTCCACCTCGCGGCGGTTTCCAACGTCAACTACGCTTACAAGTATCCGGTCTATACCACGGCGCTCAATGTGATGGGCACCGCCCACGTCATGGAAGCCGCCCGGGTCAACGGCGCGAAGCGGGTCTACCTGGCCTCGACGGTGTGGGTCTATAACGGCGCCCCGAGCGGCAAGCCGGCTGATGAGACCGTCCCGTTCTACCTGGAGGGCGCCGGCCACATCTACACCTCGACCAAGATGGCCGCCGAGATGATCTGCCACAACTACCACCAGCTCTATCAGGTGCCGTTCACCGTCCTGCGCTACGGCATTCCGTACGGCCCGCGCATGCGCGAGGAGTTGCTGATTCCGATTTTTCTGAAGAAAGCCCTGAACGGGCAGGCGCTCACGGTGTCCGGCAAGGGCGAGCAGTACCGCAATTTCGTGTATGTGCGCGACATGGCCGAGGCGCACGTCCTGGCGATGAAGGACGCCGCGGCGAACCAGACCTACAACCTGGAAGGCCGCCGCAAGGTCACGGTGCTGGAAGTCGCCGAAGGCCTCAAGAAGCTCGTCGGAGACCAGGTCAAAATCGAATTCACGCCAGAGCGGCCGGGGGACTTCGGCGGCAAGGAAATCTCGGCGGAGAAGGCCCGGCTGGAACTTGGCTGGCAGCCGTCGGTGGAATTCGAGGATGGGCTGCGGCGGACCGTGGAATGGTTCCGCCAGAATTGGGGCAAGTGACTTCCGGCCCTTAGTCGGTCTAAAAGCAACCAGCGTCTCCCGCCTTGACTGCAAGCCCGTCTTGTGGTCTGCTCTCACTCTTAGCTTGCTCGAAATCGTTAACTTTGCAGGAAATTTGCCGAGATAGTTGTCGGCTCGGCAGGTAGAGGGCATTGCTGGGCGTGGATTCATCAAGGCTGCCATGTTGAAGCGTACGGGTCCTCTTCCGTACGTGCTCGCCTTCCTGTTGGTGCATGGGGCTATGGTCGCCCAGGGGCAGACCCTCAACAAGCAAAGCGACGATGTGGCCAAGAAGGGCGCCACCAGGTACAAAAAGTGCTTCGACGGGCCTCCGTCCGCGCCCGGCAGGACGTGCACGGTCACGCAGCGGCGCCCCATGCCGCCGCCTGTTCAACCGGCACAAGTCGTCCAGCGTTTGCCGTCTCCTCTGCCGGCACGGGCTCCCGAGCCTGGACTTCCTTCCGGTAAATCCGCGACCGAGAAAGTCGATGCGGTCGTTCCGCCCAAGACGGCGGTGGCGGTCGAGGCGCAGAGTAAGCCCGCCGCCGCCGAGCCTGCGGAGCAACCTGAGACGTCTGCCCGTAAGGAAACCGTCCCCGGGGAGTTGACGGAACAGGTTTCCGAGGATGTGCATCCCAGGCAAGAGCATATATTGAAGTCTTTGCCGGCGAAGGGCGGCTACACGGTGATTCCGCTGCCGGCGTTCTCCTACGCCCGCAACGAAGGTTATTGGGCCGGCGCGCTGGTCCCGATCCTGAAGGCGAACGACAAGGACGAACTCGAAGACATCTTTGCCCCCCTCTATCTCCACAACCAATTCATCAATGAGACTTTCTCGCTCAACTACTTCGGCTATCGAAGCGAGACCATCCAGTATCGCGCGATCGTGGCCTACGCCACGAAAGTCGAGCGGCATCTCGAGCTCAGCTTCAAAGACACGGGCGCCGGCGGCGGCCGCTATATCCTGGCGGCCGAAGGCAACTGGTTCAAGAACGCGTTCGCCAGGTTTTTCGGCGTCGGGAACAGCACGGCCGACGATAAGGAAACGACCTACACCTCACGAGAAGCCAATATCCGGCTCAGCGCCGGCATCAACCTGAACGAGGATTTCTCTCTGCTTTGGACCGAGCGGTACCGTGATGTGCGGGTCGAGAACGGGATCATTCCCACGCTGCCTCAAACCAAACTGCGGTTCACGGGGATCGAAGGAATCGCAGGCGCGGAGATCCTCGCGCATCGCCTGGCAGCTCTCTACGACACTCGTGACAATCTGCTGACACCCTTGAAGGGCACGTACGTCTCGCTTTACGGAGAAATAGGGCACAACCTCATACACGACGAGGCAGACCGCTGGTTCCGGCTCTCGCTGGACGCCCGCCATCTCATGCCGCACGCGTCCGGACGCATGGTCTTCGTGGCCCGCTTTCTGATGGACAAGCTCTTCAGCCAGGGGGTGCCCTTCTATGAGCGGCCGATGCTGGGGGGAGAGAACACGTTGCGGGGATTCGGCCTCAACCGGTTCACCAACGATAACCTGTTTCTGATCAATCTGGAGGAACGCATCCGGATCCTGTCGAAGCGCGTGTTCGACAATCCCATTGAACTGGAAGCGGCGCCGTTTCTGGACGTGGGGCGCGTGAACCGCGATTTTGCCGCCCGCATCAAGAACACGCAAGTCAATCCCGGCATGGGCATCCGCGTGATTTCCAGACCCAACGTTGTGGGGCGGCTGGATATAGCCAACGGCAAAGACGGCGGCACCGTCTTCGTCGGCCTTGACTACCCGTTTTAAGATGGGCGTGGCGTCCTGGCGACACGGCGTCACGCCCTATCAATGGCGGGTCCTGCTCGTGGCCTGGCTCGGGTGGGTCTTCGATTCCATGGACGCGACGATCTATGCGATCGTCCTCCATCCCGCCCTACATGAGCTGCTCCACGCCGGACCGGGCGGGCCCCCCGTCAGCGACGGTGACATCGGCTGGTACGGCGGCATCATCTTCTCGATTTTCCTGATCGGCTGGGCGGTCGGCGGGGTGCTATTCGGCGTGGCCGCCGACTATTTTGGCCGGACCAGGACACTGATCGCCACGATCCTCATCTACGCGGTGTTCACCGGCCTGGCGGCGCTCTCGGAAACCTGGTGGCACCTGGCGATTTACCGGTTTCTGACGGCACTCGGGGTCGGCGGCGAATGGGCCGCGGGCGCGGCTATCGTGGCGGAGGTCTGGCCTGAGGAGAAGCGCGCCAGGGCGGCCGGCATTCTCCAGTCGGCCTGGGCGGTCGGCTTCTTCCTCGCCGCCGCGTTCAACCTGCTGTTGCGTGGAGACGGCTGGCGGGTCCTGTTTGTCGTCGGCGTGGCGCCGGCCCTGGTGGCCCTCCTGGTCCGGCTGTGGGTGAAGGAGCCGGAGCGCTGGGTGAAGGCTCACGCGCAGGAAGTGCAGTCCGGCGAGATCCGGCGCGTCAAGCTCCTGGAGCTCTTCCGGGGCGATCTGCTCCGGCCCACGCTCGTGGGGTCCGGGCTTGCGTTCGTGGCGGTGTTCGGATTGTGGGGCGCCACGAATTGGACCGCGACGCTGGTCCGGCGGCTGCCCGACATGAAGGGATTGGATGCCGCGACGGTTGCCACCAACATCAGCTACGCCATCATGTGGCTGAACGTCGGTGCGCTGGCAGGGTATCTCTCCTTCGGCCCGCTCGCGGATCGCTTCGGGCGCCGACCCGTCTTCGCGCTGATGTGCGCGGGCAGTTTCGTGATGCTGCCGGTCATCTTTCTGGTCCCGCGCCCCTACGCGCACGTCCTGCTGTTGCTCCCCCTGCTGGGGTTTTTCAACAACGGGATCTTCAGCGGGTTTCCCATTTATCTCCCGGAGCTGTATCCCACCCGCATTCGCGCGACGGGCGCGGGCGTCTGCTTCAACGCCGGCCGCGTGCTGGCCGCGGGCGGGCCGTTCCTCACCGGGTTCCTGGAGCAATCACTGGGGAGTCTGGGGCGGGCGGCGAGCGCCATTGCGTTGATCTACCTGGTGGGTCTCTTGATCCTGCCGTTCGCGCCGGAGACGCGCGGCAAGCCCTTGCCCGATTGAGGCGACGCCTAGCTCCTGGCCGTGCGCGCGAACACCTTGGCGTCAATGAACAGCTTGAGCAGGCCCTTGTCCACTTTGCCTTCCGTGGCCTCGTAGCCGAGAATGTCGATGGCCTTGGAGGCCGGCATGGCCTTCTTATACGGGCGGTCGGAGGCGGTCAGCGCGTCGTAGATGTCGCTGATAGTCATCATGCGGGTCTGCACCGGAATATCCGGCGCCGTGATCGAGCGCGGGTAGCCCTTGCCGTTCAGCTTCTCATGGTGGCCGTAGGCGATCTCCGGGATCCGCCGCAGCTTGCTGGTCCACGGGATCGTGGCCAGGAAGCGGTAGGTGTGCGTGACGTGGCTCTCGATCTCCAGGCGGTCCTCGTTGGTGAGGGTGCCCTGGGGGATGGACAGGCTGACCAGCTCGGACATGGTGAGAAAGGACTGGGAGCCCTCGTAGGAGTTGAATTTCTTCGCGGCGATCTCGTTGAGCCGCTCGCCCCCCCTTTTTCCCCGCACGGTTGGAACATTGCGGTTCAACAGGAATTCCAGGATCTCTTCGGTCTCCGCCAGCTTAAGGGCCAGGTCCACATCGACCTTGGCGAGCAGTTCGGCGGTCTCTGTGGGGCTCGAGAACTGGTAGATGGAGATCTTGCGTTCCAGGGCCTCCTTCTCCAGCGTCCGCTTGATGAAGTCGAAGCGCGCCTTGAGGACCGCGACCTCGGCGGGATAGAGTTTTTCGGCCTTGACCAGCACGTTCTCCCGCACGCCGACTTTGCCGAAGTCGTGCAGGAGGGAGGCGTAGCGAATCGCCTTCATCTGATCGTAGTCGAAGGTGACGGGGGCGAACGGGCCAGTCTCGACCCGGTCCACGATCTCCGCGAGGCCGCAGGTCAGGGTCGCGACCCGGCCGGAATGCCCGGAGGTGGTGGGGTCGCGGGATTCGATCGCCACGACGCTGGCCGCGATGAAGCCCTCGAAGAGTTTGTTGATCTCGTCATAGAGGATCGCGTTCTCGATAGCGGAGGCGGCCTGCCCGCCCAAGGCCATCAAGAGCTCTTCATCTTCGGCGTCGAAGGGAGGGCCGGGCGAGCCCTTTTCGATCTCGGCCTCGTGCCCCGCGGCATTTTTATTCAGGACCTGGAGCACCCCGACCACGTCCTCCTTGGTCGAGAGCATCGGGACGGTGAGCATATTCCGGGTACGGAAGCCGGTCCCCTTGTCGACGGCGGGATTGAAGCGGGGGTCCGCATAGGCGTCGGGGATGTTCAGCGGCTTTTGGGTCTGGGCGACGTGGCCCGCGATGCCCTTGTCGGCGGGGAACCGGATCTCCCGCGCGCCCTGGGCCACCTTGCTCCACAACTCGTTCTTGTCCTTGTCCAACAGGAAGATGCTGCCGCGGGTGGCATCGACCACCGAGCGGGCGTACTCCACGACTTTCTCGAGCAGGACGCCGAGGTCCCGTTCCGTGGATATGGCCTTGGCCACGTCCAGGATCGTCTCGAGCTTTTGGATGCGCCGCTCTTTCGGGTCCAGGTTCGGCACGCGCGCCTTCCTCCAGGAGGGAGCCATTAGAGTACGCTTTCCGTGCGAGACGTTCAACGAAGTTAGGCTATACTACAGGCTGGTATGCGAATCTGCCCCCAGTGCCGCCTCATCGCCTCGGACGACCCGCGGTGCCCTGAATGCGGATGGAACACCGCTACCGCAGTTGGCGGCGCTCCGCCGCCGCTCGCCGCGCGTCACGCCGACAATCTGGAGTACATGTCCATCTTCACCGCGCTGATGTTCGGGGCGTCCCTGATCGGGGCCTTTACGACGACGCGAGGCGATCATTTCATGCCCGCTGTCTCGATCGCGCTGCTCGTCACTGGGCTCATCGCCGATATCTTTTTGCTCCTGCTCATCAACCGGACGGCGTCCTTGTTCGCTGAGGCCGGCCGCTGGACCGTGGGCGCCGCGCTCACGTTTCCGTTCGGTACGCTGATTTTCGCCTGGCTGCTCGCCCGGCGGGTCCGGCTGAGCGGCGCCGGGGCCCGTCCTTCCTCCGGGACCGAGAACTGACCTCACCGCCTACATGCTGAGCTTGAAGAAGGGGGCGTGATCGGCTAAGCTTATGCGCACTTTCATCAACTTTCTAGAGAGGAGGATGAGACCGTGAAAGAACGAATGTTGGCGGTGGCGGCGGTGCTGGTTCTGGCGCTTGCGGGATGCGCGGGTCCCGGCGAGATCCTCAAGTTCTCGGCTTCGGCGGAGGCGGTCCCGGCGCCGGCGAAGGCGCAGCATGCGCTGCGGGTGGCGGTCGTGCCGTTCGAGGACCTGCGGGCCGACAAGGGCACGATCGGGCGGTACCAGCATTATGTGGAGACACGGGTGGACCAGCTCGTCCCCGAGCCGGGCTCGGCGGCGGAGCAGGTCACGGCGTTTGTCGCGGACTACTTGAAGCGCGCGGGCTTCCAGGTGACCCGCGTGCCATCGGGCGCGGCGGCGGGCTCGGCCGACGTCGTGCTCACGGGCCAGATCGAGTCGTACTGGAACGAGGCCAAGGGACGGTTCTTCCGCACCGAGCTGACGTCCGGGAACCGGCTGGTGATCCGGGCGTCCAACGCGAGCGACAGCAGCACGGTCCGCACCTCGGTGGCGGGCGACGCGACCACGAAGGTGGTCTGTTTCTGTCTCACCGATCTGGAGAAGCTGAACAGCGAGGCCCTGGCGCAGAGCCTGAGCCGGTTCCTCGGGGACGTGACCGTGTCGGATCGAGGGCTCAAGCCCAAGCGGTAACACCGTAGAGGGCAGCGCCATGGCCAACCCGCCCGTTCCGGACGACCAACTCCGACGGCAATTCGAGGATATGCTGGCGCTGCCCGACACGGACCCGCAGGCCGCGCTGCTCAAGGACCTGCTGGGGTCGGTCCTTCGGCTGAACGAGTCCCGGCTGGACATGCTCGATCTCAAGATCGCGCACCGCACCCTGCGGGAGATGCGCTACGCGTTCCGGACCTTCAAGCCCTACCGGGACCGGCGCAAGGTCAGCATCTTCGGCTCGGCCCGCATCCCGCAAGATAATCCCCTGTGCGACCTCGCGCGCCGCTTCGCCCGACTCCTCGCCGGGCGCGGCTACATGGTCATCACGGGCGCCGGCGAGGGCATCATGCGGGCGTCGAACGAGGGCGCTGGGCGGGAGAACAGCTTCGGCGTCAACATCCTGCTGCCGTTCGAGAACGAGCCCAACCCGACGCTCATGGATGACCCCAAGCTCATCCACTTCAAGTATTTCTTCACGCGCAAGCTGTTCTTCGCCCGCGAGTCGCACGCCAGCGTCATGTTTCCCGGCGGCTTCGGGACGCACGATGAGACGTTCGAGATCCTCACGCTGCTCCAGACGGGCAAGAACAATCCCCATCCCGTCGTCATGATGGACCTGCCGGGCGGCACCTATTGGAAGGAATGGGAGCGCTTTGTCCGGGAGAACCTGCTGGCCGCGAGCCTGATCGCGCCGGCGGACCTGGGGCTTTTCCGGATCGTGGATTCGGCCGAGGCCGCTGTGGACGAGATCGACGGGTTCTACCGGAACTATCATTCCAGCCGGTTTGTGAAGGACCGGCTGGTGCTCCGTCTGCGGCAGCCGCTGACGGCCGCGCAGGTGGACGACCTCAACGTCCGGTTCGCGCATCTCTGCCCGGACGGCAAGATCGAGCAGTGCCCGGCCCTCCCGGAGGAAGCGGACGAACCCGAGCTCCTCGCGTTTCCCCGGCTGGTCGTACCGTACCACAGGAGGAGCGCCGGAGGTCTCCGTCAGCTCATTGATGTCGTGAATGCCCTGGCGGTCTAGCGAAGAAACCGAGCCGGCCCCGGCCCGGCCCTCGTTAGTGCCGTAAGGTCATGGAAATGGTGCTGTTGCGCGCTCCGAAAAACTTCCTGGAGAACTCCTCCACCACCACCGCGTCGTAGCCCTTGCAACTGAAGATGTCGAGGTAGGCCCGGTTCGTGTCGTTGGCGAAGTGTCCGCTGATCAGGGAGGTCTCGATGAGCTGGATCATCGAGTAGCCCGCCACCCGCCCGTCTCCGAAATGGACGATCCGGCAGTCGCCGTACCGTTTCATCCCGATCAATTGGCAGAGGGCGATGACGTAGGCCTCGATATGGTTGCGGTCCCGAATGGTTTCGGGCTGACAGTCCTGGAGATCAACTGCAGTGGAGAGGCCCCAAGCTTTCCCTTCGCCGATCAGCTCGTCCGTCGAGCCCACCGGCGCGGGAGTTGGGGCCGTGGTTGGCAAGATCGCACCTTCGGCATTGGCTAATGGACTCATTGTTGTCGCGCACCTCCTTGTTGAGAAATGATTGTTGCTCTCGTCACCATCCGCCTCAGGCGGAATATAACACAGTTTTTTTTCGTCGCAACTTTTTTTTGAAAAAATCCGTCAGTACTCTTTCGACGGCACGTAATCCCGGATGCGCGTGCGCGCTTCCTCGACCGCCATCTTGCCCAATTCCACCTGCCGCCGCACCCACAGTTCGTGCTGCTCGCGCAGGTGATATTCCTGCCGGCGCTGAAACGCGCCGCCGCCCAGCGTCCAGATCGACGTGTACAGCGTGTCCTTCTGCGACGAGAGCAGGCCCGCCTGGCCGAGCGCCGCTTGCTCGTCAAAGACCGGCGAGTCCCACGTCCAGGTCTCATCGTATTTCGGAGCGGTGGCGCAGGCGGCGATGAGGAGGCAGCAAAGAAGCAGGGCCACAGACTTCATGGCGGGAGCATAGCGGGGCGGGACGGCTGAATCAAGAACTGTCGGGGGAGAATCCTCGTCGCAGCTGGTTCTCGGAGATCACGGTGGCCGTGACGAACTGAAGCAGGTAGTCGGGGCCGCCCGCCTTGGCGCCGATCCCCGAGAGCCGCCCGCCGCCGAACGGCTGCCGCCCTACGAGCGCGCCGGTGATCCCCCGGTTGATGTACAGGTTGCCGACCAGGAACTCCTCGCGGGCGCGGGCGATGTGGCGGGGACTGCGGGAGTACAGGCCGCCGGTCAGCGCGTAGTCCGACGCGTTGGCCATCGCCAGGGCCTCGTCGAAGTCGTGCGCTCGGAGCACGGCCAGCACCGGCCCGAAGATTTCTTCACCGGCCAGGCGATGTGTGGGGCGGATGCCGGTAATGATCGCCGGCCCGACGAAAGTGGCCCCCGGCCGCTTCTCGAGATCAGGCAACAGGACGGGCGTTCCCTCCTGTCCGGCGATGCCGAGGTACTCCATGACCTTCCGCACCGCCCGTTCGTCAATCAGCGGCCCGAGCCCCGTGCCCGGCTCCTCGGGCGGTCCCATCCGCACACTCTTGGCGGCCTCCACGAGCCGCTCGACAAAGACGTCATGGATCGCGTCCATGACGATGACACGCGAGCAGGCGGAGCACTTCTGGCCCTGATAGCCGAGAAAGGAGGCCGTCACGCCTGCGACCGCCTCGTCGAGGTCGGCCGTGTCGTCCACGATGATCGCGTTCTTGCCGCCCATCTCCGCGATGACCTTCTTCACCTCACGCTGCCCCGGCCGGACGTGCGCGGCCTCGGCGATGATCTGCAGGCCGACGGCCTTCGAGCCGGTAAAGGCGATGACGGGAACATCGGGATGGGCGACGAGGCAGCGCCCGACGTCCGGCAAGCCGGGCAGGAATTGCAGGACGTCATCAGGGAGCCCGGCTTCGCGGAAGGCTTCCACCAGCGCGTGGCCGGTGACCGGCGAGCGCTCCGAGGGCTTGAACACTACGGCGTTGCCGGTAACCAGCGCCGCCGCCACCATGCCGGTCGGGATGGCGAGTGGAAAGTTCCAGGGCGAGAGGACCGCCGCGACGCCGCGGGGACGGTAAGTCAGATGATTGAGCTCACCCGGCTCGTGCCCCAGGCGGAGCGGGTGCACGAACCGGCGCATGTGCCGGCTGTAGTATTCCAGGAAGTCGATGGCTTCGGCCACGTCGGCGTCGGCCTCGCGCCAGCCCTTGCCCGCTTCGAACACTTCCAATGCCGCCAGATCGAACCGACGCCGGCGCAGCACGCCCGCGCAGGCGGAGAGCACGGCCATACGGTCCCGCGGCGGAATGTCGGCCCACGTCCGGCCTGCGGCCCTGGCGCGGGCGACCGCCTGGTCCACGTCCTCGGGCGCGGCGGCGGTCACGAGGCCGATCACCTCGTCGGGACGCGCGGGGTTGCGGGAGGTGAGCGTTGGGCGAACGCCGCCTGGAGAAGCGGGGAAGGCCAGATCGATTTTGCACGGGCCCCTGCCGAGACGCTCCTTGAAGGCCGCGATCGCGGCCGCCATCTTCCGGCGGGACTCCGCGCGCGAAAAGTCCGTGTGCGGTTCGTTGGAAAAATGAAGGCCCTGATCCTTGCGTGGGTGCGAGGGTGTGGGGGCAGGCGGTTGCAGCAATTCATCGAGGCTCTGGTTCCCCAGGAACTGCCGGCGCAGGATCGACTCGTTGGCGGTGTTCTCCAGCAGGCGTCTCACCAGATAGGCCATGCCCGGAATCAGATCGCCGACCGGCGCGTACACGCGTAGCCGGTAGCCTGCATCCACGATGGCCGCCTGCAGGGGCTCCGCCATGCCGTAGAGCATCTGAAGCTCCACCGTCTGTGCGGGGAGCCGCCTGCGTTCGGCTTCGGCCAGCGCCATTGCGACGTGACGCAGGTTGTGCGTGCCGAAGGCGGGCCGGATCACCGCGGCGTGCTCCAGCAGCAGCGGGATCAGCCTCTCGTAGCAGGCATCGGTGTCGGCCTTGTGGGAGAAGACCGGCACGGGCCAGCCGTGCTGCCGGTGGATGACGGTCTCGTAGTCCCAATACGCGCCCTTGACCAGACGGATGCCTATAGGCGTGCCGCGCGTCTTCGCCCAGGCGATCAGCTCGCGCACGTCGTGCTCGGTGTCCCGGAGGTAGGCCTGGATCGCGAGGCTCACGTGGGGGTAGTCGCGGAACTCCTCTTCCATGAGCAGGCGGCGGACGATCCCGAGCGTCAGGTCCTTCCCGGCGTACTGCTCCATGTCGAACGTGACGGCGACCGATCGCTTCATGGCGGTGCTCATCAAGGGACGCAGCCGCTCCGCCACCGCCGCGTAGCAGCCGTCCGGATCGATCGGATCGAACTGGGAGAACAGCGCCGAGAGCTTGATGGAAACCTGCGCGCGGGGGAGCGCGCCCAGGTGATCGGCATCCAGCGCGGGTGCGGGGCGCCACTCGCGGGCCGCGCCCGCCAGCGACGTGACGGCTTCCCCGTAGCGAGCCGCGTAGGCCGCGCATTCCGGCTCGCAGACCGGCGCCTCGCCCAGGAGGTCCACGGAATGGGCGATGCCGCGCGCCCAGAGATCGGCCACGACCGGCAGCGCCTCCTTCATCCCCGCGCCCACGATGAACTGGTTCGCCATCTGGATCGCCTGGGCGTAGATCGTATCGGCCGTCACGCCGGCGCCGAATCCGGCCGACGAGAGCGCCCGCATCCCCCAACGCACGAGCGAGCGCCCGCCGGCGTCCCGCGGGCCGGTGTCCTGGTTGAAATACTCATCCACGAGCCGCTTGATCTGTGCCGGTGTCTTTAAGGTGGGGAGGACGTCGATGAAACGGAAGAGCTGGACCTTGAAGGCCTCGTCGCGGATGGCCCACTCAAGGAGCCGGCCGGTCCACCATTTGCGGTCGAACAGGCGCGGGTGGGTCGCCGCGGCGCCTGCGTACAGCCGTTCGGCGTGCCGCCGGATGTCGGTTTCTGTGGCCAGTCGGTCCACCATGGATGTCTTCCCTCGTAGGGGCGCCGCTTGCCGCGCCCTTCCCACAATCATTATACATCGGCGGGTCCGGTCTTGAATTGCGTTGTGAGGGTAGGCTAGATTACGGCCATGGCTGAAATTCCCGTCATCACCATCGCGGGCCCGCAAAAAAAGGAGCCGAAGTTGTTCTTCACGCGGGTCTTCTGCCTGCGAAAGGAACCCCCGCCGCTCGGGCTGCTCGTCGAGTTCCTCAAGGCGCGGGGCGCCACGCCGATCCTCCCCAAGGAAGTCAACGAGAAGCTGCTGAACAGTTGGAACTGGGTGGGTGTGGAGATCGGGTACGACAAGGACCGGACGCCGATCGTGCTGACCTGCATGCGGAAGGGCGGCGCCCAGGACGAGGTCTTCAAGCAGGACATCGAGGGCCTCCTCCGGTTTGTGGAGACGCATCGCGAGCTCGACAACTGGCGTGTGGCGGACCAGTTGCATGCCTGCCGGTTCTATGTCGCAAACATTCTGGACAAGAACGACATCACGGACGAGGGGTACGATTTCAATGGATGGATCCTCGAGTTCTTCCAGGAGAACTGCGACGGGATGGTCCAGATCGACGGGCAGGGCTTCTATAATGGAGAAGGCGAGTTGATCTTCGAGCTGCCGCCGATCGACGACGATCCCGACACCGCGGGGCCCACGCCAAGCCCTGAGCCAAGCTGACTCCGAGAGTCTGGACACATCCCGACATGGTGTGATAGTGTGCGCACTCGCCCTGGCTTGGCGGACGCGCCTGTAGCTCAGTGGATAGAGCATCAGCCTCCGGAGCTGAGGGCCACAGGTTCAAATCCTGTCAGGCGCACCAACCGCCAACTCTGTTCGAGCATTCTTCCTGGTGGGCCGTTAGCTCAGTTGGTAGAGCAGCTGACTCTTAATCAGCGGGCCGCAGGTTCAATCCCTGCACGGCCCACCAAACCAAGCTTGCTGAGCCCGGGTACCCGTTGCTCCTAGTTGCAACGGGTGAAACGATCAAACATGCTGTTGAAGACCACGTCGCGCCTGTTGCTCGCAGGGATCCCGCTCGCCTTTCTTTGCCAAGCTTGCCTCGGCCCGGTTCAGACCGCGCGCGCTCTCCATGACGAGCAGGAGCGCTTCGTCCGCCTCGAAGCACGCGCGGACGATCCGCGCCCGGAAGGCGCGGCGCGGTTTGCCCATCCCGTCCTCCTGAGCTCCGCCGAGTGGGCGCGCATTCTGGCCGGCATCCGCATCCAGCCCCGGAAGGACAGCGTCATTTTTACCAGGGCCCTGGAGCCGCCGACCGAGGCGTTTGCTCCGGACGAGATCGTCTATCTCGGCAGGACGCTGAGCGAGACCTTCGCCGGGGCCCGACCGGACGAGTGGGTAGTGTTCGGCCTGAGCAGGGTGCTCCCGTCCGGACTGAACGAGATCACCACCGGCGGATGGTTTGCGGAGGGGACGCGCCTCCATCTGCTCCTGGCGAATTACCGGTACGGCGTGACGAGGACCGCCGTCCGCGAGCGGTTGTGGAAAGAGCCGTTGCGCGCGCTCGTTGCGCCCTTTTATGATGTGGTCCAGGACGAGCGCCAGACCGTGGTGAAGGGCACGGGGTTTCTCTCCGCGCTGTCGTCCGGCTCGGGGCCCGAAATCGTCATTGAGTACAAGTCGCTGCTGGGCGCGCCGCCGGCCGCCATCCGGCCGCCGTCGCCGTCCGTAGAAAAGGCGCCGCCTGCGCCGGAAGCCGGCAGGTTCCGGGCCGACTCCCCGGTCATGGCCACGGTGGGGGGGGCGCCGATCACCCAGGCTGAGATCGAGCAGGCGCTCCGGCTCCCGCTGTACGAGCTTGAGACGGAGAAGTATCGTCTGACCAGGCGGCGCCTGGACCAGATGATCGTGGAACGGCTCCTGGCGCGCGCCGCCGCCGCGCAGGGGCAGTCGGTCTCGGCCTTCGTCTCGGCGGAGGTGCAGAGCCGGATCGCGGCGGTCCCGCCGGAGGCGGATCCCGCGAAGCAGGACGCGCGGAACGTGCCGGTGCGCGAGCGCGCCACGCAGGCCTTGCAGGAATTGGTCGCGCGGTTGTCCCGCGAGGCGGGCGTGACGGTGACCCTCCATCCTCCCGATGCTCCCGTCATGACGATCCCGGTCGGAGATGACCCGGCGTGGGGGTCGCCGGCGGCGCCGGTCACCATCGTTGAATTCGCAGACTTCGAATGCCCGGCCTGCAAGGACAGCCTCCCGGTCTTGCGGCAACTGCGCGACCTCTACAAGGACCAGGTTCGGCTCGTCTATCGAGACTTTCCCCTGTCTTCGCATCCGCAGGCGCGTCCGGCGGCGGAGGCGGCCCATTGCGCTCACGAGCAGGGGAAATTCTGGGCGTACCACGACGCGCTCTTCGCCCAGGCGCCGGACCTCAAGACGTCCGACTACGTGACGCTGGCGGATCGGTTGGGCCTGAACCCGGCGGAGTTCACGGCCTGCCTCGCCGGCACTCGCCCGAAGGCCGCAGTGGCCCGGGATCTTGCGGAGGCCCAGGGCCTGGGCCTCAGCGGAACCCCCACCTTCTTCATCAACGGGCGCTACCTGTCGGGCTTCCAGTCGCTGGAGACGCTCCGCCAGCACATCGACCGCGAGCTCCAGGCCATCAGGTAAGGCGCGTCCCCGATGCCGTCCAAGCCGCCCCGCTCCCGCCGTCCCGATGTCACCGTCCGCCCCGCCATGCTTGCCGACCTCGACGTGCTGGTGCAGTTCAGCGCGGCGATGGCCAGGGAAACCGAGGGCCACGCGCTGGACCTGAAGCGGTTGCGCAAGGGAGTGCGGGCGGTGCTCGCATCCGACCGGCACGGCCGCTACCTGGTGGCCGAGTCCGGCGCCGCGGTCGTCGGCCAGTTGCTGCTTACCTATGAATGGAGCGACTGGCGCAACGGCTGGTTCTGGTGGATTCAGAGCGTCTACGTCGCGCCGTCTGCGAGGCAGCAGGGCGTGTACCAGACCCTCCATAAGCATGTCGTGAGGGGCGCGCGTGAGCGCGGCGACGTCTGCGGCGTGCGCCTCTACGTCGAAAAAGACAACCGCAGCGCCCAGACTGCGTACACCGGCCTTGGCATGACCGCCACAGCGTACCGCATCTACGAGCAGGATTTCGTGTTGTGACGGCGTAGGGGCACGGCATGCCGTGCCCCTACATCCTTGACGGGAAGGACGATCATACAGTACAACAACGATGTGCCTCTCCAGATTCTCTGCGAGAGTGGCGGAACTGGCAGACGCGCGAGACTTA
>Ga0163199_1001411_pt1 | contig 15002 bp, 16 predicted proteins | sample PL_2010_150m_FD_113537 | JGI IMG/M metagenome (GOLD analysis project Ga0163199, IMG submission 113537) | Freshwater microbial communities from Powell Lake, British Columbia, Canada to study Microbial Dark Matter (Phase II) - PL_2010_150m | ecosystem: Environmental > Aquatic > Freshwater > Lake ... | reverse complement strand
TACTACGGCTACAAACCGTAATAATGACTTCAGTCATTTTCGCTACTACGGCTACAAACCGTAATAATGACTTCAGTCATTTTGTTATCGTCTTCGTGTGAGAACCAAGAAGCCCGCCACACCTGCGGCAACGAGGAGCAACACCACACCCGCGCCTGCCAACAAGGCGCGCGTGAGCGTTGAGTTGCTTCCGTTGGTGGTGGTAGTGTTTGTGCCGGTTGTCCCACCCGATGACTGTGTGCCAAATTCCAGATTAGCCGTGCTGCCTGAAGCAAGAGTCAAATCCCAATCAACGCGAGTCGTTGCGCGATACCCGGCTGGCACCACAGACGAGACTCGATAGTTGCCGCCTTTAAGATTGTCAAAACATTTCGGTTCACTGACGCCATCGGTTGTGTACGACGCAACAGATGCGCTGTTGCTTGTGTCGAGTAAATTAAACGATCCGCCTTTGACCAAACCTTCACCGGCGTCTAACACGCCATTGCCGTTGGCATCGTTATAAAGCGTCACGCAGATCGCGCCCGCCCCGGGGATTTTGGTGCCAACCGCTGTCGCTTGTGGCGCGGCAGTCGGCTGCGCGCCGCCGCCAGCCGCCGTCGGTTGAGCGGCGGTGGGTTGAGGTGCGGTAGTGGGCGCGGCTGTTGGCTGCGCTTGTGAACCCGGCGCCACCGTAGCAATGATCAACTTCTGCCCGATGCTGATGAACTTGGCGCTGGTCAAACCATTCATCTTCATAATGTCATCAATACATTTTGGATCATTGCCTCGATCCAACGAGAAGCAAATATCAATGATCGTCACATCGGCTGGCATAGTGAAGATCACTTTGCCTTCGGCGTTGGGTGTGGGGATGGGGAGCTTGCCCACCAGAGAGCGCGCTGGAGGCGAGGTGGGTCCCGCCGTCGGCGGCGTCACATTCGGAGCGGCGGTGGGCGCCGCGCCAACTTCAGTTAACGAGGCGCTATCAAAAAATACTTCGGTGTGCTTGGCACACGAGTCAGGATTGGCGTAAGTGAATACCGTAAGTTGAGTGCCGGATGCGGTCACTTCCACATTTAATTGTTGGAAGTTATCTTTAGCATTCACCAAACCCGATCTTGTGATGTTAGGGTCTGCCGAATAGGTCGCCCCTTGCCCAATACCAACTTGAATATTGGTTGAGCCAGTGCCTTCGGAAACGGCAGGGTTATCACCTGTGCTAAACCAAGAGGTTGCCCAAACGGTGAACTTATATTTCTTGCCAGCAGTCACATTGACTGTTTGCTGCAATCCGGCAAAGAATGTGCCGCCTGTATCGCCTGATGATTGCGGCGCACCAAGAAGTTGAATCGATCCAGAACCACCTTGCACACGCCGCCCTTCAGTGGCGCGTTGATATGTGGGCGTGCGACGTGTACACGGCGCATCGCCTCCGCTGGGGGGCAAACTCCACGACGCCCAACCACTTGGCACGCCGCTAAAATTTGCATCGAAATCACCATTGCTGAGCAAATTGCTCTGAGCCTGCGGCGCTTCACGGACTTCATCGCGCGGGGAGGCTGTCACCGGCAGAATCGCCAGCCACAACACAGCCACCACGGCTAATAAGCTCAGAAGATATTTTATTGAACGCATAAAACTTTTCCTTTCACTTTCACGATTCTTGCGTAAGGGCGAGCGGCCGCTCGCCCTTACTTTTTTGCTAATACAACAACGGCAACCCCCATCACAACCATAAACAGTGTCACCACACCTAAAAAGATCAGCAACACTGTCGTCGCCGAAAGCGTTGGCGCCGGATCAGAACGAGTCACCAACGTTAAGCCAAAAACCAATGTCACCGATTTGCCCGCTTCTACTTGCACCGATGATTCGCTCGATGTTGTCGCCGTAAAACCTGCGGGCGCGGCAACTGCCACTGTGTATTTGCCCGGCGCAATTTGCTCAAAGCAACGTTGTTTATCTGTCGCCGTCGTCACGTAACCATCAATCGGTTTGCTGCCATCGCTCAATGTCACGCGCACATTGGGCAATGATGACTCGGAATCATTGCGCGCATTGCCGTTGGCGTCATTATACGCGATCACGCACAGCTGACCGTAATTCGGAGCGACGGCAACCGCGCGCGGCGTGTTGGTCGGCAAGCGAACGAGCTCGGGAGTGTTCGACGGTGTTGCCGTCATTTGCGGCGTTAGCGTTAGCGTGGGTTGAACCGTCACCACAGCGATTAACAATTTCTGCCCCGGCAGGATCGAATTGGATGTGAGACCGTTCAATTGTTTGATTCCATCCACTGTTACCTTGTGATAAAAAGCGATCACGATCAGTGTGTCACCTGATCTCACGGTGTACCACACTTCGCCACTTGCTTGAGGCGTGTTCGTTGGGGGCCAGGTCGGGCTGACGCGGATCGTTGCCGTGGGAATTGGTGTTTCAGAAGAGGCGGCTGCCGCTTGCGTTGACGATGACACCTGTTGAATCGGATCGGCGTTAGAAGCGATCACGTACAGTGCGGCATCATCCACAAAAACTTCATTGCGTTGCGTCGCCACCTTCGGCGCAGATCGCGTAAAGACCGTCACGGTTGAACTGCGCGCAGTAACATCCACCCCGAACAGTTGCCATATATCTATTGCGCTTCCAATCGTTCCCCATATCACGCTTGCTCCAAATGGATCAGTTCCACCGTTTGGATCAACGCCGACTTGCATCTCCATGGATGTTTGACTTGTTGAAGACGCGCCAGACATAAAAGCGGTGAAGCGATATTTTTGACCGATGATCACACCTGTTACTTGCTGATACACCCCCGCTTGGTGAACTGCTGATGCGGTTGAATACTTTTGCGCGTTGTTGCCGCTGTGAACCCGTCCGCCCGAAGAGAAGGCGTCTCGAAATTCCGGTTTGCGGTATGTCGAATCAGGTTCGCGCCACCACGCCGTCCATCCATTCGCGCTGCCGTCGGCGTTATACGCGCCATCAAAGCCGGGATTGTTGAGCAAATTTTGTTGACGGCTAGAGGCGGCAAACGCGGGCGATGAAAGTGACAACGCCATCATGCCCAAACTTGTGATCAAAACGAAACGGAGCAAAAACTTTTTCATCACTATCCATACATAAACAAAGCCCATTCTATAAAGAATGGGCTTTATCAAAACCGTCTAACAAATTTTCTACCGCGTTGAGAATTATAGCATAGCCAACACTCAAGCGATTGCCCACTCCGCATCGCTACGGGGCGCTTTGCGAATCGCGGCAACATAAAGCAAAATCCGTCCTTCGACGAGCTCAGGACAGGCTCTGCGCGGATTCAACCCAATCAGTCGCCGTAGGGCGGCTTCGCTTTGTGTTGACGCGGATTTATCCGCCCGTCGTCTCCATCAAAAATTCGCGGCAACATAAAGCAAAATCCGTCCTTCGACGAGCTCAGGACAGGCTCTGCGCGGATTCAACCCAATCAGCCGCCGTAGGGCGGCTTCGCTTTGTGTTGACGCGGATTTATCCGCCCGTCGTCTCCATCAAAAAATCGCGCAGCGCGCGAGCCGCCGGACTCAAATGCCCGCCTTTGCGCCACACCAAGCCTAAGGTGCGATGAAGATTCTGATCGGCGATGTGAAGGGCGCAAATGTTGTGCGTATCGGTGAGCGCGAGTTCAGGAACAAGCGCCACTCCTAACCCCGCCGCCACAAATTGCAACGCGCTCTGCATCCCGCCGCCATCCAGCGCAACTTTGGGTTCAAAGCCCGCCGTGCGGCAAGCGATCATCGTCACCTCGCGCAACTTGTAGCCTTGCGGAAACATGATGAATGATTCTTCGGCAAGTTCGGTGATGTTGATCGTTTTACGTTTGCATAAACGGTGTTTCGCGCACACAGCTAACACATACGTTTCTTCCAGGAAGGGAGCCGATTCAACGGAAGGCGGCAACACATCGGTTGAGACAATCGCCATATCCAATTGACCTTGTTCAACAAGATCGACTAACGTTTCTGTTCCATCTTCGCGCAGCATCACATCCAACCCTGGATATCTTTGCTCAAAGGAAGTGATCTTCGCCGGAAGGGCATACGCGCTCACCGTCGGCGGCGCACCCAGACGCACCGTGCCGCGCTTCAAAGTGCCGCGCTCGCGAATCTCGTTGCGCGCCGCCTCCACCGCGCTAAGTATCTGCCGCGCGTGCGGCAACAACGCTCGCCCTGCTTCGGTCAGCGTTACCCGTTTGCTGATTCGATCAAACAACGAAATGCCTAACTCTTGTTCAAGAGCGCGAATCTGTTGACTGATCGCCGGTTGAGCCACGTGCAAAGCTTCCGCCGCGCGCGAAAAGTTAAGACGCTCGGCAACAGCCACAAAATAAGTCAAATGACGCAATTCCATATCTAATGCAGATATTATAAGTCACAATTATCATAGTGGGTTATACGGCGTATTTTACTTCTGGCAAGAAATGTCCTATAGTCTATAGAAATAGGTCAAGATTTGTCGTATTTAAATACCACTATGAACACTCCAACAAAACCTTTGCAACGCATCATGGGCGAACAAACCCCGCTCCATTTGTTGAACCATGAAGAAGAGATGGCGCTGGCGCGACGCGTGGCGCACGGACACATCGCGCAAAAACAGTTGACAAAAAAGAATCTGGATCCCAAACGCCGCCGCGCCCTCAAACATCAGATTGCGGATGCCGACGCGGCGCGTGAAGCGTTGATCCTTCACAACCTGCGACTCGTTTTAAATCTCGCTGGCAAGTTCCGCAACTCAACCATGACCTACGATGATCTGGTTCAAGAAGGAATTTTTGGATTGTTGAAAGCGGCGGATCGTTATGATCCAAATCGCGGCACCCGCTTCGCCACATTCGCCGTGTGGTGGATTCGGCAGAGCATTGGGCGCTCGATTGCTAACTTTGGTCGCACCGTGCGCTTGCCAGTGAATCGCGTCCACAAGATCAGCCAACTACGGCGCGTCGCTTCTCAATTGGCGCAAGAACAGGGCGACGAACCGCAGATCGAAAAGATCGCCGAAAGCGTCGGTGTGTCCTCTGAAGCAGCAACAGAGTTAATGCAAGATGCCCAAGCCATCGTCTCGCTGGATGCGCCATTAGAAGATGATCAACGGAATGCCTTGGAGCGTGTCGTAGATGACACCGCACTCGATCCTGAAACCGTCGTTGCCGACAATAGTTTGATTCGCATTATCGAAGAATCACTAGCGCGACTCGATGGACGCGAAGCGGAAATTTTGCGACTCCGTTTTGGCTTGGGAGGCGGCGAAGCCCGCCCGTTGCGAGCGATAGCCGCCGAGTGGAAGATGAGCCCCGAAGGCGTGCGGCAGATCAGCGAGCGGGCTTTATCTCATTTGCGTGCGATGCCGAATGTGAGAGGGTTGAGCGCGTATTTGGTGGAAGATTAGAGGAAATAGTAACTGCTCGGCGGAGCCGTCATTGCGAGCGCACTGTGCGAAGCAATCTCAGTCGCGCTATGAGATTGCTTCGTCGTATAGAACACTCCTCGCAATGACACTGAGTAATCACCGAAAATGGCTCTTTGCCCTTTTGGGATTTTGGAAATTGGGATTTTGGATTTTGAATTTTAATCGGTTTTCAATTTACTCAACCTCGACGCAAACTCTTCCACCTTGCGCTGTGCCTCTTGATATTTTTTGTTCGCGCTGTCGAGATGTTTGCCCATCGTATCAAAATCATCGCGCAGTTGATCGAACTCGGTTTGCAAACGTGAGAGGTGATCGAGAATCTCTTTGGCGCGTTGTTCGATTCGCAAACCGCGCAAGCCAAGCAAAATCACGTTGAGGTAAGCGTAAAAGGTGTTGGGCGAAACAGGGAAGACTCGTTTATTGATGGCGTATTCCATCATCGCACTTTCGTCGGTGACGGCGATCTCGTAATACACATTCTCGGCGGGGATATACATCAGCGCAAAATCGAAGGTGCCTTCGTCGGGGCGGATGTATTTCGTCGCAATGGCGTCAATGTGCCGCCGCACGTCGCGCTCGAACTCGCGCCGCAACTTTATTTTATCGCCCTCATCCGCTTGCACAAACTTGCGAAAATTTTCCAACGGGAATTTGGAATCAACAGGAACAAGACGCGAATTAAGTTTGATGATGGCGTCCACCGTTTCGCCGCCGGCAAACTTGTATTGAATTTCAAAATACTCGTTGGGGATCACTTTGCTAAGCAGATCGTTGAGCAACAATTCGCCGAAGCCGCCGCGCAGTTTGGGCGCGCGAAGAATCTCGTTCAACCCCGAAATATCTTTGCCGACGTTATAAACTTGCTCGGTGGCTTTAGCCAGCTCGCCCAGTTTCGTCTGCACTTCGCCAAACACTTTCACCTGATCACCCACGCCTTTCAATCCATTGCTCACTTGAGTTGAAACTGATTCCATCTGCTGCCTCAGCGCAGACAACTCACCTTGAAGCCGCGCGCTTTCCGTAAGTGATTGCTCCAATTTGCGAATCAGTTCGGGATCGAGATTCGTTGACGGCATCCGCCGCAAAGAAAGCCAGACGATGGCGACGAAGAGCAAAAGGAGAAGAAGGATGGTTATTCCGCTGAAGAGGAGGGAGAGGGTTTCAGTCATAGATGTTAGTGGAGATTTCAAACTTCCGAAGTCTGCGAGACTTCGGAAGTTTTTGATTAGGGGAGCGGCGCGTTGTCGCCATCACGCAAGACGATCATCATCTCATCATGAATCAATCTATTGGATGCGACGAGACATGTATGAGGCAGTGGCGCTTCGCCTGTTGACTCGGTGACAACACCACCGGCTTCACGAACAATGATCACGCCTGCGGCAACATCCCACGGATTCAATCGCTTCTCCCAAAAGCCGTCGAAGCGACCCGATGCAACGTAACATAGATCGAGCGCGGCAGAACCGAGTCGGCGCACGGCTTGCGAGCGCATTGTAAATTGCACAAATTCTTTGACGTTGTTATCGGGATTGGTGCGGGCGTCGTAAGGGAAACCGGTGACGAGCAGCGAGTGATTAAGATTCGATGTTGTAGAAACACGAATCGGTTCGCCATTGAGATGCGCGCCTTCGCCTTTGATCGCGCTAAAAATTTCTTCGCGCGATGGATCATAGACCACGCCTAACAGCGGTTCGCCGTGATGTGCTAGACCCAATGACACGCTGAAAATAGGAAGACTATGGGCGAAGTTGGTTGTGCCATCAAGTGGATCGATCATCCACTCGTAATCCGCGCCTTTGTTGATGCGCGTGCCTTCCTCGCCATGCAAGGCATGATCGGGAAAGGCTTGGCGCAAAGCAGAGACAATATACGCTTCGGATCGTTTGTCGTAATCGGTAACGAGATCGATCTCACTTTTAAAAGTAATTTGCCGATCCCCGTTATGTTCTTTGAGAATCGCGCCTGCACTTCGGGCGATCTGGATCGCAGTTGAAAGTATGGAATTGGACATGAAGCGGATTATAGCGGATGCCGCTTCTATCCCAGTCCGGCTTCGCGCGCGCGGATGATGGCTTGCGCCCGATCCACGACTTGGAGTTTGTTGAGGATGTTGGAGACTTGATTGCGAACGGTTTTTTCGTTGATCGAGAGGCGTTGGGCGATCTCGGGGTTGGCGAGATGCTGCGCCATAAGCAAAAGAATCTCGCGCTCACGCTCCGTCAGTTCGGGGAAAGTTTGCGGCGGCGCAGGGGGGCGCGGGCTGGAAAAATAATTCATCATCTTACGAGCAATCGTCGCGCCAAAGATTGCATCCCCACTGCTGATGGCGCGCACGGCGCGCACGACTTCTGTCTTCAACGCGCCTTTCAACACATAGCCCCGCGCCCCGGCGCGCACGGCAGCGAACACCGAATCGTCATCGTCAAACATGGTGAGCATAAGAATGCCAATGTGCGGACTAGCGTGCAAAATTTTGCGCGTGGCTTCAATGCCGTTTGCCTGCGGCATGTTGATGTCCATCAGGATCACATCGGGCTGAAGTTGCGCCGCCAGTGACACCGCCTCTTCACCTGCTGCCGCTTCGCCGATCACCGCGAACTCGTCTACCGACTCACACAAAGCGCACAAGCCCTCACGAAATTCGGCGTTGTCATCGGCAATGAGAATAGAAATTTTTTCCATGTCACACATTAAAAGGCAGTTCGGCTTTGACTCGTGTGCCGCCGTCGAGCGTGGGTTCGATCACACACTGCCCGCCCAACTCTTCGGCTCGCTCGCGCATAGAACTGAGTCCAACGCCGCGATGATGATCGCGACTCATACCAATGCCATCATCGCTGATTTGCAAACTCAACGCTCCATTTTTTAATTCGATTGAGATCGTGCACATCTGCGCCTGAGCGTGACGCACCACATTCGTCAACGCCTCTTGAACGATGCGATAGGTCGCCACCTCCACAGCGGCGGGAAGTGACGGCAGATGATCGGGCGCGACGACGGTGATGCGGACTCCGTTAAGTTCACATTGGGCAGCGTGTTCGCGCACAGCGGCGATCAACCCCAATTCATCCAATGCTGGCGGGCGCAAGGCATACACCAAGCGGCGAATATCGCCAATGGTATTCTGCGTTTTGCCGATGAGATCGTTTAACAGCGCTTCGGCTTTATCAGGATTGTTGCGAACCGAGTCGCGAGCAGCTTCAAGTTTAAATGATTGACTCGCTAGGTGCGGTCCGAGTCCATCGTGTAGATCACGGCGCAAGCGGCGGCGTTCTTCTTCGCGCGCCGTGACGAGCCGTTCACGTGAGTGCTGCAGGTCGGCGGTGAGGCGCACGGCGTGGACGGCGACTCCGGCTTGATGCGCGATGTCTTCAAGCAAACGCCGTTCGGCGACGGTGAACGTCTCACCCGGAGCGCGCGGCGAGAAAATAAATTGACCGACGATTTCGCCTTGATAGATGAGGGGGAGAACCTCACCGGCATCCCCTGTGTCTTGAATCGGCGACGCAGAGGCAAGAGGCTGAACAGGAGAGACGGCGACAATCTTGAATCCGTTCTCCTCCTTCAGCGCAATAGCGGCGCGCGGCAATTTAAGTGCCTGCGCCACCGTCTCCACAATTGCTGGCAACACCGCCTCCGGGGCGAGAGTGGCTTCGAGTCGCTGCCTTAAACGAGATAACACTGCGTAGGGATCGTCGCGCTCGCCATACATCAGGCGGTTGACGGCGCGCTGCAAGCGGTCGCGCACCGGTTGGACGACCATCGCCACCATCCCCACGCCGAGGAGGGACAAGGCTACGCTTCCACTCGCTTGGAGCAACACGCCCAGCCCTCCGACGACCAGCAAATAGATCCCAGCGATGGCAGCGGTCAAGGCGCCGTAGACCAGCGTGCGATTGATAACGAGATTAATGTCATATAGCCGGTGGCGCAGGATGGCGATGCCAGCCGCCAGCGCGATGGCAGTCAGCGCCGCCGTAATGCCGATTAGCATCAGGTCAAAGCTCAGCAGGTCGTTAGGTCGAGCGGCATACCAGCCATAAATTACGATGTTGCCGAGAACTGCCAGGGCACCAGCGTAAGCCAGCCACTTCAATTGCTCACGCTCGATGCCGCGCGAACGCCGGAAGCGAATGACCAAGGCTGCCATCGAACCCACGGCGCCAACCGTGACGAGAATGTTCGCGACAACCCCCAGCAGGTCTAATGCGTTGCCAGCACCGGAGATCCCAAATGGGTTTGGCGCCGAGTTCGGCTCGACCAGAGGCCACGGATGCAGCGCCACACTGAGGATGTATGCGGACAACCCCACGCCGGCGGCCCAACCGATGGGTCGCCAGCGCGGTGACGGCAGGCGGCCATCGGGGAACAGCAGAAGGATGAACGTCAAGGGGAGGATGGTTGCCGGGATCCAGACCCACAGATCCAACCAACGCGCGAAGTCCATCCCGGGCAGGGCTACGCTCCCCCATTTGCCCGCTGTTCTGTAGCTGAATGTGAACAGAGTCAGCCCAGTTAGAACCGCCACCGTGCTGCAAATCCAACCGATAGGGTTACGAGGCTGGCGCGAAGCAACCAGAGCACCCACCAGGGCAAATGTAACTGTGCTCGGCGGACTGAACCATAGGTGCAGAGGCAACCACTGCCGGCTATCGCTCTGAACCATTGCCACGAGACTGATGACTATGCTAGCGACCGTCAACGTCACCGATAGCGTAGCGATGGACCAGGCTAAGGGCCGGGCAAAGTCTGTTTTGTTCATGCTCACCATTATAGTCCGGGTGTATTGAGTTGTTGGGCGGCGCAACGAACGTGTGCTTCAGGTTGTATTTCACCCAGTCGAATCTTGTGTTATCTCAAGGTTCTCCAGACGAGCGCCAGTAGCACGACCTGTGCGATTCCAAACAGCGGTCCGAGGGGCAGCGCGAAACCATACCAGAAGATGGTACTAAGACCCAACAGGATCAGCCCAAGAATCGCGCCGTCCATCCTGGAATTCCATAACCAGTATGCCGCCATGAACTTCAGTGCGCTGACAACAACGTACACAATCCCGGCGACTATCAAGCCGTCAATGCCGAGCGACTCGAAAGGCCCGCCCATGAGTCTGATTCCACCTATGTTGGGTAGTGCCCGATGTGTGAATGCGTAGTACAGGGTGGGAATTACACCGATGACCCAGATGAAACCATCGATGTAGACGACGACGGACAGGGCAGTTGTTAGAGAAGTGCACATGATTGGCTCCAGTTCAAGGCGGCTTGATATGGTTTAAGAAGTACTCCACATATCAAGAGAATCGGATCGGTGCTTTCACTTGGACGGACTTTCCACTGGCGGCAAGCTATGCAGATAAGCGTACATGGCTTTCAGCTCGTCGTCGGTTGTGGCAGCCCGTACTTCGGACCACGGCATCCTTGGCGACGAAAATCCGCTGGGCAAGGTGAGGATTGGCACCATCCCTCCGCCAGGCAGTTTGCCAGTGTTGAAGAAAGTCATGAATTGCTCTTCAGTCCATTGCGGCATGATCTTGGTGAGGTTGGGCCCGGGGGGCGGGCCGGGCTGGCCATTATCCACCTTGCCTTGTAGTTGGTCGCCATGGCACGAACGGCACCCAATGACATCCACCATGTACTTGCCATACTCCGGGGTTCGTGGTTGAGGTGCGGTCACACTGCCTGTCGGCTGCTGCGCGGTCCGGAAATCAGACAGATTCATAAAAACCGCGCCCAGCAAGTTAAATTGATTGTCTGGGGTGCGTCTGCCGGTTCTGGGTTGTGAACGCAAGTAGGCGACCAAAGATTGTACGTCGGCGTCACTCAGATACCGGAAATTCTCAGACGGCATAATGAGTAGTGAACGGCCATTCTTATGCACCCCTTCGCGGATGGCACGAATGAGTTCACCATCGGTCCACTCGTCAATATCGCCACCGGGTGTGAGGCTGGGTCCGTAGAGCGTACCCACAGGCGGAAAGTCAAACTTCGCGGCGAAGTTCGATCCGGAGAGCGGAAGTTCGTTACCAGCAGAATGGCAGCTTGAGCAGATATTCGCTAGCTTTTCGCCGCGAGCGATTTGCGCCGAAGTGCCAGCCACTTTGACGTTAGCAACCGGGTTGTTGTATAGCTGATTCAATTTGTAAAAGCCAATTAGCGCCAAGACAAGCAGAGCCGTCGGTATCAACGTCAGTAGCCCAGCGATGAACACCCCACCCCATTTCAAGAACGCGTTTTTAAACTTCCAGGCGCGCGTGGTGAGAAAGCCGAATAAGGCGATCAGCACAATAAGAATGAAAACTCCAGCAGTGTCAAACATAGAAAAGTCTCCTTGTATTGACTCGTGCTCACTTCAATAGCAACGCAATGCCGATCAGAAGGGGCATGAGATGATGCAGAATGGGATAATAAATATCGCGCGGCGAGGTTACGGGAAGCACGACTAACCACGCTGAGTCGATCATCAGTTTTTTCCTTTCATAACAGGTATTACATCTTTCTTACTGAAACGAATACTTCTGCGGATCAGGGCGGCATGCCCTTCAACCAAAACAATCGAAGCAACCAATACAATAGCAATGAGCAGGATGATCCCCTTTCCAGTTGCGGGTTGATTACCCAGGAATGGGACGTTATGACCTGGACCCAAGGCGAAAACAAAGCCCGCCAGAGCAGTTGCAAAGGCTGCCCGCCTTGTTCGCCCAATCAGCCACCCGCCCAACCCACCGATCACTGTAGCCGGCAGCAGTAAGTCGCGCACAAAAATGACCGCCGCCTGCGCGACGCTCACGGTCGCGGTTACGTTCATTCCTGTTCTGGTGAACAGCGGCGGGCGAAGCTGGGCAAGGATGATCGATGGGACTAGGGTAAGGCCAATCAGAGCAACCCATGCGAAAATCGTCCATGGCCGCCTCGGCAAGCCAGAAAACAACTCGCTATGTGCCCACCCGACTGCCAACCCTCCGGTCGCAGCAATCACCAGCCCAAGAGGCAGGACGGACCAGATTGGCTTGATCCAGAAGTGATGGATCACCAAGAAGACCAGCAGGCCAGTTGTCCCAGCAAACATACCCGCAATCAAGGATGCTTTTCCATTGCTCATGACTTGAAGTTCATTCATCGGCTGATACAGAACGGAAAAATAGATATCGCGAGGATTACTATCTCTTCGAGAAGAAGTCCCGCATAGTCAGTAATAACCCAAGCACGCATACGGCAGCGACCGCATAATAATAAATCGCTATGGCAGAGACGTAGAATGCGGGAAGAGCTAATCCAATCGGAAGTAGCCACGTGGCAACCCAGGCCCACTTTTCGCCCCGACGGAATGGGATAAAGATGACAATGAAAGCGTAGAGGTTGAAGACAGTAAAGCCGATGAAAAGGGTGGGTTCGTTAAGAAAGAATATCATGCTAAAGTGACCCAGTGTCATCAGAGCGGCTGACACGAGCAGGATGATCCATCCAGATTTGAAGCTGAAATTTTGAGTAAGGTTGGTGTGTGCGGACATTGTGAACTCCTTTAGTTCGGTGATCAAATTAGGTTCGAAAGAACTTGCTATATTCGATGATGACAGTGTATGGGAAGAGATGTCCCGTCGTCATCGGGCATTGTCCCGTTAGAGACGGGAAGAATGTCCCGCGCTATCCCTCACTCAAAGCGTCCTGTGGATAATTCATCCTTCATCCTTTATAATCTTTGCTATGAAACCAAAACTTGAACTTACTTACTGCGCTAAGTGAAAATACACACCCCGCGCTATCAGTTTGATAGGCGAACTATTGACCAAGTATGAATTTCAACTCGACAGCGTGGCCCTCCTCCCCTCTGACGGAGGGCGGTTTGAGGTTGTGCTGGATGGCGAGTTGATCTTCTCCAAGAAAACATTAGGACGACACGCGGAACCGGGCGAGATTGCAAAGTTAGTAGGGGAACGACTTCCACCAAGAGAGATAGTGAACAGTGATCAGTAATCAGTAGAGGTTTTATATCTGGAGAAAGTTATATGCCTACATTTGATGTGTCTCTGATTCGATCCTTTATAGTTACTATTGAAGCGGAGTCTCCTGAACAAGCTGCGCGATTAGCCGAACTACACACTGGCTACATGGACGAATCGAATGCAGCAGATCGAAAACAATTTCAATTTCAAATTCAAGAAATTGAAATGACTCAAAACGATGCCATTGAAGTTCGCAACAGTAATGAAAATAGATAAGGTGACAGTTTAGATTATGGCTAAAAAAGGACGAGTCTTTTCTGGCGCGCGCCCGACCGGGCGGCAACATTTGGGAAATTATCTGGGCGCGATTAAGAATTACGTGGCGCTGCAAGATGATTATGAATGCGTGTATTGCATCGTTGACCTGCACGCGTTAACAACGATGGAAGAGTTTGAAGATTTAAAAACGAACACGGCCGAGATGGCGCTCGATTGGTTGGCGGCTGGCATCCGCCCGGCCGAGTCGATCATGTTCGTGCAGAGTCACGTTCCGCAAGTGACCGAACTGCACACGATCCTCTCCATGTTCACGCCGCTTGGAAAATTGACTGACTTGCCGACCTTCAAAGAGAAGGTTGCTCAACAACCGCACAACATCAATTACGGACTCGTCGGTTACCCGGTGTTGATGAGCGCGGATATTGTTCTGTATAAAACCAACATCGTGCCGGTCGGGGTTGATCAAGCATCACATATTGAGTTTACGCGCGAGATCGTGCGGACGTTTAACTTCCGCACCAAGAAGCAAGTGTTGATCGAGCCGCAAATGAAGAACACTGAATATCCAAAAGTATTGGGGACGGATGGCACGCAGAAGATGGGGAAGAGTTTAAATAATCACATTGAACTCGCCGCCACGCCTGCGGAGACGGAAGCCAAAGTGAAAACGATGGTGACTGACCCGCAGCGCCAACGCCGCACCGACCCGGGACGCCCCGAAGTGTGCAACGTCTTCACGCTGCACAAAACTTTTTCACCGAATGAGTTGACAATGATTGATACCGAGTGTCGTCGCGCGGGTATAGGTTGTGTAGATTGCAAAATGATCTTGGCGAAGAATATCAACACGCATTTTGAACCGTTCCGCGCTAGACGCGCCGAACTCGCCAAAGATCCGAAGCGCATTTGGGACATCTTGGAAGACGGCGCGAAACGCGCGCGGAAGATCGCTGAGGAGACGTTGAAGGAAGTGAAAGAGGCGGTGGGGTTGCCGTGATGCAGAATTCCAAACTCCAAAGAAAATTGTTTTTATGTGGTAAAGGAGTCAGATATGTTAACTCATATTGAGATTGAGGGGTTTCGTAGCCTTCGTCATGTTGACTTGGACTTGCCTGGGTTGACAGTGCTGATTGGAGCCAACAACAGCGGCAAGTCGAATCTTTTGGATGTTTTTTCCTTGATGTCGGAGTCGGCTGCTGGTCAACTCAGAGAAGGGATGGATAGACGAGGTGGATTCTTTAAACTATTCTTTAGAGATATAGGTAACCGTTCAGATAGTGCGTTACGGATACAGTCAATCACAAGATTTGGGGATAGCCAACCAGTAAGATAATGAAGCATAGTAGTTGCATGAGTGAAGAAC
>Ga0163199_1001410_pt1 | contig 15008 bp, 12 predicted proteins | sample PL_2010_150m_FD_113537 | JGI IMG/M metagenome (GOLD analysis project Ga0163199, IMG submission 113537) | Freshwater microbial communities from Powell Lake, British Columbia, Canada to study Microbial Dark Matter (Phase II) - PL_2010_150m | ecosystem: Environmental > Aquatic > Freshwater > Lake ... | reverse complement strand
TTTTGAAACACTCGAAAGCATTTTTGATGGAAAAACCCTCAACGGCTGGGAGCAAATACAGGGCAGTGCGAAGTACGAAGTGAAGGACGGAATGATTGTAGGAACAACCGTTTTGGGCTCACCGAACAGTTTTCTGGCCACGAAAAAGAAATATGGCGATTTTATTTTGGAGCTTGATTTTAAGGTGGATGAAGGTTTGAACTCGGGAATTCAGTTTCGCAGCAACCAGGATAAAAATTACAAGAATGGAATCGTCCATGGTTATCAGGTGGAAATCGATCCGGCGCAAAAGGAAATGTATGCAAAAGAACCGGCAAATTATCGTGCAAATGGCGAAAAAATTGTTCCTGGAGCAGAGCCAAGAAGCTGGACAGGAGGCATTTATGATGAACAACGCCGCGGTTGGCTGGTCGATTTAACCCATAACGAAGAAGCACGGAAAGCTTTCAAACCGGGCGAATGGAATCATTTCAGGATCGAAGCTACCGCCTATCGGATGTACACCTGGATTAACGGTGTATTTGCCAGTTCTTTGTTCGACGAAATGACTCCCTCAGGAATTATTGGGTTACAGGTTCACGCCACAAAGGAAAAAACACCCATGCATGTGTATTGGAAAAATATCCGGATTCAGGATCTAAGTATCAATACTCCAGCTTTAAACAAACACAATCAGGATTTAACCAAGAAAAAAACCAATTCAGCGGTAAAAACCAGTCTCAATGCATTTTCCTTTGGGAAGAAGTTGAATAGCGGTGAAATATCGCTTTTCGATTTTATTGATTACGCTGCAGAACATGATTTTGATGCGGTCGACCTTACCGGATATTATTTTCCCGGTTATCCAAAAGTGCCATCTGATGAATACCTATTCGATCTGAAACTGCATGCCTTTAAAAAGGGTGTAGAAATAAGTGGCACAGGAGTTCGCAACGACATGGCAGATACTGATCCTGCTGTAAGGGCGCAACATGTAAAACACATCAAGGAGTACATAGAAGTTGCTGCCAAACTCGGTGCCCCAGTATTGCGTGTTTTTGCTGGCCCAATCCCAGCCGGTTACGAAACCAAATGGGACGAAGTAGCTGGTTGGATGGTGGAGAGCTATAAGGAATGTGCCGCACATGCAGCGAAATATGGTGTCATTATCGGAATTCAAAACCATGGAGATATGCTGCAAACCGCCGAACAAACCATAAAAATGGTCAAAATGGTCAATTCAAAATGGTTTGGTATTATCGTCGACACAGGCTATTTCATTACCGACGATCCATACATCGACATGGAAAAAGTGATGCCTTACGCGGTTAATTATCAGGTTAAAGAAAGTCCTTTCGGTGTTCTGAGCCGTGTCAGAATCGATATGCCCCGCTTATTGAGAATCGTAAACAACAGTGGATATCGCGGATATCTGCCCATCGAAACACTGGGAGACAAAGTCATGAAAACTCAAATGAAACCCAATTATCCGTTTAGACCTTACGATGCTGAAAAAATGGTCCCTGCACTTTTGAAAGAGTTAAAAACTGCAATTGCTGAGGAATATAAATAGTCCATATTTAGAGTTTTAAAAAAGCCGAATGGGATGCTGCGACCCAACGGAAAGCGAAAAGTCAAGAATCAGAATACATGACTTCATTGAAAAAACCGGAACCAAACAAGGCTGATCAAAGATTTCGCCCGACGAAGGTTGGTTTGAAAGACAAATCATCCGGAAATCAGTGCAGACGAGGAGTTGAAAAAAACCGCCAGGGAATCCGCCAGGATTTCCCACAACCAGTGGAAAATAATTAAGTGTAAATGACAACCAACGTTAACCAGTATCAGCCAGTGGAAAATGGAAATGGGTCAGACTCACCACTCATCATCAGGGGGTCGTAGGATCATGCCCAACTGGGCCCGCCCTCAAAATCAAACACTTACAAGGACGACTTGTAGGTGTCTTTTGTTTCACTCCAGGGAAACGCCCGGTTTATGGAGATTCCTGAAATTTTGTGCTGAAAAAATCGACAACGAAGTTTGTTTATTTTTAAACGAATCGAAAAACCATATAACACAGGACTTCTCAAGACCCGGTAAACCGACTGATAATCCTTTCATTGAATCTTTTAACGGAAGTTTCAGAGAAGACTGTTTAAATCCAAATTGGTTCTTATCTTTGGAAGACGCAATGGCCAAAATTGAGAATCTGAGAATAGAATTTAACCGGTTGCGACCACACAGTTCCTTGAACGACCGAACACCCCATGAGGTGTTCCAAGAATGCCAAATGAACGCCGGAAACTCCATTTTAGCGCGTGTCTGTTAATGGGAGGAGGTCATTTGTTTAAATTTATCAATATTTCAGATTATTATGGACGGGAACATTCAAAAATTGCTCGTTTTTGTGGTTGAAAAACAACGTTTTGCAATTCAATTAAGTCAAATTGAGCGAGTAATCAGAGCTGTCGCGATTACAAATATAAAAAATTCACCCGGCTTTATTGACGGAATTATTGACTACTACGGTGAAGTAATTGCCGTTATTGACCTTAGATTACGATTAGGGTATGCTCAACGTGAGTTGCGCATAACTGACAGATTTATCATTATTAGGACAAACCATCGAAAATTAGCTTTGATCGTCGACGAAGTGGAAGATATTCTTTTACCAGATGCTCAGGATTGGTACGATTCAAAAGATATTAACAAGGGTTTGAAATTCTTGAATATTTTAAGGGAGGATGGTGGTATCATTTTCATATATGATATAGAAGGTTTACTCGATACTGATGAAGAAATTCAGTTGAATAGTTTTTTAAAGACAAATTTTCCATCAACTATTGTTGAAGATGAATGAAGCGTACCTGATAGAGATCAGCAAGAAAATAGCAGAAATTTTGGGACTGCATTTTCAGGCCAATCAGTTTCATGATATGGAAAGGCGAATGAAAGTTGCAGCCAAAGAGCTGAATATCGATACGAGTAATGATAATATAAACGCTTGGCTATCAAATTCATCATTTTCAAGTCACGAAATCAGCGTTTTGTCAGCTCATCTTACAGTAGGAGAGACCTATTTTTTTAGGGAGAAATCCGGATTAGAGTTATTTAAGCAGGTGATTATTCCCCAATTGATAAAACAGCGGACAGAGGTCAATGAGCAAATAAGAATCTGGTGTGCAGGTTGTAGTTCCGGAGAAGAGCCGTATACTATAGCCATGATTTTCAAAGAGTGTTTTCCTGAACTTAACGATTGGAATATAACGATTCTTGCGACGGATATAAGTCCGAATGCTATTCAGAAAGCCTTACAGGGCGAATATACGGAATGGTCATTCAGAGAAACAGAAGCCGAACTGAAAAGCAAATATTTTGTTGCATCGGGCAAAAATTGGATCATCCAGCCGGAAATAAAAAAGATGGTCACTTTCATGTACCTGAATCTCTCCAAAAATTCCTATCCGTCAACACTGACAAATACAGAGACAATGGATGTTATTTTCTGCAGGAATGTCATGATGTATTTTACACCTGAAGTGATCAAAGAGGTAAGCAACAGGTTTTTTCATTCGATAGTCCAGAATGGTTGGCTCATTACCGGCCAGGTAGAGCTAAATGACGAGTATTTTTCCGCCTTTGAAAGAGTTCCGTTTAACCAGGGTGTCTTTTACAGAAAATCAGAAAGAGCCAAAGAAAAAATAAAAAATACTCAAAGCAGGTCCCCCGATAGATCACTCCCTTTCAGCAATGTGAAGAACGTAAAAAAGGTTGAAGCAAGGAAAATCATCCAATCGACTCCTAAACCAATTATTCAGGTCACAAAACCTCCTGAGAAGAATTCATTGAACAATGCCGAACTGGAAAAATTATTTCAAAGCGGTCAATATTTGAAATGTATCGAAAGTTGCCTGAAAATGATGGATAATTCGAGCTTGGATAATCAAATTTTTAGAATATTGGTTAATGCTTATGCCAACTCAGGACTTACCAATGATGGAGAAGAAGTTATTGACAGGGTTCTTTCGAAAAGCCAGGCAACATCAGAAATGTATTACACTTATGCTAGTTTCTTGAAAGAACGCAACAATGAAAAACTGTCTGAAGTGATGCTTAAGAAGGCTATATATCTGAATCATAAACACATATTAGCTCATCTGATGTTAGGTGAACTTTTTGAAAAAGGGGACAAGAGGGATTTGGCAAATAAATATTACGAAACAGTGGTTGAATTACTGGAGAACTTTCATGACCATGAAATAATTCCGGAATCAGATGGTCTGCATGTCGGTGGGATCAGGGCACTTACATTAAACAGGATGAATAAGCTATAAATGAAATACCCATAAGGAAATCTTCAAACCAACCGAAAATGAATAGTTGGGTATTCCATGCGACCATTGAAAAACAAATTATATACGCATGAAAATGGAAAAAGAAATACTGGCAGAACGTGCAAAAATGATTTCAGGGCGAAAAGATACTGGAAATCAAATTGATGAAAAAAAAATGTCAGTGGTGGAGTTTTCACTGATACCCGAAATTTATGGATTTGAGGAGACCTATGTGTCTGAAGTATTCTCACTTGGGGAGATCACAGAAGTTCCTGGTGCTCCCTCCTATGTAATGGGAGTGATTAATTTGAGGGGAAGAATTGTCTCAGTGCTCAATCTAAAAAATCTTTTTAATCTGAAAGAGAGAGGATTAACTGAGTTAAACAAAGTAATGCTACTTAAAAATGATAAAATGGAGTTTGGGATTGTGGCTGATTCAATTATTGGAAACAGAAAATTGTCATTCACTGCATTAAGTCTGCCTCCAATAACCCTGGATCGTATTGCAACTGAATATGTAACAGGGATTACTCCGGATGGTCTCATTCTCTTAAATGCATTACAATTGCTAACAAGTAAAGAAATAATAGTAAATTAATCAAATCGAAAAAGGAGGATTAAAATATGAATTCATCGGATAAGCTCAGTACGCAAAATAAATTACTGGTCGGGTTTGGAGTCATAATAATTGCGATAATAATTATGGTGACTATTTCATATAGAAGCATTACCAGGATAAATGGACTGCATCAGGATATGATTCATTTAGAGCATACTACCATTCAGTTCCATCATCTTGGTTACGATGAAGTTACGATAAGGGCTTTATCCTTTGAGTTGTTATTTGAAAAAGATGTGCGCAGCAAAGATTCTTTGATCAATAAAATTCAATTAAAAACCTCAGAAATAGAATCTGATCTTGCTGAGCTCGAAAATTCCTTGGTAAGATTCCCGGACCAAAACTTGATGTTAAGAGAAATAGCTAAAACCCTGCGAAAGAATATCAGTAATCAGTTGGCTTTCACGGCATTTGTCAAACAAGGCAAAATTGAAGAAGCACACAATTATATAGATACAACCTTGATACCTATCTATAAAAATAATGAATCGACTATTCTAAATTTAGAGAATGATTTAGACAAAATCTCGTCTAAATTTTCAGAAGACTATGCATCATTAATAGCAACAATTAATTACACGCTTTTACTTTTAGGATTGAGTGTGATACTTATATCTTGTTTTATTGCAGTAACGACATTTGTCATGTTGAAGAGAATTTCAAAAGAGATAAAAACAGGTGTTGCCGTTTTGGGAACTTCGGCAGCAGAAATTTTAAGCACCGTTACTGAAATTTCTACAGGAGCTGCAGAAACCGCTACGGCTGTTTCTGAAACAACAACAACAGTTGAGGAGGTCAGACAAACTGCAATGGTCTCTTACCAGAAGAGCCAATCTTTAATCAGTAGTTCACAAAAGGCTGCAGATTCAGTTGAAAAAGGAAGAGTATCTATCAATGAGGTGATTGTTTCGATGAAGAATATTGACAATCAGATGAGCCTGATTTCGGAAACTGTGATAATGTTGGCAGATCAGAACCGTGCCATAGGAGAAATAACCTCAAGTGTTGCCGATATTGCCGATCAATCTAATTTATTGGCTGTAAACGCAGCCATTGAGGCAGCAAAGGCGGGCGAACACGGAAGAGGATTTACCGTAGTTGCTCAGGAAATAAGGAGCTTGGCCGATCAATCGAAGAAAGCCACAGCTCAGGTTAAAGAAATTCTGAGCGAAATCAATAAATCTGTCAATCAAACTGTTGGGGTTACAGAACAAGGTACAAAGACAGTTGAAGAAGGAAGAAAGCTTGTTACATTAAGTGGTGAGGTTATTGAAGTTCTTGCAGAGAATGTGGAGGAGGCTGCACAGGCATCCATCCAGATATCCTCTTCCAATCAACAGCAAATGGCCGGGATGGAACAAATTGTTCCGGCTATGGAAAATATAAAAATAGCAAGTCAACAAAATGTATCAGGAATTAAGCAAGCACAGGCAGCCGCCCACGACTTGAATTCGCTGGGCCAGAACCTTCAAAAAATAATTGAAAAATATAAACTCTAATTAACATACCTAGTTATGAAATTCAAAAACACCAAGATTGGGAACAAACTATTAATAGGCTTTTCGAGCATATTGCTGGTTGCAATTGTAATTGGATATATAGGATACAAAGGGATGGATTCAATTAATTCTCAATTGGATGAAATATCAAACAACAGACTGCCAAGCATACATTCCTTGCTAATTATCCATCAGGAACAAACAGAAATAGATGCTGCTGAGAATTCTTTGTTGGCATACAATACTACTCCGTCACAGCAAAAGGCAGCATATGGACGGATGGATGCAGCAAAAGAAAAGATTCGCCTGGCCTGGGAAATATATGAACCGTTGCCACAAACAGACAAAGAGGCCCTTGTATGGAAAGAATTTATTCTGGCATGGAACGACTGGATGAAACACCACGAAAATTTCGTAGAGCTTGCCAAAAAATATGATGACAATAAATCTGATCAGGCATTGAATGCGATGAGCAATTACGTGCAAACAGAGCATACAGAGTCCTTTGCCAAGGCAGAATACTTAATCAATCAGTTGATTGAAATCAATGATCAGGTTGCAAAAGATACTCATGTTATAGCAAGTAAGCAAAGCCGGTTGGCATTTTCCCTGCTAATAATTGCAATGATGATTGGCGTAATCCTGTCCATAACCTTGGGCACAATAATCACGAGGGCTATAACCATTCCATTGGCAAAAGGAGTTAGATTGGCTGAAGCGGTTGCAAAGGGGGATCTGACTGTTCAAATAGACATTGATCAGAAGGATGAAATAGGTCAATTGGCCAATGCATTGAGGAATATGGTTGAAAATCTCAAGAGCATTGTATTAGAGATCAGTAATGGAGTAAGCGTCCTGGGAACCTCCACCGCTGAAATTTTAACTACCGTTACTGAGATATCTACGGGTGCAGCGGAAACAGCCACATCTGTTTCTGAAACTACCACCACCGTGGAGGAAGTCAGACAAACCGCAATGATCTCTAATCAGAAGGCACAATCTTTAATGGGGAGTTCGCAAAAAGCGGCTGATTCAGTTGATAAGGGCAGAGATTCGATCAATGAAGTCATCGAGTCAATGAAAAAGATAGACAATCAAATGGCACTGATTTCAACAACCGTGTTAAAGCTTGCTGACCAAAACCGCACAATTGGAGAAATTACCTCGAGTGTGGCTGATATTGCCGATCAATCCAATTTATTGGCAGTAAATGCAGCAATCGAAGCTGCAAAAGCAGGTGAGCACGGAAGGGGATTTACAGTGGTTGCCCAGGAGATCAGAAGTTTGGCCGATCAGTCCAAGAAGGCCACAACCCAGGTAAAAGAGATTATCAATGAAATCATAAAATCTGTAAATCAAGCCGTTGGAGTAACTGATCAGGGGATCAAAACAGTGGAAGAGGGCAGAAAGTTAGTGACTTTGAATGGTGAAATAATTGAACTTCTGGCTGTAAATGTTGAGGAAACTGCCCAGGCATCAATTCAGATCTCCTCCTCCAACCAACAACAAATGGCGGGTATGGATCAAATTGTTCCTGCCATGGGAAATATTAAACTGGCAAGTGAGCAAAACGTTTTGGGCATAAAACAGGCACAGCAGGCAGCACATGATCTGAATAACCTGGGAAATAATATGAAAGAGATAATTGAGAAATTTAAACTTTAACCGGTTATGGATCAGGAGCGCTTTTTAATTGAATTGCTGAAAGATTTTAGAGTTGAAGCATCCGAGCATTACCAGGCGATAGTTGAGGGTCTGATAGCGCTGGAAAATGGTGGCGATGCATCTGCGCAACAATCTTCAATTGAAATAATTTTCAGAGAGGTTCATAGCCTGAAGGGGGCTTCACGCGCCGTAAACCTGTTGGATATAGAAAAGCTATGTTCAAGTTTGGAAAATATCTTCAATAGTCTTAAGAAAGGTGAATATGAGATTAGCAGCTCCCTGGTGGATACTTTTCACAAAGCAGCCGATTTACTGAATATTCTCCTTTCTGATATTAATCAAAATAATAAAAGTGGCAGTAATTTCAAATTACCACTGATACTTAAAGATTTGGAATTTGTACACAAGCAATCACGTAAAACGAAAATTGAACAGCCGCTTTCTGACCCATCAGCACACAGCAAAAACCAACAGATCATAGAAAATGCAAGTAGTATTGAACCATCCATACAAAGTCCCCCGGAAAATAGCCCAGGCAATAATGATTTGGAAACGACCCAACAACCGACAACCATCAACAGGGAAAACCAAACAGTCAGAATTTCAACGGAAAAGTTAAATAGCTTGTTGCGGCAATCAGAGGAGTTGATATCCATAAAATCTACATTTGAGTACCATACAAAAGAACTGCAAAACATTAATTATCAATATGCCTCCTGGAATTTGAAATTTAATGAGCATATTTCAGGCAGGCATAGTGCTGGTTTAAATACCGTTGCAGATGATCTCATTGCCTCTGACAAAGATTACAGAAACAAGCATGAGGAAGATTTAAGCCAGCTCATCAGGAAAATGCAACAATTTCAACATGTGGCGAACAGAATGGTGGATGAATTGCTTTATGATATTAAAACGGTTCTTCTTTTCCCTTTTTCATCGGCACTCGGCCTTTTTCCCAAAATTGTCAGGGATTTAAGCAAAGAATATGCAAAAGATATTGAACTTTTGATTACTGGCGACAGCATCGAAATAGACAGGAGAATATTGGAAGAAATCAAGGATCCATTGATCCATTTGATTAGAAACTGCATTGATCACGGAATAGAGTCAGAAAAGGCGCGAAGGGCCAAGGGGAAACCAGCAAAAGGAATAATTGAGATTCGGATAAGACAGGATATTGACAGGAAAATTGAATTGCTGGTAAAAGATGACGGCGCCGGCATTGAAAAAGAAAAGGTCATTAACTCGGCAATTAAATTGGGTATTCTGAAAGCGGATGAAGCATTGAAACTAACAGACAAGGAGATTTTTTCCTTGATTTTCCAATCAGGGATATCATCCAGTCCATTTATTACAGATATTTCCGGACGAGGGCTTGGAATGGCCATTGTGGCCGAAAAGGTAATCAAGCTGGGAGGAAGTATTGAGGTGGAATCAAAAAAAGATTCAGGTACTACCTTTGTTATCTCATTGCCTCAAACACTTGCTACCTTCAGTGGGGTACTGGTTAAGACGGGGGAACAGTATTTTATCGTTCCTTCATCCACGGTAGAGAGAGCTATTCGAACGCAATATGCGAATATTAAAACTGTTGGCTCGCGTCAAACGCTTGCCTATAAAAAAGAGACAATTGGATTGGCTTTGCTATCTGACGTATTGAAGATAAAAACTTTAACTAAGAAAAAAAACAAGGAGGAGTACCTTCAAATTCTCATTCTGAATGTTTCACAAAAACGGGTTGCATTTATTGTCGATGAAATTTTAGGTGAACAGGAAGGGATTGTAAAAGATTTGGGATTACAACTTCACCACGTCAATCATATTGCAGGGGCAACTATTTTAGGTAGCGGGAAATTGGTGCTTATCTTACATCCAATGGAACTTATTGAATCTGCAGCTCTGGTTCATTCATCTCTTGTTCCGGAAACCCCAAATGCCTTCCCGGCAGATGAAATAAAGCAAAAACGGATATTGGTTGCAGAAGATTCTATGACGATTAGATCGCTCTTGCGCAACTTTATTGAGAGTGCCGGATTCTTGGTAAAAACGGCAGTTGATGGATTAGAGGCTTATCAATTTCTTCAAAATGAGGAGTTTGATTTAATTGTTTCGGATATTGATATGCCAAGAATGAATGGATTCGAATTTACTACCAAAATAAGGGATGACAAAAGACATGCGGATCTTCCTGTAATTTTGGTTACAGCGCTCGAAACGGCTGAAGACAAACAGAGAGGAATGGAAGTTGGTGCCAACGCTTACATCGTGAAAAGCAGCTTTGAAAAAAGTAACCTGATTGAGACAATTGAACGATTAATTTAGTCCATTATGATGAAAAATGGGAAAATACGAGTTTTAATCGTTGAAGATACTATGGTCGTTCAAAGATTTCTCAAAACATTGGTTCTGAGTGATGAGCGTTTTAAATTAGTGGGTATTGCCGAGAATGGGAAACAGGCTTGCGAGATGATTGAGAAGCTAGCCCCTGATGTGGTAAGTATGGATATTATGATGCCCGTGATGGATGGTGTGGAGGCTACCCGTACAATTATGCAGGAGTATCCGGTACCAATTGTTATTGTTAGCAGCTTCTATGAATCTTCTGAAGTTGATATGGCAATAAAAGTCCTGGAAGCAGGTGCTGTAATGATATTACCTCGTCCCCACGGCCCCGGCCATCCAAAACATTTGAGATCTGCCTTAAAATACCTCAATTCGCTCCAGCTAATGTCAGAAGTAAAAGTAGTAAGGAGAATAAAAATCGAAACCGCAAAGACACAGCAAGTTATAAAAAAAACCATTCTTCTTCCAAATGAAGATTCAGCCAGACCAAATTACCAGGCGCTGGCAATAGGCGCTTCCGCTGGTGGACCTGAAGGACTAACTGCCATTCTTTCCGGATTACCCGCTAATTTTCCACTTCCTGTTTTTATCGTACAGCACATTGACAGTCATTTTGCTGAAGGCTTTGCAGTCTGGTTAAATACCTCTTCAAGAATTCCTGTCACAATTGCAATCAACGGTGAGAAAATCCTACCAGGACATGCCTATCTTCCTTCGAAAGACCATCACCTAACGGTCAATTCAAATGGCACAATATCTTTAACCAGAGAGTTGTCGGAAAGAAGTTTACGTCCATCTGTTGATGTCCTTTTCCGAAGTATTGGGCAGGTGTTCGGGAAAAATTCGATTGCTGTTCTCTTATCAGGAATGGGTAAGGATGGGACAGTTGAATTAAAGAATTTATTTGACCTTGGCGCATTTACAATAGCTCAGGACGAAATGAGCTGCCTGGTATATGGTATGCCAGGAGAGGCGGTCCGAATTGGTGCAGTTTGTAAGATTATTCCATCTAAGGAAATTGCCTCCGAAATCATCAATCTATTACAATAAAAAATAAAAATTATGAATAATTCGATTCAATACATGTTAGACAAAGGGTATATCCTGGCTATAGAAGATTCCTTGGTTCAGGCTAAACGATTGGAATATTTTTTTAATGAATACAATATCAACTTCCGGCTGTTTAACAACGGAGAGGAGGCATATGACTTTGCTTTAACCAGGGCTCCGGAGTTGATTATAAGTGACATAGTAATGCCCGGAATGGATGGATACGAATTCTGTCGTAAAATTAAATCAATAAAATCCTTGTCAAGGATTCCGGTTATCCTTCTCACTTCCTTGCAGGATCCTCAGGATATTATCAAAGGATTACAAGCAGGTGCCGATAACTTCATTACAAAACCTTATGACGACAAATATCTGTTCTCCAGGATTCAGTACCTGTTGATTAATCGTGACATCCGCTCTTCCGGAAGTGCGGAAATGGTGATTGAACTGGTGTTCCAGGGGGAAAAATATCAAATCAATTCAGACAAAAAACAGATTCTGGATCTATTGCTTTCAGTATATGAGGTGGCCATTCAAAGAAATGATGAACTTAAAGCCACCAAGGCCCAATTGGAAGTTGCCAACGAAAATTTAAAACGAGCGAATCAGGACTTGGAAGCCTTCTCCAGAACTGCTTCTCACGATCTAAAGACCCCACTCAACGCCATTATAGGTTTTACAGATATTTTGATGGACAATCCTGAAGCAGAGATGTGTGAACATGACTTGGAACTATTGAGTATTATTAACAAGTCAGCCTGGTCTATGTCAAATTTAATCACCGATCTGCTTCAGTTTTCACGTTCCGGTAATGTAGAAATAGAGCAAGAACCTGTTAGTCTTAGTCATATCGCATCAGAAGTAATTTCTAATATTTTACATTCACTATTGCCTGAAAACATTAAAATCACGATAGAAGATAATCTTCATGCAATGGCCGACCCAAAAATGATAGAGGTTGTTCTACAAAATCTTCTGGGTAATGCGATTAAATATTCAAGTTTAAAATCAGAACCTGAAATTTCTTTTGGAAAAAAGGAGTATTACGGGAAAGATCTTTTTTTCGTAAAAGACAATGGTGCGGGATTTGATATGAATTTCGCCCATTTGTTATTCCAGCCCTTTCAAAGGCTCCATTCTGAAGAAGAATTTCATGGGACTGGTATCGGCCTTTCTACAGTACAACGAATTATTGAAAGACATGGAGGACAAATATGGGCCGAATCAGAAGTTGGAAACGGGGCCACTTTTTTCTTTACATTAAGCAACTAATAAATTTTTGAAATTCCAGTTTTCGTTGAAAAGCATTGCCTTTCAAAATTGAGGCTTTGCCTGGACAACATTCATCAACAGAAGCAATAGGGCAGTATTTATAACTAATTTGTATCTCGTATCTTCTTGATTTGTAATTATGTCATCTGACGGTTCTCAATTTTATCGCATATGCTTTGGATGGATTGACTGAAACCAACAACTTGAATTCATCGTCTGTAAAGCCTTTTGCTTTGAGTTCCGGATAAAGTTTCCTGAAGATATTCGTATAGGGCTTGATATTCTGTCGTTCTTTTTGAGGATCAACTTCAATTGCTTCATTTTCCGCGTGTGAATCGAAGATCACCGAAGCCAAATGTTATGAAATCGCAGGAAATGGCTATATTGGACTTCAGAATCACAGCGGATTGACTTATTCATAAATGTTCTAATCAGCAAATTATAGACTCAAATCAAAACCAACGCAAAATGAAAACTAATTACCGTAATTTTACAGGTTTGTATTGGCTGACCGGAGATGTTAAACTATATCTTTTTTTATTCCTTTTGGCATTTACATTCGTCTTATCTACTCATGCGCAGGACAAACAACAACAGAAATTGCACATTATTATCATTGGCGCTCATCCTGATGATCCCGACAAGGTAGGTGGAACAGCCTATCAATGGGCTCAGTTGGGGAATGATGTACTCATGGTTTCTCTGACCAACGGTGATGCCGGACATCAGTCAATTAAAGCGAAGGAATTGGCAAAAATTCGTCGCGAAGAAGCGCGCAAAGCCGGAGAAGTCATAGGAATAAGGTATATTACCCTGAACAATCACGACGGCCAATTGATGCCGACCTATGCGAACCGGTTGGAGGTAATAAAGTTAATCCGGGAGCAGAAAGCTGACCTGGTTATTTTCCCCAGGCCCTATGATTATCACCCTGATCACAGATATACCGGGACCCTTGTGCTGGATGCAGCCTACATGGTGACCGTGCCGACAATATTACCCAAGGTACCTCATCTTGAAAAAAATCCATTGTTCCTTTTTATGAGTGATGGATTTATCCACCCCGAACCTTTTAAAGCGGATGTTTGCATCGACATAGATGATGTCATCGAAAAGAAAATGGATATGTATCACCAGCACAAGTCTCAGATGTACGAGTGGCTTCCCTTTAACACGGGAACGCTTGATAAGGTTCCGGTTACGGATGCTGATCGGAGGGCCTGGCTCGGAGCAACGAGAAAAGGCGGATCAAGTGCAACCCCTTACCGGGATAAATTAATCGAACTTTATGGAAAAGAGAAAGGAGCTAAAATTGAATATTGTGAATCATTTCAGGATTCCGGGTATGGAACCAAGCTGACCAAAGAAAACATCCGGTATTACTTTCCTTTCTTACCATAAAAATTTGAGCTTCTCACTGCTTTTAATCCTTTTAACAGTAAATTAGCAGGAACCCTAAATATAGTACAAACCATGCAAGATGAAACTTTATCAGACCAGAAGTTCAAAATGAAAAATAGCCAGAGGCAGGTCTTAATAGCTGAAAAAGGAGTGATCGTTGGAAATATATTTCACCTATGGGCAAAGTTGGGCGCATCCCTGGATGAGGTGACACTGGAATATGGGAGTGAAACGAATCTGAATTCGCTTTCTTGATCCCCTCTTCCTTGAATTCAACTTCCTTTTGCCAGATTTTTCCGAACAATACCGGACTATACCACAGGGCGCCAAGCACCCAGAGGACAAGCGTGCCTATCAGCACGGCCCAACCATTGATGAAAGGATAAACCATAATTAATCGATTTAAAGGTTAAAATTAACTATTACTATAAGTATATTTTACAAGATGGTTATTGCAGCTCACTGATGAGGACAGTTTCAGTGACCTTGTATACCGCTCTTGTCAAACATCATCAAACAATTACGGAGACAACCTGTAAGTATTTTTTTGTGCCAGAAAATGCCAAGGCGAAATAAAAAAATATTGGTTGTGATATTGTGCCGAAATATTCATAAATTTATACCGCTAAACTTTATGAAAAAGCCATTCTTTGATGAAAAAGCTGATTCGGAATAATTAAACTTTGAATTTTTGTTGAGCTGAAAGCTTAATAGGGAATTTTCTTTTTGTTCATCGCAAGGTTCCCGGACTTTCGATTCCTCTATGTTGTTTTAAAAAGTGATGCTGGATTTTCTGAATTGTTGTAATAGATTATCAACTAATCTTAAATTTTATGAATTTATGAA
>Ga0163199_1001409_pt1 | contig 15030 bp, 18 predicted proteins | sample PL_2010_150m_FD_113537 | JGI IMG/M metagenome (GOLD analysis project Ga0163199, IMG submission 113537) | Freshwater microbial communities from Powell Lake, British Columbia, Canada to study Microbial Dark Matter (Phase II) - PL_2010_150m | ecosystem: Environmental > Aquatic > Freshwater > Lake ... | reverse complement strand
CGATGCCGTTGACCGAGCACCATGTGACAAATGGTTTTTCCAGTCGTCGTTCTGGGCCGCCTGGCTGTTGACCAATCGGTGCATGGCAAGGGTTTGGGTCGTTCTTTGATTCGAGATGCCGGCATGCGCGTCATCCACGCAGCCGACGCCATTGGCATTCGAGGGATGACAGTGAATCCCCATCACGTGGTGCCTCCTGGTGAAAACGATATTCCTGCAACAGCAGTTGAGGGTCTTCAGTTCCCATCAAGCGGGAACCCAGCGCCATCAGTTCCACCAGCAACTGGTAGTTCTTGCTGCCTTGCGCAGCCACATCCCGAACAATCTGCTCCTCCTTGCCACAGATCGGCAAGCCGTCCTGATATAGGCGCACGCTGGCGTAGTGGGGATCGAGCGACTTGATGATCTGAGCAATTCCGAGCCAGAAATCAGCAGTTGACTTCAAATGCTCAGCCCACTTCTCCTGACCGTATTTTGCGACGTAGGTCTGCCGGGTCTGCTCAAGCAGGGAGCCCATATCCTGTTCGGTATGGACAATGGGAATCACAATCAGTGTTCGCATGGTTCAGCGATCATTCAGGAATTCTGGCGAGGCGGATCTTTGCGATGGGTTTGGCACAAGGCAATCGTTCAGTGAAGGTTCATTCTGTTGTGTGACATCCAGCGAGCGCTGCACCAGGACGCGAAACCAAGAGTGCGGGCTGCTGCCGGCAACCAGCGCTCATGGCCTTGTTCCGGGAAGATTGTCATGTTCGATTCAATTCATTACGTTTCTGGCGAGTCCGTGTCAAGCAAACTGATTTCAGCAGAGCGAATTTCAACGGAAACAAATTGCGATTGCTCATCTTTGATTTAACCCCACGCCCCAAGCCAGATCGCGCGGAACAGAGCATCAATAGTGGCTCTGATTCAAACGTCTGGCTGGAGGCCGAATTGTCATCGCGGACAATACCACCCAGCGCGATGAAGGATCGGGTATGGGCATCGAACAGCATTTCGTGCCCTTGGCTGGGGTAGGCCACCAGCCAGAAGGCACGGCTGAAACATAGCTTCAAATGGGCAACCTGGAGCTTGTAGTACAGACCACCCACCACCATGCCTTCGTCGCTCCAGTCGAACTGGAACGCTTCACCTGGCTCGAACGTCAGCGGTACAAAGGCTTTGGGTGCCTTGCCCTCGGTGTCACGCCACTCGCGAATGAAGTCGGTTAACCGTGCGATTGCGGTGTCGAACAACGCGGGGGTTCGAGCCATTCTGGTTCATGCGATCCATGATCGTGCCAAGCAGTTCTACGAGCATTATGGCTTCGAGGTGTCGTCGGCGCATCCCATGACACTGATGTTACGTTTGACCAGCGTGAAGTTCTGACCAGTTCATGCTGCGACACTCGGACTCGGGATCACTAAGCCGCCAGCTATTTGCCATTACTCATAATCGATTTCCATACCAAGAACTCAGAGCGTTTAAGTCTGTATCGCGCCACGCTCCCCTCGTGAAGTTGCTCGATTGCTTGGGACAGCAAACGAGAAAATGAGTCCACGTCCTTTTCGGAAACTGACTCACTGGCCAATCGCTTAATTACTTTTTCAGTGGGCACCAACTTGCCCCTGACAATAGTTTGCACCGCCTCGGTCAGGGCATCGCGGTATTGAATCTTTAGAGGATCGGGATCCACCAGGCTCTGAGTGATGGCCAGATAGCGTTGGCACGAACGCTCGTAGGACCACACAAATACATCGCGCAGTAACTCAATCTGGTTGAGTTCATAGACCCCCAAAGTGCCATCCACATAGGCTTGCTGCGGCACGTCAACGAACGACAGTGGGCACAGGTTTTGTTTGATGAGCGGAATATTGGCGCCAATGCGTGACACCCGCTTGTTCACATCTTCGAACGGCTGCAGATAAGGCAACTGAACCATCAGAAAGAACGCCTGCTCGAATGGATCCGGAATGGCCTGCGCCTTGGCCAGCAACAACCGAAAACAATCCTCAATGACCTGTGGCATGGCCAACGGATGAAAGACGGTGCCTGAAATTTCTACCGGACGCCGACGCAGTCGACCACTGGCGGCATCTTCGCGCATCAAGTTCTGTGAAAGCAGTGCGTGCAGATTCTGAAAAGTGAAGGCGTCAAACCCAACCTCGTCGACATCCTCAATCAACATCTCGATAGCGGCCTTGTGATTCAAAATCATCTGCGTTTCTTGCGCATCCTTGCCCTTTGCAGCCTGACCAAAATCAATCAAATTCTGGGTATCGAGTCGGTTGTAGGTGTTGCCTTCCAAGAGCGAAGACGCCCAGGACAGATCCACCAACAGGCGGTTCAAGATGTCCCGCGCATAGGTTCCGGCAGGTCGCGCGTCCTGTGGCGTGCGACCCATTTCATGCAGTTGGGCGCGGGTGGACTCGGGCAAGTACCACGTGACTCCAGGCTGATAGGCTTCAAGAAACTCACGTTGGTAGCCAACCGGACGACGGTGCATCAAAGCTTGGCGCACCCACTGACGGATCTTGGCACCCTCAGCTGTCACTGGCACATAGACGTCTAGTGTGGCTATGCCGGTCATTGCGCTGGCAGCAACACCCTCCAGATGAACAAGGGCCGACTTTGAGACCGGTTTGTAGACGCGTGCTACGCTTTTGCCTTCACCGAGGATCTTCCCATCTGCCATTAGAAGATCAAGTCGGCGCTGCAACGTTCGGCGAATCAGCGGTGCGTTAAGTCTTTGCGTTATGGCCGACTCAAGCGAAGCGATGCCGACACCATCGGGATTCTCCCGGATGATCGCCAAGATCGTCTCGATCTCTTGGTTGAGCGACTTGCTTGCCATCTGTGGTCCTTTCCGACTAAAAATGTCGCGCTCGAAAAAGAACGACAAAAGCACGCCAATATTTTGTCATAGAATTTGTCGCGCTTCAACTGATTTTGAGTCGAGCGCAGACTACTTGGGCGCAGAGATAGCCTCCATGCCGCTTAGATCGTCACCGCCTCCGGTGGCCTCACCGCGTCGTAGCAAACGTGGCCCCGGTCAGAGAGTCGCTCATGGCTGGCAACCACGGTTTCAGCATCGGCAATGTCCACCCTATTTGGGTAGAGCCGGGTGCTGACTCTCTGAAGCGCCAGTTCACACGGAACTGAATAACGGTTGCGTGCCACCGAGACCAGGCAGGTGCTGCTCACCCTGGCAGGTTTCTCGACATAGCCGTCGAACGCGCTGGGCATTGGCATAAGCTCCAGGCGCTCTTGCTCCAACATCTCCAACACGCTGAATTCCTTGAACTCGGGGTGGCGCAGTTCACTCCACAGGGCGCGGCAGCGCTCTGCCAGCCAGGCGTTGAGTTCAGTGAACGATCCCCACTGGATCTTTTGGGCATCGAGCCAGATTCGTCTGCGGCTGTCCTGCACGTTCTTCTCCACCACGCCTTTCTCCCAGCCGCTGGCCACGTTGCAGAAGTCCGGATCGAACAGGTAGTGCGCGCACATCGCCAGTTTCGATCAACCAATCTACGAAACCCGTTCCGAGTGATTCAGCCAACCTGTTGTCTCAGTTGGATCGAAACTGCTTTGCGGGTGAACAGGCGCGAATTTCATCGCGGTTATCGGCATGGCGATAGCGCAAGAACTTGGCGATATCAGAGATCCGCCTGAACGAAATGCTACGCTCGCGCCATGCCTGCACCCGCCAGCGATTTTGCCCTCTACTGCTGTGAACTGCTTTCCACGGTGGGGCCCTGTGTGGCGCGCCGCATGTTTGGCGCCTACGGCATCAGCACCGAAGGCCTGACGCTGGCGATTCTGGCTGACTTGGGCAGTGGCGAGAAACTCTGGCTGAAGGCCAGCGAGACTTCGCGGCCCGCTTTCGAGGCCGCCGGCTGCGAACGCTTTGTCTATCTTGCCAAAGGCAAGCCCATGAGCATGAACTACTACTGCGTGCCCGACGAAGCGCTGGAGTCGCCTCTGGCTATGGCCCCCTGGGCGCGTCTGGCGCTGGAAGCGGCGCTGGCGGCACGCCTGCCAAGAGCCGTGCGCAAGACCAAAAGACCGGGTTCACGCAACCCAGTTCTCAACACTTAAACCCTTCACGCGGACGAATTCGCGCTCGTTGTTGGTGACCAGTCATTCAGAAACTCTCCCGCTCCTGGGGCGGAGTGTCATCGCGCCCGTCGGCCAAGAAGTCGGCTGGCAAGGCGCTGAGGGCGTCAAAGATGGTGGTGGCATTGGCGGGTTGCTCGCGCAACACGATGTCGCCACCTTGCCGGAAGATCTGCACGCGCTCGGCAGTGAGGCGAAATTCCTTGGGCAAGCGCACCGCCTGGATACAAGCTTTCATGGAGCCAAGCACTGGATCCCGGATCGAGTCCGGGATGACGACTGAGGGGTCCGGGATGACAGTTGCGGAGTTCGGGATGACAAACCACTGGTCCGGGATGACGATCCGTTAAAAATAGGTAACGATGGCGTCGCACACCTTGTAGTCTTCGTCCACCAGCGGCATCCAGCGCCATTTGTCGAAGGTGGTGCAGGGGTGCGAGATACCCAGGCAGATCAGATCACCCACTTGCAGCGCGGCATGCTGGGCGCCGCTGCCGCGCAGGTAGGCGTGCTGGTCGTTCAGTGCGCTGATCTTCCAGTCGGCTGGTGCTGCGCTCGGCTCGGTGCTGCCACGGCGGCAATGCAGCAGCGGGATCGGCATTTCCAGGTCGTAGGAAATATCGCGTTTGCCCACGGCCAGAATTGCCAGGCCCGGTTCCGGGCAGGACTGCACGCGCGCCCAGACCTCCATCGCCGCTTCCAGACCGGCGCCGCAGCCGGTGCGCGCTGCCACCGCACTCATCATGCGTTTGTAGTTGCCCTGATCGCTTGTCAGGTAGCAGCCCGAGCGCAACAAGCCCTGCACCGGTCGCCCGAGCGCCGTAGCCAGAGCACTGGTCACCAAATCAAAGATGGCCGATCCGCCGGCGCTGAGCAAAACTTCGCTGCTGTCAAACAGCTCTTGTTCGTCACACGCTTTGGCCACTGCCATCAGCAGATCCATCAGGCGGCGTGCATAGGCCTGGTCCTGCTCGGTGTTGCCGCTGGAGGCCAGGCCTTCATAACATTCGATGCCGACCAGTCGTACCGCCGCGCTGGCGTGGAGCCTGCTTGCCAGTTCCAGCGCCTGCGTCAGTTCGCGGCAGCCGGTGCGTCCACCCGGCACACCGATTTCAAGCAGCACCTCAAAAGCTTGGGCGTCGGGATGCGCTTGGCGCCAGGCTTCAATCAGTCCGAGTTGATCGATGGAGTCCACCAGAAAAACAACCCGTCGTTCGCTTTGACTTTGCAGCAAGTCCTCAATGCACTGCAGATCGATGGCGGCGAACACCTGGTTCGCGATCAGGCAGCGCTGCGCGCCGGCCGCTATCGCGACGCGCAACTGGGTCACGTTGGCAACGGTCATACCCCAGGCACCGGCATCCAACTGCTGGCGAAAGAGCTGCGGCGACATGCTGGTCTTGCCGTGCGGCGCCAGACCCAGGCCATGCGCTTTGGCAAAATCCTGCATCCAGCCCAGGTTGCGCCGCATCGGCTCGAGTCGGATGACGGCCAGCGGTAGCGGCAGGTCACCACGCAAGACGTTCCAGCCCTGCGAGCCGATCTGTGATCTACGCAAAGCGGGGCTGCTGTGCGGAAAGCCCTTGAACGAGGAATCGATCAGGGGATCGAGAAAGTCAGCCACACTCATCGTCAGACCGGCCAGACGACACCGTTGTCGTTCAGGATGGCGTCGAGCGGCATGTCGTGCGCCTCCGGCTCAAAATCGGGCAGAAAGCCCGGCGCAAAACCCAGACCCACGGTGAACGGACGCGGCTGCAGGGTGGCCAGCATGCGGTCATAAAAGCCACCGCCATAACCCAGGCGATAGCCGCCGGCGGCATAGCCGACACAGGCGACAAACAGCAGGCTGGGCTGAATCACTTCCGTGTCCTTGGGCTTGGGGATGCCGTAAGCGTCTGCCTCCATCGGGCAACCCGGGTACCAGGCATGGAAGGTCATGGTCTTGTGAACCTTGTCCACCACCGGCAGCCCAATGCGGCGCGGCTGCGGCTGGTCCAGAAGTTCACCGTCTTCCTTCCAGCGATGCAGTGCGGGCAACGGGTCAAACTCGCCCTTGATCGGCCAGTAGGCGCCAATCACGGCGTCAGGTCGCCCGACCAGCCAGATGCGCAGCACACGCTGCAGAAGGTCGGCGCGTTGTAGTCGATCTGGCAGGTTCAGACGTTGTTCAATCAGGCGCTTGCGCAGGGCCTTTTTTTCCAAAGCCTTTGATCCATCGGAGTTATCCATAATCCCCACATGCAGTTTCATCCCATTTTGACATCGATTGCGCTCACAGGATGCCTGGTCCTGATACCGCCCACCCCAGCCCGCGCCCAATCGGGTGCCGCCACCAAGGCGTCAGCCGACGAGTTGATCGTGGAGATGAGCCAGGCCTTCAAGAAGAGCAATAGCAAGCGCCTGAGCAGCCTGCTGCCGCAGGTCGCTGGCCATCCGCTGGAGCCCTGGGCCGCCTACTGGGAACTGCGTGCCCGCCTCGAAACAGCGGCACCGGATGAGGTGCAGCAGTTTTTCAGGCGTTTCGCCGGCACCTACCAGGAAGACCGCCTGCGCAACGATTGGCTGCTGCTGCTGGGCCAGCGCCGCTACTGGACCGATTTTGCCGCTGAGCAGGCGCTGTTTCGCATGGGTGACGACCGGGAAGTTCGATGCTACACGCTGGCTCTGGAGCCGCTGCAAGACAGCGCGGAACGGGTCAATGAATTCAAACGCCAGTGGTACGGGCAGAAGGAAATGGACGATGGCTGCGCCTATGGCGCGGCCCAACTTTACGCCGCCAAACTGCTGAGCGACACCGACGTCTGGCACAAGGCGCGTCTGGCCATGGAGGCGAATCGGCCCAAAGCTGCCAAGGCCGCCGCCGCCATGATCTCCAGCGCCGCCGCAGCGCCGATCGATGAAATAAGCAGCAACGCCACGCGCTATCTGGCCAAGCGCGTGCTCGCCATCCGACGGGTCGCCCGTGAAGCCGTGGTGCTGGCGCTGATCCGCATGGCAGCCAGCGACCCCGACGCTGCGGCCAGCGTGCTGGAAAACCACTGGAGCGTGCACCTGAGCGCTGAGCAACGTTCCTGGGCCTGGGGCGTGATAGGTAAGCAAGCGGCGCAGCGTTTGTCAGCCCACGCCAGCGAATACTTTGCCAAGGCTGCTGACGCCGACCTTGACGATGAGCACCTGGGCTGGAAAGTGCGCGCTGCGTTGCGCCAGGGCCAGTGGCGCACGGTCGCACCGGCGATCGACGCGATGAGCGCAGAGGCACGCCGCGATGCGGTCTGGGTCTACTGGAAGGCGCGCGCCCAGCAGCAATTGGCCAAGACGGACGCTGATCGCGCAGCGGCCAAGGAGATGCTGGCAGGAATTGCCGGCGTGCGTGGCTTTTACGAACAGCTGGCGCTCGAGGAGTTGGGCCAGCGCATCAGTGTGCCAGCACGGCCAGCCCCGCTAACGGCACAGGAGAAAGACGGCGCACGCCTCCATGCCGGTTTGAACCGGGCTTTGTACGCCATTGGGCTTGGTTTGCGCAGCGAGGGTGTGCGAGAGTGGAACTACAGCACCAACCTGCACCAGCGCGGCGGCATGAGCGAGCGCGAACTGCTGGCCGCCGCCGATCTGGCCTGCCAGCGCGAAGTGTGGGACCGCTGCATCAATAGCAGCGAACGCACCAAGTCTGTCATCGACTTTGAGCAGCGCTTCCCGATGCCGCACAAGGAGGCCGTGCTGCAGCGCACAGCGCAGACCGGCATCGACCCGGCCTTCGTCTATGGCCTGATCCGCCAGGAGAGTCGCTTTGTGATGGACGCCCAGTCCGGCGTCGGTGCAGCCGGCTTGATGCAGGTGATGCCGGCCACGGCGCGCTGGACTGCCAGGAAAATCGGCTTGGCCGACTTCAAGGCACACCAGATCAATGACCGGGACACCAATATTGCCATCGGCACCGGTTATCTGAAACTGGTGCTCGACACTTTCGAGGGCTCGCTACCGCTGGCCGCCGCCGCCTACAACGCCGGACCGAGCCGCTCCCGAAACTGGCGCGGTCAGGGCGACACACCACTGCTGGAAGGCGCCATCTGGGCCGAGAACATTCCGTTTGCCGAGACCCGTGACTATGTCAAGAAGGTGCTGGCCAACAGTACCAGCTATGCGGCACTCATCAGTGCACAGCCGCAGTCGCTGAAAAGCCGGCTCGGTATGGTCGGCCCGAAAGAGGCAAAAGCCGCTGAAGTGAATCTCGATCTGCCTTGAATGAACAATAAACCAACTCTGTCCTCAACTGATTGGAAGGAAACCATGCTCAAACTGATTGTCGGCAACAAGAACTACTCCTCCTGGTCGATGCGGGCCTGGGTGCTACTCAAGCAAGCGGAAATTCCGTTTGAAGAAGTGATGCTGCGCTTTGACGCGTTCGATGCGTCTTCTGCTTTCAAGAAGGCAATTTGCCAGTTGACGCCCACCGGCAAGGTGCCACTGCTGCTGGATGACGATCTGGCGATCTGGGACACCCTGGCGATTGCCGAATACCTGGCGGAGCAGTTTCCCGACAGGCACCTGTGGCCGCAGGACCGTGCGGCTCGCGCCAGAGCGCGCAGTGTCTGCGCTGAAATGCACGCCGGTTTTAGCGGTTTGCGCAGCCACTGCCCGATGAATATCGAAGCCTCGCTGGCCGATACCGGGCGCCTGATCTGGCGCGACCAGGCAGCGGTGCGCAGTGACGTAGCGCGTCTGATGTCGATGTGGCAGAGCCTGCTGGCTGAGCATGGCGGTCCCCTGCTGTTTGGCAATTTCACTATCGCCGACGCCTACTTTGCACCCATCTGTACGCGCCTGAAGACCTATGCCCTGCCGCTGACGCCGACCATTGCGGCCTATGTGGAGCGGGTGCTGGCCTTGCCGGGAGTGCAAGCCTGGACCGAGGGCGCGTTGGCCGAGCAGGATTTCCTGCCGTTCGAAGAGCCCTATCGCCTAAGACGCTGAGGCTATTGATGTTTACTGAATTCACGACACCCTTGGGTCACAGTCAACACAGATTTGTCATTGCGGGCCTGACCCGCAATCCAGGTTTGGTGTGGCACTGGATCCCGGATGTTGAAACCCCGGGCCTGATCCGGGGCCGGGATGACAGCATCATCCCTTGTAGGTGTCATCATTTACAAAAGTCTCACTAGCATGCAGATTTACCTTGTCGGCGGCGCGGTACGTGATGCCCTGCTCGGGCTGGAGTTGAAGGACCGCGACTGGGTGGTGGTGGGTGCGACACCCGAATTGATGCTGCAGCAGGGCTTTGTGCCAGTGGGCAAGGACTTTCCGGTGTTTCTGCATCCCAAGACACACGAAGAATTCGCGCTGGCCCGCACCGAGCGCAAGACCGCACCCGGCTACCACGGCTTTCAGTTTCACGCCGCAGCCGACGTGACGCTGGAACAGGATCTGGCGCGGCGCGACCTGACCATCAACGCCATCGCCGTGGCCGGTCAGACGAACCAGTTCACCCGAGCCGCCGATCTGGCCAGCGCCGAACTGATTGACCCCTACGGTGGCCAGCAGGATCTCAAGCGCAAGGTGTTCCGGCACGTGACCCAGGCCTTTCGCGAAGACCCGGTGCGCATCCTGCGCGTGGCCCGCCTGGCGGCGCGCTTTGCCGACTTCAGCGTGGCACCCGAGACCACGCAGCTGATGCAGGAAATGGTGCAATCCGGTGAAGCAGACCATCTGGTGGCGGAGCGCGTCTGGCAGGAACTCGCCAGGGGCCTGATGGAAAACACGCCATCGCGCCTGTTTGCGGTGCTGCGTGAGTGCGGCGCGCTGGCACGCGTGCTGCCTGAAGTGGAGCGCCTGTGGGGTGTGCCGCAGCGGGCCGACTACCACCCCGAAATCGACACCGGCGTGCACCTGATGATGGTGCTCGACATGAGCGCCCGGCTGCAGACTCCCTTGCCGGCGCCTGGCCTGCCTGCTGCACGATCTGGGCAAGGCCACGACCCCGGCCAAACTGCTGCCCCGGCACCACGGCCATGAGGAGCGCAGCGAGCGGCTGCTCAAGAGCCTTTGCCAACGTCTGCGCGTACCCACTGACTGCCGTGAGCTGGCCGAGGTGGTGGCGCGCGAGCATGGCAACATTCACCGCAGCAGCGAGTTGGGCGCTGCTGCGCTGGTGCGCCTGCTGCAACGCTGCGACGCCTTTCGCAAACCGCAGCGCTTCGCCGAAGTGTTGCTGGCCTGTGAATGCGATGCGCGCGGTCGCCTGGGCTTCTCCGAGTCAGCCTACCCGCCGGCGGCGCGGCTGCTGGCGGCACTGGCGGCGGCGCAGCGTGTGGCCACACAGCTGATTGCTGATCAGGCCATGGCCAGCGGAGCTGACGGCAGAAAAGTCGGCGAGCTGATTGCTCAGGCACGGGTGGCTGCAGTCCAAGCCAGCGGCTTGGTCAATGCTAGTGCGTGCGGGTGACTTTGGCCAGATAGGGCGGATGGTCGGGATTCATGCCGCGCGCACGTGCCAGCGCCTCGACCATCGGGTAAAAACTCTGAATCGCAGAAATCGGATCGAGGTCGGTTGACGCCGCGGGTGCGATTGGCAGATTGACATGGGGCGTACCCTCAGGCGCTGCCAGCAACACGCGGGCGCCGCGCTCGCGCATTTGATCGGCCAGCGCCAGCAGTCCGGCCTGCGCCGGACCTCGCAGTGCCAGAACCAGCAAGGGGTAGCCCTCCTCAATCAGCGCCATCGGGCCGTGCATGATCTCGGCACCGGAGAAGGCCTCGGCCTGGATACCGCAAGTCTCCTTGAACTTCAGCGCCGCCTCCAGCGCCACCGACAGACCGGGACCGCGACCGATGACAAACAGTCGCTCGGCCCGGGTCAGGGTGGCAAGTCCCGCTGACCAGTCTGCAGCGGCCGCGCGCGTCAGCACCTCGGGCAGGGCAGTCAGCGCTGCCTGCAATTCGTCGTCCTGCTGCCAGCTGGCGACCAGGCCGGCACCGGCCACCAACTGGGCAATGAAGCTCTTGGTGGCTGCGACGCTGGTCTCAGCACCGGCATGCAAGGGGAACACCCACCGAGCGGCACGCGCCAGAGGGGATTCAGGATGATTGACGAAGGCCGCCGTACACGCTCCGCCGTCCGAGAAAAAGCGCGTCGGCTCCACCAGATCCGGACTTTGCCCTGACTGTGAAAACGCCAGCGACAGTACACCCTGACAAGCGATCGGAGACTGGTAAAGCGTGAGCAGCGACATCGGCAGTGAAGTCACCAGCCGCCCGAGTCGCGCCATGATCAGATAAGCCATGAAATGCGCTGCATGGTCCGAGCTGCCACGCGCCAGCGTCAGGATCGACTGCGGCGGATGTTCCCGCAAATGAGCGCCAAACTCCCGGTACAAGCCATCGTTGAGCGCCAGTTGTCGCGCCACAGCGTCTGGCGCTTCGAGCGCTTCACGCAGCATGTGTGTCGTCAATGGACCGTCCTTCCGCATAAACATCGAGCAGTTTGAAATCCCGATCCAGCAGCACGGCGTCGCCCCAGCAACCCGCGGCCAGGCGCCCACGATCCGTCAGGCCGAGGTAGTCGGCCGCATGGGTCGAGACGCGGCTGGAGGCCTCGCGAAGGCACAGGCCAAGCTCATTCACCAGATTGCGCAAGGCCTGGTCCATGGTCAGCGTCGAGCCCGCCAGCGTGCCGTCAGCCAGCCGCACACCACCCAGACACTTGGTCACGGTGTGACTGCCCAAACGGTAGTCGCCGTCGGGCATGCCGGCCGCTGCCGTGGAATCGGTGACGCAGTAAAGCCCTGGAATGGCACGCAGGGCGACGCGAATGGCCCCCGGATGCACATGGATCAGGTCCGGAATGATTTCGGCGTGCTTCGCGTGTGCCAGTGCCGCGCCCACCATGCCGGGCGCACGATGGTGCAGACCGGTCATCGCATTGAACAGATGGGTGAAGCTGCCAGCGCCATGCGACAAGGCTTGCAGACCGTCTTCATAGGTCCCCAACGTGTGGCCAATCTGAACCCGAAAACCCGCAGCGCAGAGCGACGCGATGATTTCCATGTGCCCCGGCACTTCGGGCGCCAGCGTAATCAGGCGAATCGGAAACAGGCCGTTCAAACGCTGCAATTCTGCAAGGTCAAGCGTGCGAGCAAAGTCGGGCTGGGCACCGAGCTTCTCCCGGCTGATGTAAGGCCCCTCCAGATGCACACCCAGAACCCGCGCACCAGAGCGGCTACGCTGCAGCCCCAAGGCTTGCATCGCAGCAAAGGCCTGTTCCAGTTCCGGCGCTGGCGCCGTCATGGTGGTTGCCAGCAAAGCCGTCGTTCCATGGCGGGCGTGCAGTTCGCTGACACGCAGCAAGGCATCGCCGCCTTCCATGATGTCGCGCCCCCCGCCGCCGTGCACATGCAGATCGATAAAACCCGGCAGCACCAGCGGCTCCCTCGAATCACGAACCTGCGCTTCGTCTACCCGATCGCCGGACACGGTCAGCACCCTCCCCTCATTGTCAAATTCAAGCACGCCACGGACAAAACCGTCTGGCGTGAGGATGTTGCCGGCGATCCGCTTCATGCTCATAGCGTGTGCGTCCGGTCGCCATGGGAGAACCCGATGGCGTCCCAGGGTTCGCCCTTGCACAGGCCGATCACCTTGAACAGTTCGCCCATTTCGTGTTCCATGATCAATCGTTGGGCGTGCACACGCTCGCCCAGCGAAGCGGCTTCAAGCAGACCGACCAGGCCGCAATTGATCAGGAAACGACCCTGCGTGCAGTAACCCAACACCCCCAGCCCGGCCTCCTGGGCGGCCAGCGCGACAGCCGTGAAATTGACGTGAGCCGTGATGTCCTTGAGTCCGACGTCCGACAGCGGATCGGGGTCGGACTGGTGGCTTCGGTGGCACATCACAGTACCCATGTGGCGCTGCGCATGGTAGTACTCATGCTCCGGGAAACCGTAATCGATCAGGAAGATCGCGCCGCTTTGCAGCTTGTCAGCGAGCGTCCGGATGAAAGAATGGCCCTGCTCATGAATTTCGGTCAGGAAGTCATGCTCGCCCTCGATCTCGCAGGGTGGGCGCAGGTCGGTCAGTCGCTCGCTCCAGCTGAAAGAGGCGGGCTGCTTGTCCTGCGCCGAATTGAGAACCACACCGCGTTCATGCCAGACGCCGCGCACGCGGGAGAGCAGCTTGACCGGCATGGCGTCGAGCACCTCGTTGCCGATCACCACACCTTGCATGGCCTGCGGCAACTCGGTCACCCAGCGCACGTTGGCCGCGTACTTCTCCAACGTGGCTTGCTGGCGCAGGCGCAGCGTGCCCGACAAGTCAACGATGCTGTAGCGCGGCAGGGGCAAGCCCAAAGCTTCAAGCGTCTGCAACACCTGCAGCGCCAGGGCACCTGAGCCGGCACCGAACTCCCAGATCTCGCGGGTCTGCGTCAGTTGCAGGGCCTGAGCCACCTGCGCCGCCAGCGTCTGTCCAAACAGCGGCGTCATCTCGGGCGCGGTGACAAAATCGCTACCGGAACTCGCGTCACCGGCTGAGTTGGAAGCCGGCATGGAACCGAATTTGGCACTGTCGTTGGCGTAATAACCCAGGCCGGGCGTGTACAGGGCCAGCGCCATGAATTCGTCAAAGCCAATCCAGCCGCCGCGCGCAGCAATGGTTTGCGCAATATGGGACTGCAGGGCGCTCGTTAAACTGTAGGCTGTTGTCATCACAGACTGAATTGTCCACCAATGTCCGCTCCTTCATCCGCCCGCACGGTACTTGTCACTGGCGCTGCCAAGAGGCTGGGTCGCGAAATTGCGCTCACACTGGCGAAAGATGGCTGGCAGGTCGCGGTGCATTACCGCGATTCACTGGAAGACGCCGCCAAAACGGTGGCCGATTGCGCCCAGTTGGCCGGCGCCAGCGCCGCTTTTCGCGCCAATCTGACGAACGAGACCGCGGTGCGCAATCTGCTGCCCCAAGTCATCCAGCAATTTGGTCGGGTCGACGCCATCGTCAACAGCGCCTCCACGTTTGAGCACGATACCGCCGCCAGCTTTACCTTTGCGGCCATGGACAAACACCTGCGCAGCAACGCCGGTGCCGCCATCATTCTGGCGCAAGCCCTGCATGCGCACGTGACCGGACGCGATGGCTCGGCCAGTGCGCACGCGCGCCGATCGCTCGGCGTGGTGGTGAATCTGCTGGACCAGAAGTTGTGGAACCAGAATCCGGACTTCTTCAGCTACACGCTGTCCAAGGCAGCGCTCGAAGCGGCCACCACCATGCTGGCCATGGCCTTGAGTCCGCAACTGCGCGTTGTCGGCGTCGCTCCGGGCTTGACCTTGACGAGCCATCTACTGAGCGACAAGAAGTTTGAAGCACTGCACCAGCTCTCGCCGCTGGGCCGCTCCTCGACGGCGGCCGACGTGGCCGCCACCGTCAAATTCGCGATCGACAACCAGTCGATCACCGGCACCACCTTGCTGGTCGATGGCGGACAGCACCTGATGAAGTTCGAGCGCGACTTCTCGCTGCTGTGACACGCCAAACAGCCTCCCCTCCACTCTGTTCAGGGCACACCATGTCTCCGACCCAAGGCAAGAACACCCTGACGCTCACCGGCCTGCGTTTCAACGCCAGCCTGGGCATACTGGAGCTGGAAAGGCGCGCACCGCAGCCGATTCAGGTAGATGCCGAGCTCAATCTGGGCGAGCAGCCGCTGCTGCCGCGCGACGACGACATCGGCCGCGTGCTGGATTACCGCAAAGTGCGCCAGATCATCATCAATGAATGCACGGCAGAACACGTGAATCTGCTGGAGACCCTGATCGGCAAACTGGCGAACCGCCTGCTGCAACTGCCCGGTGTGCTGGGCGTGCGCGTGAAGATTGCGAAGCTGGAGATTTTTGAGGACTGTGAGGTGGCGATTCGGGTTGAGACAGGTTTGTGGTGATT
>Ga0163199_1001408_pt1 | contig 15042 bp, 14 predicted proteins | sample PL_2010_150m_FD_113537 | JGI IMG/M metagenome (GOLD analysis project Ga0163199, IMG submission 113537) | Freshwater microbial communities from Powell Lake, British Columbia, Canada to study Microbial Dark Matter (Phase II) - PL_2010_150m | ecosystem: Environmental > Aquatic > Freshwater > Lake ... | reverse complement strand
TGGTGGGTGCTGACGGGGTCGAACCGCCGACATTCGCCTTGTAAGGGCGACGCTCTACCAACTGAGCTAAGCACCCTACTCCGGAAAAGGCGCTAGTTTACTGCATCCTTGAGAGCCTTGCCAGGGCTGAATTTCGGAACCTTGGCTGCTTTGATTTTGATTGCTGCACCAGTACGCGGGTTGCGACCGGTGCGGGCTGCGCGTTTGCCCACTTTGAAAGTTCCAAATCCGACCAAGGTAACACTTTGTCCTTTTTTAAGAGCGGCTTTAATCGCAGACAATGTCCCGTCCAGTGCGTTACCTGCCGAAGCCTTCGAGATGTCAGCAGATTTAGCGATGGCATCAATGAGTTCAGATTTATTCACGTAATTCCCCTTTCGTTATTGGTAAGAAAGTTACAGGAAAACCCTGCAACTGCTTTTATATCAAGCCATTTGGGCTTGGTCAAGCAATTGTGAAAATATTTTCGCTAATCATTTATGATAAAAAATACTTTACTTGCGCAGGCAAAATGGCAAAAACACCTTCAATTCCTCGCTCTATGTGAGTTACGTTTTATTTTCATACCTTTACCTGGTCTTCCTCATCCCCCATTTCCTGCTCGTGTCGTGCAAGAAATTCTTTAGTGCTATCAATGCCGCGTAACTGTAAAACGTAATTCCGTACCGCCGCCTCTACCAGCACTGCCAGGTTACGTCCCGCGACAACCGGGATGATGACCTTGCGGATATTAACGCCCATGACGCTTTCGTTGACATCGTTGATTGGCAGCCGCTCCAGCGAGTTAGGATCTGCACTACCAGGTTTTAGCAAATGCACAATCAGCTTCATGCTTTTCCGCCGGCGCACTGCAGTCTCGCCAAAAATGGTCCGAATGTTCAGCACCCCCAGTCCGCGTACCTCAAGGAAATCACGCAGCATCGGTGGACAACGCCCTTCCAGGGTTTCGGGTGCTATGCGGCGGAGCTCCACCACATCATCTGCCACCAGGCCGTGGCCGCGACTCACCAGTTCCAGCGCCAGTTCACTCTTGCCGACGCCACTTTCGCCGGTAATCATCACGCCCATCCCCAGTACATCCAGAAGTACGCCATGCAAAGTGGTGGGCGGCGCCAGCACACGTCCCAGGTAGGTGCGCAACAGCCAGATCACTTCCAGGCTGGAATACGGCGAACGCAGCAAAGGAATATGAGTGGAATCGGACAATGCGCGTAGCGAATCTGGTACGGATGCACCGCCTGCGACAATGACGCACGCTATGCTGCTTTGGGCAAGTTGCTGCATATGCTGCTGCAAGGACACGGGGTCGAGCTGGTTGAGATAATCAGTTTCGATGTCGCTCAATACTTGTACCCAGTTGGGGTGAATGAAATTGAGATGGCCGACTACCCCTTGGGCAGACTGAGCGATGGTTTCATCGTCGAGTTGTCTGTCGCTACCGTCCCTGCCCGCTTCCCAGGTCAGATCCAGCTTCTCCCGCTTATCCTCAAATAGCTGTGCGATGCTGATCTGGGGCATTTGGCGTCCAGTTGGAAATGAGTTGATATACTTCCGTCGCATCCTTGCCGGTCAGCAGACTTTCACGGAAGCTCTTGTCACTGAACATTTGTGCCAGCTCGCTCAGAATCTGCAGGTGCTGATCAGTGGCTTTCTCCGGAACCAGCAGGATGCAGATCAGACTGACTGGTTTGCCATCCGGCGCGTCGAACGGAATCGGCTCCTTCATGCGGATAAACGCTGCAGCAGCATCGCGCAGCCCTTTAATTCTGCCATGCGGAATTGCCACACCTTGACCGAGGCCGGTAGAGCCCAGTTTTTCGCGCGCAAACAGGCTATCAAACACCTGGCTGCGGGCGATGTGCAAAGTGTTTTCAAACAATAATCCAACCTGCTCGAATACACGCTTCTTGCTGGCGGCATCCAATTCTACAATAACGTTAGACGGGGGAAGGAGCTGTGCAATGAGATTCATAAAAGATAAATTGGGGTTCGGTTAATTCAATCAAGCCCGTCGAATGACGGCAATAGACCGGCTTTCGCCTCTACGCTCAACTATTCCAACTGCTACGACTCATCATCCTTTAACGGCACGGCACTATTACGGCGATCCGCATTCTTTTCCTTGTGCTTGAGTATCTGCCGGTCGAGCTTGTCCACCAGACTGTCTATGGAAGCATACATGTCGGCGCTGTCAGTTTCGACAAAAATATCTTTGCCGCGTACGTGGACGTTGGCCTCGGCCTTCTGCTTAAGTTTTTCCACCGACAGAATCACACTGACATCAATGACGTGATCAAAATGGCGCCTGATCTTGTCCATCTTGGAAGTAACGTAATCACGCATGGCTGGGGTGATTTCCACATGGTGACCGGTAAGGTTGAGATTCATCATGCCTCCTTGGCTTGGGTTAAAACGATTTACGAAGACTAACTGGTGGAATCTGCATGGACTCACGGTATTTCGCAACCGTGCGCCGGGCAACCACGATGCCCTGCTGTCCAAGAATTTCAGAAATCTGGCTGTCACTTAGCGGCTTCTTCACATTCTCACCATGTACAAACTGCTTGATCAGAGCACGAATCGCTGTAGCAGAGCAAGCGCCGCCGGTGTCAGTCGCGACATGGCTGCCGAAAAAATACTTCAGTTCGAATATGCCGCGCGGTGTGCGCATGAATTTCTGCGTCGTCACGCGAGAAACAGTGGACTCATGCAAATCCAGAGTATCTGCTATTTCCCGCAGCACTAGCGGGCGCATGGCGACCGCGCCGTGTTCGAAGAATTGCCGCTGGTGTTCGACTATGGCGCAAGATACCTTCAGGATGGTGTCGAAGCGCTGTTTCACATTCTTGATGAGCCACTTGGCTTCCTGTAGTTGACTGTTTAGCCGTTGTGCCGAATCATCATGACTCTGCTTCAAGATGGAAGCATAGTAGCGATTGATTCCAAGGCGTGGCATCGCTTCCGGATTAAGGTTGGCTACCCAGGCACCACCGGTTTTGGTCACGATCACATCAGGCACGATATAGCGGGCCACCGTAGTATTAAATATCGAACCCGGCCTGGGATTCAGGTGAGTGACAAGATGCTGGATTGAGCGCAGGCAATCATCATCGCAATGCAATGATTTCTTGATCAGACGGAGATCCCGTGATGCCAGACTTTCCAGATGACTGGTTACCAGCAACAGCGCCTGCTCGCGGTAGGGCGTATCCTCCGGCAGAGCGCGCAGTTGCAGCGCCAGACATTCTCCCAGGTTACGGGCGCCCACACCTGGCGGATCCAGATGCTGCAAATATTCAAGCGCAATGTGTAAATCATCAAGGTCTATTTCGAGTTCTAGCGGCAGCAGGCTGACAAGTTCTTCCAAGTCCTGAGTGAGATAACCATCGTCATCCAGACCATCTACCAGCAAGCCCGTGATCCTTCTGTCGCGCTCGGTGACCTGACTAAGACTGATCTGCAGATTGAGATGCTCACGCAGGCTGATGGGTTCGGCTGCCTGTTGCGGGAATTCATGTTCATCATCGTCATCGCGCGCGCCGCGAGAACCGCCGTCACCCTCAAACCAGTCTGGCTCGTCGATCAGGTTTGTTTTCGTCTCGACATCATCCTCGGCAGCAGGTGTATTTACCGTGGATTCACTCTGCGATTCCGACAACTCTGCCGCTGGCAATGGCAACGGACTATCGGGCTGGAAGCCCTGATATTCAGCGCTGTCATCAAGTTCCAGCAGGGGATTCTCCTGCGCCATGCGCTCTATCTCCTGATTCATCTCAAGCGTCGAAAGTTGCAGCAACCGTATGGATTGTTGCAGCTGCGGAGTGAGTGTCAGGTGTTGCGATAGTTTGAGCTGGAGGGTAGGTCTCATAATTTTGGAGAAACAACGGACAACCACAGATTCGAGCAGATCGAATCCTTATTTTCACAGCCGGAAATGTTCTCCCAAGTACACCTTTCTTACGTCGTCATTATAAATGATTTCATCAGGTTTTCCGCTAGCCAGTACCGCGCCCTGGTTGATAATGTAGGCGTGGTCACAAATTCCTAATGTTTCTCTGACATTGTGATCGGTAATGAGCACACCGATATCGCGTTCCTTGAGAAAGTGAATGATTTTCTGGATATCCAGCACAGCAATAGGATCAACCCCCGCAAACGGTTCATCCAGCAAGATGAATCGAGGCTGCGTTGCCAGTGCCCGGGCGATTTCTACACGACGGCGCTCGCCCCCGGACAAACTCATGGCAGAGTTGTCGCGCAAGTGACTGATGTGTAAATCATGCAGCAAATCATCCAGGTGCTGCTGCATTTCATAAGAGTCGTAATCCTGCAATTCCAGCACTGCAGAAATATTGTCCGCCACAGAAAGCCGCCGGAAGATTGACGCATCCTGCGGCAGGTAACTCAGGCCCATGCGGGCCCGATGATGGACCGGCATCTGGCTCAAATCGTGCCCGTCCAGATATATGCTGCCACCGTCCAGCGGCACCAGTCCCACCATCATGTAAAAGCAGGTAGTCTTGCCTGCACCATTGGGGCCGAGCAAACCAACCACTTCACCGCTGGCGACGGAAAGCGATACGTCTTGCACCACGGTACGTGACTTGTAATGCTTTTTTAGGTTCTCAACCTTAAATTCGCTCATTTCTTCAAAACTCGGATTCCGGGGCAGGATTGCACTCCTACTGACTCTCGGTCGCCGGATTCTCCTGTTTGTTCTTCGGTTGAATCACTATCCGTACTCTGCCAGCAGGACTGGCTTGGGTGTCTGTCTTTTCATTGCCGCCCGTTACCTGAAAGAATTCGCTGACCGCATCGTAGGAAATGTAGTCCCCCTCTACCTCGTCCTGCCCACGCTTTAAGCGCGCTTTCTTGAAAAGCTGCACCCTGTCTGCCTTGCCGTCATATTCCATGCGTTCGCTCCAGCCTTCAATGTATTCATCCTTGCCATCGCGTTTCTGCCGGAAACTGACAAGATTGCCGAAGGCGGTGGCATGCCGGAATCCACTGGCATCTTCTTTCACTACCATTTTATCGGCACGGATGATCAAGGTGCCTTGAGTGAGCACTACGTTGCCGGTGAACACGCTGGTCCGGTTGGCGTTTTCCACGGTGGCACGATCAGCCTCCAGGTGGACCGGTTTATCGCGATCGGCCCGTTCAGCCAGAGCGTGACCGGAAGACAGCAACCCCAGCAACAATAGGACAGAAAATGATTTCATGCATACCTTATGAACAGGTTGGGACGCGACCGGCAGTCTAGCGTTTTTTGTCATGAGAGACTTTTACCTGTGACAATAACCGGGTGACATTAGCACGGTTGTCCAGTTCCATTCCGACAGCATGGATGGTGGTATTCCCTTCGGTGATGGTCACGGCTTTATCGGTTCTGGCGATGTCATCATCGGGAGTGATGCGCAAGGAACTGGTGACCATGGTCGCCTTATTCGAACCGTTACTCGCATTACGCAACAACGTGACATTCCCCCTGAGATAGACATCATCATTGCCGCCAGTCAGCTCGCCCTGATCCGCTTTTATTTGTACCGCAGGCTTGCCGGGAGTAGCGTTGACGAGACGGGGTTGCTCCAGATGAGTACTATTGTCGTCCGAATAATGCAGCATTTTTTTCGCAAAAAGTTTATAGCGCGCCACCCCATCTTGATCCGTGCGAATAACCGAGAGACCTTCCAACATGTAATCGGGATCGCGGTGTGAACCACTACTTTCCGCAATAACTGGCGGCCGTACTACTTTGTCCAGCCAGAATGTCGCCGCCGCCAGCAGGACCAATAAAGCCAGAGGCAGCTTGGGAAGACCAGTAAGTCTGGCGGTGAGCTGTTTGATCATTTCAGGTACGCTGCCTGTTGCGCGTGCAGGGTATCCTGCGCCAGCATTATCATTTCGCAGACTTCACGCACCGCACCGCGTCCGCCTTCAAGACAGGTGACATAATCCGCATGTTTTTTCACCAATGCAGGGGCAGCAGGCACGCAAACGGGAAGGCCACAGCGCAGCATCACCGGCAAATCCACCAGATCGTCGCCGACATACGCGCAAACGGAAGCATCCAGCCCCAGCTTCACCAACAACTCCTCGAATACCTGCAGCTTGTTTTTCGCAGCCTGATAGACGAGTGTGATGCCCAGATCTTGTGCCCGCAAGTCAACACAACGTGATTCTCTGCTAGTGATGATGGCAAGCTCGACCCCGCTTGCCTTGAGCATTTTCATGCCGTGACCGTCATGGCTATTGAACGTCTTGATTTCCTCGCCGCTAGCCATGAAATGAAGACTGCCGTCGGTCAGCACTCCATCCACGTCGAAAATGACCATCCGGATTTTTCTTGCTTTTTCCAGTACCACTTGCATCGATATTCCAATAGGATAGCCCAGCAAGGATGCTCAAACGGGCAAGATTATCTCGGCTACTCCCGAGGCGGGTCTGTGGTGCCGGGTGATCGAGCCCACTTGCCCAGCGCTCAGCATACTGACGGTGCCGAACGCTTGTCCCAATCCTGATTTCCGATTGTCCACGGAAAAATTATACCAGAACTCAACTGTCACCCCCCAATGCGAGCAGGATCCTGCCCCCTGTCGCCGTCATCATTAGTGTTGCGATCACCAGACACCTTAATAGTGGCAGCGATGAAGGCCGCTTGAATAAAGGCTCTTCTCGCATTTGAAGCACTTTATTCAAAGAGAACTTTTGTATCGAGGGGTGAATCGGTATAATGCTCAACCTCCGGGTCGTTAGCTCAGCCGGTAGAGCAGCGGACTTTTAATCCGTTGGTCGCGAGTTCAAATCTCGCACGGCCTACCAAACATGTCAGGGTCCGGTGAATTACCCGGGCCTTAGCCACCTCCATCACATACCCGAACTTGAAAAGTTTGCCGTCCCCGTTGCCTTACGTTGCTCCAACCTGGCTACCGGGGGGCAATGCGCAAACCATCTACCCCTATCTGCTGCCCGTACCTCCGGTTGTTTACCGGCGCGAACGCTGGGAACTGGATGACGGGGACTTCATTGATATCGACTGGCTGGACGGCACTGCTGGCACACCGCTGGTCGTGTTATTTCATGGACTTGAAGGCAGCTCGTGCAGTCATTATGTCCTGAGCATCATGGGGGCGCTGCGGGATCGTGGCTGGCGTGGCGCGGTCGTGCATTTTCGCGGCTGCTCCGGATCGCCCAACCGATTGCCGCGTGCTTATCACGCCGGAGATTCGGCAGAAATCGACTGGATATTACGCCGGATTAGCGACCAAAACGGGAAAGATAACTCCTCCGTTCCGCTCTACGTGGTCGGCGTATCGCTGGGTGGCAATGCTTTGCTGAAATGGCTTGGTGAGCAAGGCGATCAAGCTTGCCGGATACTCGCCAGCGCGGTGGCAGTTTCCGTTCCCCTGGACCTGGCAGCTGCCGGGCAAGCACTGGATGCTGGCTTCAACCGGCTCTACACCCGCCACTTTCTTGATACCCTGAAACTCAAGGCACTGGAAAAAATTGTTCGTTTCCCCGGCTTGTTTGACGCCACCGCATTAGCCGCATGTACCTCGATATATCAATTCGACAACATTGTGACCGCGCCGCTGCATGGTTTTCGCAATACCGATGAATACTGGAGCCAGTCCAGCAGCAAGCCATGGCTCAGGCATGTCCAGGTGCCCACGCTGGTCATCAATGCCCGCAACGATCCCTTCATGCCCGCTTCCGTGCTGCCTGCATACGCTGACGTTTCATCTGCAGTTACGCTGGAATTCCCTGAACAGGGAGGACACGCCGGATTTCTGAATGCGCCGTTTCCAGGCAGGCTGACGTGGCTACCGGAAAGAATAATCAGCTTCTTCCGCAATCAGGTTGGTTGAAACGCCAAGTTTCGACAACATTCTTTTCAAATATGGACCACGTCCCTACGCGCAATTACAGTAGCCGTGCCACGAAAGCATTCTCGATGTTGCCTGTCAAAGGAATCTTGACCCGGTAGCCGCTGCCCGGCGCAACCTCGACCGTTTCGCCATCAAGATTCTGCATGCGCGCAAGTTCGATCACCCTGTTGCCGGAAGGATGGATGATTTCCAGCCGGTCACCCACCTGAAAACGGTTTTTCACCAGTACTTCGGCCATGCCGTTGACTACATCGAGGCCGGTGATGTCGCCCACATACTGGCTGCGATTTGATTCCGAGTGCCCGCGCAGGTAGTTTTGCGTGTCGCTGGCGTGATGCCGCTGGTAGAAGCCGTCGGTATAGCCGCGATTAGCCAGCCCCTCCAGTTCGCCCAGCAGGGAAGGATCCAGAGGATTCCCTGCCACCGCATCATCTATTGCCTTGCGGTAAACCTGCGCGGTGCGGGCAACGTAATACACCGACTTGGTGCGGCCTTCAATTTTCAGCGAATCCACGCCGATTCTGACCAGCCGCTCGACGTGTTCCACCGCCCGCAGGTCTTTGGAATTCATGATGTAAGTGCCGTGCTCGTCTTCCATGATGGGCAGTAACTGGCCGGGGCGCTCTTTCTCCTCGATCAGATAAACCTGATCGGCGGCAGGATGCCGTTTGATTTTGTCACCGCCATTTCCACTGGCGGCCAAGCCCGTTTGCCCGTTTGCTTGCATCAGCGCCTGACTGAAATCGAAATCAATTTTTTGTACATGCCGTATGTCGCCGCTGGCGTCCTCTTCGGCCGGTTTAACCTTGTAATCCCAGCGGCAGGAATTGGTGCAGGTGCCTTGATTGGGATCACGATGATTGAAATAGCCTGACAACAGGCAGCGCCCTGAATAAGCGATGCATAATGCGCCGTGGACAAATACTTCCAGCTCCATGTCGGGGCACAACTGGCGAATTTGCTCGACCTCATCAAGCGACAATTCACGTGACAGAATGACCCGCGTCAGCCCCATTTTCTGCCAGAACTTTACCCCCGCGTAATTCACCGTATTGGCCTGGACGGAAAGATGTATCGGTACTTCCGGCCATTTTTCCCGCACCAGCATGATGAGTCCGGGGTCGGCCATGATCAGCGCATCCGGTCGCATCGCAATCACCGGCTCCATGTCAGTCAGGTAAGTCTTCACTTTTGCATTGTGCGGAATGATGTTGCTGGCAACGAGAAATTTCTTGCCCATGGCGTGCGCTTCGGTGATACCCGTGCGCAACTGCTCCAAACCGAATTCATTGTTGCGGGCACGCATGGAATAACGCGGCTGACCGGCATAAACCGCATCCGCACCAAAGGCGTAGGCGGCACGCATTTTATCGAGCGAACCAGCAGGGAGTAAAAGTTCGGGGACTTTCAACATGGTGTAGAATTAAAAATGATTTTTAACGTTTGGTGGTGAGTTTGCAGTCAGGTCACGAAATCGAATTTAACCGCAACTAAATACAGAACACTCGGCACCGAATTGTAACACCATGCCCGCCACTCCCACTTTCATCCACCTGCGCCTGCACAGCGAGTATTCCATCGTTGACGGCATCGTACGCATCGACGCTGCGGTGGCAAAAACGGTGGCCGACAGCATGCCGGCATTGGCACTGACCGATCTCTCCAACTTGTTCGGCATGGTGAAGTTTTACCAGGCGACGCGTGACAAGGGGATAAAACCGATCATTGGCTGCGATGTCTGGATCACTAATGAAACCGACCGTGACAAGCCCGCACGCCTGTTGCTGCTGTGTCAGTCCTACCCTGGCTACCTGCTGTTGTGCCGCCTGCTGTCGCGCGCTTACCGTGAGAATCAGCACCGCGGACGACCCGAGATCCGCAAATCCTGGTTTAACCAAAACGAAAGTGGAACAGATGGATTAATCGCCTTGTCCGGTGCACATCTTGGCGATATCGGTCTGGCCTTGGCGCAAAGCAATCTGGTTCAAGCCGAAGTGCTGGCACGAGAATGGGCGCAATTGTTCCCTGAACGCTTTTATATTGAAGTACAACGCGTCGGGTCCGCCAATGAAGAGGCTCTGGTGCAGCGTTCACTGGTGCTGGCATCAGCCCTGCATCTGCCGGTAGTGGCGACACAACCGGTGCAGTTTCTGAGTCCTGACGATTACAAGGCACACGAGGCGCGGGTATGCATCGCCGAGGGCTACGTGCTGGGCGACCGCCGCCGCCCAAAGAATTTCACTGAACAGCAGCATTTCAAGACCCAGGCAGAAATGGCCGAGCTATTCGCCGACATTCCGGCGGCACTCGCCAACAGCGTGGAAATCGCCAAGCGCTGCAATCTCATACTGGAGCTGGGCGTCAACCGCCTGCCACTGTTCCCTACTCCGCATAACGAAAGCCTGGAGCAATATCTGCATGATCAAGCTCTGACAGGCCTGGAAGAGCGCATGCAGGTACTCTTCCCTGATGCTGCCGGGCGCACTGCGCAAATCCCGAAATATCGTGCACGACTGGATTTCGAGGTGTCCACCATCATCCAGATGGGATTCGCCGGATATTTTCTGATCGTCGCCGATTTCATCAACTGGGCCAAGCACAATGGAGTGCCGGTAGGTCCGGGGCGAGGCTCCGGCGCGGGCTCTCTGGTCGCATATTCTCTCGGCATTACTGACCTGGATCCCCTGCGTTACGATTTGCTGTTCGAGCGTTTTCTCAATCCGGAACGGGTGTCCATGCCTGACTTTGATATCGATTTCTGCCAGGACGGACGGGAACATGTGATCGAATACGTGAAACAGAAATATGGTGCCGAGAGCGTTTCACAAATCGTCACTTTCGGCACCATGGCGGCAAAAGCAGTAGTACGGGATGTCGGGCGGGTGCTGGATCTGCCTTACAACTTTGTCGATCAGCTGGCGAAGCTGGTGCCGTTTGAACTCGGCATGACCCTGAAAAAAGCGCGGGAAATAGAACCACAATTGAACCAGCGCGTGCAACAGGAGGAGGGAGTGCGTGACCTGCTGGAACTGGCTGAACGCTTGGAGGGGATTGCCCGCAATGTCGGGACCCACGCTGGCGGGGTACTGATTGCGTCGGGCAAGATCACGGATTTTTGCCCGATCTACTGCGCGGAATCAGGCAATTCGGCAGTAAGCCAGTTGGACAAAGACGATGTGGAAAAAATCGGCTTGGTGAAATTCGATTTCCTGGGACTGCGCACCCTGACCATACTTGACTGGACCGTCAGATACATCAGACAACGGGATGCGGGGGGAAGGGAACAAAAGATCGACCCTAGCAAAACCGATGCTGGTCAGAATATTACTCAGCCCGAAATTACAGATTCTGCACTCTTCCGCTTGGAGAATCTTCCTCTGGACGATCCCGCTACTTACGCGCTGCTGCGGCAAGGCAACGCCGTGGGAGTGTTTCAGTTTGAATCGCGCGGCATGAAAGATCTGCTGCAGAAGGCTAAACCAGACTGTTTCGAAGATATCATCGCGCTGGTTGCGCTGTATCGCCCGGGACCGATGGACTTGATCCCTGAATTTACAGAACGTAAACATGGCAAGCGGGTGGATTACCTTGATCCGCGCTTGCAACCCATACTCGGCCCCACTTACGGCGTGATGATTTACCAGGAACAGGTGATGCAAATCGCCCAGGTGATAGGCGGTTATAGTCTGGGCAGCGCCGACCTGCTGCGACGGGCGATGGGCAAGAAAAAGGTCGAGGAAATGGCGCAGCAACGCGATATCTTTGTCGCCGGTGCAATCAAGAACGATTTGTCTGAACGCAAAGCGGCAGAGCTTTTTGGTTTGATGGAAAAGTTCGCAGGCTACGGTTTCAATAAATCGCACGCAGCGGCTTATGCCTTGATTGCATTTCAGACCGCCTACCTCAAGACACATTACCCGGCGGAATTCATGGCCGCCACCCTGTCGGCCGATATGGACGACACCGACAAAGTACACTCATTCTTTGAAGACGGCGTTGCCAATGGTCTCACCATTCTGCCGCCCGACGTTAACCTGTCTGGTTATCGCTTCGTGCCCATGGACGAAAAAACCATCCGCTATGGCTTGGGAGCAATAAAGGGAACGGGTGAATCGGCGATAATCTCCATCATCAAGGCGCGTGATCGGGACGGACCCTACACCGATTTATTTGATTTCTGCCGCCGGGTGGACAAACGCATCGTTAACCGCCGCGTGGTGGAATCACTCATCCGTGCCGGCGCGTTTGATTCCGTCAATACTCACCGTGCAAGTCTGCTGGCGTCGGTCGGCATCGCACTGGAATCTGCCGAGCAGATCAGCCGTACCGCCAACCAGGTGAGTCTATTCGGCGAAGGTGACGGGGCAGCAGAACAACCCCACTTGGTTGATGTGCCGCAGTGGTCGGAGAAGGAGAAGCTGCAGAACGAGAAACTGGCGCTGGGATTTTATTTAAGTGGCCACCCGTTCAATGCTTATGCGGATGAGTTGCAACATTTCGTGCGCACCCGGCTCGACCGGTTATATCCCCAGAAGGAACCGCAACTTCTGGCAGGTGTCGTCTACGCCATCCGCACACAGATGACTCGGCGGGGCAAGATGGGGATGGTCGTGCTGGATGATGGTCATGCACGGGTAGAGATGGTGGTGTACAACGAACTGTTCGAGTCCCTTCGCAATTGGCTGAAGGAAGACCAATTGCTGCTGGCCGAGGTCAAGGTAAACAGCAGAGGGGGCGACGAGGAAAATGGGGGCGGGCTGCGTATTATCGCTGACAAATTGTATGATCTCGCTGATGCCCGCTCACGCCATGCCAAGAGTGTGAAACTCCACTGCAATGGGTTGGCAAACGCCGGCAAGCTTAAAGAATTGCTCGCACCCTATCGTAGCACTGGCAATCCGGGAAATCCTGATAACAGCGGTGGTGACAACCGTTGCTATTGTCCGGTATCGGTGGTTTACCGCAACCAGGATGCAATGTGTGAACTCGAGTTGGGTGATGCCTGGCGTGTGAGTCTGCACGATAATCTGCTGCAATCGCTGTCAGCCCATTTCCAGACGGAAAATGTTAGAGTGATTTACTGATGGAGCAACATTGACCATGGGCGAAGCACCGAGCATCCGGGCCAAAAAACAGGGTAGTGTTTGACATTCACTCGGGTCTGGCATAGAATTTGCGGCTTTCTTTGAACATGCAGGCAGGCTTTGTGAAAACCTTTTCAGCTAAACCACATGAAGTAACACACGACTGGTTCGTGATCGATGCAACCGACAAGGTGCTGGGCCGTCTCGCGGCCGAAATTGCACACCGTCTGCGCGGAAAACATAAGCCGATATTCACTCCCCACGTGGACACCGGTGATTTTATCGTCGTGGTCAATGTCGATAAGCTGCGAGTAACCGGCAACAAGGCGGAAGATAAAATATACTACCGGCACAGCGGCTACCCCGGTGGCATTTACCAGACCAACTTCACCAAAATGCATGCGCGCTTTCCGGGGCGGCCACTGGAGAAAGCGGTCAAGGGCATGCTGCCTAAGGGTCCGCTAGGCTACGCCATGCTGAAGAAGCTGAAGGTTTATGCCGGTGCCACCCACCCCCACGCGGCACAACAGCCGCGACAACTCGAGGTCAGAGCTTAATATATGAGTACAAATTATAATTATGGTACCGGCCGGCGCAAAAGCGCGGTAGCACGGGTATTCCTCAAACCCGGCAAAGGTGCGATTACGGTCAACGACAAGCCGGTGGATGAATATTTTTCCCGCGAAACTGGTCGCATGGTGGTTCGTCAACCGCTGGAATTAACCGGCAATCTTGCGACCTTCGACATCATGATCAATATCCACGGCGGCGGCGAATCAGGCCAGGCTGGAGCAGTACGCCACGGCATCACTCGGGCGTTGATTGATTTCGACGCTACACTCAAACCCGTATTGAGCAAGGCTGGGCTGGTCACGCGCGATGCGCGTGAGGTGGAGCGGAAAAAAGTCGGTCTGCGCAAGGCGCGTCGGCGCAAGCAGTTTTCCAAGCGATAAATTTTTCGCATATACCGGAAAAGCCGCCCGCTTCTGGCGGCTTTTTTGTTTGTTGCTTATAATCGGTGGACTGATTCTTTCCTGCAAAGCGGGCAAGACGGGCAGAATACCGCATGAACGCTGTTCACCCCGCAAAACCATGGAGACTCCATGATCAAAGTTGGCATCGTTGGCGGAACCGGATACACCGGCGTCGAGTTGTTACGTATTCTATCGCAGCACCCTGAGGTGCAGATACAGGCAATCACCTCGCGCCAGGAAGCCGGCGTGGCTGTGGCAGATCTGTTTCCCAGTTTGCGTGGGCGGGTGGCGCTCAAATTTTGTGACCCGGCCGAAGCTGCGCTGGAGAACTGTGCCGTGGTGTTCTTCGCCACGCCCAATGGCATTGCCATGCAACAGGTCAGATCGTTACTCGACGCAGGAGTGCGGGTGATAGATTTGGCTGCCGATTTCCGCATTAAGGATGTGGCGGTATGGGAGAAATGGTACGGTATGCCCCATGCCTGTCCGGAACTAGTGGCAGAGGCTGTCTATGGCCTGCCTGAGATCCATCGCGACAGGATCAGGAAAGCACGGTTGGTAGCGAATCCCGGCTGCTACCCCACTGCGGTGCAACTGGGTTTTCTTCCCTTGATTGAGGCTGGCATAGTAGATGTGGATCATCTTGTCGCCGATGTGAAATCCGGCGTTTCCGGTGCGGGGCGTAAGGCAGAAGTACACACGTTATTTGCCGAAGCTTCTGACAATTTCAAGGCTTATGGGGTACCGGGTCACCGTCATCTGCCAGAAATCAGACAAGGGCTGTCCAATATGGCAGCAAAGCCGGTCGGACTTACGTTCGTACCGCATCTCACCCCAATGATCCGGGGCATACACGCCACACTCTATGCCAGACTTACCACAAATACTGATTTACAGGCCCTGTTTGAACAGCGTTATGCCAACGAACCGTTTGTTGACGTACTTCCTGCAGGCAGTCATCCCGAAACCCGCTCAGTGCGCGGCTCCAATCTCTGCCGCATTGCGGTGCATCGTCCCCAGGGAGGCGACACGGTAGTGGTATTATCGGTAACGGATAATCTGGTCAAGGGCGCGGCGGGACAAGCGGTGCAGAAT
>Ga0163199_1001406_pt1 | contig 15048 bp, 8 predicted proteins | sample PL_2010_150m_FD_113537 | JGI IMG/M metagenome (GOLD analysis project Ga0163199, IMG submission 113537) | Freshwater microbial communities from Powell Lake, British Columbia, Canada to study Microbial Dark Matter (Phase II) - PL_2010_150m | ecosystem: Environmental > Aquatic > Freshwater > Lake ... | reverse complement strand
GGCAGCAGGAACAAAGATCAGGGTTCCCACAGCCATAATTATCAGGCCCAACATAATGCCCGACTTGAATCCGGTTTTCACCAGAATCCATGAAGATGGCAATGCCATTAATGCATAGGAGATGTAAAATGCAAAGGCTACAAATACTGCCTGAAAGTTGGTAAGTTCACAGGAAATCTGGAGGTATGGAATTAATATCCCGTTGAGCCAGGTTACAAATCCGAAAATAAAGAATAATGCACCAATAATGCTGATTGATAACAAATATCCATTTTTATTGGTTGCAGCCGGTGAGTTCATAAAAGGGAGTTTTGTTAGGTTCAAACACAAAACTATCTCTGTTACAATTTAATAAAAATATGTTTCCTATGAAGGATGTATGCAGGAATAAATAGTATCCCGACATATATCAGCGCATACACCATGCTGACGAATTTGGGTGCACCAATTAGTGATGTAAAGAGATTGCAGAAATGTTCATTTAAACTGCTTCCTCCAATTTTAAGCCCATAAAACAGCAGGGCGAAAATATCAGCCAGAACATAAATGGAGATTGCATTGGATCCATATATCACGCCAAATTGCGCAGATTTCTTATATTGAAGGATATCAACCAGAAAGATTGAAGCTGCAAGCGTCATACAAGCCATTCCTGATGTAAACAGGACAAAAGAGCTGGTCCATAGATTTTCATTTAACGGGAAAATCCAGTTCCAGACTACCCCAGCGATGGTTGCTATAAATCCGATGGTAAACAGATAGATCACCTTATATTCCTGTGATTTTACTTTCAATAATAAGGTTCCTGCCAGCATACCGGTGATCCCTGTAACTATGGAAGGGAAGGTGCTCAGGATTCCTTCCGGATCCCAGTTTCCCTGCCACATTTTACCGGGCAGAAATTTTTGGTCGATCCAGGCCGCCAGGTTCGATCCGGGTTCAAGCATAACTTTACCATAGCCCGGGGTTGGAATCAGATTCATGGCAAGCCAGTACAGGATCAGGATCAGAGCGCCGATGATGGCCTGGGTTTTCCATCGGGTATTCAGGAAAATGATGCCGCAAACCAGGAATACAATGGCGATCCTGTGTAAAGTGCCTGTATACCGGAGATCTGCGAAATTGAAATCCGGAATTAATCCTAATATATTTAATAACATTCCAACCGCGAATATCTTCAAAGCACGGGTGATCAGTTTAGGATATAACTTTGATGGGCTCATGCCGGCATCGAGTCTTTTGGTGTAGGCAAAGGCGATGGCAACTCCAACGATAAATAAAAAGAAAGGAGCAATAAGATCGGTGGGAGTTATTCCATTCCAATGGCTATGCTTAAGCGGTGCAAATACATTATCCTCATTTCCGGGAAAATTAACTAAAAGCATTGCTGCTATGGTAATTCCACGAAAAGCATCGAGCGAAATCAGTCGCCCGCTGCTTTCATTAAGGGTTACGTTTTTCATAGGTTATATCGGTTAGGTTAATTGATTGCAAACAATTCGCTGGATTTTCAGAATCGCTTCAGCAAAGCTTTCCATATCTTCTTTCGTTCCAAGCATCGCATGCTGCATGATCCACACGGCTTCCTCATAACAGGCCTTTTCGGTTACCGGGCAACAAACATTCGTATAGTCAACATATTCAGGAATGGCATAGCAGAAAATATTTTTTTTCTGAAATACAGGCTGCCTATACAAGGGTTCCGGATAGCCCATAAAGGAGGGAACTCCTTCGGCTGCCAGCATTTTGGCAAACTCGGATTTTGGCAGGTTATTAAATTTCGATTTGTCGTATCTGAAGATATACAGATGGTAGGTATGTAATGTCTCTCCATGTCCGCGTTTCAGGGGTGAAATCCCATCAATTTTTTCAAGAAGCGAATTGAGATATAAACCGTTTTTATTGCGCAGATGAGTCTGTTCATCAAGGCGTTTTAGCTGATGCGATAAAAGAACCGACTGCAGTTGGGTTATCCGGTAATTGCAGCCCAGGTTGTGGTGCTCGTACCATTGTCCTCCTTCTACACGCCCGACATTGCGCAGGGAATTTACCAAATCAAAAATTTCCTTATTGTTTGTAATCACTATACCTCCTTCACCACTGGTCAGGTTTTTTGATGACTGAAAGCTGAAGCAACCTGCATCGCCGATACTGCCAAGTTTCTTCCCTTTGTATTCTCCACCGTGCGCATGACAGGCATCTTCTATGACCTTCAGATTATGTTTCCGGGCGATGGCCATCAATGCATCCATGTTGCAGGCCTGCCCTGCAAAATGCACCGGGATCATTGCCTTTGTACGTGGGGTGATAGCTTTTTCAACAGCTGCAGGATCAAGGTTGTAGGTATCCGGCTCAATATCGGCAAACACCGGAACACAATTAGCTTCCATCACAATTGATGCAGTGGCAATGAAGGTATATGGCGGAACAATAACTTCATCGCCGGGACGTACTCCGCATGCCATAAGCGCGAGGCGCAGGGCAACAGAGCCGTTAACGCAACTAACAGCATATTTCGTTCCGCAGAATTCGGAAAACTCTTTTTCGAAGGATGCGACATATCCGTCACAATTCGGATTTCCCCATTCACCGCTCCTGATAATTTCAGCTACAGCATTCACTTCTGCCTCGTCAAAAATGGGCCAGGGAAAGCTGCGGCCAACTGTTTTTGGTCCCCCGGAGAGGGCTAATTTTTCTTCTTTCATTTTAATTGAGTTATTTTTTATTTTGATTGTTTATCCGCTTTGAACAAGTCAATTTCTTTTTTTACCACATTAGGCACAATAGTTCACAATAGAAGAAAAAACAATGATATTTGAACTGTATGCCATATTACCAAGAGGATACTATTGTGACCTAATGTGTCTAATGTGGTTTATTTTGTTTTCAAATGATCATAACAAATTTTAATGGTCAGAAGTGCCGATTCGGGGGTGCATTCAACCAGTGAGGTCATCGACTCCAGGCATTCTGTAAAGTATTCGACTTCGCTGCTGAATCCTTCATTGGCATCGCCTGCAGGCACCAGTTTTGCTTCAATATCTGTTGAAATACTGATGGTTTCAGGCTTTAAGCTGGTATACAAAACACTTGCTTTCTCAAACTGTGCAGCAAACCCTGCCTGAAAAGGGAAAGTAGAATGGAAGGTATTGCCGCCCTCAATCTTAACATCAACACCTGAATGATCATACCTCCAGAATGCGCTTACATAATCATGATTGCTCAGTTTTCCCGGAAGGACAATGCTTTTGATGGAATCTGGTTGTCCCAGTACTGATTGCACAAAGTCGATATCATGAATGATCAGGTCAAACAAGGCGCCGCCCGATGACCCGAAAGTGACCTGTTTTTCCTTCCATTGACCCCATGCAGGCAAGCCTGAAAATCTGGAAAGTAAGAGGAATTTTAAGGCACCGAATTCTCCCAAACTGATCCACTGTTTTAACTGCCGGTAGGCTGGCATAAAACGCACTACATGGCCCACCATCAGCAGAAGATTTTGCTGCCTGGCAAGCTTAATCAGTGCTTCTCCCTGCGGAATTTCCAAACAAAATGGTTTTTCCAGAAATACATGATTGCCGGCATTTAAAGCCTTTTCAGCCATCTCAAAATGCAGGTCGGTATGCACACAAATAAAGATGGCATCTGTATGTTCATGAAGGAGGCAATCATCCATAGTTGAATAAATCTTGATTCCACTGAACAATTCTCCTGAAATATTCCCGGTCGAAAAATTCCCAACCTGGTCCCTGAGATTTTTCTCAATATTTTCGATGTTTTTATCAACAATGGCAACTAATTGAAGGCGTTTATTTTTTAGAATATTGATGGTATGGGTCAATCCCATAAACCCAAAACCAACCAGGGCTACTTTTTTCATTTCCAATGTTGTTAAGATCATATTTCGTTTTCTCACTATTGTCAAGGGATCGGTTTTATCTCAACTCTATGCTTCTTCCAGGTCTCCCACTGGCCGAAAAAGCCCGCAGTTTTACCGTTCCTGTTATTCTTACCGGCCCTGTATAAACGGGTGAATCAATGGTCGGTAACGACCCATCAACCCTATAGTGAATGGTAAGTCCGGGGTAAGCAATATTGGCCTTCAACATACCATTGTCAATTATTGCCCCTGGCAATGGGATCCTGTAGTTAAATCCGCCAAATAGATGATCCAGTCGCGGAAATTCCCGCTGGCCGATCCGATTGGCAAATTCATTCCAGTCCGTATCAATCTTGCGGATCCTGCTTTTCATATCAGGATCTGATTCCCAGGATGGTGCTGCGGCCCAGGCCTTTTCAGCAAAAGCGAATAATTTTGGCAAAACGTAATACTCCATCATATCCTGGCCTTTCACTGTTTCAGTCCACAACTGTGCCTGCAGACCCAATATTTTTTTACGGTTCTCCGGTTGCAGCCGTTCCATGGAAGGATAGAAATCTTCCTTTCCGGTAACCTGACCGTATTGATCGTAAACCGCGGATTTAAATGCATCGAAGGGAATAAGAACAAAGGGATCGCGCGCATCCTGGAAGCCAGCCCAGTATAGACCGGGTTCCCGGGGATCGGTATTGTAGGAGAGATCAAAGTACAGGTTTGTTACATTGCATAGAACTACAGCGTATCCTGCATTGGCAATCCGGTATCCAAGGTCCAGGTTATTGCCGGTATTGTCCCATACATAGGGGATTACATTTTTACCGACAAACTCCGGGTTGACTGTGACATTACCGGTAGAATCCTTGTTAAGTGCCACCTCTTCCCATCCGCCGATTTTCAGGTTATATTTTGCCAGTATTCCCAGTAACCGATTAAAGAAAAAAGCTTGCAGGTTACGCGGATTACTGATTTCGGGATGTGACTTCAGCAGTTTCCGGCACTCAGGAGATTTAGCCCAAGCTCCCTGAGGTACTTCATCTCCTCCGGTGTGCAGAAGGGTGAATTCAACACCGGCTTCACGGTACATCTCTTTTATATCCTGAACCACCGTTTCATAAAAATGATAGGTGGATTCCAGGGCAACACAAGCAATATTATCTTTATAGAGCTGGGCCGAACTATAGACAGAATGATCATCGGGATCAATCAGCCGGAATTCTTCAGCAGCCTTTTTATCACCCCGGCCTGCATAACTCCTGTACCTGGCTTCCATGGATTTAATGGCAGCACGGGCATGACTGGGAAAACAAATTTCAGGAGCTATCTTTATGTGCCTTTGACTGGCATAGGTAAGAATTTCTTTAAAATCGTTCCGCGAATAATACCCGGTGCCGTGATTATCTTCAGCCTCCGGGAAAGGACCTGAACCAAACGAAGGAGGCAGCCAGCCTGTATCATCCAGCGTGTGGCCCCGCTTGCTTCCAACCTGGGTTAATTCGGGCAGGCCTTTGATCTCGATCCGCCAGCCTTCATCTTCAGTTAACCGGAAGTTAAGATGATTGATTTTATAACAAGCCAGCAGGTCGATTAATTTCAATACTGCTTCTTTTTTCTGAAAATTACGGGAAACATCCAGTAAAAAGCCACGAAAATGAAACCGGGGTGCATCTGTAATCTCAATGGAATTAATGCTTAGCGATTCGACAGGTTGGGGAAGAAAATTCAACGGGAGGAGTGCAAGCATGCTTTGAATCCCATAAAAAACCCCTGCGGCATCACCACCGGTTATACAGATACCCTCTTCCTGGTTTATGCTCAGTTTGTAGGCTTCTTCCCTGGATCCATTCACCATGACATCAGATGTTTTCAGCACGATGGATTCAGGACCTTTTCCGACTCCCTCTTTTTTTGTCAGTTTAATACCTGTAAGATTCTCAATGTATGTGGTAAGATATTCTGCCTCCTGCTGTAATTCCTTGCTGAAATATAAGATGGTTGATCCTGATATCCCGACACTCCCGGTCCCTAAAAGGCTCGCAAAAGGAGTTGGGATGATTTTACCTACCTTATCCAAAGGCAAGGGTGTGATTAAGCAGTTCATGGTATATTCGTTATTTGGGGTCGGAATGGTTCGTATAAATCCCGGATCTGAAAATAGTTTATCCATTTCCGTGAAAGGTTTGACAGTATAATTTTTGACAGTTACAATCAACGGCTGACCTTTCCTTTCGTTCAGGACAATGTAAATGCCATTGGGTGCATCAGCTTCCTTAAGCATGATACCCTGATAACCATATTCCAATACAAGCGTATCTCCGGGTGGAAGCAAAAAAGTTTTACCAGGAATAAACCTATAAAAATCACCGTTGATATGTTCAACCATTCCTTTTGTTGAATCCAGCATAGCAATGGGTTCCAGAGTAGCCTGATTGAAATACATAATCCAGCCATTCTTGCCAATAGTCCTGTTGCCATCATTGATAAAGGTGAAAGCGGTTCTGCATTGCTCCTTCCCGCCCATCGAATTTCCCAATAATTCCCAGATAATCTTTAACTTATCGCTTTGTTCCTTTTCAAGTCCCTCAGAACCTGAACAGCTCGTCATCAGATAAACACACGATGATACTATTATCAAGGCCTTAACGCAGGAAAATACCTTCATTACATTTTAATTTAGTTATAAACGGAATTAACCACAATAGACACATTAGGTCACAATAGCATCCTCCAGGTAATGTGTCATAAAGTTCAGCTTTCATTGTTTTTTATCTATTGTGAACTATGTGCCTAATGTGGTTAAATAATACAGATTTTCCATAATTTGCTTTAAAAATTAGCTGTAACTACCTTTACCGCCACTATTTTAACAGGTCCTATCAAGCCTGATGCAGGCAATGGTTTAAATCCAAACTCCCGGGGAATATCTTTAATTATTGCGCTGTTACCAAACCGTGAAACAAGATCTTCGGGAACAGGTGGTGGTTCTTTCATTGCTGATACCCGATTGATCAACGTGTTGGTAACCAATATCACTAATTTGTTGTCACCTTCTTTTACAACTCCGGTTACATCCAGCTTTTGATCCCGCATCCAGGTGGTCCCAATATTTTTATCATTTAAAATCACTTCTGCAATATTTCCTACTTTTCCTAAATCGAGAAATAGTTTAAGCTCTTTTTTGATGTAGTCGGATGAAAGGGTAAAGTTTGTTTCATACCGGCCTGTCCCACTGAAATTTCTCGTTAACGGGTCATCAGTCCATGAATACAGAAAATCAGACTGTTTGGCAGATAGCGGAAAATCATTTCCTTTCAGTTCAATACTCCATTTTCCGGAGATCAGATAAGGAGCCGGAATTCCTGAAATCGTTGAGGTTACCGTTTTCTCAATGTTATGTGATTTTATGGAAGCGGAGTATGTCCCGTTTTGCAGGGCATAGGCTTTTATTTCGTTCTGATTGGCTTCAAGGATTTGATAAAAATCGGTTTTTGTCACATAAGTATCAGGTTCACCGGGGGAAAATTCGATAAACGCCGATTGATAGGGAGCGAGGTTGAGCGGTACTTTAATTCCTTCTTTTGTTTCGCTAAAATTGAGAATGGGAGTGATTTCACCGGTATATGGATTCCAATTCCGAAGCACCTTATTTTTCATGCGGAAAGTGACCGGGATGGTGCTCTGTTTATCCTGGATATTGCAAACAAAGTAAATATCCTTCTCTGCCACTTTCCGGTGAATAAAGGCTAGCCCTTCGTTTTTGCGCATTCCTTCCCAGGCAAAATCGATCCCGAAATCGGGAGCAATATGTTTGCGGATAGTCTCCAGAAAAGGATCGAGCGTACTGCTGCGTTTATCCCACCATATCCGGCGGTCGATTACATTTTTAAGCTGATAGGTCCTCCCTTTCCCATAGAAATTTATCAAAACACCTTCTTCGGGCTTAGTTTCATTAAGGCCATATGGGTTACCTGCATTCCCTTCTGGTAATTTTGGTTTATTGAATAAATTATTGGTAAGGTCTTTAACCTTTTCGTCAGTTTGCTGGTAATCTAAATAACCCGTAGATTTTTCAGGCAAACGTTCCAATGCGATGACCACACCACCCATATCAACATATTTCTCAATGAATTGGAGCGTTTTCAAAGGAATGGTCTCTACATTGGGAAGGATGAGCAGTTTGTATTCAAGATTCAGAATTTTAATTTTCCCATCTTCGATCCTGGCCCTGTTTTGTAAGGCATCATCATTAATCAGATCGTAATCATAGCCGTTTGAAATGAGAAGATTACCAAGTTCTCCCCAATCGAATTCGCGTGTCCACTTGCGCGGATTCAATACATTTAAAGCCCATTGGTTTGCCAAAGGGGAATATAGTGCGATGTCGGGTGCAAAATCGCCCTGCCTCAGCAAATAGGAGCAACGGGCGATATATTCAGCCAGCTTTGGATAATAGTCCCACCAAACATTTTGAGGTTGGATATAAGCTGCGAAGGGCAGTGAACGTGTCGGTGAAACAATTTTCTCGGGAGAATAATTAAATCCGTGATTGTAAAATTTTGAAGCTCCCGACAGGAGATAACCGTCGCTGGCAATCTTTAATTCTTCAAGTGTTTCGCGATATCGTTCCCAATGAATGAAAGTATAAACTTCAGCTGAAACAATTTTCCGGCCATAGATATGTGCTCCCGATGCAACATATTTCTTCGGCCCAATTCTTGTATCGAACCAGTCGGCAGCATCTTTTTCTCCTGCTGTAATCTCCATTTCAGGGATATTGGTCATCCCCGATGCTTCGATGTTATCTGTATTAAAACCATACGGTTGAATCCGGCCTTGAATATGATGAGCCTCGCACCATTCCAGAAAAGTCTTGAAAAAAACATTTAATCCTTTTTGATGCAAAAAATCATTCACATCAAACCTGATTTTCGGCGAAATATCGCTTACTTCCCACCAGATGGCTGGTAGATAGGGAGTAAGATCATATCCTTTATCAGTTTTAAACTCTTCCAATAATCCTGTCGACCAATTGATGCCGCTCGAAAGGTTCGGCAATTCAAAACTGTCAACGAACAATGATTCAACCGTTTTTCCAAATTCATCGCCAAATTTATTATAAAATTTGTTTCCCAGATATTCACAATATCTTTCCATCGCCCGTTTGCTGAAATGATCGACTGCATTGCCTATCCCATTTTTCTTTAACCAAAACGCCATCAAACGCCAATTTCCTTCAGGTACTTTCCAAACTATTTTATTTCCGGATACATTGCCGGTGAGATTAACAAGCCACTTTTTACTGATCTTTCCATCAGCATCAATCTTGCCGGCGATAGCAGCAAGTAAGGTTTCATTACCTTCAAGTTGTGGGGTGAAATGTTCCCATGATCTTTTAGTTTTGGTCAATCCAACGGGTAAATTTCCATTATAGATTTGATTTCCTGTCAGATCTGTAAAGGTTGGAACCATATCCTTGCTCTTGTCTTCTTCCAAAACCCACTCTCCGCCAATAATCCAGCCCGGACCGCCAAAGTTCAATGAAACTTCCATTCCCAACCGCTTTGCCTCTTTTACCGTATGTTTCAACATCTCCATAAATTCATCGGACAGGTAAGGGATATTCCCTTTTTCGTAGACCGGTTCCATGGTAATTTGTTCAACACCACGGATGCCATGACTGTGCATTTCTTCAAGTTCGCGGGTTATCTCTTCTTTCGAAACCGGATTTCCCGGCCACCACCAACGGGTATGAGGCCAACAATCAGAGGGTGGATTTTTGAATTTTACCTGTAGTGAATCTATTTCAATTCCCGGAGATGTTTGAGCAACAGAAAAGAATACTGTTAAAATAAGGAGTCCCAAAAATAGTATATTTCTTTTCATTTGGTGCGAGTTTAAAAAAGCATTTGTTCTTCTCCTAAATAATTAAAATTGATCGTTTTACACAAAGTAAGATTCTTTCATTCTGAAAGACTAGTGATATTTTGCTCAATTCCAACAGTTAATTAGCCTGATGTAAACATCAAACTGTTGAATCAGTTAATATAACATAATGAATGGACAAAAACCCATTGAATCAATTCAGCCGATTTAAATAAATTTGATTTTCAAAACATCTGATTTTTAGTAATGTCAAAGAATGCTAGTGAAACAATGTGTTAAATTGCGTTTATGCGGGCTGGTTCTTTTTGCAGGATTATTGAATCTTTTTGCATTTTCACAAACTCCTGATCAGTCCCGCAACGGGAAGCTATTGCAAGGTGAGAAATGGCTCCCGTTCAGCTACCCTGAACAGGCTGATTATTATGTTTCCATTAAGGGGGATGATCATTGGTCCGGAACACTGCCGGAACCGAATGCCGACAGAACCGATGGTCCTTTTCAATCCATTGAACGCGCACAAAAAGCGGTACGTGAATTGAAATCCAGGGTCTTTTTCCCGAAAGATCCACCGGTCGAGAAACGTTGGATTGGTTCGCCGCATCCATTGGGGCGGGGGAAAGATATTCTTGTCTATATCCGTAAAGGCCATTATTCTTTAAAACAACCGCTGCTGTTTGTGCCTGAAGATGGCGGCGAAAGAGTTGAAACCAATCTTCCCACTGGCGCCTTCGAATACCATAAACTTAAAGACCATTATGTAACCTATGCTGCTTATCCGGGTGAAAAACCTGTTATTTCATCAGAAGTTCCGGTTTCGGGCTGGAGGAAGACCGGGAACATATGGACTGCCCGATTTGATGCCGACACTGCTGCAATTCTTCTTGTAAATGGTAAAAAACAAGTTGTTGCGCGTACCCCTAACGAAGGATATTTTGTTCCCCCTGCCATATCAAAAACGACCAGTGAACTTTATTTTAAAAAGGAAGATATCAAACCATGGAAAGATATGGAGGACAACCGGGTGGTTATGCTTTTACGCTGGCATACGGGGGTTAATACGATCACAAAAGTGGATGAGAACAACGGGATTGCTTCTTTCAAATCACCTCAGGAGGGAGTTGTTATTGTCCCGCCAAGGTATTATGTCGAAAATGTAAAAGCACTGCTCGATGCCCCCGGAGAGTGGTTTTTCGATAAGAAACTGAAGGAAATAAGCTATATCCCGTCAAATGGGATTATTGATCCGAATCTGGTTAAAGCCGGGGTCCCGGTCATGAACCAATTAGTAGAGGTTCGTGGAAAGATAAGACAACCTGTCCGTAATCTTCGATTTTATGGTTTGACCTTTGAGGGTGCAACTGCCGGGAATAGCGCCATCAGCTATGAGTATACTCATGCCTGTGAATTTGCGGGAGGCGAGGTTCGTTCGTGCAACGGCACCGGAATCTCCATAAAACAGGGTTGTTACCAAACACGTATTCTTGATAACATTTTCGAAACTTTAGATAACGGTGGTATTTATGTAAACGGCCCTGCCAAACCTGGCGATGGAAGGGAAATAATCCGGGAGACAATCATATCCTTTAATAAGTTTTACGATTGCGGAGGAATAAATATCTATGCAAATTATACTTTAATGACAACGATTTCGCATAATTACATTACCAAAACGAGAGGCCGTTACGGGATCGACGTCGGGGGTTGGGCCAATCAGGAAGAGGCTATTGATGGCGGTTATCTTGTTGAATATAACCATCTTGATGATGTTCAACGCGATGCAGATGACTCCGGTGCTATTAAAACTGCCGGAATGACTTTTAATTCCGCTGTAAGAAGAAACCTGATCCATGATGTACGTGCAGGATTCTTTAACGATAATGTTGGTTTCTGGTTTGATAATATGTCTTCGGGCTGGACTGCCGAAGAGAATATCTTTTACAACCTTGAACAGGGTGAAATGAAGCTTTGTGCAGCCCTGATCGAGGACAATATCTACCGGAATAATTTCAAAATCGAAGCCCCCGTTAATGCCCCTGAAACGATTTTTGACGGGGACCCGGTGTTTGCAGTAAGCGGAATGAAGGTTGAGGCTGCTTCAAAATCGGCATCCGGAGCAGTTGTGGCCGGAAGCGTTATTCACCTTTCATCGGATGTTTTTAACCGGGGTGCAACCGGAGCAGCACCTATATATCTTTATCTTGACGGTAAGGTTTATGAAGAAAAACTCTTTCCGGTAGTAAAAAACAACAGCAGAAAAATTGATTTTGAAGTCAGAATTTATGAGGATGGAGACCATCAGCTGGCAATAGGTTCAACGCCATATCAGTCTGTTAAAATTGAAGGGAATAAACCATCAGTTGTTTTTGAAGATATTGAATTGTCAAACAACCGGTTTTTAAAAGGAGAGAAAGTTAAAGCTACTGCTATCGCGAAAAATCTGACTCCTGCAACGCAAAAAATGACTGCTACCCTTTTTCTCGATCATTCGAAAGTTGAAAGCCGTTCGATCGAACTCAAAGAAAATGAGTCACAGGAGATTAGTTTTGAAATTGAGCCTCCGATAGGGATCCATAATTTGCAGATTGAGAACAGTGCGGAAAAAGATCTGACGGTTTTTGAAGGCGTAGCACTTGACATTTCCAAGATGGAAATTCACCAATATTGTTCAGCAAAGGCAAAACCCTATAAAATTGAGGCGGATGCCAAAGCGAACAGGTTTAAAATCACTGCCGGCGGTTCGGATTTTTTCCATGCTGAGGATTCTTACGCGGCTGTTTATTTAAAAGGAATTAAAGGGGATTTCGTGGCAAGTGTAAAAATCAACCGGTTCGGAGATCGTACGCACGAGTGGTTCCGTTCGGGGCTCTTTGTACGCAACGATATTTCTCAAAGTTTTGATGTTCAACCCGGAAGTAAAGGTTCTGTTTTGGTGTTTGGTACACCCGGTCGCGCCGGAATTGAATACGACGAATTTGCAAACGGCTGTATGCACAAAGCCAGTAGTCAGAACCTTCCCGAAAATTCCCAAACACCTGTTTATCTTAAGATTGTACGACATGGTAATAGCTTTAGCGGTTACATAAGTCTTGACGGGAAAAACTGGATAATCGAACGACATACGGTGGATATACCCGGAATTGCTGAAGTAATTGACCTTGGACTGGCAGCGGGAGGACCTGATAAACAACAATACTGGGTTGAGTTTATGGACTGGAACATTGAGGTCGCAAAGTAATATTGATTCCATGATTAAAACATTGTATATCTCTTTGATATTTATTGCCTTACTATTTTTTCCGGGTTGCAAACAATCAGTACAATCACCAAAGGATATCTGGGATCTGGCACTGGCCAGAAAATCGGACTTGCGGATAAGTGTATATGTTACTGCCCAAACTGTTGAGCAGATGTTTACCACTGAAACAGGCCGGCGGGAGGTTCTATCTCTGTTGCGTTGCAATGGAATAACAAAAGTTTATTTTGAGGTTTACCGCAGCGGATTAGTCATTTCGCCCGAGGTAATAAGGAATAGCGTTTTGTTTTTAAAAGAAAACGGATTCGAAGTGGTGGGTGGTATCGCTACCGTGCCGGGAGGTAATTTCGGTGTGGCCCAGGAAGGACTGCTGACCTGGTTCAATTGGCAAAACCCAAAAACTCAACACGACCTGCGAAAAGTAATGGAAGACTCAGCGCCATTTTTCGACACTTTTATAGTTGATGACTTCCTTTGTACTGCCGATACAAGCCTGGAATCGAAGACTGCTAAAGGCGACAGAAGCTGGTCGGAGTACAGGCGGTCACTTTTAACAGAGCTTTCCCAGTCTGTTTTTATAAAACCTGCCAAAGAGAAGAATCCGGCAATTAAAATCATAATCAAATACCCCCAATGGTACGACCGTTTTCATCTTTTCGGCTATGATGTGGTAACTGAACCAAAACTGTTTGATGGGGTGTGGGTAGGAACTGAAACACGCGGACAATATACCCAGCGTTATGGTTTTGTTCAACCCTACGAAGGATTTATAAATTTCCGCTGGATCTCGACCATGGCAGGAAATAAAGTCGGAGGTGCATGGTTCGATCATGGAGATTGTACCGATATTGATTTTATTGAACAGGCTTACCAGTCGGTACTTGCCGGAGCAAAAGAACTGGTCATTTTCAATTTCGACAGTTTTGTAACCGGCCATCCTGGCCATCATCTCCTGCGGCAAGATTTTAAAAAACTAGCCGGTTTAGCTGAAGCAATAGCAGAAAACCCTGTTCATGGTGCTGTAGGATATAAACCACCCAATAGCGATGCCGGAGGTGATCTTTATCTGTTGGACTACATTGGAATGTTTGGCGTTTCACTTGTCCCTGATTCGAAATACCCCGAAAAAGCCCAGGTAATTTTCTTGCCAACCCAAGCCGCAACCGACCAAGAGATTCTGCTGAAAATAATGAAATCTCTGGATAAAGGGACTAAAATAATAATGACAACGGGTTTTATTGCAAATGCTATTGGCGGCGAAAAGCTGGCGCATCTTGCCCAAATCAAATGGCCTCTGCCAATCGTGCCAACTGTATCAGAAACAATAATCTCTGAGGGCCATCCACAAAAGTTGAAATTCCCATTAACCCTCGAATATCAAATCATACCGGATGGTGCCAATATTCTTCTGCAGACAACAGATTCAGCCAATAGTCCTTTCCTGATCCAGAACCAAAATAGAACTATTTATGTGCTTAATTCACCTACTTTTTCTCAAAAAGATTTTGATGCGGTGGGCGAAGTTTTGCTTTGCCCGCGACAATTAGGGTTGCTCGAGCTTCCGAAACCATGGATTAATACCATACGTTCTGCATTTCGTTCGGAAGATGAACCTGAGATTGATGCGCCTTCCCGGGTATCCATGCAACAATTATCCAATCGCAGCTTAATTCTACATAATTACAATCAGGAGAATACGACCGTAAACATTCGGCTTCCACAGGTAGCAGATTATTCTGATGGCTTCACAGGAAAACCAGTACCATCAGAAGGGAGAGATATCAAATTAGTAATGGCGCCTCGCTCACGTATTTGGATCAGGATGAATAATAAATAGAAACGCGATGAAAAATCTACTATTAATCACAAGTCTATTTTTCTTTCTAGCAATCAGTATTCCTTCAAAAGGAGATAATCTGACTGCCAATGTATCGGCTATTGACATTACTCCACCGATAGAAATGAAATATGCTTTGGGTGGTTACGGCGAACGGATGAATAAGCCGGCAGAAGCAATCCACGACCGCATTTGGGC
>Ga0163199_1001404_pt1 | contig 15052 bp, 10 predicted proteins | sample PL_2010_150m_FD_113537 | JGI IMG/M metagenome (GOLD analysis project Ga0163199, IMG submission 113537) | Freshwater microbial communities from Powell Lake, British Columbia, Canada to study Microbial Dark Matter (Phase II) - PL_2010_150m | ecosystem: Environmental > Aquatic > Freshwater > Lake ... | reverse complement strand
GGTGAATCGATTGATCAGTTCAGCGACGAATCAGTTGACTCAACCCACGAGGGAATAGTCAGTGTTGAAAGCAAGGAAGTGGAGGATTTTACTGCTATCACCGGATTGACGGTTGCCAGGCTGGAAGGAGAAAAGATCAGGATAACACCGCGGGCAAGGAATAGAGCCAAAGAGCTAGGGATCAGTTTTGAAGGTATACAAGGATCAGGTCCGGAGGGCAGAATTATCGAACAGGACATTATTCTGGCAGGGAAATCTGATTCATTCGCTACCCCACCGGCATCATCTGTTGGTGAGGAATTTGAGATCAGAAAGCTTTCAAACATGAGGAAGATTATTGCAGCCAAAATGAAGGAATCGCTTCAAAACTCCGCCCAGCTGACTCACCACACCAGCGCTGATGCGCGTCGGTTGCTGGAACTGCGCAAAAAAGCCAAAGAATCTTTTGAAAAAGGAGCTTCGGAAAACATTACCATCAATGACATGGTGTGCTTTGCTGTTATCCGGGCACTCAAAAAGCATCCCATGGTCAATTGTCATCTGCTTGGCGATACCATCAGCATATTCCATAAAGTACATCTGGGATTGGCCGTAGATACGGACCGGGGGCTAATGGTTCCCACAGTGAAAAACGCAGATGATCTGTCCATTCAGATGTTAGCTGCCCAATTAAAAGCAGTCGCCGACAATTGTAAGAAGGGGAATATCAACCCCGAACTGCTTGCCAGCGAGGCTGCTACCTTCTCTGTATCAAACCTGGGTTCCTATGGAGTCGAATTATTCACACCTGTGATCAATTTACCGCAGGTTGCGATTCTGGGCGTCAATACAATAATTAACCGCCCCACCGACCTCGGCAACGGCGTGTTCGGCTTTGTGCCCTTTATCGGTTTGTCACTGACCTATGATCACCGCGCCATCGACGGAGCTCCGGCATCAGCCTTTTTACGGGAAATCCGGTTGGAGATTGAGAATCTTGATTTTACTATTTAATAACCCCAATGCCAAGAATTCAAAATATCGATCCTGCAAAGGTTAGAAAACCCAGCCAGATTACTTTTGGCAATATACCTGTTAATCAATACAATAAAACCATTAGCCAGGAGCAGAATAATTATTCGACTGACGATTTTGTAAGGATTTACCGCGACATGGTCATCATTCGTGAGTTTGAGGTCATGCTGAATAAGATCAAAACAACCAACGAATATTTCGGTATCAAGTATAATCATCCAGGCCCGGCTCATCTTTCGATCGGACAAGAAGCTTCAGCAGTAGGGATGGCCTATAACTTGTCAATTGAGGACTATATTTTCGGATCGCACCGGAGCCATGGAGAGATTCTGGCAAAAGGCCTTTCGGCCATTCATCAGCTGGATGATACAGCATTGATGAACATCATGAAGAATTTTTTTAGCGGGAGTGCTTTAAAGGTTGTTGAAAACGGTCATCAGGGAAGCGTTAAAGAACTGGGCATCAAGTTTCTTCTATATGGCACTCTGGCTGAGATATTTGCCCGGGAAAATGGATTCAACAAGGGCCTTGGTGGTTCGATGCATGCATTCTTCACCCCGTTCGGAGTATATCCGAATAATGCCATTGTCGGAGGATCGGGGGACATTTCTGTTGGAGCTGCTTTGTATAAGAAGGTCAACCGCAAGCAGGGTATTGTTGTCTGCAATATTGGCGATGCTTCGATGGGTTGCGGCCCTGTTTGGGAAGGCATCAGTTTTGCCACTATGGACCAGTTCCGTACGCTCTGGAAAGGAGAATACAAAGGAGGCCTGCCCATTCTGTTCAATTTCATGAACAACCAGTACGGGATGGGTGGACAAACCTGCGGGGAAACCATGGGTTACGATATTCTCGCCCGGATAGGGGCAGGAGTGAATCCGGAAATGATGCATGCCGAGCGGATTGATGGTTATAATCCACTGGCTGTAATCGATGCTTTCAGAAGGAAAAAGAAAATTCTGGAAGATCGCAAAGGACCGGTTTTGCTTGATACGTTAACCTACCGGATCAGCGGTCATTCGCCTTCTGATGCTTCATCATACCGCTCAAAAGAAGAAGTTGAAGCCTGGGAAAGGGCAGATTCCATTCTGACATTCCGCGATCAGCTTATTGAGGCAAAAGTTGCTACCCCTGAACAGCTGGATAGTATCACTGCAAATACCATAGCTGAGATTAAACAAACGCTGACCCTTACCATTGATGAAAAGGTTTCGCCACTGCTGAACCTGGTAAAGAGTCCGGAAACCATCAGTGCCATGATGTTCTCCAACCAATCGGCCGACCGGATGGAAGAAGGCAAATGTGAAGTATTGATACCGATGGATGAAAATCCCCGGGTTAAACAAATAAAAACAAAGGAACGCTTTCATAGAGGAAAAGATGGGAAGGCCGTTTCCAAACTAAAACAATACCAATTGCGCGATGGTATTTTCGAAGCTATTATGGACCGGTTTTATAAGGACCCGACCCTGGTTGCTTACGGAGAAGAGAATCGCGACTGGGGTGGAGCCTTTGCTGTGTATAAAGGCCTTACGGAGGCTCTTCCCTATAACCGCCTGTTCAATTCCCCGATTTCGGAGGGTGCCATAGTGGGTACCGCCGTCGGATATGGGATGTGCGGTGGCCGGGCATTGGTGGAAATCATGTACAGTGATTTTCTCGGACGATGCGGTGATGAGGTATTTAACCAATTACCTAAATGGCAGGCCATGAGCGGTAATGTAATAAAAATGCCAGTGGTGGTAAGGGTTTCTGTAGGTTCAAAATATGGCGCACAGCATTCTCAGGATTGGTCGGCACTGGTGGGCCATATTCCCGGATTAAAAGTAGTTTTCCCTGCAACCCCTTATGACGCAAAAGGATTGATGAACGCAGCACTCCAGGGTACCGACCCCGTGATTTTCTTCGAAAGTCAGCGGATTTATGATATCGGCGAAATGTTTCATGAAGGCGGTGTTCCTGAAGGTTATTACGAGATCCCGATTGGGGAACCGGATATAAAACGGGAGGGTAATGATCTGACCATCTTAAGCATCGGATCAACCCTTTACACGGCAGTGAAAGCGGCTGATATCCTCAAAGAGAAATATTATCTGACAGCAGAGATCATCGATGCCAGGAGCTTGTCGCCATTTAATTACGAATTGGTAATCGAATCTGTGAAGAAGACTGGTAAGATTATTCTCACGAGTGATGCCTCAACCCGCGGTTCCTTCCTGAAAGAGATGGCTCAAACCATTACTGAACTTGCCTTCGATTACCTCGATGCTCCTCCTGTGGTGGTAGGATCGAGAAACTGGATCGTCCCGGCCTACGAACTGGAAAACTATTTCTTCCCGCAGCCCGACTGGTTACTGGATGCGATCCATGAAAGAATAATTCCCCTTAAAGGTCATAGGGTTACCAGCAACGCAACACCGAACGAACAGATCAGAAGAAATAAATATGGGGTTTGATGCAATGGCAAATTTCCTGAAACATTTTCCAAAAATCGAGGAGCTTTTAACGTTCCCGGTCCCGGCCGGTTTAAATTATGAGGTTAACGGCCATATCCATACTCCCTATTCTTTCAGCGCTTTTTCCGATGTTGAAACGATTTTTCAGATGGCGGTCAAGGAGAATGTCAAAATCGTGGGCATCAACGATTTCTATACCACCAGCGGGTATTCTGAGTTTCACAGGAATGCAGTGAAAAGCAAAACTTTCCCGATGTTCAACATCGAGTTCATCGCCCTGGATCGCGAATTGCAAAAAAAGGGAATCAGGGTTAATGATCCTAATAATCCGGGACGCATCTATTTCAGCGGTAAGGGGCTGGATTTTCCGGAAAGCCTGGATGCGGTTCATGCCGCTATTGTGGAAAAAGTAAAAACCGAAAGTCTTCGTCAGGTTGAGACTATGGTCGACAAAACCAATTTAGTTCTTGCTGATATTCATTCTGATCTGCGGCTTGACTACCAGGATATCCGAAAAAACTATGCACGGGATTTGGTGAGGGAGCGCCATATCGCCAAGGCACTTAAAATCGCCATATTTCAAAAATTCCCAATGTTAACAGAACGGATAGCATTCTTGTCGACTCTTTATGAAGGCAAAAAGCCCAAAGCGAATATGGAAACCGACTCTGCTGTTGAAATTGAAATCCGCAATAATCTCCTGAAAGCCGGCGGGAAGGCTTTTGTTGAAGAGGATGAAAAGACATTTCTCAGCGTTGATGCTGTTATCGATATTATTTCAAATGCCGGAGGAATTCCATGTTATCCGGTACTTTTGGATGACCCGAAGGGGACCATCACTGATTACGAGGCCGATAATGAAGCACTTCTTGCTGAATTATCGCGGAAAAATATTTTCTGTATGGAGTTGATCCCCGGAAGAAATGATGCAGGTATCCTGAAAGATTTTGTTCAGTTCTTTCACTCAAAGGGATTTATTATCCTTTTCGGGACGGAGCATAACACTCCTGATATGATTCCATTGACCGTATCATGCCGCAATCAGGTACCATTAACTGATGAATTAAAGAGAATAGGTTTTGACGGTGCCTGTGTTATTGCGGCCCATCAGTATCTTAGGGCACAAGGATCTGAAAGCCAGGTCAGACAATGGAATGAGCTGGGTTCAGATGAGAAAAACAGCATTCTTAAGCTGGGTAAAGCCGTCGTTTATCATTGTATAAACAACTAACTCGTATGGAAAAGTCGCTTGCTGATCTGCTTGAAATATCACATTTCTTCGGTAATAACAAGGAGTTTGTCATTGGTGGCGGAGGCAATACCTCATGGAAAGACAAGAATTATCTCTATATAAAGGCCAGTGGTACGCGGTTAGGAAGCCTGACCGGGCAAGGGTTGATTAAATTGGATCGGCACCAGCTCGATGCTATGCTATCCAACTCATTTCCAGAAGATGAGCTCCAGCGCGACCAAATGATTCTGGAAGGCATCATGAAAAGCTGCCTTGATAATGACCAAAATCTGAGGCCTTCGGTGGAAACGCCTCTTCATCACCTGATCAGATATCGGTATGTCATCCATACACACCCGACAAGGATCAATGCTTTGCTTTGCAGCCGGGATTGCAAGGAAACAGTAAAAAAAATCTTCCCTGATGATGTTTTGTTTGTTGAATACACTAATCCCGGGTTTGTACTGTTTAAGAAGCTCGAATCAGAAATATCAGCCTATAGAAATCGATTCTCAAAGGATCCGGGAATTATCATGGTCCAGAATCATGGCGTTTTTATCAGTGCCGATTCCGTTGATGAAATCCGGCATTTGTATGATTATTGTCTAAATATTGTCAATAGTACAAATTCCATCTCCCTTGATATCAATGCGATACCTGTGGACGAGAAAGCCACCGAAGTGATTCCGGCCATCCGGATGTTGCTATCGGGACAGGGAATTAAGATCCTTAAAGTCAGGCAAAACAACTTAATCCGGCATTTTACGGGAGACCAGGCCAGTGCAGGATTGGTTTCCCTACCATTTACCCCGGATAATATAGTTTACTGCAAAGCGTGGCCACTTTTTGTTGAATCCAAAGGAACACCAGCTGAAATCATTAAAGAGTTTAAGATTAAGCTGGATAAATATCAATCGGCTCATGGAAGTTTACCAAAGATCATTTTAATCAACCAGATCGGTCTGATAGCCGCTGATGAGAGCATTAAAATGACCGATATCCTCCTGGATGTTTTTGAAGACCTGATGAAGATCAGTTATCTGAGTCAGGCATTTGGAGGGCCACATTTCCTGTCGTTGGAGCAGATCTCGTTTATCGAACACTGGGAATCTGAAAATTATCGCCATAAAATATCTCGCGGATCATCGAGTGGCAAGGTAATGAATAAGATCATCATCGTTACCGGCGCAGCTCAGGGATTTGGCGGTGGAATTGCCGGTGACCTGTTCCTTGAAGGAGCGAATGTTATTATTGCTGACCTGAATGAAACGAAAGGGAAAGCATTAGCTGAAGAATTAAATAATGGGGCCAAAAACAACAAAGCGATCTTTGTTCGGGCAGATGTATCCGATCCTCAGTCGGTTCAACATCTTGTTTCAGAAACGGTTGCAGAATTTGGCGGATTGGATGTACTGATAAGCAACGCGGGCATCCTCCATGCCGGGGGATTGGATGAAATGAGTCCCGAAACGTTTGAATTAATGACAAAAGTGAATTATTCGGGGTACTTTCTTTGTGCAAAGTTTGCATCAGCTGTACTCAAAATCCAGTCGAAGCATAAGAAAGGTTATTTTACCGATATCATACAGATCAATTCAAAATCCGGGTTACGCGGCAGTAAGAAAAATTTCACCTATGCAGGCGGGAAATTTGGTGGTGTAGGGCTTACGCAGTCATTTGCACTGGAACTAATTGAATACCAGATAAAAGTTAATTCGATCTGTCCGGGTAATTTCTTCGATGGTCCGCTCTGGTCGGATCCTGACAAAGGGTTATTTGTGCAATATCTCAGATCAGGCAAAGTTCCAAATGCTCAAACGATTGATGACGTAAAACGTTATTATGAAAATCAGGTTCCTGCAGGCAGGGGCTGTACCATTAAAGATGTCATGAAGGCCATCTATTACGTGATCGATCAGGAATATGAAACCGGCCAGGCTATTCCGGTTACCGGTGGACAGGTGATGTTGAACTAATCCGTTTATCCAGAAGGTTTTTATCAGCAGCCTTCTGCTCATCGGACCATTCGGAATATCCGGATAAATCATTTAGGATGATGTCCTTGTACAGGACCACTCTGTCAATATCAAAGGAAAGCCTTCCGGTTCTTCGATCGAAGAAGTCGACTGAGGTACAGACCATTTCCTGATCCACACCATATTTTAATTCCGATCGTATTAAAGCCTCTTCGGGTTGAGAAGTTTTAAACTGATCCATTAAACTGATAATCAATTCACTCTGTTTTCCATAGTTTGCAACCAGGTAACCCGCGTAATAATCTGATAATCCAAGGTCTTTCAGTTTCTGACTGATAATGCTCCTATAATAATCGACCTCCTCCACGTTCCAAAGCGGATCCTCTGTTAAAGGGATATGACGTGTAATGCAGGGACCAAATTTGATACCATCAAATTTCTCAAATCGCTTAACCACAAGATCCACTGTTTTCTGGGCCATTTTCCTGTAACCGGTCAATTTTCCACCAGCTATAGAAATCAGGCCATCCGGAGCTTCAAATATCTCATCCTTCCGCGAGATTTCGGAGGTCGATTTACCTTCCTGGTGAATCAGGGGTCGTATTCCAGCCCAGCTTGATTCGATATCACCGAGGGTCAGCCGGATTCCCGGAAAGGTACTATTAACGGCATCGATCAGATATTTAGCATCTTCCCTGGTTGTCAGAATGTTATCCAGATCGCCCTGATAATCAGTATCTGTAGTCCCGATATAAGTGGTTCTGCCTCTGGGGATCGTAAAAATCATACGGCCATCGGGCACGTCAAAATAGATTGAATGCTTTACAGGCAGTTTTTCATGAGGCAGAACAATATGAACACCTTTAGTCAGATGCAGCCGCTTTTTAGTAATAGAATTGTTCATTCTACGGATATGGTCAACCCAGGGACCGCCGGCGTTAACGACATATCTGGCTTTTACGTATACCTCGTGACCTCCGATATGATCCGAGCAAACGACACCGCTAATTTTTGAATCTTCATCAGAGAGCGAATGCACCTCGCAATAATTTAAGCATACGGCCCCTTTTCTTTGTGCAGCCTTTATCAGCTCTATTGTAAGCCTTGCATCATCGGTGCGGTATTCTGAGTAGTAACCTGATCCCAGCAAAGTTTCTTCATTCAGCAGTGGTTCTATGGCGAGGGTTTCTTCCTTCGACAGCATATGCATTCGATCCTGCTTTTGAACGTTTGCAAGGATGTCGTACACTTCCAAGCCAAACGACGACGAGAGCCGGCCGTAGGTACCGCCCTTAACCAGTGGCATCAGCATTTTTTCGGGAATAACCAGGTGAGGGGCATTTTTGTGAACGATTGCGCGTTCGCGGCCTACCTCGCTAACGAGAGCAAACTCAAGTTGTTTAAGATATCGGAGTCCTCCATGAACCAGTTTGGTAGATTTGCTGCTTGTGCCCGATGCAAAATCGTTTTTCTCAACGAGGGCAGTTTTTATTCCCCTTGAAGCTGCATCCAGCGCGATTCCTGCACCGGTAATTCCCCCGCCGATGATCAGGAGATCCCAGTGCCCGAAAAGAAGTTCATTTAATTTCTCAGATCTGTTTTTCATATTGTTACTGAAATCAAATCACAAAATCCAAATCGGAGCCTTTCATCGTCTGAAAGGTACCCACCCCCTGACCCCCTCCCTGTTTCAGGGAGGGGTTGGAGTGGGTATTTTCCACAAACAAACTGACAACCGACAACAGATATCTACTTCTCTGCCCAGCCCCGTGTTCTCCGAACTGCGTCCTGCCATTTATGATACAGGGTTTGGCGTTTATCGGAATCCATGACCGGGGTGAATTCCCGGTCAATCCTCCGGTCAGCCATGATAATTCGGTAATCCCACCAATCCAGGTGAATTCCAGCGAGATAGGCGGCTCCCATGGCGGTAGTTTCGACCACTTCAGGACGTTCAACCGGAACGTTCAGAATATCGGCCTGAAACTGCATGAGGTAATTATTCACTACAGCTCCGCCGTCAACCTTGAGTGATTTCACTTTAATTCCGGAATCTTCGGCCATGGCTTCGAGCACATCGCGTGTTTGATAGGCCATTGATTCCAGTGTAGCCTTAACCAGTTGAGCGCCTGTCGTATCGCGGGTTATTCCAAAGATGGCTCCGCGGGCATACATATCCCAATACGGTGCCCCGAGGCCCGCAAAGGCCGGAACAACAAATAAATCCTCACATCCGGCAGCTTCGGCAGCCATTTTCTCGGAATCTGCGGCATTCTTAAGAATTTTCAAACCATCGCGCAGCCATTGGATGGCAGATCCGGCAACAAAAACACTTCCTTCGAGAGCATACTGGATATTTTCTCCGGTACTGCACGCCAGCGTGGTAATAAGGCCATTCTTTGAAATCACTTTATTATCACCGGTGTTCATCAGCATAAAACAACCTGTTCCATACGTGTTTTTTACCATGCCTTCCTCGAGGCAAGCCTGGCCAAACAGAGCTGCTTGCTGATCGCCGGCAACGCCGCAGATCGGGATCCGGTGCCCTTCATCCTTAAAATATCCGAAAAGACCGGATGATGGTTTTACCGCCGGAAGCATTGAATGGGGAATATTCAGTTGTTCCAGAAGGAAGGGGTCCCATTCGAGCGTTGAGATATTAAACAGCATTGTTCTGGAGGCGTTGGTGTAATCGGTCAGATGGGCCTTTCCACCTGTCAGTTTCCAGATGAGCCAGGTATCAACTGTGCCAAAAAGGAGCTCGCCCGCTTCGGCCTTTTTCTGCGCTCCATCCACCTCATCGAGCATCCATCTGATTTTGGTTGCTGAAAAATAGGAATCGATGACCAGACCGGTATTTTCGCGGACATAATCTTCCAGCCCTTTCGATTTAAGCTGTTCACAGATGGGAGCAGTCCTTTTGTCCTGCCAGACAATCGCATTGCCGATAGCTGTACCGCTCATCTTATCCCAGATGATTGTGGTTTCGCGCTGATTAGTGATTCCGATACCGGCGATCTGGCTAAAATCGATTCGGGCATCTTCCATAACCTTCCAAATGGTAGTCCACTGTGATGCCCAAATTTCTTCGGGGTCATGCTCAACCCAACCGGCTTTCGGGTAAATCTGTTTAAACTCCATTTGTGAAGTTCCCCGGATAGTTCCTTTAGAATCAACCAACAGCGTCCTGGAGCTGGTTGTGCCCTGATCGAGGGCAAGTATAAATTTCTCGTCCATTATAACTCCTTTGGTATTATTTGGCTTTATCTACTTTCAATTGCCGGGCTATCGCTGCTGAGGTGGCACTGAGGATTAATACGGAAACCGCCCAAAATAGCCAGGTGACTGATTGTTTCATGATCAGGTCATATACCAGGGCACCATAAACCCCGCCCAAAAGGGGTCCTACAACCGGAATCCAGCTATAGGCCCAATCGGATTTTCCTTTTCCTGCGATGGGAAGCAGAAAATGGGCGATGCGAGGCCCGAGGTCACGCGCGGGATTGATAGCGTAACCGGTGGTTCCTCCCATTGAAACCCCAATAGCGATAACCAGGAAGCCAACGATTAGCGGATTAAGGCCCTCGGTGAACTTGTTTGCACCGATAAACAGGATGCCCGTTATAAGGACGAAAGTCCCGATTATCTCGCAAAGCAGATTGGCCCATCTTGAGCGGATGGCAGGCCCAGTGCAGAAGACAGACAGTTTAACCGCCTGATTTTCTGTACCTTTCCAGTGAGGCAGGTAATGAAGCCAAACGATAGTTCCTCCAATAATTCCCCCAAGCATTTGTGCCAGAATATAATACGGAACTTTTGCCCATGGGAAAACACCCTGGGCAGCAAAGGCCAATGTGACTGCCGGATTAAGATGGGCACCACTGATTCTTCCCACTCCATAGATAGCAAGAGCCACGCCCAACCCCCATCCAACGGTTATTACGATCCATCCGGAGTTTTCCGATTTTGTACCTTTCAGCACCACACCTGCTACAACGCCATCGCCAAACAACACAAGGATGGCTGTTCCGATTAATTCCGCTAAAAATTGTGACATAAGTTTAGATTTGATCCTCTTAAAAATAGCTAGAAGCCATGGAAAATAAAAGTAATAATTAAGTTTGTACCTATTGAAAAATAAAAAACAATCCGCATTGGACCAGACCACCAAAATGGCAGACAACAAGAAGGTAGAGGCTCAAAAAAACAGGGCACCCAAAAAATTAGTTTATGTCCTGTTTGGCAGCTTATTTGTTGTTGCAGTGATGACTTTACTCAAGGCCTGGCACCTTTGGGATATTCCGGCAACAGTCCTTCTGGTTGGAAGGTGGATTGTCATCTCAATGATCATCTTATACGCGATATTTAAAAGATCATTAACCACCTGGATCCTGATCAGCATGATAGTGGGGGCGGAATTCGGTCACGATCTGCCGGAAATTGCCGTTGGGATGAATCTGGTGAGCAAAATATTTCTCAGGCTGATAAAGACGATTATTGCGCCATTACTTTTTGCAACGCTTGTGTACGGAATAGCCGGCCACTCAAACCTGAAGCAGGTAGGACGAATGAGTTGGAAAGCCTTGGTCTACTTTGAGGTTGTTTCGATTATAGCACTTTTTATTGGTCTTCTTGCCATCAATATTTCCAAGGCGGGTGTTGGAGTGATCGTTCCTGATGTGATCGGCCAGGCCGATGCCCCGGAAACAGTGCATCAAACCACTGCAGAGATCATCCTTCATGTTTTCCCGGAGAATATAGCAAAATCAATCTATGAGGGACAGGTTCTTCAGATTGTTATTTTCAGCATCCTATTCGGAATTGCCGTAGCCATGCTGAAGGAGAAATATCGCACCCCGATGGTCAGGTTTACTGAATCCCTGGCGGAAGTCATGTTCAAGTTTACCCAGCTGGTTATGTATTTCGCTCCTTTTGCAGTTTTCGCAGCCATTGCATACAGTGTAGGCCATATGGGGCTTGATATCCTGGTTAACCTCTTTAAGTTGCTGGCGACCCTTTATGTTGCTCTGATTGCGTTCATGCTGTTTGTGCTCATACCCATCATGCTGTTTCTCAGAATACCGATAAAAAAATTCTTCAAGGCGGTCTCAGAACCAGCCACGCTTGCATTTGCCACAACCAGTTCTGAATCTGCGTTGCCGATCGCGATGGAAAAGATGGAAGAATTCGGGGTTCCGAGAAAGATAGTAGCTTTCGTCATACCAACAGGTTATAGCTTTAATCTTGACGGAACTACCCTTTATCTTTCATTGGCGACCATTTTTATCGCTCAGATGACTGGCGTGCATCTTTCGATTGACCAACAGCTTGTCATCATGTTTACACTTATGCTGACCAGCAAAGGAGTTGCAGGAGTCCCGAGGGCTTCCCTGGTGATTTTGCTTGGCACTGCTGCCAGCTTTGGGCTCCCAATCTGGCCTATATATATCATTCTCGGTATTGATGAATTGATGGACATGGCGCGCACGGCAGTCAATGTGATCGGCAATTGCCTCGCTACGGTTGTTATTGCCATCTGGGAAAAGGAATATATCAGAAAACCATGAACATCAGGAAATCAGTCGTTAGGCTTATTAATACCTTCTATCTTTTTTTAAGGAAATACAAATCCGGAGACGATCTATTCTCAAAAAGAGTCGATTCGTTTTTTATTGAGACTTATAGCATTCACAAATTTATCGCTCGCTTTTTCAAAGAGTTATTTCAAAAGCCTTCTGAATTTCGCGAGATAATCCGGCAATGCTATGAAGTCGGTTTTAAGTCTATTCCATTAATTACTCTCACTGGATTTGTAATTGGAATCGTATTTACCAAACAATCCCGGCCTCCATTGGTGGAATTCGGTGCCGCATCCTGGTTACCGTCGCTGATCGGAATCGCATTCGTGAGAGCCCTGGGCCCTCTGGTTACGGCGTTGATTGCTGCAGGAAAGGTAGGATCGAACATCGGGGCAGAATTAGGGTCGATGAAGGTGACCGAGCAAATCGATGCCATGGATGTATCGGCGGTTAACCCGTTTAAATTCCTGGTGGTCACACGGGTGGTTGCCACCACTGTAATGATCCCGGTTTTAACGCTGTATTGCACATTCGTTGGCCTGTTGGGTTCTTATCTCAATGTTCATCAAAATGAGCTGACCAGCTTCGTCACCTTCATCGAAAGTGCGTTTGCCCAGGTAAGCTTTCTGGATGTGTCGTCAGCAGTGGTAAAGTCCGTTATTTACGGATTCACGATCGGTATAGTAGGCTGCTACCGCGGTTTCAACGCTTCCCATGGAACACAGGGAGTGGGAAAGGCTGCCAACAGGGCCGTTGTATTTTCGATGTTCCTGATTTTTGCAGAAGAGATGATTGTTGTTCAGATCACTAATTGGATTGCTTCTTTTTAAAATCAGCACGATGAAGAACGAAAATCAGCCGGGGATAAAAGAAGAGATTGTCATCTCAATCAGGGGCCTTTATAAATCGTTTGGTGAATCGCAGGTTTTGAAGGGAATTGATCTGGATGTTTTCAAAGGGGAGAATTTTGTAGTACTGGGAAGATCCGGCAGTGGCAAATCTGTTTTAATTAAGATAATTGCAGGGTTGCTAAAGCCGGATCAAGGGATAGTGAATGTGATTGGGTTGAAGGTAGATAAGCTAAACCAAAAAGAACTGCAGGGACTGCGTTTGAAAATGGGGTTTATTTTTCAGAGCAGCGCTTTATATGACAGTATGACCATCCGGGAGAATCTGGAATTCTCGATGATCAGGAATTTCAAACATTTAAGCAGCACAGAGATCAATACTGCAGTGGAAGAAGTTCTTGATGCAGTTGGGCTGAAAGAAAAAATCAATCAGATGCCATCAGATCTTTCAGGCGGCCAAATAAAACGGATCGGTATCGCGAGAACACTGATTCTTCGACCTGAAATCATGTTATACGATGAGCCGACTGCCGGTTTGGACCCGATAACCTGTACTGAAATCAATGAATTGATTAATGAGGTACAATCCAGGTATAATACCAGTTCTATAATAATAACGCATGATCTTACCTGCGCAAAGGAGACCGGTCATCGTATTGCTATGCTGCAGGATGGAAACTTCTTCAGGCTGGGAACTTTTGAGGAGGTATTTGATACGGATGATATCCGGATGAAAAGTTTTTTCGATTACAATTTTATCAGATAAGAAATGAAATCAACGATAAGAAGGCGGGCAACCATTGTAGGTCTTTTCCTGTTTTTTGGTTTGGTAATCCTGGTCGCCGGGATCCTGACCATCGGGAATCTGCATAACAGTTTTGTGAAAAAATTCATGGTCACAACCATTTTCGATGAAGTAAACGGGCTGCAGCCGGGCAACAATATCTGGTTCTCGGGAGTAAAGATCGGTACAGTCAATGCCCTGAACTTTTATGGTAAATCACAAGTCAAAGTCAGTATGAAAATTGATTATGCTGCGCAGCCCTACATTAGAAAAGATGCCAAAGCAAAAATCAGTACCGACGGTTTAATCGGGAATAAAATCATTGTAATCTATGGAGGGACAGACAGCACTGCAGCAATTGAAGAAGGCGACACATTAGGGATTGAAAAAACGCTTTCAACTGAGGACATGATGAATACACTCCAGGAGAACAATAAAAATCTCTTGTCTATTACCAATGATTTTAAGGTGATCAGTAAAAAAATCATGGATGGAGAAGGGACGCTGGGAAAATTGCTGACTGATGACTCGCTTTATAATAATATCGGACAAACAGTTACGGTACTCAAAAAAGCCGCTGTGAATGCAGAAAAGCTGACGGCTTCCATATCAGATTACGGATCAAAAATGAATCAAAAGGGTAGTCTGACCAATGACCTGGTCAGCGACACGATTGTGTTTAATACCATCAAAGCTACCGTTCTGGAATTGAAACAAATTGCTTCGACGGCTGCTGAGATGACCGCCAATTTAAAGAATGCGACCACCGATCTCAATAATAGCAACAGTCCGGCCGGAGTGATCCTGCACGATCAACCTGCAGCATCTGACCTTAAAGCCACCATCAAAAATTTGGAGAGCAGTACTCAAAAATTAAATGAAGACCTGGAAGCGCTGCAGCACAATTTCCTTTTTAGGGGATTCTTTAAGAAGAAGGCAAAATAAAACATTGCGTAGGGACGCATATTTGCGTCCATCATATTTGCGTCTATCCAGGCAGTGGGCAGTAGGCAGTAGGCAGTAGGCAGTGGGTAATAAACCGGGGATAAGTTCAAGATCTGCGACCTGATCTGGATACTCATGATTGAGACCGTGCGAAACACCCCCCGACTCTGGATTTGTTCAAATTAGTGTCCGAACCTGATATCCTCCATCCACCTCAGC
>Ga0163199_1001401_pt1 | contig 15070 bp, 10 predicted proteins | sample PL_2010_150m_FD_113537 | JGI IMG/M metagenome (GOLD analysis project Ga0163199, IMG submission 113537) | Freshwater microbial communities from Powell Lake, British Columbia, Canada to study Microbial Dark Matter (Phase II) - PL_2010_150m | ecosystem: Environmental > Aquatic > Freshwater > Lake ... | reverse complement strand
GGCCGGCGATGCGCGAGACCAACACGATGCCGCAGTGGGCCGGATCGTGCTGGTATTACCTGCGCTTCTGCGATCCGAAGAACGCCTCCCGCTTCATCGGCACCGATGCCGAAAAATTCTGGATGGCCTCCTCAGGGACACCTGGCGGGGTGGACCTCTATGTCGGTGGCACCGAGCACGCGGTCTTGCACCTCCTCTACGCGCGCTTCTGGCACAAGGTGCTGTTCGACCTCGGCGAACTCACCACGCCCGAGCCTTTCCAACGTCTGGTGAACCAAGGCATGATCCTCGGCCCGGACGGACAGAAAATGTCGAAAAGCCGGGGCAACGTCATCACGCCCGACAGCGTGATCGAGGAATACGGCGCGGATTCCCTGCGCCTCTACGAGATGTTCATGGGCCCGCTCGAGCAGATGAAGCCCTGGAGCATAAAAGGCGTCGAGGGGGTCTATCGCTTCCTCGCACGCGTCTGGCGGCTGGGGATGGAGGAGAACCAGGAGGGCGAATGGATCGTCTCCAGCGACCTCGCCGACATCCCGCTCACCTCATCACAGACGCGCGTCGCCCACGCCACGATCAAAAAGGTCACCAACGACCTCGGATTGCTCGCGTTCAATACCGCGATCTCCCAGATGATGGTGTTCACCAACGAATTCGTGAACGCCACCCCGCGTCCGAAGGAAGCCCTGCGCATCCTGCTCCCGCTTCTGAGCCCGTTTGCCCCGCATCTCGCCGAGGAACTCTGGTCGAGACTCGGCTTCGATGGCTCCGCCTCAACCCAGCCTTGGCCGGTCCACGATGAATCGCTGTTGGTGGAGAGCGAGCTGGAAATTCCCGTTCAAGTCAACGGCAAGCTTCGCGATAAGATCCGCATCCCGATCCATGCCTCAAAGGAGGACCTGGAAGCCACCGCCCGTGCCAGCGCGAAAGTCATCGAGGCCACGGCGGGGCAGACCATTGTCAAAGTCATCGTGGTCCCCGGGAAGCTCGTGAACATCGTCGCGAAGGCGGATTGAGAGCACCCCCGCCTGTGGGTAAAATCAAAACACCCCGCGCATGGCGGGGTGTTTCAAAGTTTGATTTGGAAGTACGGCGGGTTATTTCGCGGCCTTCTCCTCGATGTATTTGATGACATCGCCGACGCTCTGGAGCTTCTCCGCATCCTCGTCGGGGACTTCGACTCCAAATTCCTCTTCGAATGCCATCACCAGCTCGACGGTGTCGAGGGAGTCGGCTCCGAGGTCTTCGATGAACGATGCGTTCGGAGTAACTTGCTCCGGGTTGACGCCGAGTTGCTCGACGATGATATCTTTGACTTTTTCTTCAATGGATTTTTCGGACATAGCGGGTGTGTGTTCAGTGATGCAGTTATTGAGAGCCGCGCACTTTGGCAACAAATAATTTGGAAATCTGTGTCGCGTGCGGGAGGTGAAAATTGCGGATCGGCGCAGGAGGTCAAGAGTATTTTCTTCCGGACCCCTTGATTTTCGGGAAAGTTACTCCGGATTGACGGTTTTTTCCGTCGTGAATTTCTCCTGGCTGGTCGTGAAAGCCTGGACCTTGTAGGTCTCCTTCGCCTTCATTTCGCGCGTCGGAATTTTTTCCTGATACTCGATCCGCTCCTTCGGGTTGATGACGACGATGCCTTCCTCGGGCTGAAACGAGCGGTCGTCGGACCAGCGGTCCACAACAGCGCCCTTCGAGTCGGTGGTGACGATGTCCATGTGCTGGGTCGTCGGATACTCGAGCCGGGTCATTTTTTTTGTGTTGTTGCGGATCGAGTAGGTAACGTTCAACTCGTGGCGGTCCTGAAGCGGAAACGTGGAGGGGTCGACTTTCAGGTCCTCCGTCGTCGGGGGCGTGCGCAGCGGCCCGATGCTCACCGAAGAAAATATCCCGGTGAAAAACTTTTTGATCCGCGAGCTCGCGCTGTCGGGCGAGTTCCGGTTTTTCGGGTAGCCGGCGATCACATCCTGCAGGTCCCTGCCCGCAAAATCGGCGTTCCGTGTGCTGTTCGCGGCGACAGGATCCAGAAAAAACGGACTGTTCTCATCGGGCGGGGCAATCGCGAACGCGGTCACGGCATCCGTGGCGGACGGACGGGTCTCCTGAGCGGCGAGCGGCAGGAGCCCGCAGGCCAGCAAAATCATTACGACAGGTTTCATGTATGCTAGTCCCTATCCGAGTGCCTGTGCGGTTGCAAATCCAATTGATTCGCTTAAATTGGCCGTCCCATGCGCTCCCTACTCAGGAATCTGCCGTTCGCCCTCGTCCTTTCCGTTCTTCCGTTGCATGCCGGGGAAAAAAAGCCACCGCCGGTGAGCATCCGCCTCCATTCCGAGGGAAACGAAAAAGAGGGTGATTCGTTCGTCACGCCCATCGAACTCACCAATCCTCAAAAGAAGATATTTATCCGGAGGGTGCCCATTCTGACCGAGCGTGATATCAAGAAGTTTCTCCCGTTCCCCGGACGCGACGGGATGGTGGGCGCGTATTTTTTCCTCGATCCGCACGGGGCGGACAAGCTTGAGCAGTTCACCACCGAAGATCGCGGGAAGCTCGCCGTCGTTATGATTAACGGCCGGGTGGGAGCAGCCTTAAAAGTGGACAAGCGGGTCACCGACGGGATTCTTTTCGTCCCGGGGGGAATCATGCCCAATGAGGTCGCCCTGCTTCAGGCAAAATATCCGGTCATCGGCCGCGAATCGGAATTCGGGAAAAAGCCGCCCAAAGAGAAAAAGCCCCAATGATCCTGCGGACGGTCCTCGCACTGGCTTTGGTCCTGCCGGTCCGGGCTGCCCTTTTTGATATTCCCACAGCCAACCGGGCCCTCCTCGACGGCCACCCGGAGGATTTTTTCATGTATGTCGACCGCGATTTCGAGGGGCAGAAATCGCAGCCGTGGGAGGGCGGACAGTTCGGGTTCGTGCGGGGTCCGATCCGGACGGCGGACGGCGTGGTATGCCTGACTCTGCATGAGGGCATCGACATCAAGCCGCTCAGCCGCGACGCTTCCGGAAATCCTTTGGATGAAGTCTGTGCGGCCGCAGACGGACGGGTCGTGCACGTCAGCCCGGAAGCCGGGGCCTCGAACTACGGCAAATACGTCGTGATCGAGCATCTGATCGAGGGCTCTCCCATTTACACCCTCTATGCCCACCTTTCTTCGGTGGAGGTGGCCCCGGACCAAACCGTCCGCCAAGGGGAACCGCTCGGCAAACTCGGGTTCACCGGCTTCGGAATCGACCGGGCGCGCGCGCACGTCCACTTTGAAATCGCGGTCCTGCTCAGCCGGAATTTCGAGGGGTGGCACCTTGCAAATTTTCCCGGCAACCCCAACAAGCACGGTCTCTTCAACGGTCTCAACCTTTCGGGAACCGATCCCGCTGCCATTCTCAAAGCGGCCGCCTCGGATCCCGGGTTCCGGCTTTCTTCGCATATCCGCTCGCAGGACCCCGTCTTCAAACTCACGCTCCCAAACTCCCCGAACCTGACGCTCCTGCGCGATTATCCCTGGCTGGTCCCGGCGGGTGAAATTGCGAATCCCACTTCGTGGACGATCTCGTTCACCGGGACCGGATTCCCCATCGGGGCGGTTGCCTCACAAAAACCAGTGGCCGAACCCGAGGTCTCCTGGATCAAGGAAACCCGCGAGCCCTACAGCCGGATCACACGTGGACTGGTAGGAGGGTCCGCGGGTGGCCCCAAGCTGACCTCCGCCGGACAGCGCTTCGCCGGCCTGCTCACGGCTCCTTCCGCGCCGCGCTGACATTTTCTCCTCCGCGCTTCACAGAGTTTCGTTTCCTGTGGTAGCGTCCCGCGCATGGCACAGGGACTAGAGCATCTCACAGGGAAAAAGGCCTTCCAGATCAACATGGACCGCCGGTTCTACGGAACCTTCGCGGAAATCGGCGCGGGGCAGGAAGTCGCGCGCAGGTTTTTTGCCGCCGGCGGTGCTGCGGGAACGATCGCCAAGACGATCTCCGCCTACGACATGACGTTCAGCGACGCGATATACGGCGCCTGCGGACGCTATGTCAGCCGGGCGCGGCTCGACACCATGCTCAACCACGAGATGGGGCTTCTGATCGAGCGCCTCGACCGCGATGTGGGTGCCGACAGGAGGTTTTTTGTTTTTGCAGACACGGTGGCCGCTCGGAGCTTCCGGCGCCACGACGAATCCCACGGCTGGCTGGGGTTGCGCTTCCAGCATGCCCCGCGGGCTCCCTTCAGCGAAATCATCCTCCATGTGCGCATGCTGGACCCGGAAAACCTCCAGCAGCAGGAGGCGCTCGGCATCTTCGGGGTGAACGTCCTCCACGGAGCGTTCCACCTTGCGGAGATTCCCGAGGCGCTCATTGCCTCACTCATGGATGATCTGGCCCCGACCCGAATCGTAGTGGACATGATCCGCTTCTCCGGGCCGGCATTTCCCGGCGTGGACAACCGCATCATGAACCTTCAGCTCGTCGTGCAGGGGCTCACGAAGGCGACCCTGTTCCGCTCGGACGGCGAGGTCGTCCAAGCCGCTGATGCATTTTACAAAAAGCCGCTGCTTGTCGAGCGCGGCAGCTTCCGGCCGGTCACCCTCCTGACGAACGACATGCTCGAATGCGCGCGCAGGATGTTTGAAAACGAGGAGGGCGTCCGCGGCAGCCAGCCGGAAATCCTCATGGAAATCACCATGAAAAACCTCCTCTCGACCGGGCACCTGGATCTCCGGGATTTCCTCGATCGGGTCGATATGCTGGCTGCCCTCGGGCACACGGTGCTCATCTCCAACTACGGAGAGTTCCACCGCCTCGTCAACTACCTCTCGATCTATACCGACAAGATGATCGGGCTCCCGCTCGGCATCCCTGGCATGCACGAGCTCTTCGAGGAAAAATTCTACACCGGGCTCGAGGGCGGGATCCTCGAGGGGCTCGGGCGTCTGTTCAAGCACGGGGTCAAGCTCTACGCCTACCCGCGCCTCATGCCGGATGGCGCGCTGGTAACCGCGGACAATTTTAAGGTCGCCCCGAATCTCACCCACCTCTACTCGCACCTTCTCGAGAACCGCTTCATCGAAGGGATTTCTGGCTACCGCTCGGAGCACCTGCCGATCCGCTCGGCCGATGTCCTCGCCCTCATCCGCAAGGGAGATTCCTCCTGGGAAAAGATGGTTCCCCCCGTCGTGGCCGGGATCATCCGCGAACGCCGCCTCTTCGGCTGCGCGTAACGCGTCCGGCCGGCGGTATCGATCACGCGGGCAGCGTCGTGACCAGAACCTCCGCCGCGCCGTCGGCTGGAGCGATTTCCAACCCGTCGCCTTCCGCCGGAACGATAAAAAACCGCCCACGACCGAAGGTTTTCCCCCCGCAGACGACCTCCCCGCCCGTGACCGCTACCAGCGCGAAACAGCCGCCGGGACGGATATCCCGCGGCGCGATCAGATCCACTTTTTCCACATGGAAAAACGGGCAGTCCGCGATCTCCCGCTTCTCCGCAGGGCAGGTGGAGGGTTCGAAGTCGGCGAAATCGATCGAGGCGAGAGATTCCGCGATATGCAATGCTCTCGGCGTCCCATCAAGCCCCATCCTGTTCCAGTCGAACACCCGATACGTCGTGTCGCTGTTCTGCTGGATTTCGACGATCAGGTTGCCTTCGCCGATCGCGTGCAGGCGTCCGCTGGGAATGAAGATGCTCTCCCCGGTGGATACCTTGATTTCGTGCAGCGTGCGCTCGACTCCGCCGGTGCGGAGCGCAATCTCGAAATCCTCCCGCGTCACACCATGTTTCAGCCCGGCAAAAATGCAGGCTCCCGGCAGGGCATCCAGAAAATACCAGGCCTCCGTCTTGGGTTCGCCACCAAGCGAATCCGCCATCTCCAGCGGCGGATGCACTTGCACGGAAAGCCGCTCGCGGGCGTCGAGGAGTTTGACGAGTAAAGGAAACCTGGGCGCCGGGCTCGCCAGATATTCATCGCCGAAAACCTCCGCCCGCTCGTCGGACCAGAGTTCGTGGAGGGATTTCCCGCGCCACTTCCCGGCATGCACGATGCTCTGCGCATCGTCCCGGTCCACCACTTCCCAAAGCTCCCCGATCGGGGTCCCGGCCGGGATCGTCTTCCCGAGGACAGACTCAAACCGCCTCCCCCCCCAGACCCTCTCCATCGCAATCGGCTCAAAAACAATCGGCTCGCTCATGAAAGCCAGTTTTTTCCGTTCCCGCCCCGACCGCAATGCCAAAAAAACCCGGCCTCCTTGCGGAGAGCCGGGCTTTCTTTTTCTTCGGGGGAAATTACCCTTGGGCTGCAGCAGCCTCGTCGCGATCTTTCATCGCGGCCTTGCGGCTCAGCTTGACGCGGCCCTTGTCGTCCACGCCGATGCATTTGACCCAGACGGAGTCGCCGTTCTTCACGACGTCCTCGACCTTGTTCACGCGGAAGTCGGCAAGTTCGGAAATGTGGACCAGTCCATCTTTTCCGGGAAGGACCTCGACGAAGGCGCCGAACTCCTTGATCGAAACGACCGTGCCCTGGTAGATCTCGCCGACGCCGATCTCCTTGGTCATGCCGAGGATGATTTCCTTCGCTCGCTGGAGGCTGTCGCCGTTGCTGGAATAGATGTGAACCGAGCCGTCGTCCTCGATGTTGATCTCGGCGCCGGTCTCGGCGACGATGCCCTTGATCGTCTTGCCGCCGGGACCGATGATCAGGCCGATCTTCTCGGGGTTGATGCGGATGGTCTCGATGCGCGGGGCATACGGGCTCATCTCGCTGCGGGGTCCGGCAAGGATCCCGTGCATGACGCCAAGGATTTTTACACGAGCCTCGGTGGCCTCGGTGACCGCTTCCTTCATGATCTCATGCGAGACCCCGGCAAGCTTGAGGTCGAGCTGGAACCCGGTGACTCCGGCTTCGGTGCCGCAAAGCTTGAAATCCATGTCGCCGAAGTGGTCCTCGCTGCCGATGATGTCGGTGAGCGTGGTGTAGCGCTTCAGATTGTCGCCGTCATATTCAGTGACGAGGCCGACGGAGATGCCGGCCACAGGGCGCTTGAGCGGGACGCCCGCATCCATGAGCGAGAGCACTCCGGCGCATACGGTCGCCATCGAGGTCGAGCCGTTCGACTCCATGACCTCGCTCGACACGCGGATCGCATACGGGAAGTCTTTCCCATCCGGGATCACCGGAGCGATCGAGCGCTCGGCCAGCGCGCCGTGGCCGATTTCGCGGCGGTTCTGCCCGCCGAAGCGGCCGGTTTCACCGACGCTGAACGGAGGGAAGTTGTAGTGAAGGATGAACGATTTCGTGTCCACCCCGCCGCCGTAGGCGTCGATCATCTGGGCCTCGTCGGACGGAGCCAGCGTCGTGATGCCGAGCGCCTGGGTCTCGCCGCGGGCAAAGAGGGCGGATCCGTGGCTGCGGGGCAGGAGGCCGACCTCGCCGGAAAGCGGGCGGATGTCATGCAGGCCGCGCCCGTCGCAGCGCTGTTGCTTGTCGAGGATGCTGACGCGGAACGCCTTCTTCTGCAGATAGTCGAAAGCCTGAGAAATCTCAAACTTCGAGGCGGCGGGGAATTTTTCCAGGACGGCTGCTTCGACCTCCTTGCGGAGGGCGTCCACCGCTTTGCTGCGAGCGACTTTGCCGGAGGTGTAGATGGCGGATTCGATCCGGTCGCCGGCGACCTGATAGGCGATCTCGAGGGTCGAGTCGTCCACCTGGAAGAGCGGGACGGTGCGCTTGGCCTTGGCCACCTTTGCGGCGAGTTCGCGCTGGGCGGCGACGATCACGCGCACGTTGTCGCGGGCGAAATCAAGAGCCGCGTTGAACTGGTCTTCGGGCAGCTCGTTGGCCGCGCCCTCGATCATGATGACCTTCTCGCCGTCGCCGACATAGATGAGGTCGAGGTCGCTGTTCGCGCGCTCGTCGTGGGTCGGGTTGGCGACAAATGCCCCGTTGACACGGCCGACACGGACGGCTCCGACGGGACCGGCAAACGGGATGTCCGAGACGCAGAGGGCGGCGGAGGCCCCGTTGATCGAGAGGATGTCGGGATCATTCTGCCCATCCGCGCTCAGGAGGAGCGTGATGATCTGGGTGTCGTAAAGGTAGCCCTTCGGGAAGAGCGGGCGGAGAGGACGGTCGGTCATCCGGCAGACGAGGATTTCCTTTTCAGAGGGGCGTCCCTCGCGCTTGAAATAGCCACCGGGGAACTTCCCGACTGCAGCGGCCTTTTCCTTGTATTCGACGGTGAGCGGGAACCAGTCCTGCCCTTCCTTGATGCTGGTGGCCGAAACGGCGGTGACAAGCACGATGGTTTCGCCGCAGCGGACGGTGACGGCGCCGTCGGCGAGTTTGGCGAGTTTGCCGGTTTCGATGATGAGATTGGTCTGCCCGATCTGGGCATTTACGGAATGAGACATATTGGTAATAATTGGTGGTTTTGCCGCCGGTTCCCGGAGGCAGGGAGAAAAAAGCCCGGATGATTGTCCGGGCTTTTCGGTTTGTATTGTGCGCTACTTGCGCAGTTGAAGTTTCTCGAGGACCGCCTGGTAGCGGTCGGTTGCCGTCCGCTTGAGGTAATCGAGAAGCCGCCGCCGGGTGGCGACGAGTTTGAGCAGACCGCGGCGGGACGAATGGTCCTTCGCGTTGGCTTTGAGATGCTCGGTGAGTTCGTTGATCCGTTTGGTCAGGAGGGCGACTTGAACGTCCGCGCTGCCGGTGTCTTTTTCGTGGAGTCGAAGCGTATCGACCTCTGCTGTTGCTGCCTTTGCCATGTTTTCTGGTTTTTGTGTAAGGGTGGCAGAATCTCATGCCTGCATCGTATTGGCAAGTTGAAAAAGTCCGGCCTGTTTGGAGACCGATCGTAAAGCGGGTGGAAGTTGTTTCGGGCGCGCGCCGGATTTTCTGCCGGCTTGTGGAACGGTCCCCGCGCGGGAATAATCAGTTGATGTTTGTGCGTGTGCTGCCGGATCAGGCCGCTGGGCGGCTTTTGGACTACCGTGTCCCGGAGGCATTCGAGGGCATGGTGGCAGTGGGTTCGCGCGTGAAGGTTCCCGTGAGGACAAGGATCCTCACCGCGACCGTCATCGAGACGCTCGAGTCATCTGAAGTGCGTGGCGTCCGGGACATGGTCGAGTTGCTCGACGCAAAGCCGATGATCCGGCCGGCGCTCCTCGATCTGGCGCATTGGATGGCGGACTACTACTGCTGCCCGGTCGAGACGGCGGTGTGCAGCGTCCTGCCGGTAGCCGTCCGCGACGGGCGTGTCGGGGAAAAGCGGCGGAACACGGTGCGCCTCGCGAGGGAGATTTCTACCGAAGAACTGGAGGCTTTGGAAAAGAGGGCTCCCCGCCAGGCCGACGCCCTCCGCGCGCTTGCCGGAGCGGACGGACCGGTGGCCGTTACGGCGGCCGCAGAGCAGGCCGGGGTGGCTGAGGGGGTCTTCCGGACGCTGGAAAAGCGCGGGCTCGTTGTGATCGAATCGGCCGTGGTTGCGCGTGATCCGTATTCGGAAAAATTTGTGTCGTCTGCGGCCATCACGCTGAACCCCGAACAGGAGGAGGCGTTGCGGGCGGTGGATGAGGCGATGGACAAACCCGGCGCGCCGATCCTGCTCTTCGGGGTCACCGGCTCCGGGAAAACCGAGATCTACCTGCAGGCGATCCGCAAGGCGGTGGACTGCGGACGCACGGCGCTCGTCCTCGTTCCGGAAATCGCCCTGACTCCGCAGACGGTCGAACGTTTCAAGTCCCGCTTCGCCGACATGCAGGAGAAAATCGCGGTCCTGCACAGCCACCTCTCGGATGGAGAGCGCCACGACGAGTGGCACAAGATCCACAGCGGAGATGCGCGCGTCGTGATCGGCGCGCGCAGCTCGATCTTCGCGCCGCTGGAAAACCTCGGCATCATCATCGTGGATGAGGAGCACGAGAGTTCCTACAAGCAGGACGAGGCACCGCGCTACAACGCCCGCGACATGGCGGTCCTGCGGGGACATCGCGAGGGCGCGGCGGTTCTGCTCGGCAGCGCAACCCCCTCGCTGGAGAGCTGGCACAATGCGCAGACGGGAAAATACCGGCTCGTGCGGCTCAGCCAGCGGGTGGACGACAAGCGGATGCCGGTCGTGCGCGTGCTCGACCTGCGGCAGCAGGCGCGCAGGACTCCCGAGGGAGGGATTCTCTCGGCTCCGCTCAAGGAAGCGATCGAAGGCCGGATCGCCAAGGGCGAGCAGACGATCCTTTTTCTGAACCGGCGGGGATTTTCAACCTCGATGCTCTGCGAGGCCTGCGGGCACGTCTGCAAATGCCCGGATTGCAGCGTCTCTCTGACCTACCACCGGGCGGCCGGGCGGATCGTCTGCCACATCTGCGGACATTCATCCCGCGCGCCGAAGGTGTGCCCGAAGTGCAGCGACCCCGGGATCCGGCACGCCGGGGTCGGCACGCAGAAGGTCGAGGAGGCGGTCACCCGGATTTTTCCCAAGGCCCGCATCGCGCGGATGGATGCCGATTCCATGACGCGGAAGGATTCCTACCGCGAGACGCTCGGCGCCTTCAAGGAGGGGAAAATTGATATTCTGGTCGGCACGCAGATGATCGCCAAGGGCCTCCATTTTCCGAATGTCACGCTCGTCGGGATCGTCAATGCCGACCTCGGTCTTCACATGCCGGATTTTCGTGCGGGCGAGCGCACGTTCCAGCTTCTCACCCAGGTCGCCGGGCGTGCCGGCCGCGGGGAAATGGAAGGCGAGGTGCTGGTGCAGACGTTTACCCCGTTCAGCCCGTCGATTCAGTTTGCCAGGCACCACGACTACGAGGGGTTCATGGAGCAGGAGATGGAATTCCGCCGCCAGTTCAACTATCCGCCATTCGGAAAAATGGTCCTGATCACACTGCGCGGGACGATGTTCGAGCGGGTCGAGTTTTCGGCGCAGACGCTCGCTCGAAAACTCAAGGCCGCCTCACCCCCGGGCATCGCGGTCGGCGACGGAGTCCCCGCACCGCTGGAAAAAGCGAAAACTTATTATCGTTTTCAGGTCTCCGTCCGCGGCCCCTCATCGATGCAGCTTGCAAGGCTGATACGCTCCGTGCTGGACTCGCTGCCGATGCCGGAAGATGTTTTTGTCGCCGTGGACGTGGATCCGCTGCACCTGCTTTGAAATTGTTTCGATGAGAGTCCATCCGGCGATCCATTTTCTGGGAAAGAATGCCATCCGTTTTGTGCTGGTGGTCATCTTTCTGGGAATCCCGTCCGTCGTGCTCTATCTGCGCGAGGTCGGGATCGGGTTCGGTGCGAAGGAGGCGCTGGCCTCGGCCCTGAGCACAAATGCGCTGGAGGTCTCCATTGGCCGGCTCGCGCTCGATCCGTTTTCCGGGCTGTTGGCGGAGGATGTCACCATCCACGACCGCGCGGCCGGAGGACGACTGATCGCGAAAGTCAGCGATGTCTCGCTGTCCCTCAACCTGAGCGAGCTGTCTCACGCAAAGATCACCGTGGACAAGCTCTCGCTCGAAAATGCGGGGGTTTCGATTCCCGTGGAAAACGCGGAGAATGCCCCCCGGCTGGATCTCAGGCAGGTTCATGCCGAGGTGATTCTTCTCGGCGACCGGCTCCGCCTGAGCCGGTTTGAAGGGCTCATCGAGGGGATCCGCGTCGAGCTCACCGGCCAGTTTCTCAACCCCTCGTCTTTTCAGCCCAAAGCACAGGTGCCGACCGGTTCCGGCGGCGGCGGCGGAAATCCCGCCAAGCAGATTCTCGGCGAGCTGGCGCGGATCCGCTTCCCGGGAGGACCTCCTCTCCTGCGCGCAACCATCGAGGCGGACCTCGCCGTCCCCGACTCTCTGCGTGTCGAGGGGCTGACGCTGAAATCCGGTGAAATCCGGAGCGATGACTGGACGCTGCAAAGCCTGGATTTGCGCGGAGGGTATGCAAACGGCAACCTCCAGATCGAGAGAGCTGCTGTCACCGACAGCACGGGCTCGCTTGAGGCATCGCTCGATTGGTCGCGCGAAACCGGCGCGCTCGAAGGCTCCCTCCTCTCCACTCTGGAACCGGGACCACTCCTGCGGGCCGCCGGAAAAAAAAGCGAGCTCCTCCGCTCGCTGGTTTTCAAGCAGGCCCCGGAGCTCAACGCCCAGTTCAGCATCGGGACCGGCTCACCCAAACCCTCCATCCATGTGACCGGCTCGTTCCGCGCACGGGCCGTGGCTTTCAAGGATATCGATTTCCGCGATGCCGGGTGCGAATTTGCCTGGAAGGACGGCGTGCTCTACGCGCGTGAAATCCGGGTTTCGGTCGGAAAAGGCGACCTCACAGGGCAGCTCTGGCTGTCTCCGCAGGATTTCCGGGTCGATGCGCACACCACCATCCCGCCGACATCCCTCCTCGGACTCTTCGACCCAAAGACGCGCGAATTTCTCGAACGCATGGAATTCGCCGCCCTGCCGGACGTTTCGGTTTCCCTTCACGGAACAAAACCCGATTTTGCAAACATCCGGGGCAGCGGGCACCTCAAGCTCGGACGCACGGCCATGCGCGGATCCTGGCTCGACAGCGCTGAAGCCGACTTCGAGCTCGGCGACCGTTGCGTCACCTACAAAAACTTCCGGGTCGCGACCGGAAGCGGAAGGGGCACCGGCACGTTCGCCTACGACGTGGGGCTTCAGGAGGCGAGGCTTAGCGATATCCGATCCACCCTGCTTCCCTACGATGTCCTCATGTGGATCGATCCAAAAATCGCGGAAGCGGTGAAACCGTATCGCTTCCACTCCCCGCCCTCCGCAACCGTGGCTGGCAAGGTCCACCTCAAGGATGCCACAAAAAACAACCTTTCGATCGGAATCGAATCCGCCGCCGGGCTCGACTACGACCTCCTCTCCCGCACGCTCAGTTTCGGAAAAACCTCCGCAAAGGTGAATGTTGTCGGAACAAAGGTGAATGCCGACATCCGCCGCGCGGTCCTCATGGGAGGCGAATTGAACCTGAAGGCGGTCGTTTCGATCGATGCCTCGGACCCGACGTTCAGCGCCGACGCGAAGCTCACCCGGGTGAACTTCGCGCAGCTCACCAAGCTGTATTTCAACTACGACACTTCGAAGGGCGTCATGAGCGGCAACTACAAATTCTCCGCCCGCATGGGGCAGGAGAATCTGATGCGCGGCTCGGGAAGCATCCGCATCGAGGATGGCAACGTCTTCGCCATTCCCGTGCTCGGCCCGTTCTCCGAGATCCTGGGTTCCCTCCTCCCGGGCGTCGGATACCAGACCGCACGCCTCGCGACCGCCGACTTCACGGCGGCCAACGAGATCATCAACACGAAGAACCTCGTCATCGAGGGCGCCGGCTTCAGCATGTATGGGTCCGGCGACATCCATTTCATGACAAGCCGGCTCGACATGAGCATGCGCCTCAATGCCCGCGGGATCCCGGGCCTCGTCTTCTACCCGGTCAGCAAATTGCTCGAATACATTTCCACCGGCACTGTTGCCAACCCGGCGTGGCGTCCGAAGATCATTCCGCGCATCCCGAAGCCGGGCGCGGCCAAGACAGAGAAAAAATCCTCCCCCCGATGAGCAGCGATCTTCCAGGCGAACCCGTCAAACCCTCTCCGCGGAATGGGCGCACCGTCTCGTTCCGGAGCATCCTCCTCGCCGTCATCCTCGGGCTCATCCTCGCTTCGAGCATCAGCACCACGTGGTTCGGCGCAAACGGCCTCGGAACTGTCATCCGCACCCTCCTCGGACGCCAGATCGAGACAACCCTGGATGCCGTGACCGGGCGGGTGGAGGATCTCTTCGAGCCGTCCGACCGCCTCCTGCACACGTTCTCGAAAAGGGTCCGCAACGGAACATTTTCTGTCACCGATCCGCTGAACATCGCGCGGAATTTTTCCGAGACGCTCGAATTCGAGGAGGGGATCAAGGGGATTTACTTCGGCTATGCGGATGGAAGCCTTGCGGGAGCCTGGCAGGATCACGGGCAATCGGTGCTCATTGTCTCCTCTCCCAATGGCGGTCCCTGGCAGGAATGGAAGCAGGACCCTGAGGGGAATCTCGTTCCTTTTGTCCGGGACTCGGTTCCCGCGTCTTTCGATGCGAGGGAGCGGATCTGGTTTCAGCTCGCCAAAGCCCACGACGGGCTGGCGTGGTCGCCGCCGTATGAATTCGCCGGCGAAGGGCACGGGCTCAGCGTCAGCGAGGCGGTCCGTTCGGCTGACGGCACCCTGATCGGTGTCGTGACCGTGGATTTCCTCCTCAAGGACGTCACGGATTATCTCGAGTCCCTCAAGCAACAATACAAGGGCGACACCCTTGTCTTTTCGATCCGGGGCAACATCCTTGCCTCGCCGAAGGATCTCGATTCGGACCCGATCGTCGAACATATCCGCGAGAAGATTGAGGGCCAGGATGCGTGGCAGAAAATCCGTCGGGAGGGCGGGCACTTCGTCACTGATTTCACGGTCAACGGACAAGCGTATATCGCCGGGGTCCGCGGCGCATCGGTTCCCGGCGACCTCGATTGCGTCAGCGCCATTATTTTCAGCAGGAGCCAGGCATTCGGACCGCTTTTAGACATTATTTATCACGGTATTCTCACCGCTCTCGTGGCGCTGATCCTCTCGCTGGCTGCGGGCTTTCTTCTGGCGGGCAGGATCGCCACGCCTTTGAAGAGCCTGGCGGCGGCCGTGGCGCGGATCGGACGCTTCGATCTGACCCAGAACCCGATGCCCCGCTCGACGGTCCGGGAAATCCGGGCCCTCTCCGATTCGATCGAGCTCATGCGCACCGGGCTGAGGTCGTTCTCCCACTACGTGCCGGTGGACCTCGTCCGCGATCTCGTGCAGGGCGGCGGCGTGGCCGCACTCGGCGGAGAGCGGCGCAATATCTCGATCATGTTTTGCGACCTGGCCGGGTTTACCTCCTACGCCGAAAATATCGCTCCGGAAAAAGCGGTCGAAATCCTCACCGGTTACTTCGAGGATTTCGGCGGCGCAATCGACGGCAACGACGGGGTGATCGACAAGTTCCTTGGCGACGGAATGATGGCGATTTTCAACGCCCCGAATCGGATCGAAGCCCCCGC
>Ga0163199_1001399_pt1 | contig 15072 bp, 14 predicted proteins | sample PL_2010_150m_FD_113537 | JGI IMG/M metagenome (GOLD analysis project Ga0163199, IMG submission 113537) | Freshwater microbial communities from Powell Lake, British Columbia, Canada to study Microbial Dark Matter (Phase II) - PL_2010_150m | ecosystem: Environmental > Aquatic > Freshwater > Lake ... | reverse complement strand
GTTGTGCAGGGCGGCGGATACAATAAATGGGACGGCAAACTGAAAACCACTTTAGCGGCTATTGCCAATGAATCAAACAATGGCTTGAGTAATTTGACCGGCACCATCGCGATGGCGCGCACCAACGATCCCAACTCGGCAACCTCGCAGTTTTTTATCAACCTCAGCGACAATGTATCCCTGGATTATGCCGGCACCACCAATCCCGGCTATGCGGTATTTGGTAAAGTGATAGACGGCATGGATGTAGTCAGAAAAATTGAAAGTCTGGCGACGTATAACGACCTGCCTTTTACCGGCGCATCGGGACTGGTCTTTATAGAAAATATCTATAGCTCATATACTTTTGACACGACGGTATCCAAAACCAGAATCACCCTCAGCGGTTCCGGCAATGTTACCAGCGTGCCCAGCGGCATCTTGTGCGGCACCCGTTGCTATTTATCCCAACCGACGGCCGGAACGATAAAATTAACGGCGACACCGGCAGCAGGCAATTTGTTTGCCGGCTGGAGAGGCGATTGCCAGGGCTTTAACCGCATTATCACCGTTGACACGCTGAAAGGTAATCACAACTGCACAGCGGTCTTTACCAAACCTTCTACCGCCGCCCAGTAAACACATCATTCCCCCGGCCGCTTGCCGCTCAGCAGATAGGCAAAGGCAATCACTTCGGCGACGGCCAGGTATAATTCCCGGGGGATCTCATCCCCCAGCGGAATTTTCGACAATACATTAACCAGTACGACATCGGTATGCAGCGGGATATTATGCTCTTTGGCCAGATCGATGATTTGTTCGGCAGTCTGACCCCGGCCCTTGGCCGTTACGCGCGGTGCATTTGTGCCGTCGTAATTCAAGGCAACGGCAATGTCGGGAGGATTAATGACATGCTTCATACGCGTTCATCCAGTAATGTGGGCCGTGATGATGAGCCTGAAGATTTTGCATGGGCCGGCGTGCCTTCCAGCGCACTAAGCTGACCTACCGACAAACCAGCCTGCGTATAACGCGCCGACAGCAGGGCTAGATGCTCCTGTACCAGCGCTGTCGTGGTTTGCCGGTCGCTCCAGAAATAGGTATCTATCACATCGTTGGCCAAGCTGATTCGGCTATGTAGTGTGCCCAGCCCCGGCGGATTAAGCTCCAGTACGACAGACCAGTTAGCCGGGTCGCCGGCCTGGTTGGCGCGCCCGTCGCGGTTAATTTTCAATTTGACGGCATCGGTGTGATGGCCATCGGTAAATGGAATTTCAATCTGCCAGACGTTTTGCTTGTCATCGTTTTGAGGCAGCGATGCCAATTGATCCAGCACGATCCTCGCAATTGCGCCTTCCGTCTTATTCAATAATGCGTTATCCAATGCGCCGGCAAGAATATCGGCTGACATGTCGGCAGGTACCGAATCATCCGCCTGCCCTGTCGCAGCATGAATCGATTCGGCATTACCCTGAACTTTTTGCAACGCATCGGCCAGCATCAGCAAATGCCCTTTCAAATCGCCTTGCAGCGTTGCCGCCAGATTGGCCAGTTTTGCTTCCAGAAAAACGCCTGAATTACTGACGCCCCGCTTAAGTCCCTCGGCGGACATTAAGTCATCTTTGGACAATAACGCGCCGAGCGCTTCATGAATCGTAGCGCTTACCGCGGTGGATTTACCGTCCGTCAACGTCGCGATTTGCCGTAAAGACACGGCAAAATCAGCCAGGCTTTGCTGTTTCGGCAAAAATTGCCGTAAAGCCTGCAAAACAGCAGCCTGTTCAGGCGGCGCGGCGCGCTCCGCTACAATGATTTTTAATTCGGGTACAGTGCCCGCCTTAACGACTTCGAGCTTCAGTATTTGCCCTAACTCAAGCACATTCGGGGTTTGCGCACGTAACAACTGCCCGCCGGGTAATTTCAGAACAAAACTGTTTTCAGCCAATTTTGCCGTCACCACCGCATCGAGAGAATATCCGGGTTGCAACTGCGACAACAGCCTGGACAAGCTTTGCCCGGAAGAAGAGGTAACGGGCTGCACCGAAGTTTTTTGTATTTCCATCGAAGGCGACTCAAAGCGGGTTAATAGACACTATAATGCCTGACAATCATTCAAGCGAAACTGATCGCGACCGTTGTGCGTAAATCCCGTCAATCCGCTATGCCCATCCCGGCACCTCGCCAACCGGCCGCTTGTTTACATTAATAGCAGTTTTCAGTATAGGCTGCAATCGTTTGCAAAGACCCCACCACCCTGCTGAACCGCTATCAAAAATTTAATGGCACTGGAACTTTTTATTACCCCTAACGTCATATCGGCGTTCGCCTTCTACGGCGATCAATCAGCCGATGTTTCCCCCCTTTGTTTACCGGCTGATTTTCTCCTCAAGCCCCAACGTTTTTCTCCAGCGTTGGGGCTTTCTTTTAAGAAAACACAGCAAAAGCAAAAGAATTTTGGGCGCGCTAATGATCTTCTTGATAACTGGTGGCTGCATAAATTTTGATCATGCGCACAATAAACATTTCTGAAATAAAAAGTATCCTCTTCGCAAAGTAACATCTAAACTAATCTGCTTTGTTAAGTTACTGGAACGGATAGAAGGAATTTTTCAAAACTGATTTTTTGAGGTGCCTGGCGAGCGTAGACCTTCGTACAATAAGGAATTGTAAAGTTTAAGTATGACTCCCACCATGTTGGAACTTATTTTTATTTGACTAATGAGGCCGTTATGAATGCTGATAATATTGATCGCCCAAATTCACGCTCTCTGGAGATTATATTCAAGGAGCATCTCGATAACACGATAGAATGCGGCAAGGCGCTTAGCGAGCTCTTCTCGAATCTTGAGGAACCTGATCAGTCTATATCTAAGGTTAAACATCTGGAAGAAAAGGGAGACAAACTTACAGCGGAGGCATACTGCAGCCTTGAATTGCTTACTTACTCCGAATTTATTTATATCACTGAGCAGTTAGTCAAACACCTGGATGATATTGTGGATGGGATGAATGATACTGCCCGGCTTATTGATATCTGCCATCCAAGGCAGATCGAGAATGCAGCGCACGAGATTCTATCGACCCTGGTATCAATGACAGAAAAGCTGCAGATGGAGATAGCGCAGTATCCCGACATTGAGCTGGCAAGCATAAGAGCCTGCTGTAAGATGCTCAAGGGAAGTGAAGAAAATGCGGACTTAATCTATCATGAATGGCGGAAGAAACAGCGTCGAGTTCTTGTGCTTTCACTGATCGAAGAGAATAACTGGACCGAGATTCTGGGCGTCCTCGAACAAACGACGGATTCCGCCTATCATGCGGGGTTATTGCTCGAGCGCATAGCGAGGTATCGCCAAAAATTATAAATCTGTCTGCCAAAAAGCATTGAAAACTTTCCAGCCGTACTGCTGCAGGATTATTGAATCCAGCCGCCTTTTTCGTTGCTTAACCCGATAGGAATCGCTGCCTGTTTCCAAAATATCACACAGAAATAACCTGCTGATGATAATAGTTTCTCATCCTCACCAATAATCACACACCCCTTTGTTCTCTTTTTGTTCTCTTTTTGTTTCAGTTTCAGCGAATTTTTGTTAAGCTTACAAAAAATGTATGCCTCACAGGACTTATGAACACATTAAGCAGACGTCAGCGGGAGATTTTTTATTTTCTGCGCGACAACTACGAAAACTTTGCCTATCCGCCTACCTTGGATGAACTCTGCGCGCAACTCGGCATGGCCTCGCGCGGTTCCTTGTATAAGCACATCACGGCGTTGATTGCAGCAGGCCTTATCGAACCTTTCGCCGGCAACAGGCAAGGCGGCATTCGGCTTACTGCACAGGCACAGCACGACGCACCGGCCCCTGAACATGTCCTGCCTTTTGTCGGCTCAATTGCCGCCGGCCGGCCGATTGAGGCGCTGGAAACCCTCAGTTACATGGTCGTACCCGATGCGTTAAAAAGTGACAAGCCCTGCTATGTACTACAGATCAAAGGCGATTCAATGATCGAAGCAGGCATTTTCGATGGCGACTGGGTCGTCATCGAACAGCGCAATTATGCCGGCAACGGCGAAATTGTCGTCGCGTTAATCGACAACTCCGAAGCGACGCTGAAATATATCGAACAGACACCGGAAAAAGTTTTGTTATTACCGGCCAATGCCGGTATGGCAGTCTTATCATACCGTCCCGAACAGGTTGAAATACAGGGCGTATTGATAGGCCAAATGCGCAGTTATCGTCCCTTAATCAATAAATGAGGAAAACCACATGCAAAAGCGAATCCACATGCAGGACCAAGTCGTCAATAAAGTAGACGCTATTATGAATCACTACAGCGCATGCTCCAGAGAAATGTGGGCGGCTAAATTCATCGTGATCGGCGTGTTTTTATGCCTGGGCGTGTATTGGTGAGCGGCATCGCTGTCTGCGTCGTTGCTCATTACAGGTTCTTGCTATGTGCGGACGATTTAATTTAACGGCATCGGAAGACCAGGTTAAAACGCATTTCCATCTGGCGCAGCTTGCCGGATATGAAACCAGTTATAACATTCCGCCGGGACAGCAGATCCTGAACATTATTCAGACGGATGACGCGGGCTGCCGGGCCGTTTATCTGTATTGGGGGCTAGTGCCTTTTTGGTCTAAAAATCCCCAAATCAGCCAGCGATTCTTCAATGCCCGCGCCGAAAGCGTCGCCGAAAAACCCTCGTTCAGGACGGCTTTCAGGCAACGCCGGTGCCTGATACCCGCCACCGGTTTTTATGAATGGAAAGTCACTGAATACGGTAAACAGGCCTATCACATCTACCGGCAGGACCATAGCCTGTTTGCGTTTGCAGGACTTTGGGACTGCAATGAAGCGTCCGGCCATGCCTTGTATACCTGCGCGGTGATCACTACCGAAGCCGATACATTGATGGCGCCTATTCATCAGCGCATGCCTGTGATTATTCCCAGGGAGAATTACGGCCGCTGGCTCGACACACATGCCTCACCCGAACAATTGAACGCCTTGTTGGCCAATCAGGCTTATCAGGGCATGGCGGCTTCAGCGATTAGTGACCATGTAAACAATCCGGCACACAACGACAAACAATGCCTGGTTTAAGAAGCAGGCTCGCGACCTCGTAACGATGGATGGAAAGACTAACGGATCGAAAAATCATTCACATCGATATGGATGCGTTTTTTGCGGCCGTTGAGCAACGCGATTTTCCGCACTATCGAAACAAGCCGCTGATCGTCGGCGGCAGCCCGAACTCGCGCGGCGTCGTTGCAACCTGCAGCTATGAGGCCAGGCAATACGGCATCCATTCCGCGATGCCGTCGGCTCATGCGTATCGGTTATGCCCGCAGGCTGTTTTTGTAAAACCGCGTTTTGAAGCCTATCAGGAAGCATCGCTACGCATTCGCGAAATCTTTGCCGATTACACCGATCTTTTGGAGCCGCTGTCTTTGGACGAAGCTTACCTGGACGTAAGCGATGCCGATGTCTTTCAGGGTTCTGCGACGCTGATCGCGAAAGCCATCAAGTCGGCGATCAAGAGAAAAACACAGCTGACCGCATCCGCGGGCATTTCCTATAATAAATTTCTCGCAAAAACAGCTTCCGATATGGGCAAACCGGATGGGCTTTATTTAATCACGCCGGAACAGGGCCCCGCCTTTGTCGAACAATTACCCATCGGCAAATTTCACGGCATCGGCAAAGTCACGGCTGCCAGAATGCAGGCTCTGGGCATACACACCGGCAAGGATTTAAAGCAACTGCCGTTGGTCATGCTGCAACAGCATTTCGGCAAATCCGCGCTGCATTATTACCATATTGCCAGAGGCGTAGACCATCGCCCCGTCAATAGCCACAGAGTCAGAAAATCGGTAGGCGTGGAAACGACTTTCCCTCAGGATATAAAAGGCAGAGACGAAATTCTTCGGAACTTGCAGCAATTACTGGAACAGGCCCTGAAAAAATCAGATGAAAAACAATTGGATGCACAAACACTGACGGTAAAAATCAAATATCACAACTTTGTACAGATCACCCGCAGCCGGACGCTACCCGGCAAGATTACCGCTGCATCGGTCACGCCGGCTGTACTCGAAGACCTGATAAAAAATACCGACATAGGCGAGCGTAACGTAAGATTGCTGGGCATTACGTTGTCGTCACTGGATAATAAAACAGCGCATGCGCAAGCCCTGCAACTGGATTTATTCAACGATTTTCAGGCCGTCCTGTGACATTTAACGGCTCGCCGCCGTCCCGACTCAAAAGTTTTATTGCAAAACAAATTTAAGCCCTATCAACAATAAGATAGATGCCAAAACCGGACGTAAATACCGCTCGGGAAGCTTGGCGCTCAAATGGCTGCCTATCCAGATACCGGGCAATGAGCCCACCAGCAAGCTACCCAGCAAGACCAGGTCGACATTGCCCAGACCAAGATGGCCCAAGCCTGCAACAGCCGTCAATGGAATGGCGTGAGCCAGGTCAGTGCCGACAATTTTCACTGTCCTCATTTTAGGAAACAGGAATAACAGTGCGACCGTACCCAGCGCGCCGGCGCCTACCGAAGACAGCGTAACCAGCACGCCAAGCACCGCACCGACCAGCACCGTAGCGGGAATTTGTAAACGCTGAAAACGCCCGACATTTTCTTCATCGACATAGACTTCTTCGTCGTCGTCGTCATCAACACTGTCATCGGCATCGAGTTTTGCCGATCTATGCATTAATACGCTACGCACCAGCAGTGAACAGGCAGTCAGCAACAGCGCGATACCCAGCGTAAACGTAATAGCCCCGGCTGTTTCCTTACCGATATCCATAAAATGCTTAAGCGCTAATAAGGTCCCCACGGCGCAAGGCAAACTGCCCAACGCCAACCAGACGACGACTTTCCAGTCCACCGAACCGTGCTTGGTATGATGCACCCATACCCCGCTGGTTTTGGTAATCGCGGCAAACAGCAAGTCTGTTCCTACGGCGACCGCCGGCTTAAAACCAAACAAAAACACCAGCAGCGGCGTCATCAACGAGCCGCCGCCTACGCCGGTAACACCCACCAAGATACCGACCAAAAAACCGGAAAACGTATATGCCAAATTCATCAAACTAACCTTTTGTTACCTTATTATTAAAATGGTTATCACTATATCAGTGAAATGCTGCAACTATTAATGATATGTTATGCTATGTTTATCTCGTTTAGTTATATAGAAACCGCCTTAAAGGAGCACGATGAAATTGCATCAATTACGTTATGTACGTGAAGTGGTACATCAGGGCCTGAATATTTCGCTGGCCGCCGAGATGCTGCATACCTCGCAATCCGGTATCAGCAAGCAAATCCAGTTGCTGGAAGAAGAACTTAACCTGCATATTTTTCAGCGCAACGGCAAACGGCTCATCGGCATCACCGAATCGGGCAAAATCATTTTGAACCTGGCCGAGCGTGCGTTACGCGAAATAGAAAACATCAAGCTGGTCAGCGACGAATTCAGCCAAAAAGAGGCGGGTACACTGACGATAGCCACTACGCATACGCAGGCGCGCTATCGCTTACCGGCTGCCGTCAAGGCTTTCATAGAACGCTATCCTGATGTTAAATTGCATATCCATCAAGGCACGCCAACCCAGGTTGCAGAGCAGGTGGCCGGTGGCGAAGCCGACATCGGCATTGCTACTGAAGTCATCAGCACTTACGGTAAACTGCTTTGCTTTCCGTGCTATCAATGGAATCGTTGCGTCATCGCGCCGCATGCACATCCGCTTTTGAATGAGTTGCCGCTGACACTGGCAAAAATCGCAAGGTATCCGCTCATCACCTACGACTTCACGTTTACCGGGGGCTCGCTGGTTAATCGCGTGTTCAGCCAGGCCGGATTAAACCCTAACGTCGTACTTACGGCTATTGATGCCGATGTCATTAAAACCTATGTCAACCTGGGCTTGGGTATCGGCTTATTAGCCAATATTGCCTACGATCCCGAGCGTGACAGCGGTTTAGCCATGATAGATACCAGCCATCTGTTTCCACCGAGCACGACTTATCTGGGGGTGCGCCGCGATGCGTATCTGCGGGGTTATATGTATGAATTTATCCAGCTGCTCGCGCCGCAGTTCGATCATAAAGCAATAGACAGCGCGCTTAAAGGCATAGCTATTAATCGGCTTTTTCTTGGCTTTGTGTAAGCCGACCCAGCGTAGCGTAGCAGGACTGGCGTTCCCGCTTACAGACTTATTCCTGCCTACAAGTTTAAAAAATACAGCAGACGAGCCAATGGTTATGCTGCATAATTCGTTTCAAAAAAATGATACCTTGTTAGCGCCAATTGAAAGAGGTGATGAAATCATGAGCCGTTTATCAGAACAAATGCTGACCGAATTTGAAGAGCTACCGGATAACATGCAAAGAGAAGTGATCGATTTTGTCCAATTCCTCAAAAGCAAGCGTCAAAAACAAGAGCCTTATAACGGTCAGCAACTGTTAACCTTGCTGAAAGAAGGCAGGCAACACAACTTGTTTGCCGGAATTAAAGACCCCGTAGCCTGGCAAAAAGAAATACGCGCGGATCGCCCGCTGCCTGGCAGAGAATGACCATGCTACTGGACAGCAATATCATCATTTATTCCTACCAAGGTGAATATCAAACAATTGATGACCTGATAGCCGCAAACCCGATAAAACTTTCGGAGATAAGTTATCTGGAAACCATCGGCTATCAAAAAATCACTCCAACCGAAGAACGGTATTTACTCGCCCTGTTTTCCTCGGCAACTGTTTTACCGATTGATAGCTTCATCATCAGGCAAGCGGCAGCACTACGCCAACAACGCAAAATGTCTTTAGGCGATGCGATTATTGCAGCAACCGCATTGATACATGATTTGACATTGCTTACACGTAATACCGACGATTTTAAATGGATACCGGATTTAACGTTAATCAATCCGATTGATGGCGATTTGGATGATTAAGGGAGACGACAAGCAGCTATTGATAAGGAAGTCAGGGGTGAGCAGGATTTTTGCTCACCCTTGGCTTTTCAATGACATCAAACTTGTTACTGTGGAGGAGCGCGGCGAAATTTTCAGTATGACTCGCTCCACAGACAAAAAGCAGGGGCATGAGTTTAAGATCAGCAATTGGTCAAGCCTTACTGCTTTATATTTTTATAGCTTTCTTCACTTTCACGTACTATTTTTGTGCCTTCATCAATCATCCGGTTGCCCTCGTCTATCTTGGCCTGGCCTTCGCGAACCAAACCATTACCACGATCAATCATTTGTCTGCCATTTTTCCAGCGTTCGCTCAGATGCGCTATGCCCTGGCTGTCTCGCAGCATTTGTTCGCCTGAAATAATCGGCATGGGTTGCACCGGAACAGCCGGACGCTCGGAAGCGCAACCACCGATCAGCAAGGATAATAAAGCAATAGGCAGATGCCGAATGCTGAAACATTTTTGCATGCTAAGGTACTCCTAAAGATACTTAATTAAAGAAATGGTGTTGTTACAAAAAATACAGTGTTCTAACGAAGCAGGACAACTTTCTCCTGCCGGAGAAAGTCGTTCCTCAGGTGTAAACGGCCGATGTTATGCCGCCGTCTCGGACTTTTGTTTCTCCAGTAAATAATCCAGCCATAAATTGGACAGTTTTTCCTGCACGGTATTTTGTCTCAGGCGGGCATTCAAATGCGGGAAATCGACTTTGTCCAGGTCCTGATCCTGGTTATAGCAGGAATATACAAAATACTCTTTGCCCGTTTCAGCATCGATATGTTTGCACAGGCATTGCGCGCATATTCCTTTCATCATGCACTGCATCGGCGAGTTGATCGAGCCAATGGCATGCTGCACTTTGGTCAGGTAGGGTTTCAGGACATTATATCGGGCATCTTTTACGGCGGCCATCATGCGGTCGGAACCGATAACAACCAGATGATCGACATCCGACAGCGAAATAGGCTGCTCACCCAACTCGCCCTCTGCATACGCCAGCATACATTCGAGAATATTGCCGACGAAGGTTTTATCTTGCGGACGGGTCGCCGGTATCGCTTTAACATCGGGCGTTGTTTTGTCGACCGACCAGATAATAATGTCCGACGCGGCTTCAATATCTTCGATCTTGAAAACATCCTGCCCGTATTTGTAGCCGGCAAAATAAATGACCCGGTTTCCGGCCGCACGTAGCGCCTTGCCTATCGAAAACAGTACGGCATTGCCAAGACCGCCGCCGATTAACAAGACGGTTTGTCCCGTCGGTATCTCGGTTGGCGCACCGGTGACGCCCATGATAATCAGCCGATCGCCGACATTCCATGTTGCGCACAAGCGTGACGATGAACCCAGTTCCAGTGCAATCAGCGAGATAGTGCCTTTTTCCTTGTCAACTTCGGCACCGGTCAACGCCAAGCCTTCGCAAGCCAGCGCGGTGTTTTCCACTACGGGAGCGTAGGCTTCAAAGTTCTGTACCCGGTAAAACTGCCCCGGATGGAATTTTGCCGCCGCCATCGGCGCTTTAACGACCACTTCGATAATCGTCGGCGTTAAGCGGTTGATCGCGACAATCGTCGCGGTAAAGGCTTCGTCCAGCCGGGCGAACAAGGTTTTTAACGCCGCGTCGCGCACGCCCTGCTCACCCGGATTAAGCCCGGCAAGTTCCTGCTCGAACAATTTTACGATATAGGGATAGCCGTTCTTGGCGCTGGCCATCGCCTTAACGACGTTGCCGGCATAAACCGGATGGTTGTCGCCGTAAAAACTGATGAATTTACCGTCTTTGTGATAAGACGTCAGCGGCGCGGATTTACCCAGTTTCGGCTTGGCCTCATCGTGCATCTCGACTAAGTCTATCGCGCCGTCGGTGTATTGCGGCTCATGACGCTGGAAAAAGCCATTATTAATTTTATGGCTATCCATCACGAAAGTATCGGGGTATTCGCTTTGATAAATCGTGTTCGGCGACGTGCCGGCGGCAATATACAGGCTGCGTAGCGGAACATTGACGACCTGCCCTGAACTATTCCAGCGTCCATCCGCCGGCACCAGTTTGTCAAACTCCACGGCCTGCAAATGTCCAAACTCATCGACTGACGCGGCTTTAGGACTCATGCCCTCGGCCAGCGCAATACCTTCTTGCAGTGCTTTGGCAATTTCTTCGTGATTTTGGCGATAAGCCGGCGCATCGTTTATGCCTTTGCGGTAAAACATCGTTACACCGCCCCAGGATTCGACCAGCGGCTGGAAATCAGGCTGCTCGCCGGCCGCTTCGGCACGCTGACGCTCGGCCCGGATGACCTTGCCGTGTGCGAGAAATTCATCCAGTATCAGCGTTTCTTCTTTATCGTAGCGATTGCGGACGACTTGTTCACCATAGAGACTCACCAATACTTCGTAACGATGCAGTATTTTTTCGACCTGTACGGGATAATACGCCATCAACTCTGTCGACGTATCGATAGCGGTCAAGCCGCCGCCGATAACGCCGGCCGGCAGACGCACTTGCAGGTTGGCCAGCGACGATGACTTCGCCGCACCGGTTAATTGCAATGCCATCAAAAAATCCGAGGCTTTGCGGATACCGCGCATCAAATTGTTTTTCAGGTCGATAACCGTTGGTTTACCCGCACCCGAGGCAATGCAGATATGGTCAAAGCCCATAGCCCATGCATCGTCAATCGTCAGCGTGCCGCCGAAACGCACACCGCCGTAACTACGGAACGCCGCGCGCCGTTGCAGCGTAAGGTAAATGACTTTAAGGAAGTTTTTATCCCAGCGCACCGTAATGCCGTACTCGGCCACGCCGCCGAAACCGGCCAGTATGCGTTTGTCCAAATCCTGGTAAAGTTCTTTAAAATCGGCAATCGGCTTAGGCGGATTTTGACTATCGCCGATTAATTCCACCGGCAACGGTTCCAGTTTTAAGCCGTCAATACCGACTACAGCAAAGCCTTCATTCAACAGGTAATGACTCATCGTATACCCCGCAGGGCCTAAACCCACGACCAGCGCATTTTTGCCGTTATAAGGCAGCATGTGTGGGCGCTTGACATTTAACGGATTCCAGCGCGTCAGGAAGCTGTAGATTTCAAAACCGTAAGGCATGAATAACACATCGGTCAATACATTGGTTTCAACCTGTGGAATATCGACCGGGTCAGTTTTTTGGTAAATACAGCCCTTCATGCATTCGTTGCAAATACGGTGTCCGGTGCCGGGGCACATCGGATTATCGACGATAATAATGGCCAATGCGCCGATATTATCGCCGCGGCGCTTAACCAGGTGCATTTCGGATATTTTTTCATCCAGCGGGCAGCCTATCGTCGTTTCGCCCAACGGATCGATTTTAAACGTATTGGTTTTTTTGTTGCGCATGCCCTTGGAGCAGGAATCGGTGTCGCGCTCATGGCAATAGATGCAGTGATTGACTTCAGATAACACCTGCCGCTGGTTAAAGCGCGGATCGGTCAATTTGAAACCGTCGCGACGCCTGCGATGTTTCGTCTCGCCCATCCATACGCTGAATTCACCGCGATCTACCGTATCATGCTCGACGAGATGATTGAAATCGCGTTTTTCGGGGAATTTGAAACTTAGCCATGACGCCGCTATTTTTTCATCCTGTGCAGCGATAAAACTCCAGCGCAGTACGATGTCCATCAGCGCGGCTGTAAAATCGGCCGGCTCCGTTAATGCGATAATGTCGCTGAATTCTGACGCCGCCGCTTCATGCCCGGCCAAGCGTTCACGCAATGCCTCGGCAAGCGTATCCGCCTGTTCATAGTCGCTGTTCTTGCCCTTGGCTATCAACTTATAATGTGCGGACAATAAACCGATTGCCGCACCGGCTCCGGCAACGCGGCGCTCCGGGTCCGGCTCCTGGTCGGCGACAGGGAAACCCGCGGTAATTAACAGTTCAAAACGACGTTGTATCGCGTCTTTATCCCAATCATCGGCATTCTGTCCCTTAAAAACGACGCCCAGTTTTTCTACGACTTCATTTTTATAAGTGAAAATGCTGTCAATCTCATCCTTGATTTTTTCTCTTTGCGCGTCATGTTGTTCAGTCACATTAAACAGTTTTGCAACAAACTGTCCCACATAAGGCCCCATAGCCACGAGCAAGTCGGATTGTTGCTCCGGTGTTAAACCTGCGCCCTGGTTTTGGCGGTAGGCGGCATACCTCTCATAAAGCTCGGCATCATGCTGCTGCACCGACGCATCGAACACCGCCAGTAAATCTTTCAGGCGTGCTGCATCGTATAAATCCGGATAAGTGAAGTTAGGGATTCCTAACGTAAGATTATTTTGTTCCATAGCTCTTGTGATGGGTTAGCCCGGACTTGTTCAAACTGGGCACGATAAGCGTGTGTTTAGACAGGCGAGCGTAGACTAAAGGAGGATGAATTGGCCGCGTATTGTAAGTAAATACGGTATTTTTTGCTATAGATAATCCTGACCGGGGCAGGGCAATCGCGCTTAAAAATGATCTTGCCCGGATTTCAATGGTTGTTTTCATTATTTACCTCGGTTTTAGAGATTGCCCTCTTAGCCGGGTGTCCGCTAGACCGGGGTAAGATCCTGGATGGGATAACGATTATTTGCCCCGTGCCATCGGGGGTAATTTAAAATTGCCCGGGTCGGGATGACGGAATTGCGCAATCAGCGCTAACCACACAACAGGCCGATCTTTTGGATCATTGGCGGGTGCGGCTGTCAGTCTTTAAAACCGGCAGCCGTTTTGTCCGAACTGGTTACTAACCTAATGACAGCATGTCGGTATTGGCGTTAAACATGACTTTATTGACGCCGCTTAGGACAATTTGGAAATCGCTGTTTGGCGAGAAACGACCGTCATGATCGATGTCGAATAATAATTTACCGTCATTGAACGCCAAGCTGGTTTCAGCGCCGAAGGCCTTGCTTAAGGTATCGCCAAGAACAAAACTCTTGGTGATCGAAGCCAATTCGGCGCCGTTGACTCGTGTGTCGCTTAGCATGGCAGTCAAATCTATCGCATCGCCTTTGCCATCGAAAGCCTTATCCATCCCACCCGCTTGAATGTCGTTTTTGGCAAACAGGTAGGTGTCCTTGCCGTCACCACCTTTTAATATGTCGTTTCCTGTGCCGCCTATCAATATATCTCTACCCTCCTGGCCTTCAAGCCTGTCATCACCGGCCTTGCCATCGAGGATATTATTGCCTTTGTTGCCGATGATGTGATTAGCCCAGCCATTGCCGACGCCGTTGATATCGGCTTTGCCGGTTAAAACCAGATTAAGCGCCGTATCCGGCAATGTCATCGATACTGAGGACTTAATCGGGTCATCGCCGACGACGGTGATATGAACGGTCGCCACATTGGACTCCGCGTGTCCATCGGTGATTTTATAAGTAAAGCTGTCCGCCCCGATGAAATCATGCTTAGGCGTATACGTTAACGTGCCGTCAACATTCAGCGCAACATGCCCGCCTTTGCTACTGGTAGCGTCAAAAGCGGAAAGAACCAACATGTCGTTGTCAGCATCGGTGTCGTTAGCGAGGACATTGACTTTAATCGCTTTTTCTTCCTCAGTTACGATGCTGTCGTCATTGGCCACAGGCGAAGATTGGCCGGGCAAGCCAAGTACGATGGCTGTTTCAGCCCCGGTTAAGTGTTCCTGGGTGTTGCCGCCATCCACGTAGCTGATTTGTAAGCCGATAGCTTTACCTACATCGGCAGCGCCCAAATGATAGCTACCGGCATTGGCACCGCTAATAATCTGGCTATCGGCTAGCCATTGATAATTGAAAATGCCTAAGCCATCGGCATCTTGTATGTGTCCCGCATCGGCGAATAACGTCTGCCCCTCAATAGCCAAGCCTGTAATCCGCACCGTCCCGGTAGGCCCATCATTGACCGCCGTCACACTGAAGCGTTGGCCGGCCGCGACGCTGCCGCCGTTGCCGTCGACCACGTCATAGCTCAAGGCTACGGAACCGTTGAAATTGGCAGCAGGCGTGAACGTCCAGGTGCCGTCATTATGATCGACCAAGCTGCCGCTGTCGGCGCTCAAACCGGATACCGACAAGGTATCGC
>Ga0163199_1001398_pt1 | contig 15078 bp, 13 predicted proteins | sample PL_2010_150m_FD_113537 | JGI IMG/M metagenome (GOLD analysis project Ga0163199, IMG submission 113537) | Freshwater microbial communities from Powell Lake, British Columbia, Canada to study Microbial Dark Matter (Phase II) - PL_2010_150m | ecosystem: Environmental > Aquatic > Freshwater > Lake ... | reverse complement strand
TCACCGGCTGGATCGGCGGCGTCGCGGTGATCAACCGGGCGTTGAGCGCCGAGGAGTTGGGACGATTGGCGGAGTTCAGGCGCGCGCCGTTCGTCGCGACGAGTTCGAAACCATGAAACCGTTTGCCCGCCTCTTTGCCTTGGTTTCGAGCCTGGTGGCGACGCGGGCGGCCGCGCTCGACCTTTACGTCGCGCCGACCGGCAGCGATGCCAATGCCGGCACGCAGGCCGCGCCGTTTGCAACCGTGGCGAGAGCGCGGGACGCCATCCGCACGCTGAAGGGCGGCGCCGGGTTGCCCGCCGAGGGTGTCACCGTGTGGCTGCGGGGCGGCCTTCACAATCTCGCCGCCTCCGTCCTGTTCGACAGTCGTGATTCCGGCACGGCCTCGCTGCCCGTGACGTATGCGGGCTGGCCGGGCGAGGACGCGCGCATCACCGGCGGCCGCACGCTCGACCCCGCGGCGTTCCGGCTCGTCGACAGCGCGTCGGCCGTTTGGAGCCGCCTTGATCCGGCGGCCCGCGGTCAGGTGTATGCGCTCGACCTCCGGGGCCAGGGCATCACGGACTTCGGAACCCTGCGCCCGCGCGGTTTCGGGCTCTCCGCCGCCGCGCCACTGGAACTCTTCGTCGATGGGCGCCCGATGACGCTCGCCCAGTGGCCGAACCGCCGCGATGCCTGGACCCGCACCGTGGCGGCCGCCTCCAGCACGCAATTCACCTACGCCGGTTCGCGCCCCGAACGCTGGACCCAGGCCGCCGAAATCTGGCTCCACGGTTTCTGGCAGGAAGCGTGGGCCGACTTCCACGTGAAGGTCGCCGCCATCGACCCAACCCGGAAAGCCATCACGCTCGCGGCGCCACCCGCCAGCTACGGTCTCAACGCTGACCGGCCCTACATCGCCTACAACCTGCTCGAGGAGATCGACGAACCCGGCGAATACTTCGTCGATCGCGCGACGGGCACGCTCTACCTCTGGCCTCCCGTTGCGCTCGCCGCAGCGAGAATTCAGGTCAGTCTGCTGGAGGTCCCGCTCCTCCAGTTTGCCGGCGCGCAATCCGTCACACTGCGCGATCTGGTGCTGGAGGCGGGCCGCGGCCCGCTGGTGCGCATCGACTCGGGCGACCATGTCCGCCTCGAACGCTGCCTGCTGCGGAACGCCGGCCAGTATGCGGCGCAGCTCGCCGGCACGGCCAACGGCCTCGAACATTGCGAAGTGGTCGACTGCGGCGAGGACGGCGTGCGCCTCGCCGGCGGCAGCCGCGCCACGCTCACCGCCGGCGAAAACTACGTGACCAACTCCCGGCTGCACCGCGTATCCCGGCTCGCCTGGACCTATCATCCCGCGATCTCCATCAGCGGCTGCGGCCACCGGGCGGCGAACAACCTGATCGATGACCTGCCCCACAGTGCGATCCTGTTTTCGGGCAACAACCACACGCTCGAGCTCAACGAAATTCGCCGCGTGTGCCGGATCACCAGCGATGCCGGCGCCATCTACATCGGGCGCGACTGGGGCTACCGCGGCAACGCGGTCCGTGCGAATTTCATCCACCATATCCAGTCGGCGCAGGAGGGCTTCGGCGCCCACGGGGTCTACCTTGATGATTGCGTGTCCGGCGTGGAGGTGAGCGGCAATGTGTTTCACCGGATTGACGACATCGCGATCATGGCCGGCGGCGGGCGCGACCTGATCCTGCGCGGCAACCTGATCGCCGCATGCGGTTTCGGCCATCGCAACGACGACCGCGGGCGCACGCGCATCACCAACCTCACCGGCGACTCCTGGAATCTGCTGGCGCGGCTTTCCGCCGAGGGCATCCGCTACCAGCAGCCGCCGTGGTCGACCGCCTTTCCGGCCTGCGCGGCGATTCCCAACACCTGGGAGGCCGTGCAGCAGGGCCTCTGGCGCAATCCGGAGGGCTGCGTGTTCTCGGACAATATCGGCTGGGGCAACACGACGTGGATCGCCGAGTCGAATGCGTCCGGCACCGGCGTGTTCAGCGTCTATGCGTCGATGGCCAACAACACGCCGTCGCAGGCGCCGCTGTTCGACGATGCGGCCAGCCTCGACCGCGCGCTCCGGCCCGCGCAGCTCCGCGCGGCCGTGCCCGGCTTCGCCGCGATTCCCTTCGCGGCCATCGGCCGCACGTGGCCGCAGACCCCGGTGGCCACGGCGCCGCCGCCCGTTCCCGTCCTCGAGGGCCAGGTGCTTTCGCCCACGGAGATCGCTTTGCAGTGGACCGACGACGGCAACCTCGCGCGGGTGCAGGAGACTGGTTTCGTCCTCGAGCGCCGCAACGAAACCGGCGGCGCGTGGGTGACCGTTCGGTCGTTCGGGCCGGACGTCGATTTCGCCAGCCAGGCGGGCTTGGCCCCCGGCACGCGCTATTCCTACCAGGTGCGCGTCGCGAACGCCGCGGGCGCCGCCGTCTCCAACATCCTGACACTGACCACTGAGCCCGCGCCCTGGGTTGCCGGCAGCGCCACGCGCTACGAGGCGGAGGCGACCTTCGCGGTGGTCAACGAGGTGGGCACGCTGGGCACCATCGGCGTTTCAAACGCCACGCTCGACAGCGGCCAGAGCGTGCGGCTTTACGACCCCGGTGACGTGCTGCGCATCCCGTTCGCGATCACGACCCCGGACGCCTATCGCATTGGCGTGCGCGTCCGCTCCGGCAGCGCGTCGGGCCCAACGAGCTACTGGCCCAACGGCTACCGCTTCAAACTCGACGGCGACGACATCGTCCTGCGCGGCGATGCCACGACCCTCTCCGCCCAGGATCCCAGCTATGGCGTGTCCTACTGGGGCACGATGGTCGGTGACACGCGGACGCTGGCCGCCGGCGCGCACGCGGTGGAGGTGCGGGCGGTGTCCTCGTTCTGCGTCGTTGATTTTCTGGAGGTGGCTCCGCTGAGCCCCCGGACGATCGTCACATTTCCAGACTGGCAGGCGGCGCACTTCAGCGCCGACCAACTCGCCGACGCCGCCACGTCCGGAGCGCTGTCCGTGCTGAGCGGCACCAGTGCACCCAACCTGCTCGCGTATGCGCTCGGGCTGGATCCATGGAGTCCTGTTGCCGGAAACGGTCTGCGCGTCGCCGACATCGGCGGGCAACTCCGGCTCACCTATGCGCGGCCCCTTGGGTTGAGCGACCTCAACTACGTGGTTGAAGGCTCCGCCGACGCCCAGACGTGGGCGCCCGTGCCGCAAACGACCCTCGCGCAGGATCGGGGCTGGGAGATGATGCAGTCGACCGATGCCGCCGGGCCGGGCGATGCCCGCCGGCATCTCCGCCTGCGGGTGATTCGCGGCAGCCAGTTCGTTGCCAGCGAAACGTTCTCCAACGCCCCGCTGTCGGCCGCCTCGCCTTCGCCTCGGCTGGGCAACCTTTCGGCGCGGGCCGTCGCCGGCACCGGCACGAGTGTGTTGATTGCTGGGTTCAACATTGCCGGCGCGGGCCGCAAGCAACTCCTCATCCGCGGCATCGGTCCCGGCCTCGCTGCCTTCGGCCTCCCGACCGCGCTCGTTGATCCCACGCTCCAAGTCGTCCAAGGCGGCACCAAGTTTGCAGAAAACGACAATTGGTCCGCGATTCCGTCGGAAGCCGCCGCCTTCGCCACGGCGGCCAGCCGTCTCGGCGGATTTCCGCTGGCCAGCGGCAGTCGCGACGCGGTGACCCTTGCATCGCTCGGACCCGGCGGCTACTCCGCGCTCGTTACCGGTGCGGGCAACAGCACCGGCCTCGCGCTCGCGGAACTTTACGACGCGGACAACGAACCTCTCACCAGCAGCGCCCGGCTAGGCAATCTGTCGGCCCGCGCCGCCGTCGGCACAGGTAGCGACATTCTGGTCGCGGGATTCAGCCTGATCGGCGCCGGCAATCAACTCGTGCTCGTCCGCGCCGTGGGTCCGTCGCTAGCGCGCTTCGGGATCGAAAGCCCTCTGCTTGATCCAAAGCTCGAAGTCTACAACGGAGCCGCGGCGATCGCGGCCAACGACAACTGGGGCAACCAGAGCAACGGCGGCACGATGGCGGCGATTCAGGCTGCCGCCGCACGGGTCGGCGCGTTTCCGCTCGATCCGGGCACCCGGGATGCCGCCCTGCTGCTCATCCTCGCACCCGGCAGCTACACCACTCAGATTTCCGGGATGAACAGCTCCACCGGCGTCGCCCTGGTCGAATTATACGAAGTGCTCTAGCCGTTCGTCCCGTCTCCCGTGCCATGAGTCGCTCAACCTTCCCCATGCACAGCGGCCCGTCGACCGGCCCGTTCCTCCCGACCGGCGAAAACCCGGCGTTTTCCCCCGACCACCTCTACACCCCTGCCAACGACCGCACCGGCGGCCCCTTCACCATCGGCCGCGTGATCCACAGCTCACGCGGCGTGGGCTTCACCGGCTGGATCGGCGGCGTCGCTGTTTTCAACCGCGCCCAGAACCCCGAAGGAATAGCCCGCCTGCCTGCCCTCGGCCGGGCCGCACCGATTTCCACTCCGAACCAATAACCCACCGAAAATCATGCGCCCCCCGTTGATTCGATTCGTCCTCGCCGCACTGGCCTTGCTCGGCGCGAACACGCTCCACCTGCCCGCCTCCGTGCCCGCCGCCGTGCCCGCAGCCGCCACCGCTGCGCTCACCGCCGAGGAAAAGGCCGCGGGCTGGCGTCTGCTGTTCGACGGGCAGTCGCTCGCCGGTTGGCGCCTCTACGGCCAACCCGCCGCCGACTCGCCGATCGGCCCGGGTTGGAAGGCTGAGAACGGCATCCTCAAGAAACTCGCCGGCCAAAAGGGCGGCGACATCATCACCGAGCAGACTTTCGACGACTTCGAGTTGCGCTGGGAGTGGCGCATCGAAAAGGGCGCGAACAACGGCGTGAAATATTTCGTCACGGAGAAGCGCCCGCAGGCGCCCGGGATCGAATACCAAATGATCGACGACCTTGATCCGAAGTGGGCCACTCTGCCGCCGAAAGCCCTGACCGCTTCGTTCTACGAGGTGCTGGCGCCCGCCGCCGACAAGACCCTTAAGGCCGTCGGCGAGTGGAACAGTTCGCGCATCGTGGTCCGCGGCCGCGTGGTCGAGCACTGGCTCAACGAACGCAAGGTCCTGACCTACGAACTCGGAAGCGGCGCCGTGACGGCGGGCATCGCCGGCAGCAAATTCAAGAAATATGCCGACTTCGGAGATAAGATCCGCGGCCACATCATGCTGACCGATCACCAGGACGAAGCGTGGTTCCGCAACATCAAGCTTCGCGAGTTTCTGGCCGGTCGATAATCGCCATCACTCTGCCCCGAATTGCCATTTTCGGACCCCGAGAAATCCGGTAGATTCCCTGTCCGCACCACCCCTTTGCCTATGCCGACCCTTCGCACCCGCTCCTCCTTCGCCGCCCTCGCGTTCGCCCTCGCCTTCAGCGCATGGGCGCCCGTCTCCCGCGCCGCCGCGCCCACGAAAACCTATGCGCCCAACTGGGCCTCGCTCGACACGCGGCCCACGCCCGAGTGGTTTCTCGACGCGAAGTTCGGCGTGTTCATTCACTGGGGCGTCTACTCCGTGCCGGCGTGGGGCGCGCAAGGCGAATATGCCGAGTGGTATTGGCGCCGGATCATCGGCGACAAACCCAAGGAAGCCGTCTGGCGCGAGTTTCACGCCAAGAACTACGGCGCCAATTTCGACTACAAGGACTTCGCGCCCAAGTTCACTGCCGAACTGTTCGACGCGAAGCAGTGGGCGGATCTCTTCGCGCGCGGCGGCATCAAATACGTCGTGCCGACCTCGAAGCACCACGAAGGGTTCGCGCTCTGGCCGAGCGCCGAGGCGAGCCGCACGTGGGGCCGCCCGTGGAACGCCGTCGAGATCGGCCCGAAGCGCGATCTCATGGGCGAGCTCGCCGACGCCACGCGCGCCCGCGGAATGAAATTCGGTTTCTATTATTCGCTCTACGAGTGGTTCAATCCGCTCTGGCTGAAAGACCGCGCGCGCTACGTGACCGAGCACATGACGCCACAGTTCAAGGACGTCGTCACGCGTTACGCCCCCGCGATCATTTTCAGCGACGGCGAGTGGGACCTGCCGTCGAAGGACTGGAAGAGCGAGGAACTGCTCGCGTGGCTCTTCAACGAGTCGCCCTCGCGCGCCGAGGTGGTGATCAACGACCGCTGGGGCAAGGACAGCCGGCACAAGCACGGCGGCTACTGGACCACGGAATACGCCGCCGGCCTCAAGGACGGCGCGCACCCGTGGGAGGAGAGCCGCGGCATGGCGTTCTCCTACGGCCTCAACCGCGCCGAGCGCGTCGGCGACTACAAGACCGCGCGGGAGTTCATCTTCGTCCTCGCCGATCTCGTGAGCCGCGGCGGCAATCTCCTCCTCGACATCGGGCCCGCCGCCGACGGCACCATCCCGCCGCTGATGGAGCAGCGGCTCCTCGAAATCGGCGACTGGCTCAAGGTCAACGGCGAGGCCATCTACGGCACGCGCACCGCCGGCCGCTCCGCCCAATGGACGGAGGGCACGCCGCCGAAGCAGGAATACGGCGAATACATGGTGAAATACAATTTGATGGACCAAGTCGGCCAGGCGCCGCGCAACGGCACCGCTGTGAAAAACGTTTTCTTCACGAAAAAACCCGACGCCCTCTACGCCATCACGCCCGGCTGGCCCGGCAAGCAACTCGTGCTCCGCAACGTCACCGTGCCCGCCGGCGCCACCGTGACGATGCTCGGCGTGCCCGGCGCGCTCAAGACGAGCCTCAGCGGCACCACGCTCGCCATCACGACGCCCGACCTCGGCCCCGAAGCCGCGCCGTGCCGGCACGCCTTCGCCTTCAAGATCACTGGCGCCACCGTCAGTCCCGAATAACCCGCTCCACTCGTGAAACGCTTTCCCATTCTGATCTCGGCCCTCGTCGCTTGCGCCTTCTTGCGGGCCGCCGAGCCGGTTCCCATCGAAGTCATCTCGCCGAACGGCCAGCTGCGCTTCGTGTTCACGTTGGCCGCCGGCGGCGTGCCAACCTACGAGATCGCGGGCAAGGCGGGACCGCTCGTGTTGGCGTCGAAGCTCGGGCTCATCGCCAACCGCCACGGCTACAACTCCACCGATTGGGTCAGCGGCCTGAAGGTCGCCGGCACCACCAGCACCGCGTCGCACCTCAGCTGGAAACCCGTCTGGGGCGAGCGCGCGGAAATCCCGGACAACTTCAACGAACTGCACATCGACCTGCAGCATGCGAGCGGCGACCGCGGCATTCTGCAGTTGCAGGTCCGCGCCTACGACGAGGGTGTCGCGTTTCGCTATTTCTTCCCGGAAAACTCGCGCACGCAGATCATCGAGCTGGCCGCCGAGCAGACCGAGTTCGCGCTGCCGGCCGGGGCACGGGGCTTCTGGACGCCGGCCGCGCAGAAATTCTACGAGAAACTCCCGCTCGCGAATTGGAAGAGCGACTGCGAGGTGCCGCTGACCATCGAGCTGCCGGACCACCACTGGCTCTGCCTCACCGAGGCGGGGCAGACCAATTTTTCGCGGATGCACCTGAAGCTCGCGGCGCCGGACCGGTTGGTGACGCAGCTCTACGGCGACGTGCTCGAAACGTCGCCGTTCGCCTTGCCGTGGCGGGTCGTCCTCGTCGCCGACAAGCCCGGCCAGTTGCTCGAGCACAATTATCTCATCCTGAACCTGAATCCGCCGAATGAGATTGCCGACACCAGCTGGATTCATCCCGGCCGCGTCATGCGCGAAGTCACGCTTTCGACCGCCGGCGCGAAGCGGTTGGTCGATTTCGCGGTCGAGCAAAACATCGACTACATCCACTTCGACGCCGGCTGGTATGGCTACGAATACGTGGTCGCTTCCGACGCCCGTGAGGTGAAGGTCGACCCGCGCCGCAACCCGAAGGGCGACTTGGATTTGCCGGAGGCGATTCGCTACGCGAAGGAGAAGGGCCGGCGTGTGATCCTCTACGTCAACCATCGCGCGCTCGAGCGGCAGGCGGACGAGATTTTTCCGCTCTACCGGAAATGGGGCGTCGACGGCGTGAAGTTCGGTTTCGTCCACACCGGCTCGTTTCGCTGGACCGTGTGGCTGCACGAGACGATCAAGAAGGCGGCGCAGCACCACCTCGTCGTCGACGTGCACGACAACTACCGGCCCACCGGGTTCAGCCGCACCTACCCCAACCTGCTCCAGCAGGAAGGCATCGCCGGCGACGAGGAGATGCCGACCGCCACGCAGAGCACGATCTATCCGTTCACGCGGTTTGTCGCCGGAGCGGCCGACCACACCTACTGCTTTCTCGACAAGCGGCTCAAGAAGACAAAAGCCCACCAGCTTGCGCTCGCCGCGATCAACTTCGGCCCGCTGCAATATCTCTCGTGGTATGACCGCCCCGAGACCTACGCCAACCGCGGCGAAATCGAATTCTGGAAGGACCTGCCCACCGTGTGGGACGACACGCGCGTGGTCGACGGCGTGCCGGGCGAGTTTGTGATCGTCGCCCGCCGCAAAGGCGCCGACTGGTGGCTCGGCGGCGTGACCAACGTCGATGCCCGCGAGCTGACGGTGCCGCTGTCATTCCTCGCGGCCGGGAAAGACTTCGACGCCGAGATTCACGAAGACGCCAATCCGGCGACCGTGGCCAGGCGCACGGAAAGCGTCACGGCCAAGTCGATGCTCAAATTCAGCCTCCGCGCGAGTGGAGGGGTGGCGATTCACCTGCGCGCGAAATAGTCGCGCAACGAGCCGGACAGCGCGCCGATCAGCGAGAATCTGTTTGAAACCGCCACGGCCGGGGTCGTGATGGGGGCGCTCCTCGTATCCGACCCCGCGCAGCTGCGCCTCACCATTCCATGCTCCCGCTCCGCTTCGTCCTGCCGATTCTCGCGCTCCCAGCTGTCGCCCTCGCCGATCCATTCATCGCCGAGTCGCTCAAAAAATGGGACAACGCCACGCAATACACGCTGGAGGTGGCCCGCGCGATGCCGCTCGAGTCGTTCGGGTTTCGCGCCACGCCCGAGGAGATGACCTTCGCCGCGCAACTGGATCACATCGCGCAAAACATGACGTGGCTCGGCGGGGATTTTCTGACCGGAAAGCCGTTCACGCACCCGCTGCAAAAGAAGAAAGACCGAACCCCGGCCGAGACGATGGAGGTCCTGACCGCGGCGCTGGCCTTTGCCCGCGAAGCGATCGCCGCCACCCCGCCATCCACGCTCGACAACACCAAGGATTTTTTCGCCGGCCCAATGACCCGCCGGCAGATCATCGCGCTGATGCATGATCATCACACCCATCATCGCGCCGAACTCGTGGTCTACCTGCGGCTCAAGGGCATCAAGCCGCCTAAATACCGGGGCTGGTGAGGGCTCGGCTGGACCGCGCCCGTCGGCGGTTGACGCCGCGGTTGGCCACGCCAGCCTCGCCGGACGATGCAGAATGTCGTCATCGCGAAACCCTATCGCTTCGTGGCGCCGCATCGCGGGAAACTGTGGTGGCACCTGTTCCGGCCGGTTCTGCCGCTCTACCTGAGGAAATCGCACGGCATCGTGCGCGTCGATTGCCGCCACGCGGAGCGGCTGCAGGTCTCGCTCAACGCCGGCCACGGCATCATGCTCGCGCCGAATCACTGCCGACCGCCCGACCCGATGGTGCTGGGCACGCTCTCTCACCGGCTCGGGCGACCGTTCTACGTGATCGCCAGTTCGCACCTGTTCCGGCGGGGGGGCTCGCAGGCGTTTCTCCTGCCGCGGCTGGGCGTGTTCAGCATCTACCGCGAGGGCACAGATCGCGAGGCCCTCAAGTGCGCCGTGCAGGTGACGGCCGAGGCGGAGCGTCCGCTGGTGATTTTTCCGGAGGGCGTGATTTCGCGGCACAACGACAAGCTCAACAACCTCATGGAGGGCACCGCGCTGATGGCCCGCGGCGCCGCCAAAGAGCGCGCCAAGCTCAACCCGCCGGGCAAGGTCGTCGTGCACCCAGTGGCCATCCGCTATTTTTTCGAGGGCGACGTGCGCGCGGCGGTCGAGCCCGTGTTGCGCGACATCGAGCGGCGGCTCTCGTGGCAGCCGCAGGACGCGATGCCGCTCGAGGCGCGGATTGAAAAAATCGGCAAAGCGCTGCTGGCGGTGAAGGAAATCGAGTATTTTGGGGCTGCGCAGGAAGGCCCGCTGGCGGAGCGGCTGCCGCGGCTCATCGATCGGCTGCTCGCACCGCTGGAGGCCGAGTGGCTGAAGGGCCGGCGGGAAAAGGACATCGTGCAACGGGTGAAACTGCTCCGCATCGCCCTCGTGCCCGAGATGGCCGCCGGCACGCTGGCCGAAGCGGAGCTGCAACGACGCTGGCGGCAGCTCGCCGACATCACCCTCGCGCAGCAAATCGCGTTCTATCCGGTCGGCTACTGGGGCGAGAACCCGACGCCCGAGCGGTTGCTCGAGACGGTGGAGAAATTCGAGGAGGATCTGACCGACGTGGCGCGGGTGCACACCCCGATGCGCGCGGTCGTCGACGTCGGCGAGGCCATCGAAGTCTCGCCCGAGCGCGCCCGTGGCGCCGACGGCGATCCGCTGATGGTCGCGATCCGCGGGCAACTGGAGGCGATGCTCGCGGCGTCGCTGACGGATGGGAGGAGCACGTGAGTTCGCTGCCGCACATCGGGCTGCGCGTGGGCTTCGTGGCGGTGGCGCTCGTGCTGTGGTTCTGGACGCAGCGGCTGATCGCCGGCAAGGCGCCGACCGGCAACCGCCTCGGCGACCGGCTGCACGACTGGAGCGCGCCGCTGCACGGCTGGCTCACCGCCCATCCGCGCGCGGCCGACGCGGGGCTCATCATCACCTCCGCGCTGATCGACCTTTGCGGACTCTACCTGTTCGCGAGCGCGATTCTCGGGCCGACACTGCGGCCGTTCGTGGCAATCCTGATGCTCTTCGCGATGCGGCAGGCGTGCCAGGCAGTCTGCACGCTGCCCACCCCACCCGGCGCCATTTGGCGCCATCCGGGTTTTCCGTCGCTGCTGGTGACCTATGGCACGAGCAACGATTTCTTCTTTTCAGGCCACACGGCGATCTCCGTGCTCGCGGCGCTGCAACTCATCCACGCCGCGCCGCCGTGGCTGGCAGCGATTGGCGTGGGCGTGGCGGCGCTCGAAGCGGCAACGGTGATCATCCTGCGCGCGCACTACACGATGGATGTCTTTGCGGCGTTGTTCGCCGCCTGGGGGGCCGACGCGCTCGCCGGCCGTTGCGCGCCGGCGATCGACGCGTGGCTCGGAAGATTCTCCTGAGGCGCGGCTCAGACCAAGGGCGCGGGCCGCCGGGCCAGCGCGCGGCCGATCGCCTCGAGAAACTGCTCGCGGTTGAACGGCTTCATGATGGCGGCGTCGGCACCGAACCCCTCGGCAATTTTCAAATACTCCCGGCTGTCCATGTAGCGGCCGCCGCCGGAGATCGCCAGCACGCACGCGGCCGGTTGCGATTTCTTTACCCCATTGATCACGGTGAGGCCGTCCCCGTCGGGCATCAGGACGTCGGTGACGATGAGGTCGACCCGGTTCTTCCCAATGAGCTTCAGGGCCTCGGTGCCGTTGCGCGCCGTGTGCACGGTGTGGCCCATCGGCTGGAGCCACTGCTCGAGCAGGAGGCGGATATCTTCCTCGTCATCGGCAACCAGAATGGAAAGCGGACTCATGGATAATCATGAGAGAGCAAAGAAACCGCCGGTGCGCACTCAGAATCGCAGCCGGGCGTTTTCGTGGCCACACTTGGGGCACGGGCTGAGCTCGGTGCCGGCTGGCGCGGCGTAAAGGGCATCGCAGCGGATGCAGTGAAACGTGGTCTTCCGACGGCCCGCCTCGAACCGGCGGTGGTCGCGGCGATCATACCAAAGCCAAAGGGAGATGAACCCGGCGCCCACGAGCACGCAGTAGAGCACGACGGCGGTGGTGAAATCGAACATGGTGAAACGAGATTGGCCGAATTGTCATTCTGAGCGAAGCGAAGAATCCTGCAGGACTCTTGCGGATCCGACGGGCTCCGGAACTCCCATTGGATTCTTCGCTGCGCTCAGGATGACAGACAGAAAACAAAACGCGCCGAAGGCAAACTTCGACGCGTCGGATGGACACTGGTGGCTGAGCGAAGTTCTCAGCTCTTCGCTTCGCCTTCGGGCTTGGGCGCGTCGGCAGCGGGCGCGGCGTCCCCAGCGGGCGCGGCTTCGGCTTTCGGAGCCTTGGCCTGCTTGCCGGCCTTGCGGCCCTTCGACTTTTTGTAGCCGGGATCGTCAGCCTTCACCAACTCGATGATCGCGAGTTCGGCGGCGTCGCTGATGCGCTGCGGGCCGAGCTTGTAGATGCGGGTGTAGCCGCCGGGGCGGTTGGCGAATTCCTTGTAGGTTTCGTTGAACAGCTTGGTGATCGCGTCCTCGTCGCGCACGTCGGCGTGGGCGAGGCGGCGGAGGTGGAGCGCGCCGGGGGCGAGCACCTGCTTGCCGTTCTTTTCGATCCGCGGGATCGCGCCGGCCTTCTTGGCCTTGGTGATGACCTTCTCGACAAAGGGGCGGAGCGCCCGGGCTTTGGCGAGCGTAAGCTGGATGCGGCCGTGCGTGATGAGCGAGGCGGCCATGTTGGACAAGATCGCGCGGCGGTGCTCGACGGTCACACCCATGGAGGCGTGGTGTTTTTTGTGACGCATTGGATTTGGTGGTTAGGCGGCGCCCGATCGGCAATCCGGTCGCAGCGTGGCGCGACGACGGACGGCGCGAGCGCCGAAATTCTTGGGACGGCTCAGGCTTCCTTCTTCGTGTCGAGGAGGCGCTCGTCGAACTTCATGCCGAGCGACAGGCCGAGGGCTTCGAGCTTCTCCTTGATTTCGTTGAGGGACTTCTTGCCGAAGTTGCGATACTTGAGCATCTCCTGCTCGGTCTTCATCGCGAGCTCGCCGACGGTGGTGATGTTCGCGTTGTTGAGGCAGTTCGCCGCGCGGACGGAGAGCTCGATTTCGTTGACCGACATGTTGAGGAGCTTGCGGAGCTTGTTCTGCTCCTCGCTGACCTCGGACTGCTGGTTCTCGAATTCGTATTCCTCCGGGCTCACGCGATCGAAGACGTCGAGGTGATGCTTGAGGATGGAGGCGGACTGCTTGAGGGCGTCGTCCGGCGTGATGCGGCCGTCGGTCCAGACCTCGAGGATGAGCTTGTCGTAGTCGGTGATCTGGCCGACGCGGGTGGCCTCGACGGCATACTTCACCAGCTTCACGGGCGAGAAGAGCGAGTCGATCGGGATGACGCCGATGGCCTGCTCCTCCTTCTTGTTCTGCTCGCCGGGATAGTAACCGCGGCCGGTCTTGATCTCGATCTCGGCCTCGAACGTCTTCTTGTGGTCGAGCGTGCAGATGACCTGGTCGGGATTGACGATGGTGATGTTGGCGTCGGCCTGAATGTCGGCGGCGGTGACGGCCCCGGTCTTGTTGACCTTGATGAGGAGGTTGATCGCCTCGCGCTTGGTCGAGACGATGAGGATCTTCTTCAGGTTGAGAACAATGTCGGTGACATCCTCGACGACACCCTCGATGGACTGGAACTCGTGGTTCACGCCGTCGATTTTGATGGACGAGATGGCGGCGCCCTCGATGGAGCTGAGGAGGACGCGCCGGAGCGAGTTGCCGACGGTGTGGCCGTAGCCGGCTTCGAAGGGCTCGGCGATGAACTTGGCGTAGGTCGGCGTGGCGCCTTCCTCGACCTTGGTGAGCTTGCTGGGGAGTTCGAACTTTCCGAGGCGTTTTGGCATGGTGGTGAACCCTGACGGTTGAGAAAAAAGTGGAGAAGGTTGAGAGAAAAGAATTCGAGGCGACCCGCCTTCGCGCGTTGCGCTACGGCGAGGTGAGCCCCATGGGCTCAGAAGCGCGAGTAGAACTCGACGATGAGCTGCTCGTTGATGTCCTGGGTCATTTCCTCGCGCGTGGGAAGACGGACGACGTTGGCCTTGAAGACCTCGGCGTTCATGGCAAGCCAGCCGGGGACATTGCGGATGCGATTCTCCTCGAGGCAGCGGGTGGCCAGCTGGCGCGAGGCCGGCGTGTTCTTGACCTCGATCTCGTCGCCGGGCTGCACGTTGTAGCTGGCGATGTCGACCTTGTGGCCGTTGACGCGGATGTGGCCGTGATTGACGAACTGGCGGGCGGCGGCGCGGCTCTTCGCGAGGCCGAGGAGATAAACGGTGCTGTCGAGGCGCGTCTCGAGGAGTTGGAGGAAGCGCTCGCCGGTGACGCCGCGCTCCTTCTTGGCGTTTTCAAACACGCGGCGGAACTGGCGCTCGAGCAGGCCGTAGATGTAACGGAGCTTCTGCTTTTCGTTGAGGCCGGTGGCGTATTCGGAAACCTTGCGGCGCAGCTTGGGGCCGTGCTGGCCAGGCGGATAGCCGCGGCGTTCGAAGGCCTTGCCCGAGCCAAGGAGGAACTGGCCGAAGCGGCGGCTGATGCGGGTGGTGGGGCCGGTGTAGCGAGCCATGGTTGGAAATGATGAAAGTTAGAAAGGAAAAAGAAGAAATCGCTCAGACGCGGCGGCGTTTGCGCGGACGGCAGCCGTTGTGCGGGATGGGGGTGACGTCGACGATCGAGACGATCTCAAGGCCGATGGCCTGGAGCGCGCGGATGGCGGAATCACGGCCGAGGCCGGGTCCGGAAACGCGGATGACGACATCCTTGAGCCCGTGCGACATCGCGTTGCGGGCGGCGTCCTGGGCGACGATTTGCGCGGCGTAGGCGGTCGACTTGCGCGAGCCGCGGAAGTTGCACTTGCCGGCGCTGGACCACGCGATGACCTGGCCCTTCTGGTCGGTGATGGAGACGATGGTGTTGTTGAAGGAGGCGAGGACGTTGGCGAAGCCGGACGTGACGTGCTTCGAGCCCTTGGCCTTGCGCACCTTGATTTCGCCAATCTCTTCCTTGAGGAGTTCTTCGGCGGTGGGCTGCTTCGCGACACCGTGCACCAACTCGACGGGTTTCTGCTCGGCAGCCGGGGCGGCGGCGCCCTCGGCGGACTTGGCCCCCTTGTCGGCGGCGGCCGGCTTGGCACCCTTGTCGCCAGCGGCG
>Ga0163199_1001396_pt1 | contig 15096 bp, 10 predicted proteins | sample PL_2010_150m_FD_113537 | JGI IMG/M metagenome (GOLD analysis project Ga0163199, IMG submission 113537) | Freshwater microbial communities from Powell Lake, British Columbia, Canada to study Microbial Dark Matter (Phase II) - PL_2010_150m | ecosystem: Environmental > Aquatic > Freshwater > Lake ... | reverse complement strand
ATCGCAGAATACGCGTAAACGCAGGCGCTCCGAAGGCGGTTGTTGCAACCGCGAGAAAGCTGGCAATCATTTATTACAAAATGATACAGAACAAAGAAGCGTTTAACCGGACTAACTTAATCAATTTTCAAAAAAAATATAACGAAAAGAAAATCAACAAATTAAAGAAAATAATCGCTAAACTTGAGGCAGCTTGACAAAAGAGGTTATATAAGAGACGCATATTTGCGTCTTTACCGGTACCCACGCAGCGCATCAAAAAGTACCTCCACAGGATGCAACGCCCTTTTACCCGTTCCATCGAGAATCTGATGCCGGCAGGATGTGCCGGATGCACAGATCAAATCCTTTTCATCAGCTTCCCTTACCCATGGAAATAGCACCAGTTCGCCTACCTTCATCGAGAGGTCAAAATGCTCTTTCTCAAAACCGAAGGCGCCAGCCATGCCGCAGCAGCCGGAAGGGATTTCTGAACATTCGTAATTTTTTGGAAAATTTAAAACGTAAAGTGTTGATGAAGTGGATGCTACCGCCTTTTGGTGACAATGGCCATGAAGGATTACTTTTCTATATTCCAGGGTGAAAGTATCCGCTGATATTCTTCCGGCCCTCATTTCCCGTTCCAGGAATTCCTCGATGAGCATTGAATGTCCACCCAGTTGGATAGCTTGCTGTCTCATGTCATTTCCTACCAGATCCGGAAACTCGTCACGAAATCCCAATATCGCAGAAGGTTCAATTCCGATCAGCGGGTGCTCTTCGCTAACCAGATTATGGTAAAGACTGACATTCTCACGCGCTATTGATCTGGCTTTCCGCAATAACCCTTTTGAAATGAACGTCCGGCCACTTAGGGTTTTACCGGCAATTTTTACATTATACCCTAATCTGGTCAGTAGCTTAATAGCTTTTATCCCGATTGAGGCGTCCTGATGATTCGTAAATTCATCTGGAAAAAGGTAAACAAATCCTTTTTGATCTCTTTCTGATGCATTAATAGTTAATAAGTTACGGTTCATCCAACCATAAAGGGATTGCTTTGCCAAAGGTGGCATCGACCGGTCAGGGTGGAATCCAACGGTCCTTTTGAAGGCACCTGAGAAAGGGGCTGTTTGCATGATGACATTTACCAAACGGGAGAAAGGTTGTAAAAATCGATATAAAACAGGCAAATAGGCAATAAACCGGGTTCGGAATGGAATTCTATGTACATCATACCAATGTTGCAGAAATTCAGCCTTTAATTTAGCCATATCCACACTCGACGGGCATTCTGACTTACAGGCCTTGCACGACAGGCAGAGGTCGAGGATCTCAAATATCTCGGGATGATCAAAAGGATTATTCCCGTTTGGTTTAATCAGATATTCACGGAGGATATTTGCCCGGGCACGGGTAGTGTCTTTTTCATCGTGAGTTGCCTGATACGATGGGCACATGCCTCCGTCCGCCTGCTGCGACTTCCGGCAATCCCCGCTGCCATTGCATTTTTCGGCAGCCCTTACCACACCCAGGGTTGCGGAAAAGTCCTGGTAGGTTGTGATCTCCGGAGTTGGCAATCCGGGTTCATTCCTGAGGAATTTCTCCATCGGGGGAGCTTGGGTGATTTTACCCGGATTGAACAGGTTGTCAGGATCAAATATATTTTTTATCCTCTTGATTAACTGGTAATTATGATCACCCAACAGGAATGGAATCATCGCAGCCCTCAGCCTCCCGTCGCCATGCTCACCGCTCAATGACCCCCTGTATTTCTTAATGATAGGCAGAGTCTCAGCTGCTATCATTTTAAACCGCAAAATATCAGCAGGAACCTTCAGGTTCAATGAGGGCCTGAGATGGAGTTCCCCGGTACCCACATGGGCATGATAAACGCAGGTCATCCCGTGACGCGCGAAAAGTTCTTTCATCTCGAGGATATAATCCTTTTGCCTCGAAACTGGAACTGCGATATCTTCAATAACCGTAACCGGTTTCTGATCTCCCGGTATGTTTGCCAGTGAACCCAGTCCGGCCTTTCTCAAATTCCATACTTTCTTAATATCAGGGCCTTGAATTACGGGGTAAGCATATCCAAGTCCCTGTGATACCAAATCCTGAATGGTTTCTTTAATCTTATGATCAAGTTTTTTCCTTGATTTCTCAGCAAATTCAATAATCAGGATGGTACGGGGCTCACCCACGAGGAAAAACCGGTTGGCCTTCTGGGTATGATTAGTTTTCGTACAATCGAGAACAACATGGTCCATCAGTTCCACCGCAGCAGGGGAGTGCTTCAGAACAACCAGGTTGGCATTTAATGAATCAACAAGCGATGTGAAGTGCGCACAAATAAGTGCCTTATTGACAGGAGGCAATTCCGACAGATTGAGTTTTATGGCCGTAAAGAAAACCAGTGTACCTTCGGAGCCTCCAAGTAACATGCATAGGTTGAAAGGTTTGCCATTGGCCAAAAACGGTTCAGTATCCAGCAGAAGATCAAGGGCATAACCGGTATTTCTTCTGGGAACTTCAGGATCCGGATATCCATCGCGGATTTCCTTCCGGTTCACCGGGTCGCTGATTATCTGATTGATTTCCTGATAAATCCTGTTTTCCAGGTTATTACCCAGACATTTCTGTGCAAAAGCCTCACGGTTAAGGTCGGAGAATTCAGCAACTGAACCATCGCTGAGAACAGCCTTTACAGCAAGAGTATGATCCCTCGTGCTGCCATAAACCAATGAATGCAGGCCGCAAGCGTTATTTCCCAGCATCCCGCCGATCATACATCGATTTGACGTGCTCGTTTCGGGTCCGAAAAACAGTTTTTGATCCCTTAATTGGTTATTCAGCTCATCGAGAACAACCCCCGGCTCTACCCAGGCAAAACGCTCAGCAGCATTCACTTCAATAACCCGGTTCATGTATCTGGATACATCTACAACAATGCCCGGGCCAACCACCTGGCCAGCCAGTGAGGTTCCTGCCGTCCGGGGAATCAACGAAAGGTGGTTCGTTTTTGAAAAACGGACCAGTTTGATGATATCTCCGGCATTTTTCGGATAGGCTACGGCAGCAGGAATTTCCCGATAAATGGAAGCATCCGTTGCATAAATTGTTCTGGTTATCGTATCCCAGAATAAGTCACCTTCAAGTGTTTGAGCAAGCCTGCCGAGTTCTGGTTCCATCCGGTAAAAATAAACAAAAGGCTCAAGGCTCAAGGCGCAAGGCTCAAGTAAGTTTTAATTGAAAAAAGGATGAAGAAAATCAAAGGACGTACACAGTCCTCTTTACCTTAATCCTTAATCCTTAACCCTTACTTGAGCCTTGTGCCCTGAGCCCTGAGCCTTGAGCCTTGTGCCCTGTGCCTTGAGCCTTGTGCCCTGAGCCCTGAGCCTTAAAATAATTTCATCTCATCCAGAACATCCATCGTTGCCTTAACAGATTTTGCCGACTCAACGAGCAATTTCTTTTCTGCCTCGTTGAGGTTCAATGTGATTATGCTTTCAATACCATTTTTACCAATGATACAAGGCACACCGAGATAAATGTCGTTCAACCCGTATTCGCCGTTGAGATAGGCGCAAACAGGGAAAACCCTGCGCTGATCGCGAATGATTGCTTCCACCATATTGGCAACGGCTGCGCCAGGAGCATACCAGGCTGAAGTTCCAAGGTGATTGATGATTTCACCACCGCCTTTACGGGTACGTTCAATAATCTTGTCCAGAACATCCTCTTCCAGCAGATCGGTTACAGGAATTCCGGAAACCGTAGTATATCTCTTAAGTGGAACCATTGTGTCTCCATGGCTTCCAAGCAATAAAGCCTGTATATCCTTAGGGGAGATATTCAGAGCATTAGCGAGGAAAGTTCTGTACCGCGCAGTATCGAGAATGCCTGCCATTCCGAAAACCTTATTCGGTGACTTTTTAGCAGTGAGATAAGCTGCATAGGTCATCACATCCAAAGGATTAGAAACCACTATAAAAATGGCATCCGGGGAGTATTCTACGGCCTTTTCAGTAACTTCCTTAACAATAACAGCATTGGTCAGGATCAGGTCATCCCTGGACATCCCTGGCTTTCTTGGAACTCCTGCGGTGATGACAACGACTGAAGAATCTCTTGTCAGGCTATAATCATTGGTGACACCAACCAGGCGTGATTCGAAATTCAAAATTGGTGATGTCTGCCACTGGTCGAGTGCCTTACCTTCGGCGATGCCCGTTTTCATGTCAATCATCACAACTTCCTTGACCAGATCCAGTCGTGCTATTTCCTGAGCAACCGTTGAACCGACATTCCCGGCTCCGATAACTGTTATCTTCTTTTCCATATTAATCAGAATTTTAGAATTTTACGGGTGAATCAAGTCCGGCCTTCTGGATGAACCAGGCTGCATTTTGGGATTTTGGACGTTCGATCGGTAATCCGCAAATCCGGTCCCAGACAAGTTGTGCCAAAACACCGAGAGCCCTTGAAACGGCAAAAAACACCGTATAGAACTCGAACTCCTTGATGCCGTAATGCAGCAGGAGGACACCGGAATGTGCATCTACATTCGGCCATGGATTCTGGATCTTGCCAATCGTTCCAAGGATGGGTGGAACCACCTCGTAAATGTTACTAACAATCTGGAATAGCTTATCCTCCGGCATATACTTTAGGGCGAATTCCCTTTGTGCGACATACCTCGGATCTGTCTTCCGCAGCACGGCATGTCCATAACCGGGAACCACACGGCCTTCACTCAGGGTTTTTCTTACATAATCGGCAATCTGCTCCTTGGAAGGATTGTCGGTTCCAAGCTCTTCAATCATATCGAAGATCCACTTAATCACTTCCTGGCTGGCCAAACCGTGCAGGGGACCTGCCAGGCCAAGCATACCGGCTGCGTATGACTGATAAGGGGAGGAGAGGGCCGACCCCACCAGGTGAGTGGTATGGGCACTTACATTACCACCTTCATGGTCGGCATGGAGAAACAGGTAGAGACGCATCAGCCGTCTGACTTCCTCGTTGTCGTACCCCATCATATGTGCCAGATTACCGCTCCAGTCAAGATCCGGATCCGGCTCTATTTGATGGTCGTTATGGTAAGCGTGCCGGTAAACATAGGAGGCTACCCTGGGAATTCTGGCTATCAGGTCCATGACTTCTTCATAAGTAGCATCCCAATAATCCTTCTTGTTAACCCCGGCATCATAAGCCTTCACAAACCTTGAGCTTCCGGTCATGGCAATGATACCGGCAACAAACTGGTTCATCGGGTGAGTTTCTGGCGGGAGTGCATCGATGACGTCAAAAACATGCTTTGGAACATTTGATCTTCTGATCCATTCATTCTGAATATACATGACGTCGTCCATGGTAGGCAGTTCATCCATCAGCATCAGATAAAACAAGCCTTCCGGTAAAGGCTCGTCCTCCGGACTGATTTTTGGCAGGAGATTCTGAAGTTCAGGGATGGAATAGCCCCTGAAACGGATCCCTTCCTCGGGATCGAGCTTGGATGTGCAAGTAAACAGGCTTACAATACCTTTCATACCTGAAAGTACGTGACCAATGGTTACCTCGCCGATAACCACGCTACCAAAATCAGTCCTTAATTTTTTGATGACCTCGGCTTTGGCAAGTGCCCTTTCGATTAATTTTTTCTTTATCTGTTCCATAATCAATGAGATTTAAGTATGTAATCTAATTTCTAATGCTTCAAAGAAACCTTCCGTAGTCAGGTAATTATCTGATGTTACCCTGTTACCATGCACCAATAAGGCAAGATCCTTGGTCATGTGCCCATTTTCAACTGTTTCGATGCATGTCTGCTCAAGAACCTCCGAGAACCGGATCAGGTCAGCGTTACCATCCAGCTTTCCCCTGAAGGCAAGCCCGCGCGTCCATGCAAAAATCGAAGCAATCGGATTGGTAGAAGTAGGCTTTCCCTCCTGATGCATCCGGTAATGTCGGGTAACTGTGCCATGGGCAGCCTCGGCTTCAATGGTTTTTCCATCCGGAGTTACCAGCACCGAAGTCATCAGGCCCAGCGATCCAAAACCCTGAGCAACGATATCCGATTGAACATCTCCATCATAATTCTTGCAGGCCCATACATATCCGCCATTCCATTTTAATGCAGCAGCGACCATATCGTCAATCAAACGATGTTCATAATGGATGCCCGCAGCCTTGAACCTGGCAAAATAATCCGATTGATAAATCTCTTCAAAAATGTCTTTGAAACGGCCATCATACGCCTTAAGAATAGTGTTTTTGGTGGATAAATAGAGCGGCCATTTCTTATCAAGAGCCATATTGAAACAAGAATGCGCGAAACCCCTGATTGATTCATCCGTGTTATACATAGCCATTGCAATTCCATCATCATCAAAATTAAACACCTCATGAACCTCCGGATTTCCATTTTCCGGCGTAAAAGTGATGGTAAGTTTTCCCCGGCCTTTAGTTCTGAAATCCGTTGCACGATATTGGTCGCCAAAGGCATGACGGCCAATACAGATGGGTTTTGTCCATCCCGGAACCAGCCGTGGTATCGATTTAATCAGGATGGGTTCACGAAAAACGGTTCCGCCAAGAATGTTTCTGATGGTGCCGTTCGGACTTTTCCACATTTTCTTCAATCCAAACTCTTTAACTCTTGCTTCATCCGGAGTGATAGTGGCACATTTTATTCCGACGCCGGTCTTCATGATGGCTTCTGCGGAATCTACAGTTACCTGATCTCCGGTAAGATCCCGGTTTTCAATACTTAAATCAAAATACAGGATATCGAGGTCAATAAAAGGTAAGACTAATCTTTCCTTAATCATTTTCCAGATGATACGGGCCATTTCATCGCCGTCCATCTCAACTACGGGATTGACTACCCGGATTTTGGTCATACTTATCTTAAATGTTTAGTTCTGTAAATATATTGATTTTTATTTAATGTTATTTGATTAACCCTATCTTTTTGTCTGATTACGGCGAATCAGGTTAAGTGCTGAACCGGCCTTGAACCATTCTATCTGATTATCATTATAACTGTGATTAACCGTTATTATTTCGAGGGATCCATCATCCTTGTGATGAATGGTAAGATGCAACGGAACACCGGTCCTAAACCTTTCCAGACCGGTAATATCAAAAGTGTCGTTCTCCCTGATTTTATCGTAGTCCTCCTTGTTGGCAAAGGTTAGAGCCAGCATTCCCTGTTTCTTGAGATTTGTTTCATGAATCCTGGCAAACGACTTCACCAGGATAGCCTTAACTCCCAGATATCTTGGCTCCATGGCAGCATGTTCACGCGAAGATCCTTCGCCGTAATTTTCATCTCCAACCACAAGGGATCCGATTCCTTTTGATTGATAAATCCTGGCCGACTCGGGAACAGAAAGGTAGGCTCCGTTGATTTGGTTTTTTACTTGATTTTGAGCCTTGTTAAATGCATTGGTTGCCCCGATTAACATATTATTCGAAATATTCCCCAGATGCCCCCTGAATCTCAACCATTTACCAGCCATCGAGATATGATCGGTAGTGCACTTTCCATACGCCTTGATCAGCAGGCCAAGGTTATGGAAGTTTTTAACGTTCCAGGGTTCAAAAGGCTTCAGTAATTGCAGTCTTTCGGATTCCGGGTTTACTTCGATGGTAACATAAGATCCGTCTTTTGCTGGTTCCTGGTAACCATTATCTTCCACTTCAAAGTTGCTGGCTGGTAATTCCAATCCCGATGGTTCGTCAAATGAAACCGATACGCCAGCTTCATTAATCAGTTGATCAGTCAGCGGATTGAAAGTCAGATCTCCGGCAATAGCCAGGGCGGTCACGATTTCGGGTGATGCAACAAAAGCGTGAGTATGGGGATTGCCATCATTCCGGCTGGCGAAATTTCGATTGAAGGAGGTTATGATGGAGTTTCTCTCCTGCTTATCAGCGTTATGTCTGGCCCACTGACCGATGCAAGGCCCGCAGGCATTTGCTAAAACCATCCCCCCGATTTCCTCAAACGTTTCCAGCAAACCATCTCTTTCGATGGTATAACGAACTAATTCTGACCCAGGAGTAATGATAAATTCAGATTTCACCTTAAGATTTTTTTCCACTGCCTGCCGGGCAATGCTGGCAGCACGGGTCATATCTTCATAGGAAGAGTTAGTGCATGAACCGATTAAGCCAACCTCCAGTTTTTGGGGAAAACCATTTTCGCGAACAGCTTCAGCAAATTCCGAAATCGGCCATGCCCGGTCGGGAGTAAATGGGCCATTAATATAGGGTTCAAGGCTATCTAAATTTAATTCGATAACCTGATCGAAATATTTCTCAGGCTGTGCGTAAACTTCAGGATCACCAGTCAGATGACCGGCAATCTGATCAGCCAGGAAAGCAATTTCTTCCCGGCCGGTAGCCTTCAGATAATCAGCCATCTTCTTGTCGTAGCCAAACACCGAAGTGGTTGCACCAATCTCCGCACCCATATTGCAGATGGTGCCTTTACCAGTGGCTGAAATCGATTTGGCCCCGTCGCCGAAATATTCGAGGATATATCCTGTTCCTCCTTTTACAGTCAGGATACCTGCCACTTTAAGGATAACATCTTTAGCCGAAGCCCAGCCATTCAATTTGCCCGTAAGCCTGACACCGATATATTTTGGAAAAAGCAGTTCCCATGCCATACCCGACATCACATCTACGGCATCTGCACCGCCGACCCCAATAGAGATCATTCCTAATCCGCCGGCATTAACAGTATGTGAATCAGTTCCAATGATCATTCCTCCCGGGAATGCATAATTCTCTAAAATCACCTGATGAATGATCCCGGCACCGGGTTTCCAGAATCCGATCCCATACTTGTTCGAAACATTTGAAAGAAAATCAAATACTTCCTGATTGGTATCGCGGGCTACTTTAAGGTCGGTAACGGCACCAACCTTTGCCTGGATCAGATGATCACAGTGAACAGTTGTCGGTACGGCAGTTTTGCTTTTCCCTGCCTGCATAAACTGAAGCAGCGCCATCTGGGCAGTTGCATCCTGCATGGCAACCCGATCCGGTGCGAATTCTGTATAATCTGTTCCGCGGTTATAGGGCACTTTGGGAGATCCGTCAAACAGGTGAGCGTATAATATCTTGTCGATCAAGGTCAAGGGTTTGTTTAGTAACTCCCTGGTTTTGGTAATTCGTTCGGGATAGGAAAGATAAATACCTCTGATCAGTTCAATATCGAAAAGCATATCGGATAAGTTTTTGGTTATAATACTGGTAAATTAACACAACAATCCACGAAAAAAAAAGTAAAACAAACCCCGGATGGAGAAAAGTCTGGAAACTGACAAAAATCATAGGAATCCGCTGACATAGCCTTGCTTTTTTGGGTATATTTGAAGATTCAAAATTCGTCACCTAAAATATTGATTAGCATGGAATTAATGGAAAAGATTAAAACGAATGCCAAAAAATTCAATAAAAGGATCGTTTTACCGGAGGCTTGGGAAGAAAGAACTCTAAGAGCTGCAGATATCCTGATCGGGGAGGGCATAGCCCGGATTATTCTGACGGAAAAGCCTGAAGTGGTTCATAGGGAAGCTTTGAAATTAGGTTTGAAGAATATTGAAAGAGCGACTATTGTTGATCCGGCTAATCATGCAAAAAAAGAAGCATACGCAGATTTGATGGTTGAATTAAGGAAGAGTAAGGGCCTGACCAAAGATGAAGCTTTAAAACTTCTTGAAAATCCCTTGTACCTGGCTACCTTAATGATTAAAGCCGGAGATGCTGACGGTGAAGTAGCAGGGGCTAATAATGCCACAGGCGATGTCCTCAGGCCTGCCTTGCAGTATGTGAAAACTTTGCCTGGCATTTCAGTCGTTTCAGGAGCTTTCATCATGATTATACCCGATAAAAAATGGGGCGAAAATGGATTGATGGTTTTTGCAGACTGTGCGGTACTTCCAGACCCAACGGCTCAGGAATTGGCAGAAATTGCCGTGTGCACAGCTCAAACGGCCCGCACGATTGCTGATATTGAACCAAGAGTTGCCCTGCTCAGCTTTTCGACAAAAGGAAGTGCTAAACATGAAATGGTGGATAAAGTTATACAGGCCACCGAAATTGCCAAAAAAATGGCACCTCAGTTCATGTTTGATGGCGAATTGCAGGTTGATGCAGCAATAGTCGAATCAGTTGGCAGGTTAAAATGCCCCGATAGTCCGATCGCTGGCCGTGCCAATGTATTGGTTTTCCCGAGTCTTGAGTCCGGGAATATTGCCTATAAATTGGTACAGCGACTCGCAAATGCAGAAGCCATCGGGCCAGTATTGCAAGGTCTGGCAGCGCCGATCAATGACCTGTCAAGAGGTTGTTCCGTTAGTGATATTGTAAACCTTGTGGCCATCACAGCTAACCAGGTTGCAGGTAGTTATTGATTAAATTAACTTATAAAATATTATGGCTGACATAGTTGAAAGCATTGAACAATATGCTTTAAGTAAAAAGAATCGTGTAAAAACACAATTCTCAAAAGTTGGGGTGGTAGGTTGCGGGTCGGTTGGTCAATCCATTACCCTGATGATTGCCTCTCAGGGTATCGAAGTAACATTCGTCGAACTGGACGAAGAAAAAATCGAGGCTGCCCTGAAAGGAATAGAAACCGAACTCGATCATATGATCAATCACTGGGGTATGACCGTGGGAGAGAAACGCGGAGTCATGAACCGGATAAAGGGAACCTTGCAATGCAAGGACCTTGCAGGTTGTGACCTCGTAATCGAAGCCATCAAGAGCAAGTCGAGGGAAGAACGCGTTAGTCTCAGAAAAGAAATTTTTAAGCGTATTGAAGAGCATGTTGATCCTACAACAATCATTGCAACCAATTCAACTACAATTGTTACCACGGAATTGTCTTCCGAATTGAAATATAAGGATCGCTGCGTGAGTCTTCATTTCTCAACCTCCAATCCCGGTGCAAATATTGTTGAGGTTGCCCGTGGACTTTATACTTCTCAGGAAGCCTATGACAATGTGAAGAAATTCGTTAAACTGATTGGTAAAAAGATGATTCCGGTGGTCGAAAGCCCGGGCCTTCTGTCAGTCAGGCTATTCGCAGCCCTGATTAATGAAGCCTGCGAAATTTTTATGGAAGGTGTTGGAACCATGGAAGATATCGACCTTTCCGTTAGAACCGGGCTGGGTCTTGGAATGGGACCATTTGAGTTGGCAGACAAAATCGGCCTCGACAAAGTCCTCCGCTGGCTCGAAAACCTGTACAATGAATTTGGCGATATGAAGTATAAAGCTTCTCCCATCCTGAAAAGAATGGTCCGGGCAAATCAGCTGGGTAGAATCACGAACCAGGGATTCTATAAATATGACGGGAACGGCAAACGAATCGAAACCACAATAACTTATTAATCAGGAAGAACATGAAGATTCTAGTTTTGAACTGCGGAAGTTCATCCATTAAATATCAACTTTGGAACATGACGGATAAAACCGTAATGGCCAAGGGTATAGTAGAAAAAATCGGATTGAAGGGATCCTTCTTAATGCATTATAAAAAAGATGGCCAGAAAGTTACCCTCGAAGGGGAGATTCTGGATCATCAGAGCGGTATCGAATATATTCTCGGTGTTCTCACCAGCAAAAACCATGGCTGTATTTCCGGCCTTCATGAGATTGATGCAGCGGGTCACCGTGTGGCCCACGGCGGGGAAAATTTCTCCGACAGCGCATTCATTGACCAGGACGTTCATCGTGAAATCGCAAAATTGTGCGAATTGGCTCCTTTGCATAATCCGGCCAACTTGAAAGGAATTGATGCAATGGCACAGCTAATCCCGGGAATTCCGCAGGTTGCTGCATTTGATACCAGTTTCCACCAAACGATGCCCGATTATGCCTATATGTATGGTATTCCTTATTCTCTGTACACCAAATATAAAATCCGCCGTTATGGTTTCCATGGAACCTCCCACAGGTATGTAGCCCAGAAGGCATGCGGCATCCTTGGATTGGATTACCATGCAGTTAAGATTATTACCTGCCACCTGGGTAATGGTGCTTCTGTTGCAGCAATTTCAAATGGCAAATCAGTAGATTCCTCCATGGGATTTACCCCGGTTGAAGGTTTGATTATGGGAACCCGTACCGGTGATCTCGACATTGGCGTACTGACATTCATTATGGATAAAGAGGAGATCGACCATCAGACCGCCAATACCCTGGTTAATAAACATAGCGGTATGCTTGGAGTATCAGGAGTATCATCTGATATGAGGGAGATTGAAAACGAAGCCTGGAATATGAACAATAAAAGGGCGCAACTGGCTCTGGATATGTTTTATTATCGGGTTATTAAGTATATCGGTGCTTATGCGGCAGCTATGAATGGGGTCGACCTGATTATTTTCACCGGCGGTATCGGAGAAAACGGTCCGGAAACCAGGCAAGCCGTTTGCGAACATTTAACTTTCCTTGGTGTGGATTTTGAACAAGCCCGCAACGAAGGCAAACGCGATAAAGATGTCGTTCTAACCAGTGATCATTCAAAAGTTATTGCCATGATGGTAACCACCAACGAAGAATTAGTTATTGCTGAGGACACCGAAAGAATTGTATCTAAAAGGTAATGCTAACCAGAATCATTGAGCTCGAAAAGATGCTTCAAGGGCAGAAAATCCGGAAAAAGCTTGTTCTTGCCGTCGCTCAGGATTCTTATGCACTTGAAGCAGTTTCTAAAGCAGTCTTAAAAGGATTTATCGACCCTGTTCTGGTGGGGAATAAGTTGCTCATTAAGCAATTAGCCATCGAAGGAGAAATAAACCTTGATGGATACGCGATTATTGACGAACCTGATAGCCTGAAAGCAGTCGAAACCGCCGTAAGGCTTGTTCATGAAGGCTCAGCGGAAGTTTTGATGAAAGGAGGATGCAGTACTGGTCAATTGCTTAAAGGAGTTCTCAACCGGGACTGGGGCCTCAGGAATGGAGATTTGTTATCTCATTTTGCTTTGTTCGAAATACCGGCTTATCATAAACTCCTTGGAATTACCGATGTAGCTATCAATATTGCTCCCACCCTGGAGGATAAAATCGCAATTATCAATAATGCTGTTGATTTTTTTGGCCGGCTAGGTACACCATATCCAAAGGTTGCCGTTATCGCCGCTGTTGAAACCGTTAATGAGCAGATGCCGGCTACCATTGAGGCAGCAAAACTGGCCCTGATGAACAGGGAGAACAAAATCAGGAATTGCCTTATTGATGGCCCTCTGGCGTTTGACACAGCGATCAGCAGGGAAAGTGCACTTCACAAAAACATGATCAGTGAGGTTGCCGGAGATTCTGATTTGCTTATCATGCCCGATATTGAAGCAGGAAACATTTTGTACAAGGCCTTAGCGTATTTTGCAAACTCAAAGGTGGCTTCGGTAATTCTTGGAGCATCTGCTCCGATCGTTTTGACTTCAAGATCTGACTCCGAAGAGGCAAAACTGAATAGCGTTTTGCTGGCATCGGCAGTGGAAGGTAATAATTAAGGGAACCAAGTAAAACATGAACCCGATAGAAATCCTCGTGATAAACCCTGGCTCAACCTCCACAAAGATTGCAGTATTCCAGAACAATCGGCCTGTCTTCCAGAAAAGCATCAAGCATTCATTAGAAGAATTGAAACCGTTTAAACGGGTAACTGATCAATATGAATTTCGTAAAGAGATCATCCTTAAAGAATTAATTGATGCAGGTGTCGATATCGGAAAGATTTCCATTATTGTTGGAAGGGGAGGGTTAATTAAACCGATAGAATCAGGGGTATACGAGGTTAATCAGGCCATGATTGATGATCTAAGGTCCAATATGACCGTAGAGCATGCCAGTAACCTGGGAGGGTTAATCGCCCATGATCTGGCATCCAAAATCACCGGAGTACGTGCATTTATAGCAGATCCGATTGTGGTTGATGAGTTTAGTGAACTTGCCCGTTTTGCCGGACATCCTAAGTTTAGCAGGGATTCCATTTTCCATGCATTAAATCAAAAAGCCGTTGCCCGGACCTACGCAAATTCAATCGGAAAGAAATATACCGACCTTAACCTCATTGTAGCTCATCTGGGTGGCGGTATCTCTGTGGGAGCCCACGAGAAAGGCCGTGTGGTTGATGTAAATCAGGGTTTGGATGGCGAAGGGCCCTTTTCGCCCGAACGAAGCGGGACTTTACCCGTTGGACAATTGATCACCATGTGCTTCAGTAATCAATATACAGAAGAAGAAATCCGGAAAATGGTCGTCGGGCAGGGTGGGTTGGTAGCTTATCTTGGCACCAGTGCCGCAAACAAAATTGAGGAAAGAATTCAAAACGGCGATCAATACGCAAAACTGGTTTATGAAGCTATGGCCTATCAGGTGGCAAAGGAAATAGGTGCTTGCAGCGTTGTGTTGAAAGGCCAGGTCGACGCAATCCTGATCACCGGAGGTATCGCCTTCAATGAACTGTTCATACAATTACTGACCTACCGGATTGCATGGATTTCTCAAATCCGGATTTTTCCAGGCGAAGATGAAATGCGCGCACTCGCCATAAACGTCCTGATGGTGATTAATGGCGAATTAGAACCTAAAATCTACAAATAATCCTATTTTTGCTGCAAACCAGGCGGGAGTAGCTCAGGGGCAGAGCATCAGCTTCCCAAGCTGAGGGTCGCGGGTTCGAATCCCGTTTCCCGCTCACTACCAGAGAAACAGGCACTTATGCCTGTTTTTTTTTATTCATACCTCTTCTACAATTGTCTGGTTACCTTGCACAAGGGAGGAATTTTTAATGTCGGGCTATAATCAGGCATAATAAAGTTCTTTTCCACAAAGACTACAAATCTCCAATCTATAGTTTACAATACTACCATTCTCATTTAACATTCGTTCAATTAGAACTAACATTTGTAATAGTCGCAATGGGGATAAAATACAATTGTGATTAACATTTGTGTATTACACACAATGGTAAATCTAGCATTAAGCATAATTTTATAGTAAACAAATAATCAGGTATTTAAATATAGTCAAGTAATGTTTAACTGTATATAATAGCGTATAAACTCAATAAAATTGCCTATTT
>Ga0163199_1001395_pt1 | contig 15105 bp, 18 predicted proteins | sample PL_2010_150m_FD_113537 | JGI IMG/M metagenome (GOLD analysis project Ga0163199, IMG submission 113537) | Freshwater microbial communities from Powell Lake, British Columbia, Canada to study Microbial Dark Matter (Phase II) - PL_2010_150m | ecosystem: Environmental > Aquatic > Freshwater > Lake ... | reverse complement strand
GTTCATAATGACTCCATGATGGGAAAAGGTTAAAGATTAAGGTGCGTATTTTACAGTGTGTGCGGATTTAGCCTTGAATATTTTCTTGGTTAGACTGTCCCTCGGCGGCGGCGTGAATTTTATTAGTCAACCGGCTTGTAAAATGATAATTTACAGCTATCCTCTAATTCATTAAGCAATATTAATGAGCATTGATAACAATTTGATTATTCGGGCAAGTGAAAATATAACGGAACTGCCGATAACGCAGCCCTGTTTTTTTTCGTTACAGGATATAGATTTGCTTTGGAATCCAGAGGTATTGGTTTATACAGATTTCCTGGAAAAACTGGTATTCCGGATTGCCAGAAAACCTAAGCATCTTATTAGCCATGTCCAGCGAATCTATTACTGTTTCCATACAAATTTGAATGAGCAGCTTTTTGCTGCTATTGCTGATTTTTTGTTTGTTTTGAACAAGCGGGGTCAGGCAATCAGCTGGCGAATATTAATAGGTGCAAAATCCCGGCTCAACACGGATCAATTTGACGTACTCAAAAATTATTTAAAAGATGAGTATGCCGATGTCAATCTGTTGTCAGGTAACCGGTATTCGATTTTTACCAGGGGTTTGCTCGGTGTCAACGATATGGTAAAGCCGTTTAAGAAGCCTGATCAGCCCGTCTATGACCCTTTGGAGTTGGCTCGCGATCATATTGAATACAGTCAATTGGAAGAGGCAAAACAGGTGCTTGAAGAAGCCATTTTAGAGCAGCCGACAAGACTGGATATTCATCATGAATTATTAGTCCTTTATCAATCGACGCGTGACTCGGCAGGATTCAATCAGATGTTGTCGGAATTGACCCAATTAGGGGTTGATATGATTGATGAATGGGCTCAATTAGATAATTATTTTAAAGGCCGAAACAGCGATGGATAAGAACAAAAGTCCATTAAAAGTTGCATTGCATGGGATGGATGAACGCAGCTATAAAATGATGACCATGTATTTACAAGGTCCGTGCAAGGGTGCTGCGGTGGTTGTTAATGAAAACAATGCAGAGTGCGATATTTTTGATGCTGATGCCGTCAATGGGAAAAAGTTATTGGCGGAGTATCTGGAAAAGGAGTCGCATAGGCCGATCATTGTGCTGTCATTATATGATCATAAGCTGGAAAATGTTTTATCCATCAAAAAACCGGTAAAGATTGATGATATGCTGGCGGTATTATCCAGGGCCAAAGCATCATTGTTTGATGCAAACGCAAGACATGCAGTAAGTCAGACTACTCCCTTGTTTAGCCGCAATGATGATGCGGTACAATTGTTGGCAACGGATAAAACAGAAAAGACCATTCAACCGGTACAGGGAGAGCATAAGCTTAAAAAATTTGTTATTAATACCGACGAACAGAAAAAAACCTCTAAGCATCAGGCAGCAATGCAGTTAAATGAGAAAGGTTTTGGTGCTTTTATAGGCAGTGTTCCCGGTGTCGATGTTAATGATCCCAAACAAATCAATAAGGCACACTATAATCCCAAAGAATATTTTCAAGGCTATGTTGATTCCGCTTTTAAAGTGAGTCGGGCAAAAGGACAAACAAGACAATTGAATTCGGGCTGGAGCCCACTGATTATTTTTCCTCAAAGCGACGAAGTCTGGCTTGATGTTGATGAGAGTCAACTTCGGGCGTTCTCAGGCTTGGCTATCAATAATACCTTGGGCTCAAAAATGTCGATAACGCCATTGAGCCCGGAAGCATCGACTATGAATAGATCGCTGGAAAGGTTTTACAGCATGGACGCGTTTCTCTGGAAAGTGGCCTGCTGGGCATCAAAAGGGCGTTACCCTGCGAGCATAGACATTAACCGGCCGGTTTATCTGAAAAATTGGCCTAATTTTACGCGCCTGTTGGTTACACCTCATGCTTTGCGTATTTCGGCGCTATTGATTCAAGGCCCAAGAACATTAAGCAATGTTGCGGAAGTTCTTAATATTAAGCCGCAGTATGTCTTTGTATTTATCAGTGCGGCCTGCGCGTTAGGCTTGGCTGGTCAAGTAAAAAGGGAAGCCGATGTGTTAGTGCAGTTATCTGAAATTAAATCAAATAAAAACCAAGGCTTGCTGAGTCGGATTCTCAGTGTATTGCGTGGCAAAAAGGCATAGCGGAATATATACCATGAGTCAATATAAAATTATTTTTACCGGGCCAGTGGGGGCCGGTAAAACGACAGCGATCAACTCTATCAGTGACCTGCCGCCGATAAAAACGGATGCTTCCGCCAGTGACATGACCAAATTCAGAAAGGCATCAACAACGGTTGCGATGGATTATGGGGTTATGAATTTACCTGGGGGGGAAAAACTTCATCTTTATGGTACGCCGGGTCAGGAGCGTTTTGATTTTATGTGGGATATCCTGGTATCGGGAGGAATAGGCCTGGTTTTGCTTCTTGATAATACCAGGGCAGACCCTTTTCAGGATATGCGGTTTTTTTTGGATACGTTCGATAAATTTATAGCCGATACCACCGTGGCGATAGGCGTTACTCAAATGGATCTGAGTGGAAAACCGACGGTTGATGATTACCATATCCAATTACAGGGAATGGGTTTAAAGCCGCCTGTTTTTTCGGTTGATGCCCGGGTAAAAAGCGATGTTTCCTTATTGATTCAAGCATTACTGTATTCATTGGATCCTGGGCTAGAGGGGTAAGAATGAGCAGTGACTATACGCTAACGGAAGGGCTCTACTTATATCCTACGCCCGCAGGAGCTTATTATGCGGTTTCTACAGAAGAAACCGACAAGCCGCGCCAATTCTTGCGAAAGTTGTTGCAGCAGCCTGAAACTCAAGCGCTTAATCTTGAAAACCTGAAACGATTGATGGGTAATGATGATGAGCAAAAATGTCTGGAATTACTGCATCATTGCCAAAAACTACGTTGGATTCAGGGACTAAGCTCAGCATTGGAGTATCCGAGAGGTGCGTTGGAAGATATTTTACCGGGCCTGTTAAGTAAAGTTTCAGAAAACGGCAAAGTATTACTGGCTGAAAAACAAGGGTTTTATCTTGCCACTCATGGCTTTCCTCATGAAGTCGCCGAGGAGCTATCCGCTTTAAGCGCAGAAATCGCAACCGTTCATGAGCGCCGATCAGGCGTGTTAATCAATAACATGGGATTGACCAGCCATGCCTGGGCGATAGTCGATGTTTTCGGAAACAGTGACGTCGGTTTTTGGCCGTTATTTATATCCAACAATCGGTTTGTGATTGCAATTTATGGTATACCTCATTTTAATCAGCCGGAGTTTGTTTCCCTGGTTTGGGCATTAAGTATACGCTATGCTGCAAAGGAGGCTTAGTTTGATCGTTGGCACACTATTTTTAAAGAAAACAAGAGGATATTAATATGCGTGCAAATATGTTAACTTCTGTGTTGACAGAACTTAATGGTACATCGGCTGATATTGAAGCGTCAGGCATCATATCAACAGATGGCTTGATGATAGCATCGGTTTTACCTGCATCCATGGATGAGGACCGGGTTGGTGCAATGAGTGCGGCAATGCTCTCGCTCGGTGACAGAACAGCCCAGGAACTGGCAAGAGGAACATTGGAGCAGGTGCTGATAAAAGGCGCCAACGGCTATGTTCTAATGACTTATGCCGGCGCAGAATCGGTGTTAACCGTTTTGGCAAAACCTAATGCCAAATTGGGTTTGATTTTTCTTGATGTTAAACGCGCTGCGTCCAGCATAGCTGAATTTTTGTAGCCTGTGCGTGTTATGTTTGCTGGAAGATAGCGATGATTCATGACATGAAAGCGGAAGATATCGTCGGGGCTTACAAGGAAATAACCCTGGAGTTGTATGGCGGCTTGCGCAGAGTGATTTTATATACAGAAATCGAAACGTCTTACCCCGATGGTAAATTGATTGTATCAACAACCGATAAAGACGGGATCATTACTCATGCAAATAAAGCTTTTGTTGAAATGTCCGGTTATACCGAAGCTGAATTAATGGGTTCGCCCCATTCAATTTTAAGACATCCTGACATGCCGTCAGCCGCTTTTAAGGAACTATGGGATACGGTCAATCGGGGAGAGTACTGGCAGGGATTTGTTAAAAATTTACGCAAGGATGGCGGTTATTATTGGGTCAAGGCAACAGTTATTCCTAATATCAGGCAGGGTAATATTGTGAGTTATACGTCAGTACGGCGGAAACCTTCCAGGACTAAAGTGGAAGAATGTATAAAGCTTTATCCAACATTGTTTTGATCACATTATTATAAATAGGCAGGGATATAAGATGCCGTATCAGTTTACAGTTAGTCCGGATTTTTCCCCTGATCATCTTACCGGCTGGTATATCTTCAATACCTGGCTGCAAAGACAAAGCAACCTGGCCATCCATTTGGAACTGCACGACAGCTTTCAGAAGCAGCGGGAAGCTGTTGAAAGCGATCAAATTGATTTAATTTATGCGAACCCTTTCGATGCGTCCGTACTGGTGCGTAAGAAAGGTTTTTTGCCGCTGGTTAAAGCCGCCGGCGTTTCTGACGAAGCGATTATCGCAGTTCATACCGACCACCCGGCCCATGATATTGGCGATTTATCGCCAGGCATCAGGATTGCCGTCACTGAAGATCCTGATGTACGGATGATGGGCATGATACTGCTGGAGCCCGCGGATTTGCATGCCGGTAATACCCAGACAATTGTTTGTAATTCGTATATCTTGGTGGCAAAGCAATTACTGCAGGGCAGTGCCGATGCGGGTATTTTTTTCGCAGAAGCTTATGATGATTTATCGAATATCACTAAAAGCAAGCTTAGGGTCCTGGTTCGAAGCGAAATCAGTGTAATTCATCACGCCCTGATGTTAGGGCCCAAACTAGCCGATAAAAGAGACGATATTCAAAATCTGCTGACAGCAATGAACCAGGATGAAAAAGGGCAAAACGTTTTAAAAAATCTTGGCTTTAATGCCTTGATTAAAGTTGAAGACGAAGACATGGAATTTATGATTGACCTGATGGATGCGCTGGCAATATAGCTTGCTGTCCTGTTGGATTCAGCAGCGATTTAACAGTGCCAAACAAACTGTCTCGTATCCTTAAAAATCCGACAGTGTCTTTGGTGGAATCGCCGCTCTTAACGCATTTAACACGGCAAACACATCAATAACTTCCTGCGCAACCGCTCCCGCTACGGGGCTCAGATAACCAAGGCCCGCGAATACCATGCCGATTAAGCTTAAGCTCATGCCGCCGATCGCACTTTGCAGCGCTATTTTACGCATACGCGCGCCGATATGAAAAAGTTCATCAACTTTCAGCAGTGAGCTGTCCATAATCACGGCGTCCGCCGATTCGCCGGTAATATCACTGTTTTGCCCGAAAGCGATGCCGATAGTCGCAGCGGTTAAAGCCGGCGCATCATTAATACCATCCCCCAAAAATACGGTTTTCGCCTTCCGCGTCTCCCGGCGGACCAATTCCAGCTTCTGCTCCGGGCTTTGGCTGAAATACACATGCTCAATACCGACTTGTTCCGCCAGATAGCGGACTTCTGATTCCCTGTCGCCGGATACCAGCATCACCTTGTCAAATAAATGGCTGGGTTGCAAATGGTTAATAAATGAGGAGCTGTCTGTGCGTACCTCATCCCTGAATTGCAAAGTTGCCGCATACTGGCCGTCAATCAGCACTACACATTCCAACCCGCCGCTGACAGGCGGCAGCTTATCAACAGCGTTCGGATGGAGGCCTGTAAAATTATTGCGGCTGGTAATTTGTACCAGCCTGTTTGCCACAGCGCCTCTGAGCCCTTCACCTGGTAATTCCGTTATATTGCTAACGCTTAATAAAGGTGCCGCCGCTTTCTCGGCCGCTTTAACAATAGCGCCCGACAAGGGGTGTTTGGAATAACGTTCCAGGCTCGCGATTAATGTCAGCACCTCCTGTTCGTTATACGTCTTCCCGGGAATCAGCGCCGTCAGTGACGGGCGCCCATAAGTCAACGTGCCGGTTTTATCAAAAATTGCCGTGCGGCAGGTACCTATGGTTTCCAGAATGGCCGGGTTTTTAATGATAATTTCACGGCGTGCCGCGAGTGAAATGGAACTGATGATGGTGACGGGTATGCCGATCAGCAAAGGGCAGGGCGTAGCGATGACCAATACCGCCAGAAAACGCACAACATCATCGCTGACCAACCAGGCTGTCAGTGCAATGACGACGGCCAACGGTGTGTAATAGGCGCCGAGTTGATCACCCAGGCGTCTGAGCTTGGGGCGATGCTGTTCGGAGGTTTGCATGACGGTCATGATTTTTGCATAGCGGGAATCAGCCGCTAATTTATCGGCGCGGATCGTCAATGCCGAGTCGCCGTTGATGGCTCCCGATATGACTTGTGAACCGCTGGTTTTCGACATCAGATACGGTTCGCCGGTCAAAAAGGATTCATCCATGGTGCTGGAGCCGTCCAGTACCGTGCCGTCAACCGGGCAAATCTCGTGCGGAAGTATCAACAAGGTATCGCCAACAGCAACCTGTTCCGTCCCAATATCGATCAAGTTATCAATCAACTTATCGCCTGATTTTTTATGTGCGACGGACGGCATTCTTTTCGCCAGCGCTTCAAGTACCGAAGAGGCCTTGCGCACTGCATAACATTCCAGAACTACGCCGCCGGACAGCATTAACACGACTAAACTTCCGGCCAGGTATTCATGCAGGCAGACGGCGGTTACGATAGAGATTCCCGCCAGTAAATCGGCGCCAAAATCGCCTTGAAACAGCTTGACGGCAAGCTGATATATAAGCGGGATACCGCCCAACGCCAGCACGGCGAGCAACGGCAGTTGCCCGCTTGGTATAAGAGCAGTCAAATCTTTTTGAAACAGGCTTGAAACCGCCGAGTTCAGTGAGATATTCAGGCTCAGCGTATAGACCTCATGCCCTCTGTTCAGGGCGTAATGTAAGACCAGATAACAGGCGATACCGATCAGGCTTAAAGCCGCAATAAAATTTTCGGAGCTTGATGACGAGAGTGTCGATTGCCGTGCGGTCATTTGATCACCGGAGTTTATTGGTCAGCTGATTTTTTATGTCCATGCCACATCGCTTTTACCAGATTTTCACGGTGTATATAGCTTTCAACCGCCACACCGAAAATATGCATAAAAACCAGTAACAGCGTAAGGTTAGCGAACAGTTCATGCGCTTCTTCCCAGCGTTTTTCACCACCTGACCCTATGCCGGCTAACGGCCCTGCCCCCTGATCCGCACCGTAAACAGCAAATCCCGTCAGTGTAGTCATCAGCAAACCGGTCAGCAATAATACAATCATGACGGCACCGGCAGGATTATGGCCCAGATAACGTTTGGCTTTAGAAGCGATCAGATCTTTTACATAACCGGCAGCATCAGCGGGTTTACATAAGAAATTGGAGAATCTGGCGTATTGATTTCCGATAAAACCCCAAACCAGCCGGAACAGTAATAGACCGAAAACGCTATAACCCGCCCATACATGGACGGTTAATAAATCGTCTTCAGTCAGGTAGGCAATAAAAAACGCGGCAACCAGCAACCAGTGAAAAATTCTAAGCGGGAGATCCCATACTTTACATAATTCGTGAGTATTCATTGTGTTATTCCGGGTTATTTAAAAGCTTCTTATTGTAATGTTATCGAGTCAGTCTATATATTTTCAAAAGTTGGAAAGTCAGGCTCGGGCGGTTAATATACCGCGCTTTACAATGGGCTGACTAACAATAGTGCGATAGCGCCCGCTCTGATGTATTTTTAACACTTTACCGACTAATCAATTATAGCCATGTCATTATTTATACAATATCTTCAGTTGTGCTGGTTTACAAATAATCCGATAGATTTACACCCGTCAAGCTCGTTTTTGTGGAAATGCGTGTCGTTTTATCTGGTGTCAGGTATCATCGTCGAAGCCAATATCAGTGATCCGGCCGACGCCACTCTCGAAGTGGCGATGAGAACGATTGTTGCGTTGTCATTACTGTCAGCGTTGGTGTTGATGACAAACAAAAGATCGTTGTTTATGCAATTACTGATAGCGGTCTTTATTTGCGAAAACGTGATGATGACGCTAGGCATAGGCGTTGAGATATACGATGTCTTTGTAAAAGGAACAAAATATGAAGAGTATCCGACTTATTTGGGCGTAATCTTAATCGCTTGGTATATGGCAATCCTGAGCTATATATTCCGCCAGGTGTTTTCCTTCAAAATGGGCAGCAGTGTTATATCAGCCTTTTTTTATTTTCTGTTAACGTATGGAGCGCCTTTTTTGGTGATGGAAGTGATATAAAGATCAATAGGGCTGACGCCTTACTCCGCGCTTTTAAAGCGGTTTTGATTGATAAACTGGGTGTAAGACAAATACTTGTAGCTGCCTTTGCGGATATTGACAAAAATCAGTTCCGGCAGGCTCACCAGTATGCCGGACAGTCCGGATATGAGGTTTTTGCCGTTATCAAACGGAAAAGTCACCATGCCGGCCAAGGCTTGGCCCATTCCTGCCGATGCATTAACGGCACCGAACAAGGGACGTAACGGCCAATGGTTGTCGGTGAAAAAAATAAAAAATGCGTCATCAGGATTGTAATCATACAGCGTCGAGCTCAAGGTATTGGCCTCGCGCAATGAGACCCACAAGGAATTTTCTTCATGCATTTGCTGCGATAAACGGTGTTGTCGATAAGACGGCAGGGTTTGGTTGTCGGTCACGCGATAGCGGTTTTGAACTGCGCTGTAGGCAACAAAAGGTATGAAATGGATATTTTCGTCGACATATCCGCCCAACTGTTCAGTAATGAAGTGTTGGTGGCTGTCTCGGGAATGCGGCGGCGAGCCCAGTGCCTGATAGAATGTTCGGAATAGTTCGGTTACACAATTTCTGCCGATCAGGTCATAGGCATAGGGTTGTTTCAGTTCATCCAGCAATTGATCGTTATAACTGTCCAGATGAGCCAGCGCGATATTGATCTGCTGTTCGGATAGTTCAGGCGCCGGCCACAACGGCAGCGCAATACTTTTAACCGGTAGCGGCGATTCGCCGTTAAAACGCATGGCTTGTTTGGCTTTCGATAATTCAACATAGCGATTGGCTGCCATTTCAAAGCCGCTGTATTGGCTTTCGGAATACTGTTTGTGGATTGTAAACCGTGTTCTGGCCTGCCGCAGATTTTGCAATGCATCGTGGGTCAGCGTGTTTATTTGCGGGAGGCGGCGCACAGCTTGCCCGGCTTCGATACGGTCGTTAAAATCATCGACAAAAACCCAGTGCTGTGTTTTCAGCGAGCGTTCCACCGCCGCCAATCTGGCCAGATTGACCAGTACTGCATAGCCCCAGTCAGGCCGCTCAGAATCAAGCAGTGCCGGAATGTTCCGGCGCAATCGCTGCCGTATCATTTCCAGGTGCGTCACTTCTTCAGCGTTAAGCTTAAATTCCTGCATGGGCGGTATTACCCACGCATCGGATAGCAGCGGCCTTGCCTGTTGCAGTGTGTAAATCGCCAATGCGGCCGTGACTAAATCGCGATAGGCATCGCTTAACGCATACATTGCAGGCGGGAATTTATCGGCCGATAACAGCGGCAATCGTGTTTTATGCCAGTTGTCGACATTCAAATGCCGAACCGCGGCATTAATACCAGCCAATCGCTGCTGCAGATAATGCGCGCCGTAAGCTTGTTCAATGTCCCTGCGCAATTGCGCTATCGATGTTGATTGCCGGATCGGCGGCTGCGGTATACCGGCAAATGAAACGTCATGATCGTTAAAAAATAAGCCGACGCCTTTTAAGCGGATAGCCGTATCGGTTTGCCGCTGATGACGTTTGACGCGTAAAAAGTGTTGCAGCAGCGACCGGTCGTATTGCAATTGATCAAGCTGTTCAAATTGTCTTTGCTGCGCCCAGAACGTCGTTTTGAATCGTTCCAGCAAGATGTCGTAGGCCCCTGTTGATAGCGCAATGCGGGATAAATGCAGCGGGCGGTTTTGCAGGTATTGATAGCTGAATTGAAATTCCGCTGCGTTTTGGCGCTTGATGCGTATCAGCCCCGAATCGTCATGCTGAAAATGATAAACGTCGTCGCCGAATTGTACGGCGGCATGGCCGCCGCTGGAATCGCCTTCGCCGGGTTCGATGTAGATAAACGAAAAACCGGCGGCGAATGCCGGATTAGCGAAACCGGAAAAAAGCAGCCAGCAAACGACCGGCCTCAGGCTGCTTACAAAACGCACTGAATCAATACGGCAAAATACAGCCGGATATTAATCATCATAACCGTCCTGAATAAATTGCATTTTCTCTACATTAGAACCGGCAAAATTTTTCTTGTAAGTTTCAAAGGCAAGGCCTGTAACTTTCGCTTTTTGCAAACCCCGGCCTATACCTTTGTATGTCGCCTGATTGTCTTCCCAATGGCTGATGCCTTTGTCGGCAGCAATATCGCCAATGCCTTTTAAAAACGCATTGTAATTGGATACTTCGGAAGACGATTTAAGATACGCCGCCGTGTAATCGGCAACTTCATTCTTATAGGCTTTATCGCTTTCCGAGCTGCTGGAAGGGCTGCTGAAAACCGAGCTGCTGGAGTCGGACATGCTTTTGGAGCTGTCTGAAAAAGAGCAAGCTTGCAGGCCTGTTAGTAAAACGGGCAATAAGAACAGCGGACAATATCGTAAGAAAAGGACTGGATTTTGCATAAATGATTACTCAATGGAACAACGGGTTAGTGGATTACGGCTGATGTGGCTGCCGACGCGGCAGATGCCGGGCATATTAATCCATCGGTTCCGGTTTCTGAATTAAATTTTCAAGACAGTCGGAAATCAGCCCATAATCCGTTAGTTCGCTTGAATATCAGCGTTGTTTGTACAAATCAGATGGATGACCTGTCAGTCTTCGTTCGACGTCAATGATGGCCCTGTTTAGAAGGCCGAGATTTTTTTCTTCGCAGATTTGCATGCCCATGACATAAAGAATCGGCATCCATAGCGGGTTGAGTAAAAGCCCGCCCAGCATGCTTTTTAATGTCCGCTTAAGATTTTTTAAAAGATTGAACGAGTCGGTTAACGAGGGCATCGGGTGCTCGGTAAAAACAGTCGCAATAGGGCGCAGCATGATTTGCTCATGGCGCTCAAGCTGTGCCAGCGACGCTAAGAGTTTCCGCTCCATATTGTGATAATTTTTGCGTGCGCAACTTGCGGAGATAGCGAAAGTAAGCGCCACTAAGGGCAGCAGGACGGTAGGCGGTGCTACCGGCGCGAAAGTGGAAGACAGCATCACCAGACACAGCCCGAACATGAGCATATCTTCCCCCCGCTCAACATCGCGATCAATACCTTCAAGTATGACAAGCACGGCATCATCAAACGGGGCTTTTAAATAATGTTTTTCTTTTAGCATGTCGTACTCCCTAATGGATATACTTTTTTATATAAGGTTTACCATTTAAACGCACAAGGGGTGCAGGCTTTGCCTGCGCGTCCTCTCATAGTCTTAAACGGTATAACTATATAGGCATGAGTTATAAAAATGTCAAATAACTAAATCGATAATAATACCTAAACTTATCTATTAAATCGCATGAGTATCAAAATGTTACTAAGCCATGCCGGCGAATGCAGGGATTCTTTCGGCCCGCTTGATAAGGCGGTGCAGCCGTCTTTTTATCCCTTTCCGAATCAGTTTATTTTCCCGTCCATCCGTGTTAAAAAGACGCCCCCAGATGGAGCCGTAATGAATTTTTCCCAATATCCTGTTAGTCCCCACCCCGTCGAATTACCGCGCAAAGATTTACGCCAAATGATCAGGGTGGTGCGTTTGCTGTACAAGCTCAGCGAAAATGCCGTCTATCAGGCGCTCATCAAGCCTGAGTTGCCGGCAAGTGCGCAAATAAATCCAGGGCATCATTCGGTAATGATGGGCTATGATTTTCATCTCAGCGCATCCGGCCCAAAGCTTATCGAAGTCAACACCAATGCCGGCGGGCTCTGGCTCGCCTGTTTATGCGACAATATTAACGCGAGCGCTTTTCCCGGCCGATTGGGCGGAATATTGCTGAACAGTTTTATTAATGAATTTGCGTTATTCAGCAAAAACTCGAATGCCCGTCCTGCCTGTATCGTCATTCTCGACGATCACCCGGAAGCGCAGTTTCTTTACCCGGAAATGCAGCTATTCGAGAAACTTTTTCAACAGGCCGGTATTGATGCAGTGATCGCTTCGCCGGAGTCGCTTATCGCTAAAAGCAGTGGCCTCTATATCAACGGCAAACGCATCGACATGGTTTATAACCGCCACTGTGATTTTTATCTGCAAACAGCCGGCATGCAGGCGGTGTGTAAGGCATGGATGAATGCCGAGGTGTGCCTTAGCCCAAATCCCTACACCTACGGCTTACTGGCCGATAAACGGCGCATGATTTCGTGGTCCAATCCTGAGTTTTTAGGAGCGCTCGGGTTAAGCCATCGGGACAGGGCGCTTTTAGCCGGCGTTATACCGCAAACCCGGTTGCTCGAATCCTTGGCTTCTGAAGACGCATGGCATACGCGCAAGCAATTGGTGTTTAAACCCGATACCGGCTATGCCGGCCGCGGCGTTTATGTCGGCGACAAGCTGACCAAAACAAAGTTTGCCGAATTAAATCCGCATAACACACTTGTTCAGCAGCGCGTACTCGCATCAATCACTAAATCCGGCAATAATGAGCTGTTTAAAACCGACTTCCGTTTGTTTGTGTACCGTAACCGTGTTCTCAGCGTTGCAGCGCGGCTGTATCAAGGGCAGGTGACTAATCTACGTACTGAAAACGGCGGTTTTGCGAAGGTTTTTCTGGTTTAGGCGGCGAACTGCATAGCGGGCTTTAATTGAACTGTGTTATATCACGCACTCTGCTGTGTGATATAACATAATTTTTATGGAGGCCACGGAAATAGCCGCCTGGATTGGAAACACAGTTTTAAAAAGTAGGTGATATGACACAGTATATCGCCGATACACTTCGAATTTCCCCGCGATTCAGTAGGGTATAAAGTTTGGATAGCATTCAATTGTCCAACCGGTTAAGACCGAGAGCGGCACTGTGTAGGAGCGGGCCGTGCCCGCGACATTATCGGCAATGATGCAGGAGCGACCTGCATCCCACGCGGGCACGGCCCGCTCCTACACCTTCGCTCGTGCGCCGAAACCAATGCTTATTTTTGTGCTTATTTTTGGCACTGTTTATGCTGTCTCTCCAGCAGTTGAAATGTATTATTCCCATACTGTATTGAGAGAGGATGAAATGAATCAAGAACTAACAACTGTTGCCGCAGAAAAAGAAACAAAAACTAACGGTTCTTTATTGCTAGGTACTGGCCTTGCCCTGGCTTCTATGATCTTAATTCCGGCACTTGCTACGCGCATTGGTTTGGGAGCCAGTTTAACAGGCGCGTTAAGAATCGCCATGATGAAAGCCTCTAATCAGGCCTTAAGAGGTTGATAGCGCCCCCCTTCAATACCGTTGCCAACGAAACAAGTTGTCTCGCCCTTTTAATCCCGCTGATTTTTAGCGGGGTAAAACGATTGAGCATGACATTTTTGTCTGATAGTATGTCAGCTCATCCGATTGATCGTAACCGTAATGAAAGAAGCTAAAAAATCATGTGACCTTTGTGGATTGACAGTTAAAACCGAAGGTTTCAATTTGTACACACAGGAAGGTGAAAAAGAGTTTTGTTGTGAAGGCTGCAAGGGTATTTATCAGATGTTGCATGAAGATATGATTTTAGAGACACCTGATGATTGTGTGAAACCGATTAATGATTGAACGAATAGAAGAGGCTATGATGGCGCATTCACAGGGTACGCAAATGATGCAGGGCATGGTTAACGGTGGGGGGGCTATGGGCAAAGAAATGGTTAAAGGTTCAGTGGCTACTGCAACTGTACATACTGGAGGAAAATTAATGAAAAATATCGCGAAACATCCGCTTCTGGTTTTTGGTCTCGGCGCGGTGGCCGGTTTTCTGGTCTATAAATACAGAAAAGAAATTATTTCCAGCACGACTAAAGTGGTTGACGCCGGCAAGGATTTCGTCTTGCAGCAAAAAGAAAATCTGGAAGATCTTGTTGCGGAAACAAAAGAAGAGAGCCTGTAAGTCACAAGCTTAATTCTTTAGCCTGTTCAAATATAAAAACGGGTGCTTCCTGATTTGAGGAACCGCCCGTTTTTCGTCTCTTATCTGTCTGTTTTACTATGGCTATTCAAAAACAGTTTGTTTTACGTCATCGGGACGAAGGCCATCTTCGTTTCGAAATACCCGTTCAGTTTTGCGATGCGGTTTGCGCCAAGGCATTGACTAACGCCGTTTTGGCATTGGACGGTATTTATCGGGTCAAGGTTTATTCGAGCCAGAAGAAATTGTCCATCCGTTATCAGGAAACGGTGTGTGATTTTCATACGCTGGCAAAATCGCTATTCCAGATCATTGCCGAGCTGGAAAACCAAGCCCTACTTAATCATCAATTGGCGGCAAGCAACAAGGCTAAATCGAAATGGCAGGAAAAGCTTAAAAACTTGACTGTCAGCAAATGGTTTAGTGAAAAATACGATGAGGCCAGGGAAACGCTGCAAGCGGCGAAAATTTTAACCAGGGCCGGTTTAAAAAAACAGAAGACATTTATCAGCGATCCTGAAAAGGCCACCATTGATTTTTTAAACGACATTCTGGTGCTTTTCCTGATAAGGCTGCACTGGGATCGCATTATGAAAGAATGGATACCGAATCCGATAAAGTATCGCTACGAATGGATGGCGGTTTTTTACATGATTTATCTATTGATGCGCTCGCGTAAGCCAAAACCGAAATAAGCCGCTAGGGATTTGGCTAAAAATAACTTCCTGAAGCTAGCCTATCGTTCCCACGCTTCGCATCACTGCCTACAGTTAAGGAATAGCTCACATTACAATAAGATAAAGCGTATGGTAGGAGCGGGCCATGCCCGCGATCAGTGCTGACATCATCACCGATCGCGGGCATGTCCCGCTCCTACCCTGTTTGATAAGCTGGTTATCTTTTAATG
>Ga0163199_1001394_pt1 | contig 15112 bp, 9 predicted proteins | sample PL_2010_150m_FD_113537 | JGI IMG/M metagenome (GOLD analysis project Ga0163199, IMG submission 113537) | Freshwater microbial communities from Powell Lake, British Columbia, Canada to study Microbial Dark Matter (Phase II) - PL_2010_150m | ecosystem: Environmental > Aquatic > Freshwater > Lake ... | reverse complement strand
GTTTTATTTCCTTCGCCCACGCCTTGTACCCTTCTCCCAGCAGATGCAGCCCGTCATTGGTGTACATCGGGTTGAGTTGGTCATCGTTGGGGTTCTTGAGTACGTTGAACAAGTCAACAAAAGTAGCGCCGAGTTTTGGGCAAATATTTTTCAATCTTGTGTTGATATCTTTGATCTGAGGCGTCCTGGTGATATGGTTGGGAAACTTCGTGAAAGTGTCGTTGACTGGGAAAATACTCTGTACATAGACTTTCGTTTTCGGCGATTGCCTGCTGATCGTAGATACAATTTTTACGATATTGACATATACTGTATCGGGTGAGACGTTTTTCCACAAGTCGTTGATCCCTATCAGCAGAAAGACTTTGGCGGGTTGAATCCTGGTAACCTGATACAAACGGTTGAGCACCCCTTCGCTGGTATCACCGCTGATACCCCTGTTGACTGCATGCGGATTCTGAAGCAATTCACTCCATTCCGAGCCATCCGTGATGCTGTTGCCCAGGAAAACCACCTCATTTTTCGTATCCGGAAGAATTTCAAAAAGCGATTTGCGTTGGTCATAATAGGTTCCGAATTTGGAAACCTGGGCCACGGAAATAAGGGAAACAAATAGAAATACAATTGAAATAGGTAGACGCATAACGGGGAAGTTTAAAATGTTTGAACTGTTTTATTTTGTTTGAAGGGTTAAAATATCTGAAGTCCGAAACATTTCAAACATTTCAAACATTTCAAACATTTCAAACATAATTTAGTCCTCTGTTTTATCCGCAAACTTCGGTTTCAGAACTGCCAGCTGCAATACAATGGCCATTACAACCGGTATGGCCAGTAATGCTACATCGTGGCCCAAGTTACCGGCATCGGTTGATTTCCCAAGGATAATGGTGATCAAAGCACCGCAGGAGATACCTGCCATGTTCATCAAACCGTAAGCGGCAGCCCGGTGTCGTGGTGAAACAAACTGGCAAAGGATTGGCATGCTGTTGGCGTCAAACATCCCGAAGCCCAGACCAAAGAGAACTGCTCCTCCGATGATGCCAAAATATCCTGTTCCATAACCGAGAAGAATCAATGCAGGAACCATCATGGCAAGGCCTATCACACCAGTATAGATCCGCCCTTTCAGGTTGACACTGATCCACCGGTCGGCAAGCATTCCCCCCAGAATCACACTTATCAGCGAAGATCCGGCAATGGTGACAGTTGCCATCGGACCGGCAATAGACATATCCATGTGCAAAGTTGATGAAAAGAGCGTCGGCATCCAGCTTTTTACCGCCCAACCGGGGAAACTGGGGGCGGCAAAGTAGAACATCACAACCCAGAAACTGATGGTTCCAAACAGGATGCCCAAACTGTGCCTGACCGACTGCACTCCGGCTTTGAAACTGGCTTTCCCTGTTACAGCTTCATGGTGAACCTTGGTGCGATGGTCTTTGAGGAAAAAAACCAGCACCACACTGTAACAGATTCCGATCAGTCCGAAGAGGTGGAAGGCCTGCTGCCAGGAGTAGGAATGAGCCACAGTGGCCCCGAATCCGCCAAGGGCCTGGCCGAGGTAAAGTCCGGACAAGTGAATGCCAATGGCAAGCGAACGGGTATTTCCCCTGTGATAGTCTGCTATCAAAGCCAATCCGGCCGGAATGTACAATGCTTCGCTCACCCCCATCAGGGCCCGGAGCACGTACAACTGGTTGAAAGTGGTCGAATAGCCCATTGCCAGGGTCACTCCCGACCATACTGCCAGACTGCAGACAATCAGCCATTTACGGTTTACCCGGTCGGCAATCAGGCCTGCCATTGGGCTCATGAGGGCGTAAATCCATAAGAAGATGGCCATCAGATAGCCAAAGTTTTCGGCCTTTTCAAGTTCATGGATATCGCCCATCATCGCCACTTTCATGGTTGAGAGCATCTGGCGGTCCATGTAGTTCAGCAGGGCCACCATCCAGAGCAGTCCTACAACCACCCAGGGGTAAATTTTTTCGTAATGTTCTTTTGTCATTAATTGTTAATAGTTTGTGATGTTTGAAATGTTTATAATGTTTGAAAAGTTTCGGGTCCATAACATTTCAAACCCTTCAAACATTTCAAACTTTCTAAACCTGCTGTATGGATTCCAAAGTTTTCCAAATCTGATAAAGTCCGCGCGGAACATGGAAACAACCTTTCCATTTCCCACCTTTGAGGGGCAGCAACACTTCTCCCCTTCTGTTCAGGTATCCAAACCACTCACCATTATCCGGATCAGGAAAATGAGCCCAGGTATAATCGTGCACGGTTTCGAACCATTCCAGGCACTCCTGATTACCTGTCAGGGCATATCCCTTGATCAGGCTGATCAGCGTTTCGACATGTACCCACCATAGTTTCTGGTCCCACTCAAGCTGTTGAGGAGGATAGCCTTTGCAATCCAGAAAATAGAAGATGCCGCCAAACTCTTTGTCCCAACCGTTCTGCAAAGTAAGCAAAATTATTTTTACGGCCTTTTGGGCCAGTTCGGGTCGTTTCAACCTGACTGAGAGGTCCATGATGAACCACATGGCCTCGATGGCATGGCCGGGATTGAGCAGACGGCCTTCGAACGAGTCAGAGAAACTCCCATCCGGTTTGACATTTTCAAGGATCAATCCAAGCTTCTCATCGTAGAAAACTTCCATCACTTCATGGATGCATTTTTCGATGGTCTCATTCACCATTGCCTCAGGCAAAAGATGTTCAATTTCGAGCGATAGGTTGCAGAGGATCATCGGCAGTGCAAAACTTTTCAGCGGACGTGTTCCAGCCACTGTCTTGCTGTATTTACCCTTGGGATTACCGCTTCTTTTCAGGATATTTTCAAAAGTTGTTTTGGCGATGCGGGCATATTCTTCGTTGCCGGTGGCGATGGATAGCTGTCCGAATGCCATGGTGGCAAAACAGTCGGAAAATATGTTGTAAGCCTCAACCAGTGGCCGGCCTTGCCTGTCCAGGGAGAAATACCAGGCACCCTCCGGATCCCTGCCATGATCAAGCAGAAAACGGGCGCCATGTTCAGCAATTCCCAACCATCCCGGACGCTTTTCCACCTTGTTGTAAAGAGAGGCAAACATCCACACTTCACGGCCCTGCAACCATACGAATTTATCAGTATCGAACACTTTCCCTTCCCAGTCCAGGCAGGTGAAAAAACCGCCGCATTCATTGTCAACAGAATGCTTCATCCAAAAAGGGATCACATTGTCTAACAGCTCTTTCCTGTATTGTTCAGCAAGTTTTCCAAAGTCTTTTTCCATGGTAAGATTGTTTCGGGTAATTACTTGGAGTCCCTTTATTACTGAACATTGCCCTTCAAAGGATTACAATTTTGAGAACAAATGCTCCATTTGGAGCGATTTGACATCCTCCTTAAATTTCTCGTATTTGTCATGTCCCATATTTTTTACCGGCGATCTGAACTGACCGCAATCAAAACCGATGTACCGCATATAAGCCTTCCCGGTAGCAATCCCGCCATATTTACCGAGCAGCATGATCATATCGATCGACTGTTGCTGCAATTGCCTTGCCGAAACAAAATCACCTCTGTCGAAAGCCTCTATCATTTGCAGATAGATGGGGGCTGCATAGTTAAAAGTACTTCCAACGGCGGCCCGGGTTCCGAGTATTAACGCAGATAGCATGTTTTCATCGCGACCCCACATCATTTCGTACTTACTCTCCATAAAATTGGTACAACTCAGGAAATCCATAAAGTCTTCGTGTGTGTACTTGATCCCGGCCAGATTGGGAATATAAGGGGCTGCTTCCTTCAGGAAATCAAACATGGAGACATAGCAACCCGACAAAACGGGAATGTGGTAAAAGTAAACAGGCAGATCAGGGACTTTTTCTGCCACTTTCGAAACGAACTCTGCCAGTTGCTTGGCGCTCGCAGGCTTAAAATAAAAAGGCGCCAGCAGGGCAATGGCATAAACTCCCTGCTCCTGCGCATGAATGGCGTTTTCGATGCATTCGACATAGGAAGTTCCCCCTACCAGGGTGATCACCTTAACGGTTTTCCTCACTTTGGACCGTTTTGTCCACTCTTCAACGATTTTCATTTTTTCATTTTGGGAAAGGGAGACTCCTTCGCCTGTGGATCCATTGATAAATGCACCTACCACCCTGTTTTTATCGAGGAAATCATAGTAACTTTCGATGCGATCGTACATTACATCACCGGATGCACTCATGGGTGCGAAAGGAGCTGCGATTAAACCTTCGAAACGTTCCATCTTTGTATGCTTAATTGTTAAATGAATATTTAAATGTTGACAATGGCAAATTAGCCTCATTCGCCAGATTTCCCCTTGAAAAAGGTCTCCAGCCATAACGGATCACCAGGGGATCCAAACCTTTCGTCTCTGCAATAATTTTATTTCCTGTTATTTTTGTCTGTACCGTTTTGAACAAACCGTCTTTCCCTGCCACTTCAATTTCCCTGGGTGACGCACCATCGGAAGTCTTCATCTCTTTGGCGTGGGCAAAGGTGAGAATCAGACTGCCTTCGTGTTTCTCCACACTCGCCAGTTCCGGACTTAAGGGACTATAAGCGTCACCATACAGGTTATGAAGGGCAAGATCCGCAAAACGTATTCCCACCTCCCTTTTCCTAACTGGATGCACATTCATTGAGTCGCCCAGATCGGATGTTACCACCATGGCAGTGTAAGGGATGACACCAGCCATTTTCCGCTGCATATCACGAAATATTTCCCAGCCCGGACGCTGGATGGACGACAATTGGGCAAAATAAAACGGCAGTTCCGGATTGTTCCAGAACGCTCTCCATGCTTTTATCAACTCCGGGAAAACCACCTCGTAATATTCAGCATTGTGCGCATTCGATTCGCCTTGGTAAAAGATGACTCCCCTGACCGGGAAACCAACAAATGCTGAAATGCCGGCATCAAAAATATAGGAGGGCATGAACGGGTGCCTTTGCAAGGAATTGCTTTGAAGCGAGATGTTCTTCTGAGCACGCTGCCTGCACCAATCCATAACCAGATCGTTGCTGAACCAGTCGGTCAAAACGCTTGAAAGCCTGGGTTGTTTATTGATCGTCCCCCGATCGATAAATGACTCGGCTGGGGCACCACCGACAGTAACTTGAATCAATCCGACAGGAACATGAAGCTTTTCCCTGAGTTTCTTTCCGAAATACCAGGCAATAGCAGAGAATCCAGCCGCTTCAGCTGGACAGCTTTTTTGCCAGGTTCCTTCAAAATACCGGAACTTGCTGATTTTAGCTAAGGTGGCTGAATCCCAGACAATATCAGATGTTTCAACGATCCCACAATAATTCATTATCCTAAGATCATTATCAGAAGCTTTTCCGGCTTCTTCCCTGCCATTTTCGGATTGATCCAGTCTGAACTGCATATTTGACTGCCCTGAGCAGAACCAGACTTCTCCAACCAGGATATCTTTCCAATCGATCACGATTTTGCCATTAACAGAAATCTGCAACGGATAGGGTCCCCCTGCCAGGATTTTTGGTAACGACAGTTTCCAGATGCCATCCGGTCCCGTCGTACACCTGGAGGTTTGTTGTGCAAAAACAACCTTGATCTGATCGTTCATACCGGCTTTCCCGGAAATCTCAACGGGATGATTTTGCTGAAACACCATGTGTTCAGCATATACAGGCCCAAGTTTAAAAATTCCGGAACTTAGTTGCTGATCTGTTGAATATTTCTGACCATTCCACACAATCTTCTGTGGCATGGGAATTAAAGCCGGAACTTTCTCTAATCCTTTTCCGAAGGCAACATGGCCATCTAAAAACAGGCAGAGCAACAAAAGACATAGAACGATTCCTTTGTTATAAAAATATTTGCTCCGTCTAAAATCCATATTGCTATTTGCTAAGATTTCCTATTAAATCAGTTACTGAAATTTTCTGAAAATAGAGGTTCTTTGTCCCTTCGTACAGAATACCCAGTGTATTTTCGTCTACCATGGTCAGACATGAATAACCGTATGAATCATCGCTGTTAAGTTCTGTCTGGTATGCCACCGGCCAGGTGACACCCTGATCTAAGCTTGCCTTGATGGTCATATGAGCCCTAGAACTTTTATCGTTCGGATTGGAGAAGAACAAAACATCTTTGGAGACACCTCCAACCATCACCTTTGCCGCGATGATACTTGCCTGGCAATTGGACTCGGGTAAGGCTGAATTGGAGGAGGAATGGACCGTCCATGTCTTGCCCAGATCCTTTGTCGTGGACACAGCCCTTCCGTTTAAGTACCCTTTTTCAGTTCTGTTTCGGTCGTCACGCATGTTGAGCATCAGGCTGCCATCAACCAATTCTACAACTTGCGATTCTGTTGTATTGGATTTGGCGCCGGTCCCAACCGACCAGGACTTACCGTGGTCCTTGCTGTAAATGATGGTTGAGAACGGAACTTTCTGATCATCCTTGAATTGTGCTGGAAACACCAGGGTGCCATCTTTCATGGTAATGCCCTTGCCAGGCCCCTGGAAGAAAAGGTTCCATTCGGGTCTTTTGCATTGTTCGGTGATGTTGATCGGCTGAGACCAGGTAATCCCGTCATCCTCGCTTTTGACCAGAATAAACTGGCCGGTCTCTCCCGGCTTCATTCCGGGTTTGGATCCATTCCATGCTGTTTGCCCGGGAAGCCCGTTCACCCATAAGCCGGCCACCCAGATGGTATTGGTTGCCTGATCGACCAATACGGACGGGTCTCCAACTCCATTCTGGTTTTGTGGCAAACCATTGTAGGTTCCCATATCGATCACTTTTTTCATAGACTCCCAGGTCTGGCCGCCATCTGTGCTGCGGCTCATGCCCACATCGATATCACCCTGAAGATCACCACTTCCAAGATAGCGAATGTCATAGACGGCTATCAACGTCCCTTTTTGAGTGGTGATCAATCCGGGTATCCGATAGGTATTCACCTGGTCCTGGCCTGCAGCGCGAACAAGAATAGCGGGCCGGCAAACAAATTTTGAATCAGTCTTAACAGTGATGGTTTGTCCACTATCAAAAGTCAACTCCACATCCCTGATTTCGAAAGAATCCATCAAGGAGGTATTCTCCTTTAACCTGATCAGAAGGTCAATAGAATTTAACCCTGCCTTGATAGGCAGTGACCCGGCAACAACCGTTTTCACACCAACTTGTTGCATTGAGCCAAAAATTGATTGAGATTCACCGGAGGCACCAAAAGATAAAGAAGCTATGCAGTCCGTCTGACTGGTTGGTGTAAAATTGATGACGATCTTTTTCAGGATTATCTTGTCAGAAGCTTTACATTGAATTTTCAATTGATAGGCTGGAACATCCGGTTTCCCTATGAAAATGGGTTTTCTGGCCGGAGTAAGACTGAAATCGGATAAACCAGAACCATCTGTTTCAGAAATATTGGTTTTTGTGCAATTGATTGCAGACAATGAAGTAAAGAGAAGGACCAACAATGTGTTCATGGTAGCATGATTAAAAATTGGACGATCGGTCATTCGCATCTGATCAGGATTATTTTTTCCTCCCGGGAACGGGTTCATGCGAACCTTTTAGGCGACAGAAATCGTTGCCGATACACAAAGAAAAGAAAGAAATTTAAGAAAAGAGGTTGAGTAACAACAACCTCTTTCCTTTTAAAACAATTTAATCGACAGAAATTCAATTAGCAGGTTTGGATGTCGGATAACCCGGAGTCTGATTGACGGTTGGATCATTCGTCCAAATTGCTTTTTCGATAGGCCATAAGATTCTAAATGATTGGCTTGACTTATCGAGGACGCCATAACCATGTCCTGTACTTTTGAACACCAAAGGATCGGCACCAAATTTCATCCGGCGTAAATCATACCATGCTTTCCCCTCATGGACAAACTCTTTCATCCGTTCTGAGAAGATTGCCAATTCATTCTTATCTTTTGTTGTGTTGACAAAAGGAGTCGGATCAACTGCCGGGGCAAATGCCCGGTCGCGAATTTGTTTGATGTACACGGAAGGATCTCCCCCCTCTGCATTGACAATCTCTGCCAACATCAACAATCTGTCCGCTTCGCGGTAAACTGGCCAATCGTCAGTAAAATAACGCTTGTTGGCACTTATAGTACCTAAAAATTTAACAAGAGCCGTATTCCTGACCGTAATCGCATAGGGAGGGGTACCTGATTTTGTCACTTTGTAGTAATCATAAAAGGTTGCGTCTCTCCGTTTATCAGCTACATTGTACGATTTAAACAATTCAAATGTATAGCCATAACGCTGAATGATCTGCTGAGAGTTTGTAGCAGCAATTACCAATGGATCAACAAGCAGCGGACCACTAGCCAAAGAATCTTTGTAGTGCAGGTTGTCAAAGTTAAAGGTGGAATAAAGATATTGTGATACACCTGTCATTTCGGCTTCTCCAACCAGGTTGCGGAGTGCAAAGATTATCTCATTGTTGTTTTTTTGTCCGAATGCGAACACATTGGCAAAACTTGTCTGCAACGTATTCCCTGAAATGGAACTCAGCGCCGTTTTGGCTTCGGTTAAATCAGCGCTATTGCCATACACTTTTGCCGACCAGAGGAATGCATCTCCTTTCAGTATCATGGATGCCTTGGGACTCCATTGACTCTTGTCTGACGGACTTGTCAATGAACCGAACGAGGAGATCGATTTTGCAATATCGGCTTTTATCAGGGCAAGTGTTTCGGCTTCAGAAGATCTGGCTTTGCGCAATAAAACAGGATCGGTATTTCCGTTCAGCACTTCAGGCTCTGTTCGAAGCGGAACTCCACCATAAGTCCGAAGCAGATGAAAATAATAAAATGCCCTCAACCCATAAGCCTGACCCAATAGAAAGTTCTTTTTGTCTGTCGTCAGGAAAGTAATTGCTTCAACCTTTTGAATAAATAGGTTGATCTGCAATATCGGACTGTAAAATCCGGCCCAGGAGGTAACACCTGTGGAGTTTTCATCAATCCTTTGTTCAATGACCGGCAATTCATTCAGTGATGTGTTCTGGCGATCTACATTGCTGTAACCACCACCACGCATTTCACCCAATCGAACAAACATAAACTGATTGTCCCTTAACTGCTTATGTATACCAACCATAAAGTTGTTTACCTGGGATTCATTTTGCCAAAAGTTCCCGTCACCGAAATAGTCTTCGGGAGCCAATTCGAGTGTTTTTTGGCATGAAAAGGCAGTGAGTGCAAAAATTACCGCCAATATGATATTTTTAAACTTTTTCATAATCCTCTATTTTTGAAAATATTGTAATTCCAATTAAAATGTAATTTCAGCACCAAGGATCAACTGCGTGGGTATCGTATAGGCTCCGTTCTGATTTCCCGTTCTCTCAGGGAAATTGAGCATTTTATCAGTTATATAACCAAGGTTTTGTCCGGAAGCTGTCAGCACAAGTCCTGCAATCTTAGCCTTTTTCAAGATGACAGAGGGAACATTGTAGCTCACTGCAATTTCCCGTATGGCCAGATAATTTGACTTTTTCCAGAACATACTGCTTGGCCTGTCATAGTTTTTCGCGTTTAATTGGTCTGCCCAAACATATCTGGGGAATTTGGCATTTGGGTTGTCCGTTGTCCAGGTGTCAAATACTGCAGTTGTCGGGGCAAATTCGCCCTGTGCACAGCTCAAAGCCCACAAATGCATGAAATCCTGTTGAATATGTCCTAAAGCATAGTCAAATCGAGCATTGAGGGTGAATCCTTTATAAGTTAGGGAGGAAGAAAAACCTCCAGTCCAGCGTGGAATCTGCTTTCCAAGAGAGACCATATCCCTCGTATCAATCGTGTCGTTTTTGTCTACATCATTCCACATCATATCTCCCATTTGCGTAGGAATCCATCCTCCGGCTAAATTCAGGCCCTTTGCAGTCATTAATTGCTGACTGGCAACTCGTTTCCCGGCGCTGGCATTATACCATACCTGACCGGCGGCGAGATCAATTTTGTTATAGTTTGCAAGGTCTGTGGTATTGCGAATGATTCCTTCGCTTACAAATCCATAAACATCTCCCCACTCCTGACCTTCCTGGTATCCTCCAACCCAGATTAACTTTCCTGATGCAGGATCATAAATTTGCTGACCACCTTGTCTGTTGTTCTCATTTCCATTGTAAGGCAGCTTCACGATGGTATTTTTATTCCAGGAAGCATTTGCACTCACCTGCCATTTGAGATCCTTTTTCTGGATAATCTTTCCGGTCACCTCAATTTCGAAACCCTTGTTTCGCATGCTTCCGTTGTTGGTACGAACACTTGAAATACCGGATGATGTCGGAAGATCCACATTGGCAATCTTATCTGTCGTCAATCTGTTGTATATGGCTACCGAAGAGTAAATTCTGTTATTGAGGAATCCCATATCAGCACCAACCTCAACGGTATTGGATTTCTCCCATTTCAGGGATGGATTGGCAATACCTGTTTGTAAAAATCCGATGATTCCATTGTAGGCTGTCTGAGATCCATAAGCACCTTGCAATTCATAGGTTCCAATACCTCCAACATTACCATTCTTACCCCAACTTGACCTCAGTTTCATGTAGGATAACCATTTTTTCGTTGTTTGCATGAAATCCTCCTTGTAAATAAGCCATCCGGCTGAAAGTGCAGGAAAGGTACCATACTGATTGTCTCCCAGTAACCTGGAATAGCCGTCCCTTCTGATGGTGAATCCCAAAAGATATTTGTCGGCATAATCATAGTTCAAACGTCCAAAGCCAGACATGATTCTCTCTCTGATGTGCCACGAGTCGGTACTCCTGGTCTGAGAAGTGGCGTTGTTCGTCGTCAATGCAAGGTCCTGAAAATCTTCAGTTGGTGCAAGTGAGCCGGCGGCATAAACACCCTTGTTGTAAGCATCATAGAACTCAAAACCTGCCATGGCTGAAATGTTGTGTTTCTCCCTGATTTTGGTCTGGTAATTCAGGATTGCATTGTAGGTCTGACGGATTGTCCGGTCAAAATTTGCAGATGTACTCCTGCTTCTGTCCCAACCCGTATTGACATTCGAATAACTCATGATACCGGTCCGGAAATCTTTGTTGAAGGCTTCGGAAAAGGATTCATCGTACATGATAATTCCACTTACCCTAATATACAAGCCCTTGGTGATATCAACCTTAAAAGCCTGATTCAATGTAAATTTATCGGATTGATTATTTCGAATATATTTATCAATATTGAAAGCCGGATTTCCGTCACTTGCGTCACGGCCCAGAATCAAATCCCCTTTTGCATTGGTTCCCCGCATGGTAGGAGGGGCAGACAGCATTCGTGCCCAATAATTGGTTTCACCGTTTTGCAGAGATTGATCCCTCCATTTGGCCATGGCAAATTGCAATCCACTCTCCGAGGTTAACCAATCTTTAATCTTATAATCTCCGTTAAAAGCAAAATTTAACCTTTTATAGAAGGTCGCCAGTGATAATCCACCCTCATCATACAAACCAAGATTGGCAAAGTATTTGCCTTTGTCATTTCCACCGGTAAAACTTATGTTATAATCCTGAATCCGGGCGACCTTATTCAATCCATAATCACCATAATTAAAATCTTTGTAAATAAGGTCGTAATTGGTGCCATTCGGATCATAATTCCCTGAAGCAGCAGTCTTGAGTGGATCCTTCATCTGCTTCCATCCCGGTTGGCTTAACAACTCCTGGTTGGTAGCATCCAGGCGCATGACACTCCAGATGGCCCTTGAATCATAATTTCCATCCAGGATAGCCCCAGTGGTTGGATCCTTGTACATATTACCGGTTCCTCTCGGTCCGACACCTGCGACATTGCTGGCAGCCAATGTTCCGTTTTTTATGGCTTGCTCTGCACCCAGTCGGGCCCATTTGATATAATCCGCTGCACCTGTAAAATCATAAGGTACGTTCAGGTAATTGGTTCCCTGCTTAATCTTTATGCTCACGGATGAAACACCAGATTTTCCTCTTTTGGATGTTATGAGTATCACACCATTGCTTGCCCTGGCTCCGTAAATTGCGGTTGCTGAGGCATCCTTGAGAACCTCCATGCTTTCAATTTCTTCAGGGTTAATGTCAGCCAGTGATCCGCGAATCTGACCATCCATGATGATCAACGGACTGCCTGAACCATCAAAATTGGTACCACCCCTCAACACGATATTTGGCAACGAACCAGGTCTGCCGGTTGCTGTAACGACTCTTAAACCAGGTACAGCACCAGCCAGGGCTTGCGCGGGATTGGCGCGCACACCTGTTTCAAGTAATTTCATATCTACCTTGGCGATCGAAGAGGTCACTTTACTCCTCGTTTGAGTTCCATACCCAATGACCACAACCTCATCGAGGTCCTTGGTTGCAGCAACAAGAGCCACATTGATCGTCCCTGAAGTTCCGATCTTTATCACCTGAGTCTGGTAACCGACCATGGAAACAACCAATTCAACACCAGTTGCCGGAACCACAAGGCTGAATTTTCCATCCAAATCAGTATTGGCACCTACGGTTGTTCCGCGAACAACAACATTCACGCCGGGAGTGGTTGAACCATCCGCAGCATCTGTCACAGTTCCCTTCACTGTACGCTGAGCCAGGGCTAAGCTGAATGACAGAAAAAATGCCAATCCCAGCAAACAGAGCTTTTGTGCAATAATTCTACTCATAACATTTGTTTTAGTAATTTGTATATCTATCTTTGTTGTCTTATGTATGACATAATGCGACAAATATATAACAGACTTTCGGATTAGCAAAATATTTGTTAACTTTTTTTAATAAATTCGCAAAATATGACTTCAGAAGATTTAAATACTGGTGTTCCATTAATAGATACCAGAAGTCTGGTGGACAAAGTTGAATTTTATCTGATAGACCTTTTTATCAGAAAGAAATTGAATCCTGGTGACTTGATACCCAAAGAGACTGAACTAGCCAGTTCCCTGAGGGTTAGCCGCACGGTGATCCGTGAATCCCTGAACCGGTTGAAGACGATGGGGTTGATTGAGTCAGTTAAGCACAAGGGAACCATCATCAAGAGTCCAGACTTATCAGAGATCCTTCAAAAGACCTTGATACCCAATATCCTTGACCAGAACACCCTGAAAGATATATTCGAAATGAGGCTGGTCATTGAGGTTGGCATGGCCGACCTGATTGTCAACAGGGCGACTCCTGAAGATATCGTGGCGCTTTACGAGATCATCAAGGACGAAGGTGCTGCTTCAAAGGATACCATGTTCGATATTGACCACGAGGTAAAATTTCATGGTAAATTGTACGAAATGACCAGGAACGAGACCCTTCGCGGGTTTCAAAAAATGCTTCTGCCGGTTTTCAATTATGCCTATTCCAGCGGGCTGATCAATAAAAGCCCCGGCGACAGGCACTTCTTTTCCCATAAAGATCTGGTTGATGTTTTAAGCAAAGGTGATGCGGAACGATTCACCCAGGCGATGCGCATGCACCTGGAAAACCATTATGGCAGGTTGTTCAGCATGGATAATGACTAATGTGGAAATTGGGAAATGTGAAAATTGGTTTAAAATATCCTAATGCTGTCATTGCAAGCATCACAAACCCGCTTGATAATATTGAAATCCATCAATTCGATATCTTTACACAGATAATCATCCTTTAAAGGTTCTATTTTAACCAGGTCTGTACTCAAGTATTTTTTATTGCTATCCGAAAAAGTGGTTACCACGATTGCTTGTCCCCCTAAATCATTTTGAACCTTTACAGCTCCCAAAAAATTGGCTCCTGAAGAAATTCCGACTGCCAGGCCTAATTTAGCAGCCAACATTTGAGCAAGAATGATCGCATCCCCATCATGTACACTGATAACATTATCAAGGGTATTGAGCTTGACGATTGAGGGTATGAACTCATCTGAAATTCCCTGTATCCGGTGATTGCCAACTTTGTAACCAGTTGAAAGTGTGGGTGATTCCACAGGTTCAAGAGGGTGAATTTTGATGCCGGCAGACTTCTCCCTTAGGTATGCACCTACCCCCATTATGGTGCCTCCTGTGCCTACTCCTGCAACAAATGCATCAGGCGCTAAACCGATCCCATGCAATTGACACCAAATTTCCTTGCCTGTAGTTTTTTGATGGGCTTCAACATTCCCTTGATTGGAAAATTGGCGTGGAAGAAAAATATCAGGCTGATTCGCTGCTATTTCTTCCGTTTTACGGATACTTCCCAGGAAACCGCCCTGTTCTTTTGAAATAGGTATGATCTCAGCACCCAGGCTGTGGATGATATCCACACGCTCCTTGCTCATCCAGTCAGGCATAACAATAATTACCTTATGTCCAAGGGCTTTACCAATAGCTGAAAATGCGATTCCTGTATTTCCGCTGGTTGCTTCTACGATGGTATCTCCTGGTTTTATACTCCCGTTACAATAAGCCTGCTGCAATATGTAAAGCGCCATCCGGTCTTTAATGCTCCCTGTGATGTTGAACTGCTCAATTTTTGCATAAATTGTCCTGTATTCTCCCCTGTATTTATAGTGAATTGCCAGCATCGGAGAATTCCCCACGATCCTCCATAGTTCAGCAAATTTGACAGATAACTCCGGATAAATTTCAGCGGATATCCTATCAGGCATAGTTTTCAATTTATTTCAGGTTTTGCTATTCATCACATCAACTAATCTGCTAATCATTTCTCCTCCATGCTGCTCAGGTGCAGATCCAGCGCTTTCACCGATATCTGGATCTCAAGAATAGAAAGTCCGAGCGAGATGATCAGCAGTAAAAGGGCGATTCCAAATGTCCAGAACGCTTCATTCGGATACCCTGTATAAATCAGGAACATTGTCAACACGCACAAGAACAGGCTACTGACTCCAAATATCTGCATATTTTTGGTCAGGTAGAGCCTGCGGCGCAGGTTGGCAATCTGGCCCAGAAGAATTTCATCCTTGTTGACCAGGAACTTGGCATGCAGGTCCCTGATCAGCGCTGCATAACCCAGGAAACGATTGGTGTATGCCAGAAGGATCAGGGAGATGGCGGAGAACAAGAGGGCGGGGGTGGTGAGGGTGAATTCTTTCATGATCAAATTCTTAGAAAATAAGGAGCGACTGGGACGAGTGGACGAC
>Ga0163199_1001393_pt1 | contig 15113 bp, 15 predicted proteins | sample PL_2010_150m_FD_113537 | JGI IMG/M metagenome (GOLD analysis project Ga0163199, IMG submission 113537) | Freshwater microbial communities from Powell Lake, British Columbia, Canada to study Microbial Dark Matter (Phase II) - PL_2010_150m | ecosystem: Environmental > Aquatic > Freshwater > Lake ... | reverse complement strand
GGGGCAGTTGAATGGGTCTTGGCATGTCTGAGGGCGATGATGCAGGGACGTTCTAGGCCGGTACTTTAACCTAATATTGGGTGTCGTGTGGATCTACCTGCCGCGGTTTATTGAGAAGTTACCTCCCATGGACCTCATTGATCAGATAGTGGGCCTCAAGATCAGGGCATCCTATCCACTTGCATCTCTTTCTTCATCACTACCATGTCCGCACGGCTGATCCCCAAGGCAACGACAGCGGCGGTCGCCACATAAATCGAAGAATAGGTACCCACGACGATGCCCACCAGCAGGGCCAACGAGAAGCCGTGAATGACGCTCCCTCCGAATAGGTGCAGGGCGAGCACGGCAAGCAGGGTGGTGCCGGAGGTGATGAGTGTGCGGGATAGGGTCTCGTTGAGGGATAAATTGGTAATCTCCAGCACCGTACCCTTGCGCACCTTGCGAAAGTTTTCTCGGATACGGTCGAACACCACGATGGTATCGTTCAGGGAGTAACCGATTACGGCCAACACCGCGGCGAGTACCGTGAGGTCAAACTCGATCTGAAACAGGGAGAAGGCCCCCACGGTGATGACCACATCGTGTACGGTGGCGATGATGGCCCCGAGGGCAAAGCGGTACTCGAAGCGCATGGCCACATAGACCAGAATGCCGATCAAGGAATAGAGGATGGCGAGCCCCGCCTCTTCCACCAGTTCGCCACCGACCTGGGGTCCTACATATTCCACCCGGCGCAGCTCCGCCTGGCCGTTGGCCGCCTGTTTGATGGCGAGGAAGGCACGATCACTCAGGACGGCGCTGGTCTCATCCGCCCGGGGCGCGATGCGGATCAGCACATCTCTAGGGGTGCCGAAACGCTGCACGGTGGAATCGGCAAAACCGGCCGTCGCAAGGACGCGGCGTACAGCGCCTAGATCCTCCACCGGTTGGACATAGCCCACTTCGAGCAGTGTGCCTCCAGTAAAGTCGATACCAAAGCTCAGGCCGCGGACAAGAAAGGATCCGAAGCAGAGCGTTATCAACAGCGCTGAGACGATCCCCATGGGCCGGCGAAAGCGCAAAAAATCGAGCCGGCTGACCTTGTTAAACAATCGCATGAAATTGCATCCTTGGTGCCAATGACCTGTGGACTTTTTATACGGGCAGATCCTTGATCCGCCGACGGCCAAACACCAGATTGACGAGGGCCCGGCTGGCGACGACTGCGGTAAACATAGAGGTAAGGATGCCGATGGTCAGTACCACGGCGAAGCCTTTGACCGGTCCGGTCCCGAAGCTGAATAACACCACTCCGGCAATCAAAGTGGTGACATTGGAATCCAGGATGGTGGACCAGGCCTTTTCGTAACCCGATGCGATGCTGGTCAGGGGTGAATTGCCCATGCGCAATTCCTCGCGGATGCGCTCATAGATGAGCACGTTGGCATCCACCGCCATGCCCACGGTGAGCACAATGCCCGCAATGCCCGGCATGGTAAGCGTCGCCTGCAACAGGGACAGGAGCGCCACGATTAGTACCACATTCAACAGCAGCACCAGGTCCGCGATCAATCCAAACAGGCTGTAGTAGATCCCCATAAATAGGGTTACCAGAACCATGCCAATCAGCGCCGCCCTAAAGCCCTTGTCAATGTTGTCCTGACCCAGGCTGGGCCCAACGGTGCGCTCTTCCACGATCTCGATCGGGGCGGCCAGCGCCCCGGCGCGCAGCAACAGGGCCAGGGTATGAGCCTCCCGGGCGCTGTCCAGGCCGGTGGTCTGGAAGCGGCGACCGAAGGGTTCCAGGATGTTGGCGACGCTGATCACCTCTTCCACGTTTTTCCGTTCCCGCACCGGTTTGCCGTCTACCAACCGGGTCAGGGTGCGGGTTTCGTTGAACACCACCGCCATGGGCTTGCCCACGTTCTCGGTGGTAAAGTCGCGCATGCGTCTGGCCCCCAGGCTGTCCAGACTCACGAATACGGCGGGCTGGCCGCTCCGCTGGTCGAAGCCGGAGGATGCGTCGGTGATCTGGTCACCGGTCACGATTACTCGGTTGCTGAGCAGGACCGGGCGACCGTTGCGTTCGTGATAGAGCTTGAAGCCTACTGGAACGCGTCCATGCACCGCGTCCTCGACGCTGTGCTCGGTATCCGCCAGGCGGTACTCCAGGGTGGCGGTGGCGCCCATGATCTCCTTCAGACGAGAGGGATCCTGCACCCCGGGCAGCTCCACCACAATGCGTCGATCACCCTGCTGCTGGATGATAGGTTCCGCCACCCCTAGGGCATTCACCCGATTGCGCAGGGTGGTGATGTTCTGCTCTAGGGCCAGCTTCTTGACCCCTTGGGCATCCGCTGGGGTCAAGCTCAGCTGCAAATCGAAAGACCGAGCGCCGTCCTGGTGGGTGAGGACCAGTCCGTGAAGCTCATCCTGGATGAGCTGTTCCGCCTGATCTCGGGCCGGCGCCTCGCGAAACTGGGCGGTGATGGTGGTCGCGTCGTGGATCACTGTGACGTAACGCACTCGCTCCTTACGCAGCAGGGTGCGTATATCGCCGGTATGGCGCTCAAGGGCCTTGTCCAGGGCCGCATCCATATCAACATCGATGAGCACATGGATGCCGCCGCGCAGGTCCAGACCCAGGTACATGGGCTGTACCCCCAAGGCCGCTAGCCAGCCGGGTAGATCCGGGGCCGGGGTTAGGGCCACGCTATAGCCGTTCCCCACGGTTGCTTCGAGCAGATCCTTGGCCTTCAGTTGGGCTTCGGGTCCGTTGAAGCGGGCCAAGAGCTTACCCCCCGCCAGTTTGTCGATCCGCTTGATCGAAATATGCGCATTCTCTAGGGCGGCCTTGAGGCCCGCCTCGGTCTTGGCGTCCACCGGATCGCCCCGGACGGAGGAGATCTCGATGGAGGGGTCCTGGCTGTATAGGTTGGGCAAGGCAAACAACAATCCGGCCAAGACCACGGCCAAGATCAGTAGGTTCTTCCAAAGGGGATACCGATTCATAGAGTGTTAAGGCAATTCCAGACAGGGCAACGCAAATCCGCGAAGCGAGTCATGAATGACTCGCGCCCCCCAGCCCGGATGCGTAGCGCATCGGAGCAGAGGGCGCGAGGGCATTCCGAATGGTCACCCGGCGGTTTTCAAGATTAGGTGCCAGTCTTTCCTGGCCGTCAGCCGTTACCGGCGCTCCTTGCGGAGTAAAGGTCACCTCGACCGGAGTGCGAAGGTCGTTCAGGCGCAGGCTTACGCAACCACCGGAGGTTACGGTCATGCCTTTTGCCCACAGGGTCCGGGACTGGTGAAGCATCCCGGAGTGTGTCGATTTCTCTTCACTTCGCATCGTTTACTCGCTCTCGCAAGTGGTCTGGTTGAGCTTCGCTCGTCGTGCCGAAGCGCTGCGGGCGAAAATGACTGACGATGGCGCACAGGGATGTGCAACAGAGTCAGACAAGCCGGGCGCTCAACTCACATTTCCTTAATGGAGCCCTTGGGCAGGACGGATTCCACCGCAGAGCGGCGGATTTTGATTTGGACCCCATGCGCGACCTCTAGGCTTGCGAAATTGTCACCTATATCCATAACGCGGCCCACCACGCCGCCGGAGGTGACCACCTCGTCCCCCTTACTCAGGGACTCGGTCATCTTTTTGTGCTCTTTCTGTCGTTTCACCTGGGGGCGGATCATAAAAAAGTACAGGACGATCACCAATCCGATTGGGAACAATAGCCCAAGAAGCGAATCGCTTTGACCGACAGCCGCTGCTACCCCGTCCGCCAGGGCATCGGAAAGGAAAAAACTCATGCGGGTCACCTGTTGTACGCTGTGTCAGATGGGGAATTAGGGCCATTGGCGCGGACCGGCCGAGCCTGGCAAAATCAGCCCCGCATTGTACATCAGTTCCTCGCAACCTGGGGCCTTGGTTTTCATGGATGGCACGAGAGCCATACGGACTTGGGTCGCCTCCAAATGATACAATTAGCCAATCCTCCTCAATCCCTCGAATGTCCCCAACGTGCACCAACAGATCAGCTACCGTATCGGTAACCGCCTGTATCTCAGCATCACTGACCGCTGTACCCTGGAGTGCGCCTTTTGCCCCAAGACCCAGGGCTGCCGCCAAGTGCATGAGTATGACCTTACCCTAGACCATCGTCCGGAGGTGGCGGAGATCATCGCCGCCATCGCGGATCCTGCCGCCTACGAGGAAGTGGTGTTTTGCGGCTACGGCGAGCCCACCTTGCGGCTCAAGGTACTGCTCGCCGTGGCCCGTCATGTCAAAGGACACGGCGGTCGGGTACGGGTAAACACCGACGGGTTGGCCAACCTAGTGCACCATGACGATGTTTTGCCGACCCTCGGGGAATGGGTGGATGCCCTGTCCGTGTCCCTGAACGCCCAAGACGAGGCGATTTACGAGCGCCATTGCCATCCCCGCCTGCCGGGTGCCTACCAGGCGATGCTGGATTTCCTGGCCCGCGCCCCCCATTGCATACCCGATGTCACCGCTACCGCTATCGATGGCCTCCCGGGGGTAGATATTGCGGCCTGCGAGCGGCTCGCCCGGGAGCGTGGGGTGCGATTCCGTCGCCGTGAGCTGGATAAGGTAGGATGAACATGCAGTCATTGCCTTCAAATCCCTTCGATCCGGACCAGACCGAGGCCTATTGGCCCTGGCGCGAGCGCAAGCTCGCCCATCACCCCGCCCGCCTAGAGGATCTGATCGTGGAGGTGCGCGACCCAGGTCAGCTCAGGGAGAGTGAGCGAGAGGCGATCCTGGGGCATTGCCGACACGCCAACATGGCGATCTATGCCAGTCCCCTGGGCAAGGCCCCGGACAAGGACCGTATCCATCGGTTGGGGTTACAGCTCGGTCTGGCGCGGCTGGATCACAATCCCGGTGCGGACGAGGACGCCATTACCTCGCTAGCGGTGCAGGACGATGCCTACCATAGGGGCTATATCCCCTACAGCAACCGCCCCATCGCTTGGCACACGGACGGCTACTACAATCCGCCGCAGCGACAGATCCACGGCATGCTGCTGCACTGCGTCCAGCCCGCCGCCGAGGGGGGCCGCAACCAGTTGCTGGACCACGAGATGCTCTATATCGCCCTGCGTGATCGCAACCCGGACTACATCCGGGCCTTGCTGCACCCCCAGGCCATGACCATCCCACCCAATCGAGTAGACGGTGTGGAGACGCGGCCCGCGAGCACGGGTCCGGTGTTCGGCATTCGCCCGGATGGGGCGTTGCACATGCGCTACACCGATCGCAGCCGCAGCATTGTGTGGCGCGACGATCCCCTAACCCAGGAGGCGGTGGGCTATCTCAAGGACTGGCTGCGCCAGCCCAGCCCCTGGCACTTCGACGGACATCTGGAGGCGGGCCAGGGACTCATTTGCAACAACGTGCTGCACACCCGCACCGGTTTCACGGATGGGGATCTCCCACGCCTGCTGTACCGCGCCCGCTACTATGATCGCATCCAGGGGACCTGACCCTGGCCGGAAGCGCTCGACCCGGCAGCGACTCGACAGCACAACCGCACACCACCGTAGTGGAACTGGATCCCCGGATCCGCCCGGGCCTGGTCCAGTTCCCCGGTCATGCACCCCTGCAAGTGCGCGTCCGCATAGCCGGCCTGGATCAGGCGGGAGGCCCCGGACAACAGCAGATTGCGCAGATACTCGAGCAGTACCCCTCGCGGCGCCGACCCTCCCCGGCTGGAGAGAATGGCCAGCGGGGTCGCGGTAAAGTCGCTACAGCCGACTATCACCGCGGCGCGGGCCAGGGCGCCGCCGACGAAGGGCGCCCCCCCATGGTCCGCCTGGTAGCGGTTGAAACACGCCCACCAGGCGGCAATCGCCGGCTGGGGCGGGTCGAAGCCGAAGATGCTGTTGTCCACCTCGGTGCAGATTAGCTCGCCGCCGGGCCGCAGCACCCGCAGGGCCTCGCGGATCACCGGGACGGGATCCGGGACGTGCTCCAGCATCCAGATGGTGAGCACCCGATCGAAGCTGCGCTCGGCGAAGGGCAGCCGGTAGGCATCCCCGCGTACCAGGGCAGCGCCTACGGGTCCGGGCGTTGCGACCAAATGGACGGCGGCGGCGCCCAGGTGGGTCTCGCTCAGGTCCAGACCGGTGAGACGCAGGTGTGGCCAGCGCCGACCGATGAGCTTCAGCTCCGCCCCCACCCCGCAGCCGATCTCCAACAGGTCCCGGGCCGGGTCGAGCGCGAGGCCACCGAGCACGCTTGGCGCCAGCAGCTCGGCCTGGGCCATCAGGCGCGCCTGCTCCGTGGGGGAAAAGCCGTGGATGTAGCCGCGGGTCATGCCGTTTTCGGGGGATAGGGCGTCAGTAAAGTGGCCAGCGCCCCCTCAGCGCCGTTGCACCACCGCCAAACACAGATTGTCGTTCTCATAGCGGTAGTGGGCAATCTCTTCCAGTGTCGTGCCGGGAGGGGGCGGAAGTTCCGCGTGCAGCAGCACCTGATCGCCATCGGCGAACCCGGCGCCATCGCCCAGCGGGCGCAGCAGGCCTTGGGGGGCATAGAACCAGACCGCCGAAGGGATGCGCTGCGAGACGAACAGGGGTCTTCCGGCAGGCAATCGCCGCACCAGGTCGGCGACAATGGCGGGGGCGTTCTGGGTGTGCGCTAAGGCCTGGGCCTTGAGGGGTAGGTAGGCGTTGAATTCGATGCCCCGCAGCAGCAGCATCCAGGCCACCATTGCCGGTAGCAGCCGCTGCAAGGGGCGGAGCTTCCGCAGGGGCCACAGCCCCCCCAATACCAGCAACGCTCCACCCAGGGGCACGGGCCAAGGCAAAGGCAATACCAAATCCGGCTGGTACTTAGGCAATATCGGAGTGGTGGCGAGCAGTAGGGCCACCATCGGCAGACTCCAGAATAACGCCCGGGCGATTGCATTGAGGACGTGCGCCCAGCGGGGTCCGGCCGCCTGAAGATCGGCCAACAAGGTCTCATAGCTCATGGCGGCGAGCAGCAACAGGAATGGAAACATGGGCAGGAAATAACGCACGGGCAGGTCACCCTTGAGCCAGTAGAGCGGCAGGTTGGCGAGCACCGCCACCGCAGCGAACCGGGCCAATTCCCCGTGGCGCGCCCGTACCGCCCGGCGTAGCTCCTCGCTCAACAGCGGTAACAACAGCAGAGAGAAGGGGGCGCAGGCACCGAGGATCTCCAGGGGATAGCTCAGGATGTGCTCTAGGTAGCGTCCTGGGTTCGTCCCTTCGCCACGCAGCAGCACCTCGTGCAGCAGGCTCTGCCACAGGGGCTCCCAGCCGACGCGGGCGGCGAGTGCCGCGAGCCAAGCGAGGATGGGCAGAGTGACCAGCAGGGAGGCCAGCCAGTGGCCGGGCGCCCACAATTCGCGCATCCGCCCCCGTAGGGCGAGGTATGGCCCCACGGTCAGGTAGAAGAATACCAGGGCCGGCTCGCGTTTAGTGAGGTAGGCCAGGACCACCAGCAACAGCGGCGGCAACCACAATAGCAAGCCGCGCCGCCCGGCCTGATCAAGGAGCAGCCAGCCCCAGAGGGAAGCGGCCACCAGGCAGGCGAACACCAGATCGATCTCGGCGAGCCGACCCTTGAGCAGGATCTCTGGGCTGAGCAGCAGGGCACAGCCCCAAAACAGGGCGCCGTGTCCACCCAGTCGGCGCCAGGCGCAGCCCACCAGGAACAGCATCAGGAGCCACAGGGCGAGCACCGAGGGCAGGCGGGCCGATTCGGCGCTCACCACCCCAAAGGGCCAGCTCGCGGCACAGATCAGCCAGTTGAATAGGGGCGGCTTGGCTAGGTAGACCTGGCCCGCGTACACCGGCGTCAGATAATCCCCGCTGTAGAGCATATGGGCGGCAATCAAGGCACGGCGCGGCTCCTCCAGGTACAGAGGCAGATAGCCGAGCAAGGGTAGGTAGACAGCGGCTGCCAGCAGACTGAGGGCGGCGAGCCAGGGAAGCGGGGAACTACGGGAGACCGGCAGCGACATTACGACACCCCAGGGCGCAGATGGCCCAGCCTAAACCCAGAGAGAAAGAGCACGGCGAAGTAGCCCATGCCACCCCCTGAGATCCACAGCACCAGCCAAGATACTCGCTGCCAGGTGCCAGCGACCAGCCAGTCCGTGGCGGCGCCAACGCCAAGCCCTAAGGCGCCACCCATGATCGCGGTCGCCAAGGCCATCCGGACGGTCAGGCCCGGCCAGCCCGGTAGCGCCCGATAGACCCCCTGGGTCACCAGCCCGCGCCACAGCAACACCCCGTTAAGGCAAGCCGTGAGGGAGGTTGATAGGGCTAGGCCCACATGGGCCAGGGGCCTCATCAGGGCGAGGCTAAGGCCAATGTTCGCCACCAGAGTGATCAACGCAACGCGCATTGGGGTACGTCCGTCCTGACGGGCGTAGTAGCCCGGAGCCAGCACCTTGATGGCCAGGTAGGCCGGAAGCCCCAGGGCATAGGCCTGTAGGCTGCGGGCGGACAGGACGCAATCCTGAGCGGTGAAGGTCGCGGAGTGAAACAGGGTCGCCATCATGGGGCCTGCGAGCACCCCCAACCCCACCGCCGCGGGCAGTCCGAGCACCAGCGCTCCACGCAGCGCTCGGTCCAAAGTCTGCGAGAAGGCGCCAGGGTCTTCGCTCATATGTTGTGTGGAGAGCCGCGGCAGGATGACCGTGCCCAGGGCCACCCCTAGCAGCCCCTGGGGAAACTCCAGCAACCGGTTCGAGTAGTAGAGCCAAGAGATGCTGCCCACCGGCAAGAAGGAGGCCAATAGGGTGTCCAACAACAGATTCACCTGGATGACGGAGGCCCCGAGCAGGGCCGGCCCCATGAGCCGACCGATACGCCGTACCCCCGGATCCCAGGGCGCGTAGCGGGGCCTAGGCAGCAGCCCCAGGCGACCCAGGAACGGGGCCTGAAAGGCGAGCTGCACCACTCCGGCGGCGAGCACCCCCCAGGCCAGGGCGGTGATTGGCCGCTCCAGGTGAGGCGCCAGCCACCCAGCGGCGGCGATCATGCACAGGTTGAGCAACACGGGTGTGAAGGCCGGTATTCCGAAGCGTCGCATGCTGTTGAGGATGCCGCCGGCGAAGGCGGTCAGGGCAATAAGGGGGAGATAGGGGAGGGTAATCCGCAACATGTCGGTGGTGAGCGCCCAGCGTTGCGGCTGGCTCACGAAGCCGGGGGCGAACAGGATCGCTAGTCCAGAAGCGGCCAGCATACCGAGTCCGGTTAGTGGGAGCAGAAACGCCAGCAAGGCGCCTGCCACCCGATCCACGAACTGCTTGAACTCGGCGGGGCTGCGCCGCTCCCGGTACTCGGAGAGCACCGGGACGAAGGCCAGGGAAAAGGCCCCTTCGGTGAACAGTCGACGCATGAAGTTCGGGATCTTGAAGGCGACCAGGAAGGCATCGGTGGCGGCGTTGGCGCCGAACAGTCGTGCGATTACCAGATCGCGCAGGAAACCCAGCACCCGCGACAATAGGGTATTGCCACCGACGGTGGCAAGAGACCTGAGTAGGGGGAGAGTGTCGTAATTGGATCTGGACACGAACAGGAATTAATTTGATTTATTATATCACTAAAGTTGTGTTTTTATATTGAATTGAACCAGAGCCCGGCACACCTCGCAGGCAGGATCCTGGGGCACCCGCAGGGTACGCCACTCCGAGGCGGCGGCATCGAACAATAGCAGCCGCCCAACCAGCGCGGCCCCCTGTCCGATTAGAACCTGCACCGCTTGTAGGGCCTGCATGCTGCCGATTACCCCCACCACCGGAGCAAGCACTCCCTCCAGAGCACAGCTCTCCTCCCGCTCCAGGCCGACGGGATAGAGGCACTGGTAGCAGGGTCCATCACCGGGGATGAAGGTGATGACCTGGCCTTCGCGGCGGATGGCGGCCCCGGACACCAGGGGGGTGTGCCCGGCGACGCAGGCGCGGTTCAAGGCGAAACGGGTGGCGAAGTTGTCCGAGCAATCCAGCACCAGGTCCGCCAGGTGGATCTCCTCGGCCAACTCCGCGTCGTCGAGTTGCCAATCCCGAGCGATGACCTGGCAGGTGGGATTGAGGGCCTCCAGGGCACGCTTGGCAGAGCGTGCCTTGTGCTCGCCAATATCGGCCTGGCGGTGGATGATCTGGCGCTGTAGGTTAGAATCTTCCACCCGATCGAAGTCGCTCACCACCAGGGTACCGACCCCAGCGGCAGCCAGGTAGAGGGCCGCTGGGGAGCCCAGGCCGCCCATGCCGACGATCAACACCCGGGCCTCCAATAGGCGCTGCTGGCCCCGCTCGCCAATGCCGACGACGCGAATTTGCCGATCATAGCGGCGCTGCTGCTCTGGTGTCAGATGCATGGGGTCATCGGGATTGGGATATGGCCATTCGATTGACCTCGGATGAAGTTCAAGTATATTAATTCCTCGACGATATGCTTTCCGATGATGAACAATACGATAAACTATCAGGGTTTGCCGTTCCACATCCGGTCGCCTCCAGACAGCAGAAATTGATCGTAAACCCGCAACACCCTAATTATCCGGTAGCACTGGCAAAATAAGAGGTACTCTATGGCATGGTCGCGTTGTCTCGTAGTCATCCTGTCCCTGTTGGCTGGGCCTCCGTTCGCCTGGGCGTCGGTCGCCGCGCCTGCGGCGTCGACCGCAGCGGATATTCTAGTGGTGTCGGGCGTTATCACCGACCCTCATGAGAAGGGAGTCAAGGACGCTGTACTGAACTTCTCTATCAACGGTACCCCCCTGACCCTGCCGACTCCCGTGGCCACCGAGAACAATGGCACCTTCGAGGCGCATCTGCGGCTGCCCCAGGGCATCTTACCTAGGGCGCGGCTAGAGGTGGGCGCGGCGCGGCCATCCTATAGGGCCGTATCTCGCATCTCCCTGGCCCAGATCCACCCGGAACCCCCCGATGCCGAGGGTAACAGCCGCTACGTGGCCCATTTTGCCGTTACCCTAGAACGCGCTACCTCTCCGGGGTTGTGGATCGCCACCGCGGTACTGGTGGCGGTGTACGCCTTCATCGCCTTCGAGCTGATGCACCGCACCCTGGCCGCCTTGGTCGGTGCCTCGCTGATCCTGTTCGTCAGCTACACCCTTGGCACCTTCGATCCCGCCTATCGCATCCTCACCTTCGACGATGCCATGCGCGCCATCGACGGCAACGTGATTTTCCTGCTGCTGGCGATGATGATCATCGTCGGGGTGCTGAAGCGCACCGGGGTGTTTCAGTGGATGGCCTACAAGTCATTCCAGATCGCCCGCGGCAACATCTACGCCCTGTCGGTACTGCTGATGGTGATCACCGCGGTCACCTCGGCGTTCCTGGACAATGTCACCACCATGTTGCTGGTCATCCCGGTGACCATTGAGATTGCCCTGGCCCTGCGCATCAACCCCCTCACCCTGCTGTTGCCGGAGGTCTTTGCCTCCAATGTGGGCGGCACCGCCACCCTGATCGGCGATCCGCCCAACATCATGATCGGTTCCTACGCTGGGCTCACCTTCATGGATTTCGTGGGGCACCTGGCCCTGATCTGCGCCATCGCCTTGGTAATCTCCGCCGCCTACTTTGTGCTCTGGTTCCGCAAGGACTACCGCGCCGCCCGGGTCGATAACGTGCCCGCCATGGTGGCGCGGCTACGGGAGGAGTACCGCATCACCGACCGGACCTTGTTGATCAAGTCCGGCCTGGTCCTGGCCCTCACCATCCTGCTGTTCGTGGTGCACGGGACCCTGCACATGGAGCCGAGTATCGCCGCCCTGGCGGGGGCCTCCCTGCTGCTGGTCATCAGCGGCGTGCATATCGTGGACATGGTCGAAAAGGAGGTGGAATGGCCGACCCTGATCTTCTTCATGATGCTGTTCATCGTGGTCGCCGGGGCGGAGCAGACCGGGCTCATCCAGATCATTGCCGATGGGGTACGGAGCGCGGCCCAATCCTCCCCGGTGCTGGCGGTGCTGATCGTGTTGTGGGCCTCGGCCATTCTCTCTGCCATCATCGACAATATCCCCTTCACCGCCACCATGCTGCCCATCGTTGCCTATCTGAATATCTCCATCCCGGGGCTCCACGGCGGTGTGTTGTGGTGGGCGTTGGCCCTAGGGGCCTGCCTGGGGGGTAATGGCACCCTGATCGGGGCGAGTGCCAATGTGGTCACCGTGGGCATGGCGGAGAAGGCAGGCTATCCGGTCTCCTTCAATCACTACCTGCGCGTTGCCCTGCTGCCCATGCTGATCACGGTGGCCCTATGCACTGCGTGGCTGCTGCTGGTGGAGCTGTAACCATGCGGAGGGGCGCCATGAAGGGCCTATTCTGCGCAGATTGGCGCCCTTTATTCCCGGAAGGCTGACGGAGGACCGCGATAATGGAAGAAATGTTCATTGATCTCCTCAATGAGTATGGTTACTTCATCCTCTTCATCTGGGCCCTAGTGGAAGGGGAGCTCGGCTTGGTCATGGCGGGCATCCTCTGCCATACCGGGCAGATGGCCATCCTCCCCGCGATCCTCGTTGCCTCCGCGGGGGGCTTCGTGGGCGACCAGATTTATTTCTATATCGGGCGGTTCAACAAGCGCATCATCCATAAACTGCTGCACAAGCAACGTACTAAATTCGCGCTGGCCCATCTGCTGCTGAAGCGCTATGGCTGGCCCTTGATCTTTGCCCAGCGCTACCTATACGGCTTGCGCACCATCATTCCCATGGCCATTGGCCTTACCCGCTACAGCAGCAAAAACTTTGCCCTCATCAACTACTTCAGCGCCCTGGCCTGGGCCTCCGTCACCATTCTTTTGGCCTACCTGTTCGGTGAGGAATTGCTCACCCTGGTCCGGTGGGGCAAGGAACATTTTTACCTCGCCTTTGTGTTCGCGGGCGGCGCCGGTTCCATGCTCTATATCTACCTGCACCGCGTTGCAAACCGTTCCGCTGAACGCAATATGAAACGCCGTCGGGCGGCGGCTATATTCAACGGTGATGCCTTGCCGGTCAGTCCGGTCGTGCCGGATTCCGTGAATAACCCCGGTTCTCATAAGTAAGTCCAGTGTTGCAAGTTTCGGATTTGGCCCATATAGGTTTCCTTGAGGCCAATGCGAGGAACTATAGTAGTTCGTAGGCTGGATTTCAGCGTATCAATCTGGAGGCTACCATGAAGTACCAATTTCAACAGATTCTTCCTCGCGCAGCAGCCCTGACGCTGGCGATCATCTTAGCGGGCTGTGATCCGACGCGAGAAGACATGGGTACGGCCACTGGCGCCGTGGTCGGTGGCGCGGTTGGCAACGCCGTCTTCGGCAGCACCCTGGGCACCGTGGGTGGAGCAGCGGCAGGGGCGCTGGTCGGTAAGTCGGTGGGTCGGAATATGGACCAGGATCGATATCGTGACCGAGACGAAGAGCGGCGCCATCGCTACTACCGTGATCGCTAAGACAATTTCCGCGAAGAAAGACGCCGACCCCACCTTGTGGGAGCGGCCTCTGGCCGCGATTCGGCGCCTGCTGGCACCGTAGCCCTCGCGGCTGGAAGCCGCTCCCACAGCGCGACATCGCTTCGGTAGGAGATTTTCCGGGAGCGGCCCAATGGCCACCCTAAAGGTGCCGCGGCGACCCTCACAACAGCCCCATCTCCGCAAACGAACGCGGCTCTCCGTCACCGACAATGAAGTGATCGAGCACCCGCACGTCCACCAGGGCCAAGGCATCGCGCAGATGCTGGGTGATGCGGGTGTCGGCCTGACTCGGCTCACTCACCCCGGAGGGGTGGTTATGGGCGAGGATGAGGGCTGCGGCATTGTGGTGCAGGGCGCGTCGCACAACCTCCCGGGGGTGTACGCTGGAGCTGTCGATGGTACCGCGAAACAGTTCCTCGTAATCGATGACCCGGTGACGGTTGTCGAGAAACAGACAGGCAAATACCTCATAGGGGTAGCCGTAGAGACGGCTCTTTAGATAATCCCGGGTGGCCGCAGGGCTGGTGAGGGGATCGCCCCGTTCCAGGGCCTCGCGCAGGTGGCGGCGGCTCATCTCCAGTACCGCCTGCAATTGGGTGTATTTGGCCTCCCCTAGGCCCTTACCAGCGCAAAAACGCTTTTGGGTGGCCCCCATCAGGCCGTGTAGGCCATGGAATTCCTCAAGCAGCTCCCGCGCCAAGTCCACAGCACTTTTGCCGGCGACCCCGGTGCGTAGGAAGATGGCGAGTAGTTCCGCATCGGTGAGGGCGTCGGCGCCGCGGCTCAGAAGCCGTTCCCGGGGCCGCTCATCGGCGGGCCAGTCGCGGATTGGGCGAAAACGGGGTGTTTCGGGGTTATCCATGGTGTGTCATCTCACAGGGACTGAGGTAGCTTGACAGTATAGGTACGTGTGACCCGGAGGGAAGACTGGAGTATCCTTCAAAAAACCGTGCGATAGGCCGGTTTTGCAGCCCATCCATCAGGACGACCCCCAGGCCCGATGCCCCTCCCTCGACTTCTACTCATCGCTCTCTGTCTGTGGTTACCGGCCCCATGGGCCGGCACGGCGGCACCTTGTCTCAAACTGGTGTTTGATCGCTATTGCCTGGGCAGCGACTTCGACAGCTTTCTGCGTCAGATGCCCCCGCCCTTGATGCAGACCAACGACCAGGCGGGCCAGGGCGCCATCTACCTGGAGGAGCGGGAGCGGGTCTATGTGCTGGCGTTCCACGGGCGCATCTATAAGATCGTGCGTCAATACCGCCCCTCTACCCAGGCGCGCTTTGACGAGCTGGACCGATTGGTGGTCGATAAATACGGCCCGCCCCAAGACAGCAGTCAGTTTCCCTCCTATGCAAGCTCCAAAACCGCACGGATCGTGGCCATCCGCCGCGGCGATGGGCGCGCCCTGCATGTGTGGCCGAGCCAAGAGGGCTGGCGGCTGGAGTTGTCCTGGACCCGCGAGATCGGGATCGCCTTGAGTTATATCGCCGAGCAGCTCGACGCCGAGCGGCGCAAGGCCCTGTTGGGCGAGCTGTAAGGGTCCTGCTGCCAGAAAACCTAGCGAGCCCGAGTACCTTGCCCGGTAGTGCCCCAATCGATAGGACAAGAATAGTGCAACATAATGTTTCTAAGGTTGTTTTT